>ULPX01013952.1_pt1 | contig 102368 bp, 76 predicted proteins | sample 1953911 | NCBI WGS metagenome assembly ULPX01 (sample SAMEA4835640, study PRJEB28245) | human gut metagenome | biome: gut microbiome; material: fecal sample | place: Denmark | collected 2008 | reverse complement strand
GTCGATAGCCGGTGATTCAATCGGGAAAATACGTTCTACGCCTATGGTTCCTGACATCTTACGTACTGTAAAACGCTTCTTGTCTCCATGTCCGGCAATCTTGATAACAACACCACGGTACAGCTGTACACGTTCCTTGTTACCCTCGACAATACGATATGCTACTGTTACAGTGTCACCTGCCTTGAAGCTCGGGTGCTGTTTTCCGGTAGCAAATGCTTCTTCTGCAATTTTAATTAAATCCATTGTTTTTATTATTAAATTGTTTCATCGTTACAACGCAACATACCAGGCTTCTCTCTTGGTGTCCTGACAGCGATTGCGCGAAAGCGGTGCAAAGGAACGAATTATTTGCCAGATACACAAGTGCTTCAAGCTTTTTTTCGCCAGTTGGGATGATTTTTGAGCGTTTCATTCTGCTAAACGCAAGTCTAAATAATCGGTTAATTGTGTGGCTCAGTCGCAAAAGAAAAGTATATTTGTAGCAATTTAAAACTAAATGAATATGAAGAAACAAACTTTCAGTCTCCTTTCGGGGGCAGTGTTGGCGGTTGCGCTTCTATTGGTTTCCTGCCATTCTTCCTACGAAGTAACCAAGGTAGAGGGAGGCAGAATTCCCATGAACTCTGTCTGGGATGCCGAGCCGGATGCCGAAGCCGTGGCTCTGCTGGCACCTTACAAGGCCCGGATGGACAGCGTTATGTATCATGTGGTGGGAACCGCAGAAATGTCGATGGACAGATTCCGGCCCGAAAGCCTTTTATCCAATCTGATTGCAGATGTACTGCGTGAGGCTGCGGTGGAAGTGCTGGGCAAACCGGCCGATATGGGGCTAATCAATATCGGTGGAATCCGGAACTCCCTGACGGAAGGAGACATCACTACCGAAAACATCTATGAGATATTGCCTTTTGAGAATTCGCTCTGTGTGCTGACGATGAAAGGCTCTGCCATGAAGCACTTGTTTGAAAACATTGCGGTGAGACTTGGTGAAGGGGTGAGTGGTATACAGTTGGAAATCAGCAAGGATGGCAAGCTGCTCCAGGCTTCCATTGCCGGCAAGCCGGTGGAGGATGACCGTGACTATACGGTTGCCACAATTGATTATCTGGCTGATGGAAACGATGGAATGACGGCTTTCCTGCAGGCGGATAAAAGGGAGTGCCCGGATGGGGCTACACTGCGCGGTCTGTTCATGAAGTATGTGGAGAAGCAGACGGCAGCCGGCAAGAAGGTGACTTCGCGCATGGAGGGAAGAGTGGTCGTTAAAGAGTAAGCATTAAAAAAACAGAAGTTCTATGAAACATATATATTCCTTGGCAGCCCTGCTGCTTTTCATGCTCCCCGCATCGGCACAACAAGAGGAGCGTGTCATTACTGAAGAACCCCTTTGCCTGGTGTCCACCGATTCTGTATCGTCCGGCCAATCCGGAAAACAACTGTTTATCCTGCACACCAGCGATACGCACAGCCGTATAGAACCCATCAGCGCCGAGGCTGCCGACGAGTATGCCGGGATGGGCGGTGTGGTGCGCCGTGCCGGTTTTGTAAAGCAGTTTCGCGGCAAGCATCCGGATATGTTGCTGCTGGATTGCGGAGACATCTCGCAAGGCACCCCTTATTATAACTTTTTCAAAGGCGAGCTGGAGGTCAAGATGATGAACCTCATGGGCTATGATGCCATGACGATAGGTAATCATGAATTTGATTTCGGACTTGAGAATATGGCGGAATTGTTCCGTATGGCGGATTTTCCCGTGGTCTGTTCCAATTATGACGTGACGGGTACGGTACTCGAAGGACTGGTGAAGCCTTATATCACCTTGGTGCGCGAAGGGGTGAAAATCGGTATCTTCGGCCTGGCCCCCAAGATGGAAGGGCTGGTGCAGGCGGATAAATGCGTAGGCATTGTCTACAACGACCCGATAAAGGTGGCCCAGGAAATGACAGACCTTCTCAGGGAGAAGGAGAATTGCGAGGTTGTGATTTGCATGTCTCATTTGGGTATCCGCAGTGCAAATCCCGAAGGCGCTTCCGACGAGAACCTGGTAGGCAAGACGCGTGGCATTGATGTCATTTTGGGAGGACATTCGCATACTTTTATGGAAAAGCCTGCCGTTTATCTGAATGCGGACGGCAAGAGCGTTCCCGTGCTGCACACCGGAAAGAGTGGCATCTACGTAGGAGAAATGGTACTTACTTTAACTGAAAAATAGCATGATGAAAAGACTCACCCTCCTTTTATGGGTTGCAGGATTGTTTATATTGGGATTATCTTCACTTCACGCCCAGACCGGAGGCCCGTTTCTTCCTTCGGCTGCAGACAACCGGTGCCGGCAATGGGTGGACTCCGTGTTGTCAGGCCTGAATGTACACGAAAAAGTGGGGCAGCTCATCGTTGCCACCATTCCGGCCAGAGCAGACAAGGCCACGAAAAAGCAGATGCGCGAGCTGGTAAAGAAATACAAGGTCGGTGGCTTGCTGTTTTCCGAAGGTACTCCGGAAGAGCAGGCTATCTTGACCAATATGGCCCGGAAGGATGCCAAGATTCCCGTTATGGTTACTTTCGATGGAGAGTGGGGACTGTCAATGAGGCTGAAAGGCGCTCCGGACTATCCCCGTAATGCCGCCTTGGGATGTATCGAGGACAATGGCCTGATTGAAGAATATGGACGTGAGGTGGCCCGCCAGTTTCGCGAATTGGGGGTACACGTCAATTTTGCACCCGATGCGGATGTCAATACGAATCCGCTGAACCCGGTGATACACGTACGCTCCTTTGGCGAGAACCCGCAGCGGGTGGCGGAAAAGGTGGTGGCATACAGCCGTGGGCTCGAAAGCGGGGGCATACTTTCCGTTTGCAAGCATTTCCCCGGGCATGGCGACACGGATGTGGATTCTCATAAGGCGCTTCCCGCCTTGCACTACGACCGTGCACGCCTGGACAGTGTGGAGCTTTATCCCTTCAAGGAAATGGTACGTGCCGGATTGGGGGGTGTCATGGTAGGCCATCTGCAAGTGCAGGCGCTGGACCCGGACGGGGTGACTCCTTCTTCCTTGTCGCGGAATGTGGTGACCGGGTTGTTGAAGGATGAACTCGGCTTTAAAGGGCTGGTGTTTACCGATGCCTTGGACATGAAGGGTGTGTCTGCCATTCCGCAGGTAACTACCAAAGCGCTGCTGGCGGGAAATGATATGGTGCTGGTACAGTTCAATACGAAGAATGCGGTGCAGGAGCTGGTAGATGCAGTGGAGTCGGGACAACTGAGTAAGGACGAACTTGATACCAAGTGCCGCAAGGTATTGATGTACAAGTATATGCTTGGTTTGAGAAACCGCCAGCCGCAACTTCGGGTCAGCGGAATGAGCTATCGCATCAATACGGAGGAAGCGCAGGCGTTGGCTGCCAAGTTGCGCCGTTCGGCAGTGACTGTATTGAACAATTATTTCGATGTCCTCCCGCTGGCACCGGTGGAAGGTGATATTGCCGTGCTCAGCATCGGAGAGAAGGAGGTGGATGCTCCCTTTGTGGAAGCTATGAAAAAGAATGCAGGCATCAGCCATTTCCACTTGCCTTGGAATGCCGATGAGGCTCTCTGGCAGGAAGTGCAGGGGCAGTTGGCTGCTTTCCGTCGCGTGGTTATCAGCATCACCGGTTCGGCTTATGTCAGCGACCGTGATGTGGCCTTTCTGGAAGGCTTGAACCTGCGTGCTCCGCTGGTCTATACTTTTTTTACCTCTTACCGTACATTGCAACTTCTGGTGCCCGCACTTGCCAAATCCAGCGCTGTGGTGCTGGCACATTCGGCAGAGACGGATTTGCAGCAATACGTGGCTGATGTTCTTTTTGCCAAAAAGTCGGCCAGTGGCAGAATGTCGATGAGTATCGGTAAACTGTTTCCAGCGGGAACGGGCTGTATGATTGAGCCGGGCATGAAACCGGGGAAGACTGTTCCGGAAGATTACGGCATGAAATCGTATGTGCTGCAAAGTATCGATGCCGTTGCCCGGAAGGGACTGGAAGCGGGAGCTTATCCCGGTTGCCGCGTGCTGGTGTGGAAAGACGGACTGCCGGTATATGACAAAGGCTTCGGAACCCACTCTGATAAGGATACCACTACTGTCCGTTCTTCGGACCTTTTTGATTTGGCTTCGCTGACCAAGACTACGGCTACGTTGCTTGCCGTCATGAAACTGTATGATGAGGGCAAGATAAAACTGGATGACAAGGTTTCCGCTTATCTGCCCTTCTTGCGCAATGGCAACAAGCGGAACATTACCATCCGCGAACTTTTGTTCCACGAATCGGGGCTTCCTCCCTATATCCGCTTCTACCTGGACATCATAGACCCGAATTCGGTACACGGTCCGTACTCCCAGAGTTGGGTGGACGAGTGGCATCGTACGCAGGTAAGCGAGCATAGCTATTATTGTTCCGATTTTAAGTTCCGGAAAGGGATGGTGTCCGACAAGAATACACCGGCCTATACTCTGCACATGGCAGATGGCATGTGGCTGAACAAGAGTTTCAAGAATTCTATCCTTCAGCGAATAACCAAGTGCGAGTTGGATGGCAAACGTTATGTTTACAGCGACCTCGGCTTCGTGCTGTTGCAGCAGGTAGTGGAGAAGGTGACGGAGCTGCCGATGGATTTGTACCTTGCCCGTGAGTTCTATGCCCCGATGGGATTGCAACGTACTATGTTTCTGCCTTTGACGAAGTTCACCAAAGCGGAAATCATGCCCACGGCATCCAATGACTTCCTGCGTCGCCAGGATATATGCGGATATGTGCATGACGAGACTGCTGCCTGCATGGGTGGGGTGTCCGGTAATGCAGGACTTTTCTCTACGGCCGAAGAGGTGGCAAAGGTTTATCAAATGTTGCTGAACGGCGGTGAATTCAATGGCAAGCGTTTCTTGAGTGAGGCAACCTGCCGTTTGTTTACGACGGAGAAATCTGCCATCAGCCGTCGCGGTCTGGGATTCGACAAGCCGGATGTATCCATTGTGAAGCGCAGCCCTTGTGCTCCTTCCGCTCCGGAAGCGGTATATGGACATACCGGATTTACCGGTACTTGTGCTTGGGTGGACCCGGAAAACAAGACAGTGTATGTATTCCTCAGCAACCGCTTGTGCCCCAATGTATGGAACACGAAACTGGGTGACATGAATATAAGAAGAGATATCCAGGAATTGATTTATAAAAGTATTATTCCGCAAATCCCCTAAAAACAATCTATCTATAAGGAATGAAGAGAATATACCTGCTTGCCTATATCACTATATTGTGTTGTCTTTGTCCGCTTCTGAAAGCGCAGCTTGGCCCGATGCCGTTTACTCCGGTGCCGCCGAACGACCCTTCGCTTGTACGTCTCTTGAACAGTGACGTGCGGTGCAGGCAGTGGGTGGATTCCGTCATGCAGCGTCTGACTCTGAAAGAACGCATCGGACAACTGTTCATCTATACGATTGCCCCCCAGCAGGACAAGGCCAACAAGGAACTGCTGCGTAAGGTGGTGGAGGACTATAAGGTAGGCGGTCTGTTATTTTCCGGCGGATTGATGCAGAACCAGGTGATGTTGACCAATGAGGCGCAGCGGATGGCAGAAGTTCCGCTGATGATTACCTTTGACGGTGAATGGGGGCTGGCTATGCGCCTTCGCGGTACTCCGAACTTTCCGCGAAACATGGTGCTGGGCTGCATACAGAACGATACACTGATTTATGAATATGGGCGCGAGGTGGCCCGCCAATGCCGTGAACTGGGGGTGCAAGTGAATTTTGCTCCCGTAGCGGATGTGAATATCAATCCCAAGAATCCGGTTATCAATACCCGTTCCTTCGGTGAAAGTCCGTTCAATGTGGCGAACAAGGTTGTTGCCTACTCCAAAGGGTTGGAGGATGGTGGTGTACTTTCTGTCAGCAAGCACTTTCCGGGACATGGGGATACGGATGTGGATTCTCATAAGGCGTTGCCCGTGCTGCCTTTTACCCGTGCCCGTCTGGACAGTATAGAGCTTTATCCTTTCAGAAAAGCCATTCGTGCCGGATTGGGAGGAATGATGGTGGGGCACTTGGAGGTGCCTACCATAGAGCCGCAAAAGGGGCTCCCGTCTTCGCTTTCGCGTAAGGTAGTTTCCGGTCTGTTGGTGAATGACCTCGGCTTTCAGGGGCTTGTCTTTACGGATGCCCTTGCCATGAAAGGGGTATCGGGCAATGAAAGCATCTGTTTGCAGGCGCTGAAAGCCGGCAATGATTTGCTGCTTGTCCCCCGGCGTATTAAGGAAGAAGTGGAGGCTGTGCTTGCCGCTGTGAAAAAAGGGGAGCTGACAGAGAAAGAGATAGAGGCGAAATGCCGTAAAGTACTGAAATATAAATATGCCCTTGGGTTGGAAAAGAAACCCCATGTACAGCTTTCAGGTTTGGGGACCCGCATCAATACTCCGAAAACGCGTGATTTGATGCGCCGGCTGAACTTGGCAGCCATCACTGTGCTGGATAACCGGGACGAGGTACTTCCGCTGGACCCTTCCATCGGTGAAGTTGCCGTGCTCAATGTGGGAGAAGCGCAGGAAATCCGGCCGTTCCTCAAGGAACTGTCGCAGTATACCCGTCCTGTGGAGTTCCATTTGGGCAAGAATCTGCCGGAGGCTGACGGGAACCGTTTGAGGAATGCGCTGGCCAAGTACAAACGTATTCTGGTCTGTGTCACCGAACACCGTTTGACGCCCTATCAGAATTTCTTTGCAAAGTTCGCTCCTGACGTACCGGTGGTTTATCTGTTCTTTATTCCCGGCAAGCAGGTATTGCAGATAAAGCAAGGGGGCGCTGCTGCCGAAGCGGTGATTTTGGCACACTCCTCCAACGAGGAGGTACAGCGGCAGGTTGCCCGGATTGTTTATGGCAGCGCTTGTTCAGAGGGACGCTTGTCTGCCAGTATCGGTAGTCGGTTTGCTGCCGGTGCGGGAGTGACGCTGACTCCTCAAAGTACCCCCCGCTTTGTGCCCGAAGAGCATGGTATGAATTCCCGTCTGCTGGCTGAAATAGACAAGATAGCCGAAGAAGGCATTCGTGAAGGGGCTTACCCCGGTTGCCAGGTAGTGGTGCTGAAGGATGGCAGGGAGATGTATAATAAAGCTTTCGGTACCCACGTCTGGAACAAGACCGGAAGCAAGGCGCTTCCCGTGAAGAAAACGGATGTGTACGACATCGCCTCGCTGACAAAGACCACGGCCACACTGCTTGCTGTGATGAAGTTGTACGATGGCGGACGCCTCAATCTTACAGACCGGGTGTCGGATTATCTGCCTTTCCTACAGGATACGGACAAGAAGAATATTACGGTACGCGAACTGCTGATGCATGAATCCGGTCTGCCTTCTACCTTGCTATTCTATCAGGAAGCGATTGATGAAGAGAGCTACACCGGCACTTTGTTCAAGGCACGTCCCGATGCCCGGCATTCCGCACGCATCGGACGGCAGACTTGGGCGAACCCTAAGTTCCGCTTCCGTCAGGGACTGACGTCGAAGGTGCAGACACCGGAATATACGATGCAAGTGTCCGACAGCCTTTGGCTGAACCGTTCCTTCAAGCAAGAGTACTTGCAGAAGATTGTGGATACTCCGCTTAGAGACAAGCGTTACCGTTATAGTTGTGTGGGCTTTATTTTGTTGCAGCAGTTGGTCGAGGCGCGCACCGGCATGTCTATGGACGAATATCTGGCCAAGGAATTCTATACTCCGATGGGATTGGAGCGTACGGGGTATCTTCCTCTGCGCTTCTTGAAGAAGGAAGATATTGTACCTTCATCAACAGATCCTTTCTTGCGTAAGACTACCTTGCAAGGATTTGTACATGATGAATCCGCAGCTTTTCAGGGTGGCGTTTCCGGTAATGCCGGGCTGTTCTCCACTGCCGAAGAAGTGGCAAAAGTCTATCAGATGTTGCTGAATGGGGGTGAACTGGACGGTAAGCGTTATTTGAGCAAGGAGACCTGCAGGGTATTTACTACCACCGTCTCAAGGATAAGCCGCCGGGGGCTGGGATTTGATAAGCCCGACCGGCGTAATCCCCAGAAGAGTCCCTGCGCAGAGTCTGCCCCTGCTTCTGTCTACGGCCATACCGGTTTCACGGGCACTTGCGCCTGGACAGACCCGGAGAACGGCTTGGTTTATGTCTTTTTGAGCAACCGCACCTATCCGGATGTGTGGAATAACAAGTTGATGAGGCTGGATATAAGGACGAGGATTCAGGAGGCTGTATATAAGGCGATGCTGGGAGGAAAAAAATAACTGGTAGAATTAAAAAGAGCCTCCCTTGCTCACGCAGGAAAGGCTCTTTTCTTCTTCAATTTTGAAACAATTAAATTCTATCTGTTAAGCTTTAAGTGTGTGTCTTATCAGAACGCAATACCTACGCGCAGACCGAAATTGCTCAAACCGTCTACGCTGTACGTAAAGAGGTCACCTTTGTTCGTACCGTAGCTGTAATAGGCTGCGAAATGCAAGCCCGGTCCATAAGCCCAAGGATACACATTGAAACCAATTTCAGGAGATACATAGAAACCCCATGTATCCTTGTTGGCTTCGAATACGTTGAAGGTTGACTTCAACTGTGCATATTCAGCACCCAGTTTTACACCGGCATACGGCTGGAATGCACCTCCACGGTTCCATACATAGCGGGAGGCCAGACCGAAAGGCAACTGGAATGCGGTGTGCTGCTGGTCGGTATTCAGACTGCCGCCTTCGCCTACGGGAAGTGTCTGGCGACCGAAATACTCATGGTTGCTATGGTAGTTCAAGAAAGCTCCCAATGCAAAATTGTCTGTCAGGAAGTAACCGCCTTCAAAATTCATACCCCAGCCGCTTGATTTGTCGGCGAAGTTGTTGCTGAGGGGAAAGTTATATTGCCAGTCGATATTGGCATAACCGTTATCGGTCATCTGTGCCTTCGTCGGTAGGGCGAAGACGAGAGCAAGAGCGGCAACCGCAAATACTCTCAAGGAAAGATATTTTATTGTTTTCATACTTTGTTCTTGTTTTTTGGTTCAATGGCAACTTCCCAGTCCGGAAAGGATGCTGCCGTATTATTCTTGTTACCTTAATATTGGGTAACCCGTCATTTGTCACTTATAGCTCGTAGCTTGTCACTACTTGTTAGTCAGGTAAGTTGATTGAGTGAAAGCTTGGTTCACACCTTGCACGGCAAGTTTGGTATTGACAGAAGTAGAACCACTCAGCAAGCCGCTCATATAGCTGGTCCACAGAACAGGAAGTTTCTCGCTCTGGCCTTGCGGCGCCTCCAGATTCAACAATTCGCTGATAAAGGAACCGGTGCTGTAGGAATAGTTCACGGCATAGGGATAATACCATCCACCCCAGTTGCCCCAGTAAGGAGCATCCCAGTAGCCAGGATAGTTCCACCACCATTCGGGACGTCCGTAGTCGGTGAAGTAATAGGTACTTCTGACATAGCTTACCTGCAAGCCAAGGTCGGCTTCTTCCCGGTCATCCACACGGATGTAGCCGCGGCTGTTCATGTTAGCAACATAAGCGCTGAGAATTTCCTGGGCATTCTCATCTTTCCAGTATTCGGCGTTTTCCTTATCACCGATGACCAGAATGCTGTCCGGCAAGTAATAAGTTTCGAAGGTTTTGAAATCCGCCTTCTTGTCATAGTTGGTATAAACCAGATAATTATTGTCCAGCTTATCCATGTCAGGGTCTTTTTCGCAAGATGCAAGTGTCACTGCAAAGACCGCTAATAATAGGGGAATAAATTTCTTCATACTTTTATAATTGTTTAGGTTTAATATAAATTCCTGCCCTATGGTACCTTAGGCTTTTGTGAGAAAAAACAAGATAGGATATAAAAGGTTCACGTAGAGGTATGTTAAAAGTAATAAAGGAATAGGGTGACAGCACTTTTAACGTAACTGTCACCCTATTGCCACTTATCATGTCATTACTTTATCACCCTGTCATCTTTTCCATATCCGTGCTGTCCATCCTCCTCCGGGTGCCATGTGTATGTTCAGCTTGTCCCCCGAGGTCACGGTGCGTACTTCTTTCTTGTAGTCGGTTGCTTCCCGGTCGGCATTGATGCCGTCGGAAAAGATTTCGGCTTCGTAACTTCCTTCTCCGAGGAAGGAAAGGTCGATGGTACAGTCGCGTGGTGTCCAGTCGGTCATGGAGGCGATGTACCAGACATCTCCCTTGCGGCGTGCCAGTGTAAGGTATTCGCCTACTTCACCGTCCAGTGCCACGGTCTCGTCGAAAACGGTAGGCACTTTGGCAATGAAATCCGTGCATTCCTGCTCCTTCATATATTTGCTGGGGCTGTCGGCAAGCATTTGCAGCGGGGCTTCGAAGAGGGTGTACATCGCCATCTGGTGGACGCGCGTACCCTGGCTCATCGGATGGTCGTTGACGGCACGGAAGGTTTCGCGGGTTGCGTTCATTGTGGCTCCCGGTGTGTAGTCCATCGGACCTATAAGCATACGCAGGTAGGGAGCAGTCACGTCATAGCGCGGGAAGTTATGGAGGGGGGCTCCGTTCACTATCGGTTCCCATTTGGCGTTCTCCAGTCCCTTTACACCTTCAAAGTTTAGGACGTTGGGATAGGTGCGCTGTATACCGTATGGCTTGAGTCCATGCAGGTCTAATACCAGGCGGTGCTCGGCGGCGCAGGCTACAATGCGTTCTACAGACTGTACCAGTGGCTGGTCGTCACGGTCGAAGAAGTCTATCTTGAAGCCTTTGATACCCATCTGTGCATAGTGGCTGAATGCGGCTTCCGTATCTTTGGCAGAGTTTCGCCAGCTTGCCCAGAGAATGATGCCGACGCCCTTCTGGTTTCCGTAGGCTACCAGTTCCTTTAAATCGATATTCGGATTCAGGTCTTTCAATAAGGATTCGTTTCCGCTCCAGCCGTCATCGATGATGATATATTCCAGGTTGTTGTCGGCGGCAAAGTCGATGAATGCCTTATAAGTCGGGGTGTTCATGCCGGCTTTGAAGTCTACGCCAGTCAGGTTGCAGGTGTTCCACCAGTCCCAAGCCACTTTGCCGGGTTTAATCCAGGAAATGTCTTTGATGCGGCAGGCGGGGGCAAGACGCTGTGCCATGTCGTTGTCGGCAAGCTGCGTGTCCTTTTCGGTGACGAGCACCACACGCCAGGGGAGCTCCTGCTTGGCACAACGGGCGATGTAGTCTGCACGCTTGGTCGGTATCAGGTTCAGCCGGTTGTGTCCGCCGATTATTTCTTCCAGCGGATAGGGAGCAAATGCTGCCTGCACTCCTTGACGTGTCTGGGGATTTACAGTGAGGAACATGCCGGGATAGTTTTCCAATCCGGCTTCCATGATAACGGCTTTCTTTCCTCCGTCCAGGCAAACCATCAGTGGGGTGATGGAGAGTGAGTCGGTGTGCATTTTGGACAACGGGGCTTCGTCGTAGTAAGACTCGAAGGAGAAGCAATAGCGCTCACCGTTGCGGTTGTCGTTTATGTAAGGTACAAATGCCTGGTAATCCTTGTCGAAATTGAAGTCCGCTGTTTCGTTGAGGACGATAAACGGCTTGTTCTGTTCGGAAATGAAGCGATAGGCAGCGCCGTCATCGTATGCGCGGAACTGTACACTGTAGCCTCCGCGGCATTTCAGTGTCAGCTGGTTGTAGACATCCTCCACACTTGCCTTTTTGTAGAGGGGAGTGGGGAAGGAGGACTCCACGGACTTGCGTTCTGCACGGATTACTTTTACATTTTTACCGAAAGTTATTGCTTTCTTGGCTGATTTTTCATCTCTGCCTTGCAGGGCGATGGCAGAGGGTTGCAGCACCGTGGTTCCGTCGTGTGCTATCTGCCAGGTGAGGGCTTCTCCGGCATCTACCGTAACGGATAGTTTTCCGTTGGGTGATGCAAGTTGGTATTGCTGTGCACGGACCGTGCCCAAGCAAAGGAATAATAAACAAAAGGTTTGAATAAGGAGGCTTTTCATGTTGATTTATTTTTGAATGATTTTCTTTATCTTCTCCAGTTCCTCGGCAGAGAAGTCTGTATTTTCAGTCGCTTTCAGGTTATCTGCCAGTTGGGCAACGGAGCTCGCTCCGATGATGACGCTTGTCACCAGGTCGTCCTTCAACAGCCAGGCAAGTGACATCTCGGCAAGGGTTTGCCCGCGTGAGGCAGCAACTTCGTTGAGTGCCTTGATTTTTTGCAGCGTCTCGTCGGTCAGTGCTTCTTTCTTCAGGAAAGCCCCCTTTGCCATGCGCGAATCTTCGGGAATACCATTCAGGTAGCGGTTGGTCAGCAGGCCCTGCGCCAGCGGGGAGAAGGCGATGAAGCCGGTTCCGTTCCCTTTGGCTTGCTGCAGGATACCTTCTTCTTCCGGTTCGCGGTTGAAGAGATTGTATCTGCCTTGATAGAGCAGGCAGTGTACATCCCGTTCTTCCAGGTATTTGTAGGCAAACTCGGCCGCCTCTTTGGGATATTTGGAGATTCCTACATAGAGTGCTTTGCCTTGCCGTACGATATCAACCAGTGCTTGCAGGGTCTCTTCAAGCGGAGTATCCGGGTCGTAGCGGTGGGAGTAGAAGATGTCCACATACTCCAGGTTCATCCGTTTCAGACTTTGGTTGAGGCTGCTCATCAGGTACTTGCGTGAGCCCCACTCCCCGTAGGGGCCGGGCCACATGTCGTGTCCGGCCTTGGTGGAGATGAATAGTTCGTCCCGATAGGGCATGAAGGATTTCTTCATAATCATTCCGAAAGTCTCTTCGGCGGAACCGTAGGAAGGACCGTAATTGTTGGCGAGGTCGAAATGCGTGATTCCACGGTCGAAGGCATAGTGCGCCATGGCTTGGGAATTGGCAAATGTGTTCACGTCGCCGAAATTGTGCCACAATCCGAGTGATATTTCAGGCAGCAGGATGCCGCTTTGCCCGCAACGGCGGAATTTCATGCCGTTGTCATAGCGTTCGGGCGCTGGAGAATAAATAGGGTTTATCATGATATTGTATTTTGTGGGTTATCCCATTATTACTTCTACTGTATGCGTGCCCGGCAGATGGTTCACCACATTGCCTTCTATCGGCTGGCCGTCTACTGTGACGGACTTGATGCCTTTGCACACACCATCGGGATTCTTCACGGTAATATGATATTCTGCCCCGCGGAACCTACGCTTCACGTTGAAGCCTTTCCAGCCTGCCGGGATACAAGGATTGATTTCCAGACCTTCATACGAAGGCTTGATGCCGAGTATGAATTGCGTGATGGCATACCACATCCAGGCAGCCGTTCCCGTCAGCCAGCTGTTCTTGCCTTCACCGGGGCGGGCGGCGTCCTTGCCGGCCACCATCTGGCAGCATACGTAAGGTTCTACTTTATGCAGGGCACTGTGCTCTTCGGTGTACGACGGGCATATCTTGCGGAAATACTCCCAGGAACGGTCACCCCGTCCCAGTACGGTTTCTCCGATGATGACCCACGGGTTGTTGTGGCAGAAGATACCCGCATTTTCCTTGTAGCCGGCGGGATAGGTGGAGATTTCTCCATACTCCACAACATAGCGGGTGAAGGGTGGATTGTTGAGTACAATACCGTGTTCGCAGTCCAGGCGTTCCTTTACGGAGTCCAGTGCTTTCTCTACCATGCCTTCTTCCAGTCCGATGCCTGCCATGGTGCACCAGCCTTGCGATTCGATGAAGATTTGTCCTTCTTCGTTCTCTTGGGAGCCTACCTTGTGGCCGAAGTAATCGTAGGCGCGCAGGTACCAGTCGCCGTCCCAGCCATGTTTTTTCACGGCTTCCACCATATTGTCTATATAGGTTTGCGCTCTGTTCGCTTCGTCGTCTTTACCCAGACGGCGGCATAGTTCCACATAGTCGCGTCCGCATACCACGAACAAGCCGGCAATCATCAGTGATTCAGCCTGGCTGCCTTCCGTCTGGTTTTCCGTGGTCTGGAAGGATTCATTCGGGTCCCAGGAGAAGCAGTTCAGGTTCAGGCAGTCGTTCCAGTCGGCACGGCCGATGAGGGGCAACATGTGGGGGCCGAGGTTCTCGATGACGTGGTTGAAGGAAACGCGCAGGTGCTCGAACAGAGAAACCTCCGAACCCTCCTTGTTGTCGAAGGGAACGGGCTCATCCAGGATACTGAAGTCTCCCGATTCCTTGATGTATGCCACCGTACCGAAGATAAGCCACATGGGGTCGTCGTTGAAGCCGCCGCCGATGTCGTTGTTGCCGCGTTTGGTCAGCGGTTGGTATTGGTGGTAGCATCCTCCGTCGGGGAATTGGGTAGAAGCTATGTCGATGATTCGTTCGCGGGCTCGTTCCGGTATCTGATGCACGAAGCCCACGAGGTCCTGGTTGGAGTCGCGGAAACCCATTCCACGACCGATGCCGCTCTCGAAGAAAGAGGCGGAACGGGACATGTTGAAGGTAATCATGCACTGATACTGGTTCCAGATGTTCACCATGCGGTCCAGTTTTTCTTCGTCGGTCTTCACGACGTAGATGTCCAGCAGGCGGTCCCAGTAGGCTTTCAGTTCGGCAAAGGCAGCATCTACTTTGGCGGTAGTGTCGAAGGCCGAAATCATCGCCTTAGCCTTTACCTTATTTATAATAGGTGAAGAGGGTACACTCTGCTTGAACGCTTCATGCAGAGATTCTTCACGTTCCTCGAACTTTGCCTCCTGCTTGTTTTCCACATAGCCCAGCAGGAAGATGAAGTCGCGGCTTTCGCCGGGTTGCAGTTCTACTTCCAGATAGTGCGAGGCGATGGGACTCCAACCGTGGGCAATGCTGTTGCCCGGTCTGCCTTCTACTACCCGTTCCGGGTCGGCAAACTCGTTGTAGAGTCCCACGAATGTTTCGCGGTCGGTATCGAAACCGTCTACGGGTGTATTGACACTGTAGAAGGCGTAGTGATTGCGGCGTTCCTTGTATTCCGTCTTGTGGTAGATGACAGACCCGTCCACTTCCACCTCTCCCGTGGAGAAGTTACGCTGGAAGTTCTCCATGTCCGTAGCGGCATTCCACAAGCACCATTCGGCAAAGGAGAATAGTTTGAGTTTTCTCACTTTGGCAGAAGTATTCCGCAAGGTCAGCTTCTGCACCTCTCCCCAGGTCTTCAGTGGGACGAAGAAGAGCAGGCTGGCTTCGATGCCGTCTTTGGATCCGGTGATGCGGGTGTAGCTCATGCCGTGGCGACACTCGTAACTGTCGAGTGCAGTCTTGCAGGGCTTCCAGGTGGGAGACCATACGTTGCCGCCTTCATTGATGTAGAAGTAGCGTCCCCCGTTGTCCATCGGCACGTTGTTGTAGCGGTAGCGGGTGATGCGGCGGAACTTGGCGTCCTTGTAGAAGGAATAGCCTCCGGCGGTATTGGAGATGAGTGAGAAGAAATCTTCATTGCCCAGGTAGTTAATCCATGGCCAAGGTGTCTTGGGATCGGTAATGACGTATTCGCGGTTGTCGTCATCGAAATATCCGAATCTTTTGTCTTGCATATTATTTCTTGTATTTAGTTTGATACATTCTTCATTAGTTGTGCCATCCGGCCATTTTCCCGGAAGCACGCTTCAAATTTAAAAACTTTTCTCCTATCACCCTTGTTTGCCCGGCGTGTTTTTTCCCTTCGGAAACATGAAGTACCGGAAAAAGATACAAAAGTATCACTGTACGAGTCTATTTCGCCCTATCTTTGTAAACACATTTTATGATTAACCGATATGAAACACTTATTCGCATTTTTGTTCCTTCTTGGAATTACCTTTTCTCTTTCTGCCCAATCTGTCCGCGAACGTATTTTGCTGGATGACGGCTGGCAGTTTGCTTTTGGCAATGCTTCCTCACCGGAGAAAGACTTCGGCTGCGGAACGGAGTACTTCAACTATCTGACCAAGGCAGCCTCTATCCATAACGAGGGTCCTTACTCCCCCAAGTTCAATCCGGAGAAGTGGGGTGTGGGCTGGAAGACGGTCAACCTTCCGCATGACTGGGTGGTTGATTTGCCTTATGCCAAAGAGGCGAGCCACAGTCATGGCTATAAAGCCGTCGGCTATAAATTCCCCGAAAACTCTGTGGGATGGTACCGAAAGACCATCACCGTGCCACAAGAGGACCTCGGCAAACATCTTTATCTTCAGTTCGACGGTATCTTCCGTGATGCCCGTATCTGGATAAACGGTTTCTACCTGGGACACGAACCGAGCGGCTATGCCACGCAGGTGTATGACATTACGGAATACTTGAATTACGGAGAAGAGAATCTTATCTGCGTCCGTGCGGATGCCACGCTCGAGGAGGGCTGGTTTTACGAGGGTGCGGGCATCTACCGCCATGTATGGCTGAACAAGACGGCGCCGTTGCATGTAGCTCCTTTCGGCGTATTTGTATCTTCCACGCTGGAAGCTCCTTTCGACAAGGCTGTGCTGGTGACCGAAGTGCAGATGAAGAATTCGGGAAAAGACCCCGTCTCCGGCAAAGTATGGTGCCGTCTGCTTGATGCCGACGGACAAGTGCAGATGGAGGACGAGGCGGAAGAGATAACCCTGCTGCCGCAAGAAACGCGTAGCGTAAAGGTGCGTACCAAAGTGCTGAATCCCCAGCTATGGAGTACAGAACATCCTTACCTTTATAAAATGGAAACCAGCGTCTGGCAAAACGGTAGGCAGGTGGACGTGGTGGCCACCCCGATTGGTATTCGTGACATCCGCTTCGATGCCGACAAGGGCTTCCTCTTGAACGGACAGCCTCTGAAACTGAAAGGTGTGAACATGCACCAAGACCACCCCGGAGTAGGTGCCGGCATTCCCGATGCCCTGCAAGTGTACCGACTGAAGGAACTGAAGAAGTTCGGCTGCAATGCCTACCGTTCTTCCCATAACCCGATGACTCCCGAAATGCTCGATGCCTGCGACAGCCTCGGCATCCTTGTGATAGAAGAAAACCGTCTGACGGGTGTCAACGAGGAACATACTCGCCTGCTGAAACGCATGATAGACCGCGACCGCAACCATCCGTGCATCATCCTTTGGAGCGTAGGCAACGAGGAGTGGGGCATCGAGTGGAAAGAAAGCGGTACACGCATTGCTGCCACGATGCGCGAATATTGCCACCGTTTCGACCCTACGCGCCTCATGACCGTTGCTTCGAGCAGTGGCCCTGCCATCTTGATTCCCGCAGACGTGGCTGGTTATAACTACATCCTTCAGAACCCTGTGGAGCAGCACCGCAAGGATTATCCCGGCCGCCGTGCGCTCGGTTCGGAAGAGACTACGGGCTGTGGTACGCGCGGCATCTACTTTGATGCCCACGGCAAAGGCCACATGGTGGCGCACAACCGTAAACCGAACGGGCCTGACAGCTTGCTGAACTGCATCGAGCGTGGCTGGAAATTCTATGACGAACGCCCCTATCTGGCAGGTCTTTTCTATTGGACGGGTTTCGACTACCGCGGCGAGCCCAACCCCATGAAGTTCCCGGCTACGGGCTCACAATTCGGCATTCTGGACTACTGTGGCTTCCCCAAGGACGAAGCCTGGTATCTGAAGTCCTGGTGGACGAATGAGCCGGTGCTGCACATCCTTCCTCACTGGAATCTGCAAGGTCACGAAGGTGATAGCATCGACATTTGGGTATACAGCAACTGCGATGAAGTGGAACTGACTGTGAACGGCAAGAAACTGGATCGCAAACCGATGCCCCGAAACGGCCATCTTTCCTGGAAAGCCGTTTTCCAGCCCGGTGCAGTGAAGGCTGTAGGCTATAAGAACGGCAAAAAAATATTGGCCCGTACTGTGGAGACTACCGGTGCTCCTGCCCGTATCTCCCTGACGGCAGACCGTCCCGTCATTCAGGCAGACAATCGGGATGTGGCAGTGTGTAATATTGAGTTGCAGGACAAAAAGAAACGTTTTGTCCCCACTGCCTGCAACGACTTGACGATAACCGTTTCCGGTCCGGTACGCATCCTTGGGGTGGGGAATGGAGACCCCGCTTATCAGGCTACGGAACGTCCGGCCGACGCCGATGCCCGCACCTATCAGGTAAAGGCATTCAACGGACTTGCACAGGTGCTGTTGCAAAGTACCGGCGAAGCGGGAGAAGCCACACTGACGGTCGTTTCGGAAAACCTGCCGGAAACTTCCTGCGTCTTGAAGCTGCAGAAGTAAGCGGCTTATCATTCATATCATCCGGCGAAGCGGAGACCTTTCTTTTGTCTATGGGGCAAGAGAGGGATCTCCGCTTCTTTCTTCCTCAAACTATAGTGTGTAAGTGTACGAGATGCGCATCTCGTGTTATATGAGATGTATATCTCGTACAGCATGAGATATGCATCTCATACATCCTTACATTAGAGCCTGAGGGGGAGAAGAACGGAAGTTTTGCTTTTCCGGGCGGGACTTTCCCGGGTATCTGCTCATATATAACAATTATTACCTCTAAATGTAACAAATGGTACTGTTGTGGGATTAAAAAGAATGAGTATATTTGTGGCATGATATTTTTTTAACCAATGCCTATGGAAAACCAGAACTATATCATGAGGGAGATAACCCCTCTGTCGGAACGTGACTGTTTCTATATTGCCGATCGTCGCAAAACAGAATTTACCTACCCCATCCATTGTCACGCAGAGTATGAACTGAACTTCACGGAACATGCTTCCGGCGTACGCCGTGTGGTGGGCGATTCTGCCGAGATTATCGGTGATTATGACCTGGTGCTGATAACCGGTAAGGAGTTGGAGCATGTATGGGAGCAACATGAATGTACCTCCGGGGATATTCGGGAGATTACCATCCAGTTCTCTCCCGACTTGTTCTTCGGGAACGTTGTCAACAAGAACCAGTTCGACAGTATCCGCCGGATGCTGGAGCGTGCACAGTGCGGACTTAGTTTCCCCATGCAGGCCATCATGAAGGTGTACAACTGGCTGGATAAGCTGGCTTCCGAGGAGCAGGGCTTTTATGCCGTGATGAACTTTCTCCGTATCCTTTACGAACTTTCCCTCTATGACAATGCTCGGGTGTTGTCCAGTTCTTCGTTTGCCAAGATAGAGACTTTCTCTGACAGCCGCCGGGTACAGAAGGTGCAGAAATACATTTCCACCCATTATCAGGAGGATATCCGGTTGGCTTCATTGGCCGATATGGTGGGCATGACCCCGGTCTCTTTCAGCCGTTTCTTTCGCCTGCGCACCGGCAAGACGCTTTCCGACTACATTATTGATATCCGTCTGGGCTTTGCCACGCGTATGTTGGTAGATTCCACGCGTACTATTGCAGAGGTGTGCTATGACTGCGGCTTCAACAATCTGTCCAATTTCAATCGTATGTTCAAGCGGAAGAAGGGATGCTCGCCGAAGGAATTCCGTGAGAATTATCGGAAAAAGAAGCTGGTGATATGATAAAAAAGTATTGGTATTCTTCATTGAAAGTGCCTATTTTTGCACCAATGATTAATACTAATATCTGATATCATGAAAAGAGTTTTTTCCTTATTTTTATGTCTGCTGTGTGTATGTGCTGTGACGGCGCAGATACGCGGCAATGAAATCCGTGTAGTCGTTTCACCCGACCATAGCGATTGGGTGTATCGTCTGAATGAGAAGTGTACGTTTACCGTCCGGGTGCTGAAGGCACAGAACCTCTTGCCCGATGTCAAGATTGACTATGAACTGGGCCCCGAAATGTATCCTACTGAAGTAAAGAAAGACATGGTGCTGAAAGATGGTACCTTGAAGTTGCAAGGCACGATGAAGACTGCAGGCTTCTTGCGTTGCAAGGTCAAGGCGCATGTGGACGGCCGGACTTATGAAGGGCTGGCTACATCGGCCTATGCTCCTGAGCAGCTGCAACCCGTGACGAAACTTCCTGCCGATTTTCAGGATTATTGGGCCAAGACCTTGGAAGAGGCGCGCAAGACTCCGTTGAATCCCCTTATGACGCTGCTTCCCGAACGCTGTACGGAAACGGATAATGTATATCAGGTCAGCTTCCAGACAAAAGCCTGGGGAGGACGTTTTTACGGTATTCTCAGTATTCCCAAGAAAGAAGGGAAGTATCCGGCTTTGCTGCGTGTGCCCGGTGCGGGTGTCCGCCCTTATGCGGGAGATACGTATACGGCTCCTGGAAAGGTAATTATATTGGAGGTGGGTATCCACGGCATTCCCGTCACGATGCAGCAGTCTGTATATGATGCGCTGGCAGGTGGGGCGCTGAGCAATTATTGGACGTTCGGCCGCGACAATCGGGATGCTTCTTACTATAACCGTGTGGTGGTAGGCGCTTTGCGTGCTGTGGATTTTATCTGTTCGCTGCCGCAGTACAACGGGAAAGCGCTGGGCGTTACGGGCTCCAGCCAGGGCGGTGCCTTGTCTGTGATTACGGCGGCTCTTGATTCACGCGTTACTTTTCTGGCGGCAGTTCATCCTGCCCTGTGCGACCACGAAGCCTTCTTCAAGAAGCGTGCTTGCGGTTGGCCCCATTATTTCTATTATTACGGTGCTCCCGATGAAAAGCAGCTTGAAACGCTACGCTATTATGATACGGCAAACTTTGCCCGCCTGCTGAATGTGCCCGGTTGGTTCAGTTGGGGGTATAACGATGAGGTCTGTCCTCCCACTTCCATGTATGCAGCCTACAATGTGATTTCTTCTCCGAAGGAACTGCATCCTTATCTGGAAACCGGACATTATTGGTATCAGGAACAGTGGGATGAATGGCTGGACTGGATACGGAGACAACTTGATGTGCCAATGTGATTAATCACATTGGCACATTAATCTGATAATATAGTATCATTTTTTATGATATGATCCGCGTATCTTTGTGTATCGCTTAAAAACTGATAATATGAAGAAACAATTCCTTTTACTGACAGTACTTTTATTCCTTTTGGGAGCATGTGCCCCTAAGCCTGCGGAGCATTCGTTTATTAAGGTCAATGCCGATGGACAGTTCGTTCGCGACGGAAAACCCTATTATTTTGTAGGTGCCAATTTCTGGTACGGTGCCATTCTTGGTTCCGAAGGTGAAGGCGGCAATCGTGAACGGTTGCATAAGGAGCTGGACTTTCTGAAAAGTATTGGCATCAACAACCTGCGCGTATTGGTGGGTGCTGACGGTGAAAATGGCATAAAGACGCGGGTAGAGCCCTCTTTACAAGTGGCACCGGGCGTCTATAATGATACTATTTTAGCCGGATTGGATTATTTTATGAATGAACTGCGTGAACGTGATATGACAGCTGTCCTCTATTTGAACAATTCCTGGGAATGGAGCGGTGGCTATTCCGTTTACCTGCAATGGTCCGGACACGGTGAGGCCGTGGTGCCTGCCGTAGACGGATGGCCCGCCTATATGGAGTATGTCAAGCAGTTCCCCCAATCGGACAGCGCGAAGGCCTTGTTTGCCAATCATGTCAATTATATTGTTTCACGCACCAATAGGTATAATCAGATAAAATATGTGGATGACCCCACTATTATGTCTTGGCAGATTGGTAACGAGCCTCGCGCTTTCTCTGACGAGAACAAGGAACCGTTTGCCCGCTGGATGGCCGATGTAGCTGCACAAATCAAGTCCCTCGACCCGAACCACATGGTGTCTTCCGGCAGTGAAGGCTCGTGGGGATGCGAAATGGACATGAATCTTTTCGAGAAGATTCATGCCGACCCCAACATCAATTATCTGAATATCCACATCTGGCCCTATAACTGGGGTTGGGTAAAAGCAGACAGCCTGACGGAACTGCTTCCACGTGCCAAAGAGAATACCCGGAAGTACATAGACAACCACATGACCGTTGCACGAAAATACAGCAAGCCGATTGTGCTCGAAGAATTCGGATTCCCGCGTGACGGTTTCAGCTTCTCCAAAGAGGCGCCCACCACTGCCCGTGATGAATATTACCGCTATGTATTCGATCTCATTCGTCAGGACCGCGAGAACGGAGGGCTCTTTGCCGGATGCAACTTCTGGGCATGGGGCGGTTTTGCCGGACAGAATCCCGACCATGTGTTCTGGGAAAAGGGAGATGACTATACCGGTGACCCGGCACAAGAGCAACAAGGGCTGAATTCTGTCTTTGCCACGGACAGCACCATTGAAATAATCAAGGCGGAAAACCGGAAATTGCAATAGGCCAGGAAGGGATTCATTTGGCTACATCTTTATAAAAACATGTATTACCCTAAATTTAAGTACGGAATGAAAAGCATATGGAAAGTAATGTGGGTGGTTTGTTGCCTAAGTATGACCGTTGGTTGTGGAACAAACCCGTCGAAGAATGAGCACGTGAAGGAAGCGCTTCCGGCATTGGTGGTCAATGGCACGCAACTGATGAATGCCGAAGGCGACACGGTTGTATTGGAAGGTGTCAGCTACGGTTGGCATCAGTTCTGGCCCCGTTTTTACAATGCCTCCTCGGTTGCTTATCTTGTCAATGAATGGGGAGCGCAGGTGCTTCGGGCCTCTATGGGGGTGGATTTGGACAGCGCCTGCTATGTAGATAAACCAGAGTTTGGTATCGAGTGCGTGACGAAGGTGGTGGATGCCGCTATCGAGAACGGTGTTTACGTTATTATCGACTGGCATAGCCATAATCTGCGTCAGGAAGAGGCGAAGGAGTTCTTTGCTCAAATGGCTACCCGCTATAAAGGCATTCCGAACGTTATTTATGAGATTTTCAACGAACCGGTGGAAGATAGTTGGGAGCAGGTGAAGGCATACTCTGTGGAGGTCATCCGGACAATTCGTGCCATAGAGCCGGATGCCGTTATCCTTGTCGGCTGCCCGCATTGGGATCAGGATATTCATTTGGCGGCAGACGACCCTATTGTCGGATATAACAATATTATGTATACACTTCACTTTTATGCCAATACTCACGGGCAGTGGTTGCGCGACCGCGCCGACTATGCACTGGGCAAGGGCTTGCCGATTTTCGTTTCCGAGTGTGCAGGCATGGAGGCAAGCGGGGACGGTCCTATCAGCCCGGAAGAGTGGAGGAATTGGCTGGACTGGATGCAACGGCATTCCATCAGTTGGGTGGCCTGGTCCTTGTCAGACAAAGATGAGACTTGTTCTATGCTTTATCCGTCAGCTTCTTCCGAGGGGAACTGGAAAGATGCAGATATGAAAGAGTGGGGGAGAATGGTGCGTGACGAACTGAAGAGACTGAAGAAATAGCCCTTTGGGGAAAAAGCAATATGATTTAACCATTAATAATTTAGTAATAAAAGTTGTGCCTATGGAAAAAAGAAAAGCAATGCTATGAAGACGTAGTTTGGAAGCAAGCCTAAGTGTCAAGGTCTTGATAATATGTCATGGCTTTTGGGCTCAGTCTTATTTTTGTTAACTAAAAAAATCTTCTTTTGGGAGGTTTTGTATTTATTTTAAATCTAAGAAATACAGTATGAATTTAAATTTTAGAAAGACGGCGCTACTTGCGGGAATATGCTCGGTATTCAGTCTGGGGTATACTCCTCAGCTTTTTGCAGTATCATCAACAGATACCGTTGAGGCAGTGCAGCAAACAAGAAAAATTACGGGTACCGTCAGCGACGAGATGGGACCGATTGTCGGTGCTAACGTATTGGAAAAGGGTACTACGAATGGTGTAATTACAGATATTAACGGTAATTTCACTTTGAATGTAAAGCCGGGGGCAACTATTGTGGTTTCCTTTATAGGCTATGTGAACCAAGAGATAAAGATAACGAACCAAGCGAAACTGGACGTTACGTTGAAAGAAGATTCGGAGATGCTGGATGAAGTCGTTGTCGTTGGTTATGGTACGATGAAGAAGAGTGACCTTTCCGGTGCTTCGGTTTCCATGGGCGAGGATAAAATCAAAGGTTCTGTAATTACAAATCTGGATCAGTCTTTACAAGGACGTGCAGCAGGTGTAACGGCAGTTACGACTTCCGGTGCTCCCGGTTCTTCCTCTTCCATCCGTGTTCGTGGCCAAGCTACCATTAATGCCGGTGCTGAGCCGTTGTATGTAATTGACGGTGCATCGTGCAGGGGCAAGGAAACAGTGGTGCCGACTTCGGTTTGGGCGATCGTTTAGGTAATGGTAAGGTTTCTACCATTTCTCCTTTATCTACCATCAATCCTCAGGATATTGTGTCGATGGAAATTTTGAAGGATGCCTCTGCAACAGCTATCTATGGTGCACAAGGTGCCAATGGCGTTGTGCTGATTACTACAAAACGTGGTAAGGCGGGAGAAGCCAAATTCTCTTACGATGGTATGGTGGCTGCCCAGCGGCAGACAAAACGTCTTGATTTGATGAATTTGCGTGATTTTGCCGGCTACTACAATGATTTGGTAAATCAGGGTTATGTGACGGAGAATGCCTCATACTCTGATCCTTCTATACTGGGTGTTGGTACCAACTGGCAAGATGCCATTTTCCAGACTGCCCTTCAACATCAGCATCAAATTTCGGCTCAGGGTGGTACTGAGAAAATCAAGTATTATGTATCTGGATCTTATATGGATCAGGATGGAACTATCATAGGCTCTAATTTCAACCGTTACAGTTTCCGTGCAAACTTGGATGCGCAATTGAAAAAATGGCTGAAGTTGGGTTTGAGTGCTACTTATTCATCAACGGATGAGAACTTGAAGTTGGCTGATAGTGATGCAGGTATCATTAATTATTCATTGACTACACCGCCGGATATACCTATCTATAATGTGGATGGTAGCTATGCCACAGTGGTACGTGAAGGCTGGACGAATCCTAATCCGGTGGCTATGGCTATGATGGAGGAAATCCTGCTGAAGCGTCAGAAATTGACTGGTAATATATTCTTTGAGGTGACTCCTATCAAGAATCTGGTTTGGCACGCAGAATTGGGTTATGACATCAGTGCTTCTAAAGGTGAGACTTGGCGACCGACAGTGGATCTTGGCGGTTGGAAACGTACTTCCAATGATAGCCGCATTCAGAAGAATAGCAGCTTGTTCTGGCAGCTGAAGAACTATGTGACTTACAATGGTAACGTGGGTAAGCACTCCTATACAGCGATGCTTGGCCAGGAATGTTGGGAAAGTAGCTATGATTACAATAGCGTATATAATACAGCATTGCCATCCAATGTAGTACACAATCCTGCATTGGGTACCGGTACGCCTCAAATTAATTCCGGTTTTGGCAGCAGTTCTATGGCTTCTTTCTTTGCCCGTTTGAATTATAATTATAATGACCGTTATTTAGCTACATATACTTACCGTTATGACGGTTCCTCTAATTTCGGCCCTCAAAACCGTTGGGCAGGTTTTCATTCATTGGCTGCATCTTGGAGGTTCTCGAATGAGGCTTTCTTTGAACCGCTGAAGAATGTAATCAGTAATGGTAAGTTGCGTATCGGTTGGGGACAAACCGGTAACTCTAATATAGGCGGTTATGCGTGGGGAGCTTCCATTTCCCGTATGCCTTCCGGTTTAGGGGTGGGTTATCGTCCTGCAAATATTGCCAATACAGCTATTCAGTGGGAATCCCAAGAACAATGGAATATCGGTTTGGATTTGGGCTTGCTTCAAGACCGTATTAATCTGACAATAGATTGGTACAAAAAAACTTCCAATGATATGTTGATGCCGCTTCAGTTGCCGTCTTATATGGGCACCCAGGGTAACGGTTCTTCAGCTTTAGCTGCTCCGAAAGGTAATTATGGGAGTATTGAAAATTCCGGTGTTGAAGTAACGTTGAATACACATCCTATTGTCGGACAGTTCGAATGGGATAGTGAGTTGCAAGTTTCTGTCAATAAGAATAAATTGAAATCTCTTTCAGGAACTACAAGTGCAGCTATCATTGGTTATGGCCAGTGGAGTGATGTGGTGAGTCTTTCAGAAGTAGGCTCTTCTCTTTATAATTTTTATGGCTATGTGACGGATGGTGTATATAAGGATTTTGCAGATATTCAAAACTCACCTAAAACATCCGCATATCCATTTGTGAAAGATGGAGATGGCAATATTGTGCGTGATGCAGAGGGTAATGTACAGTTGGCAGACGCTGGTAAATTTAACCGTGGAAATACCGTTTGGGTCGGTGACGTAAAATACAAGGATTTGAACGGTGACGGCATCATTGATGAAAATGACCGTACCAATATTGGCTCTCCGATGCCGGACTTTACTTTTGGCTGGACCAATACTTTCCGTTACAAGAATTTTGATTTAAGTGTTTTTATCAATGGTTCGGTAGGAAATAAGGTGATGAATTACATGAGTATCAACCTGACACATATGAACTCTGCTTGGACTAACCAGCTGGCTAAGGTGAATGGCCATGCCGTTATTGTTCCGATAGATGCAGATAAGGCTGCGGCTGCAGGAGCCAAGTCATGGTACTATGACATCACGAACTCTCAGGTAGCTAATCCGAATGCCGTTTTGCCTCGTGTGACGTTGAATGATCCGAATGACAATGACCGCATCAGTGATCGTTATGTCGAAGACGGTTCTTATGTCCGATTGAAGAACATTACTTTTGGCTATACTTTCCCTAAGAAGATGATCAAAAATTGGGGGCTGGAGAATTTACGCCTTTATGCCAATATCCAAAACTTGCTGACTATTACCGGTTATGATGGATATGATCCTGAAATCGGTGCCAGTACAGCCGATTCAAGTGGTTATACGTATGGTTTGGATAATGGTCGCTATCCTTCTCCGACAGTATATTCTTTCGGCTTGAATGTTACATTCTAACTATAAACTTCATGACAATGAAAATAAATAATATAAAATACTGGGCAATGGCCTCCGTGTTGTGTATGGGGGTAAGTTCTTGCGAGGATTTCCTCAATCGCCCGACAGAAGATAATTACAATGTGGAAACGTTCTATCAGAACGATGAGCAATGCGTTCAGGGTGTGAATTATCTGTATAATTCTCCGTGGTATGACTTTCAACGTGGTTTTATCAAAATTGGTGAAGTGTTTTCCGGTAACATGTATTGGGGATCCAGTCCATATCTGAATTTCTCAGTGAACGGAACGGATACCGACCTGAAGAACATGGCCTATTCTCTTTGGGCTGTGAATGGTCATGCCAATACGGTTTATACCAATTTGCAGACTGCCAATGCTTCGGAAGCTGTGAAAAATCAGTGTATGGGTGAATGCCTGGCTTGGAAAGCAATGGCCTACTTCTACTTGGTACGTACTTTCGGTGAGGTTCCCATTATCCACGATAACAATGCAGAACTGACTTCCGGTACTTATAACGAGAAGTATAAGGTGAAACGCGAGAATGTGTACGAGTATATATTGATGACTCTGGAGAAAGCGCTTGAACTGCTGCCTAAGCAGAGTGCAGCCGGGCGTATCGATTATTACTCTGCTGAGGCTTTGATGGCTAAGGTATATCTGACCCGTTCGGGACTGAATCAGAACGGTAGCCGCAATCAGGCTGATTTGGCTAAAGCTGCAGAACTGGCAAAGGATGTGATAGACAATTCCGGTCGTCATCTGTTGGCGAACTACTCGGATGTCTTCCGGTTGGAGAACAATAAGAGCGAAGAGTCTCTGATTGCATGGCACTGGACTGTATCCAGTAACTGGACTTCTCAGAATACTCTTCAGAGTGATATTGCCATGGTAGGATTCGATGAATTCGGAGACTGCTGGGGGGGCTATGTCGGTCCGTCTGTCGACTTGCAGGATGCGTTTGGCGTAAATGCTTTGGTCAGCCCCGAAAATCGTTCGGACATAGATGTGCGTCGCAAGGCAACTATGATGATGGCAGGCGACAAGTATGAATATTTCTGGAAGGACAAGGGAGGTTTTGATTATTTGAAGTTTATTTACGATAAGGACGGTTATGGTGCAGGTGGCCCCGGCGGTGTATATCAGTCCGGTTCAGGTGCCAACTGTGTGAAGCATTTGTATGGAAATGCCAATGACCATATTGCAGGTTTGGGCGTGTCTGCCGACCGAATGGCAAATGGTTTGAGTACGCATATCCTTCGTTTGGCCGATGTTTATCTGATTTATGCGGAAGCTGTGTTGGGAAATGCCGCTTCTACAACTGATAGAAGTGCTTTGGATGCCTTCAATGCCGTGCGTGGCCGTGGAAAGTTGGGTGCTGCTCCGTTGGAAGTACTTACTTTTGATGACATTTGGAAAGAGCGCCGCTTGGAACTGGCTCTGGAGGGAGACCGTTGGTTCGATTATGTGCGCCTGTCCTATTATGATTCAAGCCGTGCCATCAGCGAGTTGCATGCACAACGCCGTAATGAATATTATGGATTGGATGCACTCTATAAACCTTATTACGAATCGGGCCAGTGGTCTTATGACCCTGAAGAAGTCCGTTATAATACAGATACGGAAGCTCCGAACGTTACTATCGACAGCTTCACCTTGCCGTTCCCGACAGAGGATGTGGTATTCAATCCCCATTTGCTTGAGGCTGCGCAAGACGTGGATGTTCGTAGTACATTTAGTTACTAATCTTAATGCGAAGAAACAATGAAAAGTACAAAATATATGAATTGGCTTATGACTGCTGCGTTGGTCGTTGCAGGAATTGTTTTCGCTTCCTGTGAAGATGAGCCGGATAAATTTGAATTGGCAGGTGGAAAGCCTACTGTAAAATATGTGCGTATGCCGTCGGCTTCTGCTGCCGATTCTTTGGTGACCGGTGCATACATGGATGCCACAATCTGCTTGGTGGGTGAGAATCTGAAAAGTATAAAGGAAATGTATTTCAATGATCAGAAAGCCATCTTGAATACGAGCTTTATGACGGAGCATACCTTATTGGTAGATGTGCCGGGTAATATTCCTTCGGATGTTTCCAACAAGATATTCATGGTGACCAGTGGCAATGATACGGTGGATTATGATTTCAAGGTATTGGTTCCCGGTCCTACCGTTACATCAATGAAGTGCGAATGGGCCAAGCCGGGCGAGCTTACCGATATCAATGGCGATTATTTTGTGGATGATCCGAGTCAACCGCTGACTCTTAAGATTGGCGATACAAATATTGCTATCAAGAGCTTTACCAAAAATTCCATATCATTTGTGGTACCGGAAAATCTGACTCAGAGTGCTGTAGAAGTAACCACTCTCTATGGAACTACAAAATCTAAGTTCCGCTATATGGATACTCGCGGAATGTTGTTCAATGACTGGGGAGCCGGAGAAGGTGGTACCGGTCTGACCAACCATGGCTGGCACAACCGTGATATAAAGAAAGATGAATTTTCTTTGGATGGAAGTTATATGGAGTTGGGTGGTGCAACCATGACTGCTGACGGCGCTTGGGCTGATGGTAATTTCTCGTTTGAATATTGGCCGGGTGACTGGAATACACCACAAGGATTTACGGGTACTGATATCCGCCTGAGTGATTTGGTCAGCTTTGTAGACTATGAGAATATGGCACTTAAGTTTGAAATGTATATCCCTTCATCCAATCCATGGATGGCAGGTGCCATGCAGGTTATTTTCTCCGGGGATGACCGCGTGACCATGCAAACGGCCAATAATACTTTCTTTAATGATAATACCGGCTATGCCCGTGCTCTTTATCGTCCTTGGGTAGCGACCGGCAGCTATGATACGGCAGACAAATGGGTGACTGTCACTTTGCCTATTGCTACTTCCTTTACTTACGACCAAAATGGTGCAACGGCAAAGGTGCCTCTTACGGAGAAAGATTTTACCGGATTGACAATTTTTGTTTGGAGTGGTGGTGTTGTAGGTACGGAATGTAATCCGATTATCAAGATTGATAATATCCGTGCTGTACCCAATTAATTAAGAACTATATTAATGATGACTAATATGAAACGAAATCATAGATTATCAATACTCTTCATGTCGGGACTCTTATTGTTGGGAGGTTCTGTGTTGACGGGATGTGATAGTGACGAGTTGGATACGAACCCGTACAATAAAAGCGGTGTGAACTTGGTGGCTTTTGGACCTTGTCCACTTACCCGTTTGGATAATATGCGAATTACCGGAACGCAGTTGAATAAAGTTGATAAGGTGCTTTTCCCACAAGGAAATTCTAAAATTGATGAAGCTACAAGTTTTGAAGAGGCATCTTTCCGGCTTGTTAATGATAAAGAAATAGAGGTGACTGTTCCTGATCAGACTATTCCCGGAAAACTTCGTCTGGTGGTGGGCAATGATACTATTGTATCCAAAGCCAACATTACATTTGAGGAAGAGGTTGAAATTTCTGCTGTTACTCCGGTCAAGAATCTTCGTGCAGGTGATGTAATTACTATTTCCGGAGAATTTGTCTGGAATATAGCCACTGTGACATTCTGTGACCATGTGGTGGTGGAAGCCGAGGATTTCTTGGTGAATACGCGTAAAGAAATTAAGTTGACTGTGCCTCGTGAAGCCCGGAGTGGTGAAGTCACGTTCGGTACCGGTGATGAAAATGCAACAGAAACAGCTTGGACTGAACCGCTTGAAATTCGTCAGGCTGTAGCAACGGGACTTTCTAATATAACTCCGGAATTTGGAGAACAAATAACGATTCAGGGGACAGATCTTGACTTGGTAGGTGCTGTCAACTTCCCGATGTTGGCAGACAGCATTCCTTTTACAGTGAGCGATGATGGCAGACAATTGACAACGAAGGTGCCAGCTACTACCATTTCGGGCAAGATTTCTTTGGTTCAGTACTCAGGATTGACAGTGGAAACTCCGGCTTATACGTTGCCGATGGCAGAGTATACAGCAATTGCGCCCAATGAAGAACTGAAGAAAGGTGATGTGGTTACTATCACTGGAAAGAACTTGGATCGTGTTCAGAAAATGGAACTGCCCGGAGGTATTATACTGAAGCAAGGCGAGTTTACTCAAAGTACTACTCAAATTCAGTTAACGGTGCCTGAAGAAATGGGCGATGGTAAGGTGAAGATGATTCAGCACGAGAACTATAGCATTGAGACAGATAAGGTGACGATGCACCATGAAGGGGCGGAAATTCCTATTTGGCAAGGTAATGTGGTCGTTGGTGAGTGGAGTGGCTCCATGGATGCTCTTTCTTGGGGCAAATACGATTGGAGTAATGTTAAGCCGGGACAAATTTTGACGGCTTATCTGAAGATGAATGCCGGTGCCGGTGATGCAAAAGTCCGTTTCGGTAATGGAGGCTGGACGGCATTGCCGACTTCCGGTGGCGATTTGGATCTCTTGGCAACGGACGAGCGTCTTTCTATTACATTGACTCAGGCAGATATTGATGAGTTGGTTAATAATGGTGGTCTGGTGATATGCGGAGCCAATTTCACTATAACAAAAGTCACTTTGTCTGTGCTGGAAACTATTGTTTGGTCTGGTTCTTGGGAATGCGCTAGTTGGGCAGGAAATCAGGAACTGGCATGGGGAGGCTATGATTGGTCAATACTGTCGGTCGGCCAGAAGATAATCTTCACTGTGGGATTTGCTGACCCTTCTCTCGGATGGGCCTGCATCAGTCCGCGTATGGGAAAAGACTGGGGCAATCTGTCGGTTTCTCAAATTGATCTTACTCCGGGCGCTGAAGACCAAAAGGTGGAATTTATACCTACAGCAGCAGACATCGCGCATTTACAGAATGATGGTGGGCTGGTAATTACAGGTACGGACTTTGTCTTGAAGCAAGTATCTATTCAATAACTTTGTTTTGAAACGGATTGTATGCCTTCGTCAGAATTGTAATATCCTGAAGGGGCATACAATCCCTTTTTTTATATTAAACCGTATATCGAATGACTGGAAATTTAGTTCTATTTTTTCTTTTAGTATTGATTAGCTCTTGCTCTTCAAGTTCTGATACTCCCATTGAGGAGGTTGCTCTGAAACTTGCCCCTTCTACACTTATTCTGCAAGACAACAGCGAGTGTCAACAGTCTCTTTCTTTGACTGCACCCGGAAACTGGCGTGCGCGCAGCAATGCCGATTGGTGCAGGGTATCTCCGGAGCAAGGCACTGCCTCTGCCACGCAAATTACGTTGAAGATTGACATGAATGCAACTAAGGCGGAAAGAACTTGTACAATTACCGTAGAGGCGATTGACGGCAAGGAGTCAGTTACTGCAAATGTAGTGCAGCCGGGGCGGGATGCTTATAACTATCAACCTACCAACAGCAATGCTCCTCAAGGTATGCAAAGCAACGCTTCGCGTATTATGCAGAACATCAAAATAGGTTGGAATTTGGGAAACACGCTTGAGTCGGATGGCGGTGATTGGTATCAGGGACCGAATGTGGAGATGGAAACTACGTGGGGAAATCCGATGACTACAGAGGAGATGATAAAGGGAGTGAAGAAGGCAGGATTCAATGCTATTCGCATTCCGGTGCGCTGGTACAATCATGCGGATGCCGATATGAATGTTTCTGCCGAGTGGATAGCTCGTGTGAAAGAAGTGGTGGACTTTGGTATCAACAATGAGATGTATGTTGTCTTGAACTCACATCACGACAATTGGTACGACCGTATGGTGCCCGGACAATTCAATGAAACAGAGGTGGGCAAGAAGTTTGCTTCGCTTTGGACGCAGATTGCAACCACATTTAAGGAATATGATGAGCATCTGCTTTTTGCCGGAACCAATGAAGTGATTACTAAGGAGAATGGCGTGGAAAATTGGGGCACTCCTACTGCTGCCAATCAAGCTATCCAGAATAAGCTCAACCAGGTATTTGTGGATGCCGTGCGGGCTACGGGCGGCAACAATGCTTGGCGTGTGCTCGTGGTGCAGACTTATGCTGCCAATCCGGAGTATGGCATTGCCGGATTTGTGAAGCCGGAAGATAAGGTGGAAAACCGCTTGATGCTTGAGTTCCATTACTACCAGCCTTGGAACTATTGTTCGGAGAATGCTGAGGACAAACGCTATTATTGGGGCAGTGCATTTAGTTCCTTCAAACCGTTTGCTTCGTCCGGTGAGGGTGACGTGACGGCGATGTTCGACAGGCTTCAGACCAAATTTGTAGATACCGGTTTGCCGGTATTGATGGGCGAATTTGGTGTGGTTTGCCATCATGAGGCTTCAGATTTGCCTAAGGCCGATGAATCTCGTGCTTATTATCTGGAATATGTTGTCAAGGAAGCAAAGAACCATGGCTTTGCCGGATTCTTTTGGGATAACAATGCTTGGAAAACAGAAGGAGAGAATTTCGGACTTTTCGACCGTAATAACGGGATGAAGCCTTATGTTCAGTCGGCTGTGGACGGAATCCTGCGAGGAGCTGAGGCTGGGATTTATCCATATTGAACAATATTTATCTGACCTGCATTATTCATAGTGGGGAGTTATCGATAACTCCTTTAACTCCTTCCATGAATAATACAGGCTAAAATAATCTCGTGAAAACAGTAAAGTACAAAATGATGAGAAACTTATATCCTTTATTCCCTTTATGCCGATGCTCTGTCGGTGGTATGGCCTTTTTGGTGGTAAGCCTTTTACTTCTCGGTTCTTGTAGTGGCGATGGCTCTTCTGATTCTGATACACCTCTATCTGATGCCCCTAAACTACTTTCGAGTACTCCGACCGATGGAGCGAAAGATGTTCCCGATGGGGACTTGACGGTGGTATTGGTGTACGACCAAAATGTGACTTGTACTTCTACCGGACAATCTTCCATATCGGCTGGTGAAGCCACGGTAGTATCTGTTGTAGCCAATGCAGCGAAAGTGTCGATAGCTCTTTCTGACTTGGCTAAAGGGAAAGACTATACGCTGACGGTGCCTAAGGGAATGATTACGGGGACTACGAAGTTAGTAGCAGAGCAAGTGTCGATTACTTTCTCTACGGTGGCCGAACCTGAACCGCTTCCTTTGCAAGGTGCGCTATGTACTCCTGACCCTATGCCGCAAGCAAAAAAAGTGTACGATTATCTGGTTAGTATTTATGGAACCAAGTCTTTGTCTGCTTCTATGGCTAATGTGAACTGGAACATAGCTGAGGCAGAACTTGTAAATAAGGCTACCGGAAAATATCCGGCCATAGCCTTTTTTGATTATATTCATTTGGCATGGTCTCCTGCTGATTGGGTTGATTATTCAGACATCAAGGTTGTGGAAGACTGGTGGAACGCAAATGGACTGGTCGGTGCAAGCTGGCATTGGAATGTTCCGGCTACAGAAGGTGAGACGGATTTGAATAAATACACTTGCAGACCAGGTAATGGAACCAAGAACAGTGATGGTGACTTGACAACCACCTTTCGTCCCAGGAATATTTTTGTGGAAGGCAGTTGGGAAAATAAAGTGGTAAAAGCTGATTTGGACAAGATGAGTGGTTACTTGAAACTGCTTCAGGATAAGGGAATCCCTGTTGTCTGGCGCCCACTTCATGAAGCGGCAGGCAATATTTATGAGTACAACGGTGGAACGGCTTGGTTCTGGTGGGGATATGACGGTGCGGAGACGTACAAACAGTTATGGCGTTATATGTTTGATTACTTCAAGGAGAAGGGGCTTAATAACTTGATTTGGGTATGGACTACTCAGACGAAGGATGCGGATTTCTATCCGGGTGATGATTATGTGGATATTATTGGGCGCGATATATACAATAAAACATCCGAATCGGATAATGCTGCACAATATAATTTGATACGTGGTTCTTATCCGCAGAAAATAATTGCTTTGAGTGAATGTGGTAGTGTCGCTAAATTCTCAGGACAGTGGAATGAGAGTGCTCGTTGGGCATTCTTCATGCCGTGGTATCAGTATAATGCTACAACATTGGCAGGGCACCAGCATGCTGATGAGGTTTGGTGGCAGGATGCCATGAAGCAGGAATTCGTCATCAGTCGCGAGCAATTGCCCTCTATGAAGTAGGCTTTCCCCCTCGTTAGCTTGTCGGCTGATGCCTTGTTAACTGATTATATAAGATAACGGACAATAGGAAGTGTCGCTCTGGTCATTGTGCCGGAGCGACACTTTTGCTTTTATCCTTTATACTTTTTAGGAAAAATAGTAATGGATGTTAAATGAGTGTCGTTATTTGATAAAATAGTATTATAAGGTTTGTTGCTAAAAGTCTACTTTTGTCAAGCCTAATTAAAATTTGATAATAATCATATAATGTTTAACCGCTAATGAAATGAAAAATGCCTATGAGAAAGGAGTGATATGTATGCCAACCACCTTATAGAATAAGGTTTGTCTAATTTCCCCTCAAAAAGAGAAGTTTAGCCTTATATTAAAACGGTAGATGCCGCCAGGCGATACCAATTCATTAATCTAAGAAAAATACAAGTATGAATTTGAATTTCAGAAAAACCGCGCTGCTTGTGGGTATCTGTTCGGCTGTCAGCCTGACTTATACTCCGCAACTTTTCGCCGCATCGGTCGATGCAATAGATGCTGTGCAGCAAGCAAAAAAAATCACAGGTACTGTAACAGATGCAATGGGACCGGTTATCGGTGCCAATGTGTTGGAAAAAGGCACCACAAATGGTGTTATTACCGACATTGACGGTAATTTCACATTGAATGTTCAGCCGGGAGCCACGATTGTAGTGTCTTTTATCGGTTATCAGCCGCAAGAAATCGTGGTAGGCAACCAGACTAATTTCAAGATTCAGCTGAAGGAAGATGCTGAATTGTTGGATGAAGTCGTAGTAGTGGGTTACGGTGTACAGAAGAAGAAACTGGTGACAGGTGCTACTGTGGAGGTAAAAGGCGAAGACATCGCAAAATTAAATACTACGCAGGCATTGGGTGCTTTGCAGAGCCAGTCTCCGGGTGTAAATATTCAGGCCGTTTCCGGTCAGCCGGGTGATGGATTTAAAGTTACGATTCGTGGTGCCGGCACAAATGGTGATACAAAACCACTTTATATTATTGATGGTGTGAGTGGTGATATCAATAATCTAAATCCGGCAGATATTGAGCGTATTGACGTGTTGAAAGATGCAGCTTCTTGTGCAATTTACGGTTCTGCTGCTGCCAATGGTGTTATTTTGGTAACAACGAAGCAAGGTAAGGAAGGTAAGATTCAAATTAGTTATGATGGAAACATCGGTTGGCAGAATGTTTATAGAATGCCAGATTTGCTGACTGCTAAGCAATATATGGAAGTGCAAGATATGGTGCGTTTTAACAGTGGTGTTGAGCCTCATGATTGGGCACGTTTCATAGATGCGGATTTGTTGACTGCTTATAGGAATGGTTCGAATGAAGGCTCCAATTTCATGGAGGCTTTACGAAATAAAAATGCAGTAACTACAAATCATGCGTTGAATATTACCAGTGGTACGGATCGTACGAAATTCTCTACCGGTCTTGGTTATCAATATCAAGATGGTGTGTTCGGCAATATGGCTAAGTCGGATTATCGCCGTTTCACAGTACGTATGAATTCAGAACACGTGGTTTATCGCAATGATGCTGGTCTTGACGTGGTAAAAGTCGGCGAAAATCTTTATTTCCAACACAAACAGAATCAAGGTCTAGATAATGGTAATCAATATGGTAACATGCTTTCAAATATGTTGCGTGCCAATCCGTTGGTTCCTATCTATAATGAGGATGGTGAATATTTCGGTTATGAAGATTTGAAGAATTCAGGTACTGAAGGCTGGTTTAATTATAATTCATATACCACTAATCCCATTGCTTCTATGATGAATGGGCAGAGTGCGAATAACAAGAGTGCAAGTTTTGGTTTCAACCTTAGTGGATGGTTGGAGATTCAACCTATTAAGAATTTGACGTATCGCGGTCAGGTGAATTATAATCAAAGTTCTTGGTCATGGCGGGCTTATTTGCCGGTTTATAAATTGAATGATCAGGGTGATAGCCGCACGATAGACCAGACAACCAATAATACTGGTTTGGGCTGGGGATGGAGTACAACAAATACCATTAACTATAAATTCAACATAGCCAAGCATGATTTCGATGTATTGGTGGGTACTGAATATGGTGAATCTCGTCCGGATTATGGATTTACTCTGAATGCGACAGCTACGAATTCCGTGTTCGGTGACTTGGATCATGCTTATATGTCCTTTGTCAAGAACAATACAGGAAAAGCTACGGTTTCAGGAAAACCTTATGGTGATACTCGTGGAATGTCCTATTTTGGCCGTTTGAATTATAACTTTAATGAAACGTATATGATATCGGCTATCATTCGTGCCGATGGCTCATCTGTGTTTGCGCCAGGCAAACGTTGGGGGTATTTTCCTTCATTCTCGGCTGGTTGGGTAGTGACAAACGAAAAGTTCATGGAAAGTACACAGAATTGGCTTGAATTTTTGAAAGTTCGTGCCGGTTGGGGACAGAACGGTAATAAGAATGCCGTTGATGCCTTTGCTTACCAGGCTACTTTCGCTTATGATGCTTATAGTAACTATTCATTCGGAAATAATAAGGATGGTTACACTTCCGGTGCCTCTCCTGCCCGTTTGGCCAATGAGGAGATTACATGGGAAACTTCAGAACAAACCAATATCGGTATTGATGCACGTTTCTTGAGTGGTCGTCTGGGAGTTACTTTCGATTGGTATGAGAAGAAAACTAAAGATTTGCTGTTGAAAGTTCCCGTAACCCCTACTACCGGTTTCTCAGAGCAACTGAAGAATGCAGGTACGGTTCGTAACCGTGGTGTGGAACTTGCATTGAATTGGAATGATCGTATTGGCAAAGACTTTACGTATGGCGTAAACTGGAACATGGCATACAATAAGAATGAAGTGACTGAAGTCAACAGTACCCGTAAATACAATAACGGCGGTAATGACCTCCTTTCTCAAGGTACTGGCTATATGGCTCGTTTTGAAGAGGGACATCCCATCGGTTATTTCTGGGGATATAAGACGGACGGAGTTATTCAGAACCAAACAGATTTGGAGGCTTATGTTGCAACATTGAAAGATGGTAGTGCTGCTAACTCTTTGCAAGGCAATACGCTGAAACCGGGTGATTTGAAGTTTGTAGATGTAAATGGAGACGGCATAATCAATGCGGAAGATAAGACGGAACTTGGTAATCCTCATCCTGATGTGACAATGGGACTTAGCCTGAACTTCGGTTATAAGGGATTTGATTTGTCTGTTACCGGCTTTGCGGCTTTGGGTCAGCAGGTTGCCCGTTCTTACCGTAAATTTACTGACGGTGAGCAGGAAAACTATACAACTGAGGTGTACAACTATTGGCATGGTGAAGGAACTTCCAATAAATATCCTTTGATAGCCCGTATGAATGAAGGCGTGAACTGGCAGTCCATTTCCGATATTTATGTAGAAAACGCTGATTATTTCCGTTTGCAAAATTTGACAATAGGTTATGATTTCAAGAGATTGTGGAAGAGCTGTCCGTTCCAGCAACTGCGTGTATATGCAGCGGCACAGAATCTTTTCACCCTTACCGGTTATAAAGGAATGGATCCGGAAAATGGTCGTGCCATCAATGATAAAGAGCCTTGGGTGACAGGGGTCGATGTGGGTAATTATCCTACACCTCGTACCTATATGTTTGGTGTTAATGTTAAATTTTAAAATGATTACTCGTATGAAAAAAATAACCTATTTATTGACTTCTGCATGTATTGCATTGAGCGTTGCGTCTTGTGATATCAATAATGTAGAAAATATGGGTGAGCTTTCAACTGAAAACTTTCCTGTGTCCGAGGCTGATGGTATTGCGGCTTTGGCCGGTATTTATCAGAACCTGAATGCAGTACATGCTTATCCTCAAGAGTCGTTCTTGTATTATGCACAGTTGGCCAGCGATGATGCTTTGGGTGGTGGTGGAACCAATGATAAATTGATGCAGGCTATGGACTTGATAACCAACTATAACGCTGATATGACTAATAATTTCTGGACGTTACGTTATCAGGGTATTAACCGTGCCAATACATTGATTAGTGCATTGCCAAATACGGCTATGAGTGATGAAAGTAAAGCTAAATTTTTGGGGGAGGCACTTTTTCTTCGTGCATACTATCACTTTGATTTAGCTAGTATGTATGGTAATGTTCCTTTGGTTATTGTACCTTCCGGTGAGTTGGTTACGCAGGGTGAAGTTTCAACTCTTTATGGACAGATGCTGCAAGATTTGCGTGATGCCATTGAGATGATGCCTGCTGTTCGCAATACTGATGGTCATGTGGATAAATATACTGCAGAAGCATTGCTAGCCCGTATATTCTTGTTTTATACAGGTATGTATGGGAATGGTGAGACATTGGCTGACCTTACCAACTCTACTTATAATCCGATGTCTTCTGTTGCATTGCCCGACGGGACTACGTTGACAAAAGAAAATGTGATTGCTTATGTAGACGATTGCGTGAACAACTCCGGCTATCAGTTGGTCGACGATTTCCGTACTTTGTGGGCTTATACGAATCGCTATACAGTGGAAGATTATGACTATACGAAAGGTCAAGAGTTGAAATGGGCAGAGGATGACAATGCCGTAAATCCGGAATCCATGTTTGCCATTAAATTCAACAAGTTGGCTTCATGGTCAACCACTATCGGTTATGGTAATGGAATCGCATTGCACATGGGTGTACGTGGTGGCCAATCCTATGAAAACACATTCCCCTTTGGTCAAGGTTGGGGAGCTGGTCCGGTAGCTCCTAATTTAGTGGATGACTGGAAGAGTGCCGACCGCGATGGTAAGGATGTCCGTCGTGAGGCTACTATTCAAGATTGGACTGAGAAATCTTCTTATACATATGGTGGTTGGGCCGACTTTGTGCAAGAAACTGACTATTACGCAAAGAAGTGGGCACCTATCTCATGCGTAAATGATGGTTCGCAGGAAGAATACATTAAGGTCAGTGATAATCCTTATGTATGCTGTTTTGAGAATCTGATGTATGGCGCTGTTGGCTGGGATCAAGGTGCTAATAATATGCAGTTGAACAATATCCACGATTTGGTGCTCATTCGTTTTGCTGATGTTCTGCTGATGCAGAGTGAGTTGAAGGGGGACGTGGCAGGCATTAATCGAGTACGTCGGCGTGCAGGCTTGGATCCGATTGCTGCATATTCACTGGAAGCCTTGCAGAACGAACGTCGTTGGGAACTGGCACTCGAAGGTATCCGTTGGAACGATATCCGTCGTTGGCATATTGCGGTAGAGGCATTGGAAAGACAAACTAACCAGCCGGTTTATTATTGTGGCATACCTGATAAAAATACAGCGCACAATGGAGGATATGCAACTCGCTATAAGGCTACTGCCGGATTCCAGAAAATGCCCGAAAGCCAGGTGGCTATAGGTAGTGTTGTACAGAATGAAGGTTGGACAGGTGCCGATAGCGAATATAATGGTTGGAAATAATGCCGACTAAATGTTTAATTTTAACAAGCAATTTATAGTATGAAAAAAATATTATTAGCAGCTCCGTTGTTGGCTTTGTTCTTTACGGCTTGCAATCCCATAGTCGAAGAAGTGGGAATGGACAGTAGTGTATCTGCCGACGATTTGAGTAATAGCTTTGAGCTGGTTGCCAAGAGTGAAGGTAACAACAATATTACGGTCAGGCAGTCCACTGCTCGTTATATCAAGGTCTGTTCTGCAGATAATGATGCGGTAGTCGTTGAAGGTACAAGTCAGAATCTTAGTTTTCAGGTTGTGCCTCCTGCACGTGAAGTAAGTTATTATATTTCTACTATCAATCAAGATGGTACAGTTGTAAAGTCTTCTGCGAAATCTTTGAATGTAACGACGTTTACGGACTTGCCTGTTATCTTTGATGCTATTTTTGGTGTTGATGGTGGATTTGGAACTACTACTTGGACGTGGGACGATACTCAATCTCGCTATTGGGGCAATGGTGCTTGGGGAAGTGATACGACGCCCGGTTGGTGGGGTGCGCCCGATCAAGCTGATATTGATGAGCAAGCTGCGGGGAAAGGCATGCCAAACGATGGAGCCGGTGCTTGGTTCTCGCTCAATTTGAGCGGTGTTAATACCAGTCGTGGTGAGAAAGGAACTGTTACGGTCACTACTGATCAAGCTGTAGTTGGTTGGGGAATCGGTACGATGAAATTCAATGGTACTGTGCCTTTGCTGGGCGTATTGCCTAATGATGGCAACCAACGTTGTTACACTTATCAGATTATCAAGGCTGATGGTGACCATCTTGTATTGGCGGCTCCTTCGTCCAATGGTTATGAAGGTTGGTTCTTCTGCTATAAGAAGATTCCCAACAAGTAAAAGTCGGTTTTTGAGTAGTTAAAAGCTAATATAGGGGGAACAATGTTATAGTTCCCTCTTTTGACTTACAAATTCTGTGTACAATGAAAAATATAATTTTTACTCTATCTTTTATTTTGTTTGCGTTAGCTGTAAATGCTGGCAATAAACAAACAAATGAGGTTTTTGGGCCGTATTCAATGTCACATAACCTTCCTATTCCGGAAGGATATGCAAGGGTCGTAATAACTTCCACACCTCAATTTACGGGTGGATCTATAACTCTTCTAAATCAAGATACTGGTGAACGTATTGCATTGCACGGAAGTGTTACGTATATAAGTATATGGTTTTATTTTATACCCAGTGGAACGTATGTTGTTGAATCCATTGCAGATAGTTATTCTGCGGTCGTGAATGGTTATGGTATGGTAAGTGTTGGGTCGACCGTGAAATTTTACGAAAGTGGTCATATCGGATTTACACTTATTGATAAAACCGAAGAGTAGCCCCTATTTGCAGAGCAAATAAAAGATATTTTCAACTTAAAACGATTGTCGTTACCCCTGTCTTTTTAGACATCTGGTAACATCGGACATTAAAAATGTTAACCGAATAGTACAATTGTTTAATGGTTAAATCAGGAAAAGGCGAGTCGTGAGATTCGCCTTTTCGCATTCATTCTCTATTGCCTTTCCGGATGCAATTCACATTCCTTTTTGTATTACCCCTGATGTCAGGGCGCAGAATGTTTCTTTTTATCCCTGCATCTCCTTCACCTCTTCCTCCCATCCTCCTGTTCATCGGCTTTTCCGGTGAAACTGCTTTCTATCTTCACCGCCCCGCCTTTGCATCGCGCGACACACCGTAGTACCCCGGCATGGCCCGGTAGATGGGTTGCGTGGGCTTCCCCACATTCTTCAGCTTGCCCTCTTGCTGCAACCGTTTCAGGTGGACGTTCGCGGTGGTGCGCGCCATGCCGCACAGCGCCTGGAAGTCGCTGCGAATCAGCACGTCGTGGTCGGCAAAGTATTCTTTCAGCTTCATGTCTATCTCCACTTCCGAAAGCTTCAGGGAGTGGCGGGTGTATTTACTGCGGATGGCACTGACTCCCGTCATCGCTTGTTTCAGCCTGACGTCGGGACGGAAGCTGATGCTTTTCAGCCGGAGTTTCAGGTGCTTGTTCGGGGTGCTGCGGGTCACTTTCTGTGTGGCTTCCAGGGTGGGGGCGAAGTAGCCCAGCCCTTCGATGTGCACCTCGTGCCCGTCGCGCAGTTCTTCGCCGCAGATTTGCGTCAGGCAGTCTATCGCGTTCATCACGTCGCCCACGGTGAGCGAGCTGCGGGCATGCACGCGGTTGTAGAGCTGCCGCATGGTTACTTTCCCGTTGAGCAACGGGCGGGGATGGAGGCCTCTCTCTTCCGGGGCTTCCTCGTTGGTGCCGGGATTCTCGTACCAGTCATATAGTATTGCCATATCAATAGGTTTTAGTGCGTTCAACGTATTTGTTTCTTCCCTCGGAAGTGTCTTCCTGCAAGTGAACGACTCCGGTCGGCCGAACGAACGACCCGGGCCGTTCGATTGAACGACCTAGGTCAGCCGATTGAACGACCCGGGTCGTTCACTTATAAAGAACTGTGCAAATGTACTGAAAATAAAGGGTTCCGCAGCATAAATAGGTATGTTTGTCAGCAGGAATGATTTTTGAAGAATAATCGGAGAATGGTTTGCAAAACGCCCTCGGCAGGCAGTAATTTTGGCGAAGAGGCGAGAGGAAAGAAAGGATGATGCCCTTCCCCGGAACCTTCAAACAATCATTTTAATAAAAATACTTATGAAGAAAAAACTGATGACTTTGCGGCAACACCGACTCTTGAAGGAGGCGGGCCGGCTGATTGCCTTTTCGGAAAGGCTGAAACACGCACAAAAAGAAACGGCCGGCCGAAACCGGGAGGAGCGGGAAGAGAAGTGCCGCCGGAGCGCGAAAGCCGCAAACGCCGTGACCGCGCTGAGCGGCGACATCGAGGAGTTCCTCGCTTCGCGCTACGACTTTCGCTACAACCTGCTGACGGACGAAACCGAGTTCCGCGCCGCCGGGCAACGCACCGCCCCCTTCACCCCCGTGGGCAAGCGCGAACTGAACACTTTCTGCATCGAAGCCCATGCCGAAGGCATACCTTGCTGGGACAAGGACCTGAGCCGGTACGTCTATTCCACCTACATCCCTGCCTACCACCCCTTCCAGCTCTATATGGACGAACTGCCCGACTGGGACGGCAAGGACCGGCTGACCGCGCTTGCCTGCCGCGTCTCTTCCCGGCCCCACTGGGTGCGGGGATTCCATACCTGGATGCTGGGACTTGCCTCGCAATGGATGGGCGTGTCCGGGCTGCATGCCAACAGCGTGGCTCCCGTGCTTGTCAGCCGCGAACAGGGACGACGGAAATCCAGCTTCTGCCGTGCCTTGATGCCCGATGTGCTGGCACGCTACTACACCGACAACCTGAAACTGACCTCGCAGGGACAAGCCGAAAGGATGCTGGCGGAAATGGGGATGCTCAACATGGACGAGTTCGACAAGTATGCCGAAAGCAAGATGCCGCTGCTGAAAAACCTGATGCAGATGTCGGTGCTCAACATCCGCAAGGCCTATCAGCAGAACTTCAGGCAACTGCCCCGTATCGCCTCGTTCATCGGCACCAGCAACCGCTTCGACCTGCTGACCGACCCCACGGGGAGCCGGCGTTTCCTCTGCATCGAGGTGAAGCACGACATCGACTGCACCGGCATAGAGCACGACCGGATTTTCGCCCAACTGAAAGCGGAACTCATTGCCGGACGGCGCAGCTGGTTCACCAAGTCGGAGGAGGAGGAACTGCAACGGCACAACGAGGCTTTCTATCGTGTCAGCCTTGTGGAGGAGGCGGTTCACAGCTTGTTTCGTACCCCGCTTCCGGCAGAGAAGAGCTTCGACCTGACTGCCGCCGACATCTTTGATGAGTTACAAAAAACGCATCCCGCCCTGATGCGTGGCAGCAATCCCATGCAGTTCGGTTCGGTGCTGCTGCGGGTGGGACTGAAACGCCGGCATACGAAGTACGGCAATGTATATGAGGTGGTGAGAAGGAAGAAAGAAGTTTCACCGGAAAGGGTTGAACGATAGGGAAATAATGCGAAAGGTGAAGGGGTGAAGGAAGAGAAAGCCGGTTTATAGTCTCATTACGGATTGACATAGATTCCTATTAATTCAGGTTGTAGATGCCGATGGGATAAATATTTTCGCTCATAATAACTGTATATTTTATAGATTTCTATAAAAGTAACTTTTTTATAAGAACAAAACAAGCGAAAGTTGCGATTTTCACTACTCCTTGTCGGATAAAAAACTTATCTTTGCGATTGAAACAATCTCTTGTTAATGATATGAAATACACATCATACTCTTATCCTTCAGGCAGGGCGGAAGTGGCTGCATTTGTTGTGACCGGCGGAGTGACGGAATACCATGTGATGATACATGCCACTGACCCGAAACAGACCTATCGTGAACAGATGAATGTCGTGTTGGATGCGTATGCCGCTTTACTGAAAAAAGAACTGTCCGGAGCCGTGGCGGTTTTTAAAAGATACTTCCTGAGTGATGCCGCCAACCAAGCGGAACTGTTGCTTGCCGCTACGGCGGAAAGCTCCGATTGCGCGCTGTCTGTGGTGGAACAGCCTCCGCTGGATGGTACCAAGATTGCTTTGTGGGCCTATCTGCAGACCGATGTGCAGACACGAGTGCTGCCGAACGGACTGTATGAAGTGAAACACGGTGTTTACCGCCAGCTCTGGATGGGAGGCAGCTTCAACCGTGCCGCCAATTCGGAATACCAGATGCGTCTTTTGCTCAACGACTATGCCATGCAACTGATGGAGGAAGGGTGTACTCTGGCCGACAATTGCCTGCGTACCTGGATATTTGTGCAGAATGTGGATTGCAATTATGCCGGTGTAGTCAAGGCACGTAATGAGATGTTCGTCACCCAGAACCTGACGGAGAACACGCACTATATTGCCAGTACCGGTATCGGTGGGCGTCATGCCGACCCGAAGGCATTGGTGATGCTTGACGCTTTTGCCGTAGCGGGATTAAAGTCCGGACAAATCAAATATCTCTATGCCCGCACACACTTGAATCCCACTTATGAGTATGGAGTCAGTTTCGAACGGGGAACGGCGGTGGATTACGACGACCGCCGGCAAGTACTCATTTCCGGTACGGCGAGTATCAACAACCGGGGGGAAGTGCTGTATGCCGGAGATGTACGTCGTCAGACAGAACGGATGTGGGAGAATGTGGAAGCTCTGCTGAAGGAGGCTGACTGCGGCTTTGGAGATGTGGGGCATATCATTGTCTATCTGCGCGATATTGCGGACTATGCTGTAGTGAAAGAGATGTTTGACAAGCGTTTTCCCGATATTCCGAGAGTTGTCACGTTGGCTCCCGTCTGTCGTCCGGGGTGGCTGGTGGAAATGGAGTGTATGGCGGTGAAGAAAATCTCTGATTAAAAATATTATCTTTGGTTAATTGAATATTAGGCTGACAGTTGGTAAACGCCTACCTTTGTTGAAATTCTAATGTATAAGGATGAAAACACGTATCTTGTTTTTCTGTATCAGTTGCCTTCTTTGGGCAAGTTGTGAAAATTCCGGACAGAATTATGTGATTGAAGGAACGTTGCCGTCGGTGAAATACGACGGGGAATGGATATACCTCGTGCCGATGGAGAATGCGCCGGGGCGGGTGGATTCTGTAAAGATAACCAATGCCTCTTTTTCTTTTTCCGGACAAGGGGAGGAGATGAGGGTGTTGCGTCTGCGCCATCTGCTGCGTATCTACATCCAGGAACTGCTGGTGGTGACGGAGCCGGGAACCATACATGTGAAGGCCGACTCTGTCGGTTCGGTAACGGGCACTCCGCAAAATGATGCCCTTCAGAAATGGAAAGAGGGGAGGGAAAAGAAGCAAGAGGCTTACCATTTTATCCGGACGGGACTACGGAATGCCACCGGAAAAGATTCACTGCATCTGATACGGATACGTGACAGTCTGAGGATGCAGGAGCAGGAAACGAACTTTCTGTTTTTGAAAGAGCAGGGAAACAATACGTTGGGGACATTCATGCGGAAGATGGTGCGTGGCTCCTTGACGGAAGAACAACAAAAACTGTTGGATGAAAGCTTGCAGAAGGAAATACATTGAATGGGGAGCGGCAGGAATCGGCGCTTTGGCGTTGTTTCTTTTTTTCTTCCGGATATTGCCCTATCATCTGTTCCATCGGGAGCAGACACAGCTCTTTTTGCTTGCCACCGAACCATTGGCCGGGTATCTGCGGCATCCGGCGGCTCTGGCACGTCTGTCAGGAGATTTCCTCACTCAATTCTTTTATTACGAAGGGGGTGGTCCGGCCATAATGGCTGTCGTGCTGTTGCTTTGGGGAGTGGTGGTGTTTCGTTTGTTGGTTCCGTACATGGGACGTTGGGCGTGGGTTCCTACGGTGTTGGCGGTGGCTTGGGAGGCAGGAAGGCAATGCGGATTGAGTTATCCGCTTTCCGGCACAATCGCTTTAACCGGTATCGGAGGTGTTTTGTTGTTGTGTCGTAGCTGCATGCGACGTTCGTGGAAGTCGGGCTTACCGGTAAGCATATTGGCGGTATTGTCCGGCTATTGGCTGTTTGGCTGTGGCGATTGGTCGTCACGATGGTACAATATGCCCGATTTAGGGCGGGAATATCTTTTGGCGTTGGATTCGGAAATGTATTTCGGCCGTTCGGAAAAAGTACGGAAACTGTTGGCGGAGGGTGAATACCGCTCTCCGTTCACTGCCTATTATTATAATTTGCTGAATGCACAGCAGAACCGGCTTCCCGACCGGCTGATGGATGGTTATCAACCGGCTTCGCAAGGGCTGTTTCTGCCCGTGGCTCCCCATTCTACCTACCTCACTATTTATGCAGCCAATGAAGTCTGGTTTGCGTTGGGAGATATGACGATGGCTGAACATGCCGCCATTCTGGGAATGATTTTTTCTCCGCACCACACCGGGGCAAGAGCTGTCAAGCGTTTGGCGGAAATCAACCTGGTGAACGGTGATGAGGCGGCGGCTATGAAATATCTTCGTCTCCTGCAAAAGACAATGTGTTACCGTGATTGGGCAGAACGACGTATTCCCGGAAAACAGACGGCCGAAGTCTGCCAATGGCTGGAACGGAAGCGGTTGTTGTTGCCTGCAACGGATACTTTGCGTTCTTCTGCCGACATTCCGCTTTCACTTCGTCATCTGTTGCGTAACAATCCTGATAATACGTTGGCATGCGATTACCTTCTCTGCTTTGATTTGCTGAATAAGGATATTGGGGCTTTCGCCGGAGATTATCGGGAGTTTGCTGCAAAGAAGTTTCCTTCCAGATTGTATGCCGAAGGTTTACTTATCTATCTTGCCGGGAAAAAGGCTTCGTTGGATGAAGTGGAAAAATGGAATATACCGCCTCAAGTATTGGATGAATTTGGCGATTATACCCGACTGTACGAGGCGAATGGTGGTAATGGTGCCCCTCTGCAAGCCAAATATGGAAAAACATATTGGTTTTATTTCCACTATGCTACGATGAAGGGAAAGTAATGTTGAAATAAATATGATATATATGAGAAACAGATTGTTGATAGTATCTGCCGTTTTGCTGCTTTGTGTCGGGCCGCTGTATGCGCAGGACTCACATCCGAAAGCGGTAGACAATGGTACCAAGAGAAATATCTGTCATCCGTGGCAGGGAAAGAGAGTTGGTTATCTGGGTGACTCCATAACCGATCCTAATAGTTACGGTGACAAAATTAGGAAATATTGGGATTTCTTGAAAGAGTGGTTGGGCATTATCCCTTATGTTTATGGCGTGAGCGGTCGGCAGTGGGACGACTTACCCAATCAGGCCGAGAAGCTGAAGAAGGAACATGGAGAGGAGGTTGATGCTATTCTGGTTTTCCTGGGTACGAATGACTTTAATCACGGTGTTCCGGTGGGTGAATGGTTTATGGAAACGGAGGAACGGGTAATGGCAGCCCGTGGTGAGACAAAGAAGATGGTGAACCGCAAAAAGCGTACTCCCATAATGACGAAAGATACCTATAAGGGACGTATCAATATAGGGCTGTCTAAATTGAAGCAACTCTTCCCGGACAAGCAGATTGTGCTGCTGACTCCGCTACACCGTTCATTGGCCGAATTTGGTGAGACAAATGTACAACCGGATGAAAGTTATCAGAATGCTTGTGGTGAATATATCGATACGTATATACAAGCTGTCAAAGAAGCCGGTAATGTATGGGGAATGCCGGTGATAGACCTTAACGCAGTTTCGGGTATGAACCCGATGGTTGAAGAACAGCTTGTCTATTTTTATGATTCCGGGTTCGACCGTTTGCATCCCAATACGAAGGGGCATGAACGAATGGCGCGTACTTTGATGTATCAGTTACTGGCATTGCCGGTGGCTATGTAAGGCTAATAACGGGAAATATGAAAGATAGAAAAGTCAGGTATATCCTTTTTGGGGTCGGGTTGTTGTGTTGCCTGTATGCTTGTGCACCCCGTCCTGCAGCTGTACAGTCCGCAGAGCAGCCGTTGGTGCTCTATCCTGAGTATCAGGATGTGACTATTCCCTGCAATGTGGCTCCTTTGAATTTTCTTTTGCGGAATGAGGGGGTGGATGCAGTATGGGTCAGCGTGAAGGGGAAATCGGACAGCTTGCAGATAAACGCGCGCGGGAACAAGGCGGTGTTCCCCTTGAAAGCCTGGCGTGCATTGTTGGAAGCGGAGAAGGGACACGTTTTGGAAGTGACTGTGATGGCCCGTACCAATGACCGTTGGTTGCGTTATCCTTCCTTTACGTGGCAGGTGGTGGCCGACCGGATTGATGCCTACATCAGCTACCGCCTGATAGAACCCGGCTATGAGGTATGGAATGCTTTGCAGATACGTGAACGTTGCATCGAGAATTTCGAGGAGCGCATTTTGGCAGATAACAGTCAGACAGACGGCAAATGCATGAACTGCCATGTGCATGGAGGCTGTAGTGGCGACCTTTCGATGTTCCATCTTCGGGGTGAGGGAGGGGGGACTGTCTTGAACCGTGACGGCAAGCTCCGTAAACTTGCATTGAAGAATGAACAGATGGTATCTGCTGCTGTCTACGGGGATTTTCATCCCGGTGGGCGGTACGGTGTGTTCTCGTCCAATGTGATTATTCCTATGTTACATACGGCAGGCAACCGCCGTCTGGAAGTTTATGACACTGTTTCCGATTTGGCTGTCGCCGATTTTGACGGGAACCGGATGATTGTGTCTCCGCTCACGGCTGATTCCACCGTACTGGAAACTTTTCCCACTTTCTCTGCCGACGGGAAATGGATATATTACTGCTCGGCTCCAACCGTTCCATTGCCGGACAGCATACGGCAATTACGCTATTCGCTTTGCCGCATTGCGTTCGATGCCGATCACGGCACCTGGGGCGACCGCGTGGATACCCTTTGGAATGCCCGGCTGGAGAAAGGCTCCGTGTGCCATCCGAAGGCTTCGCCGGACGGACGTTACTTGCTCTATACCGTTGCTGATTATGGGACATTTCCCATCTGGCACCGGGAGACGGAATTGCAGCTGATGGATTTGCGGACGGGTGCCATCGACTCCCTGCCGATGGTCAACTCCGACCGTTCGGACACTTATCACTGCTGGTCGTCGGGCAGCCGTTGGTTTGCCTTTGCCAGCAAGCGGGGTGACGGGCAGTACGGGCGGGTTTATTTTGCCTATCTGGATGCCGACGGGAAGGCGCACAAGCCTTTTGTGCTGCCCCAGTCGGACCCGGAAAAAGACGATTTGACATTGAAATCCTACAATATCCCCGATTTGTCGGCCACTCCCGTTCCTTTTGATGCTTCTTCCATCAAGCGGATAAACCGGCAACTGAAGGCGGAGGAATTCAAATGACAGAATATTCAACGCAACAAATAGTAAATTGTAAAATATGCGAATCAGTAGTTTAAATCGGTTCATAACACTTCCGGAAAAAGAAACGGATGCTAAAGTTGTGCTATCTAAATTAGATGCTAAAGCTGTGCTATCTTCATTCTCCTCCTCCCAGGAGGAGGGGAATGAAGATAGTCCGTATGTCACATTCAATTCATAACCGGTAAAAAAAAATCGGTTTCAACTGCCGATTCACATAAAATAGTAAATAATTCTATGGATATATTTCTGAAAAAGACTTGGAAGATAGGACTCACGATGCTTTTCGGTGTAGCAGTATTCTTCTTTTGGGGAAGTGTATACCCGGCCCATCTTTCCTATCAGGAACAGTTCCAGCTTTTCTTGTTCGATGCTGGTTACTTTGGGGAACGGATGGCTGTTCCGGGCGGACTGGCTGATTATATAGCCGAATATCTGACGCAGTTCTATTATCATACGTGGGCAGGCGCTTGTATTCTGGCTCTTTTGTATGTATTGCTGCAACGTCTGGTTTGGAAGCTGGCAAAGGAGCAGGGAGCGGTTGATACGTATTATCCGTTGAGCTTTCTGCCCGTTATCGTTTTGTGGCACTTCATGGGGGATGAGAATGCGATGCTTTCATTGGTGGTGGCTTTGTTGCTGGCACTGGCCGTGTCTTGCTCGTATACGGATTTGAAAGGAAAGCGGGAACGTGCAGTCTATGTTCTGGCAGCTCTTCCTTTGCTTTATTGGGCGGCAGGCGCGACGCATTTCATCTTTATGGGCTGGGTGATTGTACGCGAGTTCCGGTTGAACCTTGAAGGCAGGAATTTCTGGGGCGGTGCAGGAGTGCTCTGGAGTGTCGGATTATGGGGCGTCGGCTGTCCGTTGCTGGCAAGCATGTGGGTGCAGTATCCCGTCTACCGCCTGATGGCGGGGATTGGATATTACCGCTTCCCGGCGGTGATTCCCTGGATAGAGATAGGGCTTGCCGTATTACTGGTTGTCCTTCCCTTCCTGCTGGCCGTTTTGCCCGCAGTGAAGAAGAAGCCGGTACTTTATGGGATTCTGCAGGTAGTGGCCGTGACATTGTTCGGCTATTACTACGTGGCGGCCGGCTGCGATATGGATAAGGAGGAGGCGATGGAGTATGACCGGCTGGTACGTAATAAGCAGTGGCAGGAGATTATAGGAAAAGCGGAAAAGAAGTCACCGGATTCACCCTTCGGCGTGACTTGCCTGAACCTCGCTTTGGGAAAGACCGGACAGATGGGTGACCGCATGTTCGAGTTTTATCAGAATGGAACGGAAGGACTGTTGCCGGAATTCCGGCGTGATTTTACTTCCCCGTTGCCCACCAGCGAGGCATATTATCATCTGGGAATGATAAATACGGCACAGCGTTTCACTTTCGAAGCGATGGAGTCGATTCCCAACTTCAATAAAAGCGGTCGTTGCTTCAAACGGCTGGCCGAAACCAATTTGATTAACGGGCAGTATGAGGTGGCCGCCAAATACCTGCGGGCACTGAGAAAGACCCTTTTCTATAAGGACTGGGCGGAGGATGCCATGACCTATCTGTATAATGAAGAAAAAATCAATGCCCATAAAGAATGGGGCTGGCTGAGACAAATACGGTATACGGAGGATTTCTTGTTCAGCGACCGGGAGATGGATGTCATGCTGGGGTTGCTGTATCAACATGACCACCGGAACCGGATGGCATTTGAGTATATGCTGGCATACGTCCTGCAGCAGCGTGACTTGGAACGTTTCATGAAGTATTATCCGCTGGGCAAGCATGCCGGTTACGACCATATTCCCCGTAGCTATCAGGAAGCATTGGTATATGTATGGACACAGACGCACAAGAACTTCCAGGGTATGCCGTGGAGCATTTCGCCCCAGGTGGTGCGGGATGTAACGGAATTTGCGCGGATATATACCTCGCAGCAGGATGCCCGGCCGGTGTTGCAAGCGCGTTTCGGCAGTACATACTGGAACTATTTGTTACTAGGAAAGTAAGATGAAAAAGATGAAGAATATAGCTGTTTGCATAATGGCTGCATGGTGGTTTGCCGCTTGCGGCAATCCGGTGACTTCTCCGGAGAAGGTGGATGAATGGCCGGATATCTATCCCGACTATATCGGCGTGACCATTCCTGCAACCATTGCTCCCATGAATTTCAACTGCATCGGTGGAGCGTACGAACGTGTGGATGTGACTGTGACCGGAGGAAAGTCCGGAGAAATGCATGTGAATGATAAAATAGTATCATTTCCGCAGGAAAAATGGCAGAAACTTTTGGAAGAAAACAAGGGGGACAGCCTTTTGTTTACGGTGTGTGTCCGGAAAGGGGGGGAGTGGAAACAGTACCGTTCTTTCCCCATGTATGTCAGTCCGCATCCGATAGACTATGGAGTGGTATACCGTAAACTGGCTCCCGGATATGAAGTTTATAGCAAGATGGGCATTTATGAGCGTGACCTTGCTTCGTTCGAGGAGCGTCCCTTGCTGGAGAATACCATGGTGCCGGGCATGTGCCTGAATTGTCATGCTTTCAACAAAACAAATCCGGACCGTCTGAGCCTGCATATCCGTGGAAAGAACGGAGGGACCTTGATGCAGATAGACGGGAAGCGCGAAATGCTGGATACGAAAACGGATTCCACGCTCTCGGCGGGTGTATACCCCTATTGGCATCCAAGCGGAAAATACATTGCCTATTCCGTCAACAATACGCGCCAGTCTTTCCATGCGGTGAAGGATGAGCGTGTGGAAGTGCTCGACTTGGAATCGGATGTACTGATCTATCATCCCGAGACACATGAATTACTGCTCTCTCCCTTGCTTCAGAAGAAGGAAGTCTTCGAAACCTTTCCAGTATTTTCACCGGACGGACGCAAACTGTATTTCTGTGCTGCGGAGGCCAAGCCGATACCGGCAGAATATAAGGAAATACGTTATAGCTTGTGTAGTATAGATTTCAATCCGGAAGACGGGACATTTGGCGAAACGATAGATACGCTGGTCAATGCGGCAGCTATGAAGAAAAGCATCTCCTTCCCGAGGCCCTCGTACGACGGCGAGTATATCATGTTTACTTTGTCGGATTACGGGAATTTCTCAATTTGGCATAAAGAAGCCGATTTATGGCTGTTGGATTTGAAGGATGGCGGTATGCGTCCCATAAAGGAGGTGAACAGCGATGATACGGAAAGTTTCCATAACTGGAGCAGTAACTCCCGATGGTTTGTGTTCAGTAGCCGCAGGGGAGATGGGCTTTATACCCGTCTGTATCTGGCAAGTATGGATGAGAATGGGGTGGTGGGCAAGCCTTTCCTGCTTCCTCAGGAAAATCCTTGGGAGTATTACGACCGTCTGGTCTACTCGTACAATGTTCCCGATTTTACAAGCGAACCGGTGAAGCTGGAACGCCGGAAAGTGGAACGGGGAATTGTCTCGCGGAAGCGCGTTCCGGTGAAAGTTAGATGATACGTTTTTTATATTCTGCTTTTTAATATAGTAAAGGGATAAAATTGTATCATTTTCTCTTGGTGCAATCCGCTATCTTTGTGCCAGGAATTAGTGTTACCAATAATAATACCAGATTGAAAAACATGGATATGAGAAAAGTAAAATTTGCTATGATGATGCTGGCGGCAAGTCTGTTGACCGCCTGCGGTTCTTCCAAGAAAGAACAGAGTGTGAATGAAGAGACGGCTGCTGCACGTACGCAGGAAACGGAGAACTTACTGGCTAACTTGAAAAAAATCCCTTCCAAAGGTATCATGCTCGGCCATCATGACGATACGGTATATGGTATCGGCTGGGAAGGTGAGGAAGGCCGTTCGGATGTGAAAAGCGTGTGTGGCGACTATCCGGCTGTCATCAGCTTTGATTTGGGAGAGCTGGAACTAGGGAATGCCGCCAATCTGGATAAGGTGCCCTTCGATAAAATCAGGAAAGAGATAATCAATCAGTATCAGCGGGGCGGCATGGTTTCGCTCAGTTGGCATGCGCGCAATCCCAAGACGGGCGGTGATGCCTGGGATGTATCGGATACGACGGTGGTGAAGTCCATCCTGCCCGGTGGCGAGAATCATCAGAAGTTTGCCGGCTGGTTGGGAGGAGTGGCCGATTTCCTTCATTCGTTGAAGACGGCAGACGGCGTGAAGATACCCGTACTTTTCCGTCCCTGGCACGAACACAGCGGCAGCTGGTTCTGGTGGGGTGAGAAGCTGTGTACCCCTGAGGAGTATAAGGCATTGTGGCACATGACAGTGGATACTCTGCAGGCCAAAGGAGTGGACAATGCACTTTATGCTTACTCTCCGGGCACGGAACCCAAGGACACGACGGAATATTTGAAGAAGTATCCGGGCGATGAGTTGATAGACGTTATCGGTTTCGATACCTATCAGTTCGATCGGGATGCCTATCTTGCCGGGATGGATAGGGCACTTTCCATTATCGACAGTATAGGGAAAGCACACAATAAGGTGATTGCTGTGACCGAAACCGGTTACGAAGGAATTCCCGATGCCAAATGGTGGACTGGTACTCTGCTGCCTGCGTTGGAGAAATATCCGCTTGCCTATGTGCTGGTGTGGCGCAATGCCCGTGAAAAGGTGACCCATTACTATGCCCCCTATCCGGGACAGACATCTGCGGAGGATTTTGTGGAGTTTTATAACAATCCCAAGACGCTGTTTGCAGCTGATGTAAATCTGTATCAATAAACAAACAATCAATATAACAGACATGGAAGCTTTTAAAGAAAAGGTAGAGAGGCTCTTTCAGAAACACGAAGAGTTGATTACGAGAAAGAATGTGGCCGTGGAAGACGGCAATGGCATATTCACCCGCTATAAATATCCGGTAGTGACGGCTGCTCATACACCTGTATTCTGGCGGTATGATTTGGATGAGAAGTCCAACCCGTACCTGATGGAACGTATCGGTATGAATGCGACCATGAATTCGGGGGCCATTAAGTGGAATGGCAAGTATCTGATGGTGGTACGTGTAGAGGGCGCTGACCGTAAGTCGTTCTTTGCCGTAGCCGAGAGTCCCAACGGCATTGATAATTTCCGGTTCTGGGATTATCCCATCACCATGCCCGAAGACGCGATTCCGGCAACGAATGTATACGACATGCGCCTCACGGCTCATGAGGACGGCTGGATTTACGGTATCTTCTGCGCCGAACGCCACGACGACAATGCGCCTGCCGGTGATTTGTCCTCGGCTACGGCTACAGCTGCCATTGCCCGCACCAAGGATTTAAAGAACTGGGAACGCCTGCCCGACCTGAAGACCAAGAGCCAGCAACGCAACGTAGTGCTGCACCCGGAGTTTGTAGATGGCAAGTATGCCCTCTATACCCGTCCGCAGGATGGCTTTATTGATGCCGGCAGCGGTGGTGGTATCGGCTGGGCGCTGGTGGACGACATAACCCATGCCGAGGTGAAGGAAGAGAAGATTATCGACCAGCGCTACTATCACACCATCAAGGAGGTGAAGAATGGTGAAGGTCCGCATCCCATCAAGACTCCGAAAGGCTGGTTGCATCTGGCTCATGGTGTCCGCGGTTGTGCCGCCGGATTGCGTTATGTGCTCTATATGTACATGACTTCCCTGGAAGACCCGACGAAACTGATTGCCACTCCCGGTGGGGCCTTTATGGTACCCGAGGGTGAGGAGCGTATAGGTGACGTAAGCAATGTACTTTTCACCAACGGCTGGATTGCCGACGAAGACGGAACAGTATTCATCTACTACGCTTCTTCCGACACGCGGATGCATGTGGCTACCTCTACCATTGATAAGCTGGTGGACTATTGCATGAATACGCCTGCTGACGGCTTGTCTTCATCAGCTTCGGTAGAAACGTTGAAGAAACTGATAGACAAGAATTTGCAGATAATGAAATAATAAAAATACAACATACTATGGCAACACTAAAAGAAAAAATCGGTTATGGTTTCGGGGATATGTCTTCCTCTATGTTCTGGAAAATATTCTCCTATTACTTACCGTTCTTCTATTCGAATATTTTTGGCTTGAGCTTGGCTGATGCAGGATTGCTGATGCTGGTGACACGTATTTGGGATGCAGTGTCCGATCCGATGATGGGAGTCATTGCAGACCGTACTCATACGCGTTGGGGTAAATACCGTCCTTATTTGTTGTGGATTGCAGCTCCTTTTGCCATTGCCGGGATTTTACTTTTTACAACGCCCGACATGGGGACAACGGGTAAGCTGGTATGGGCTTATGTCACTTACATCTTGATGATGACGGTATATACGGCAATCAATGTACCATACGGGGCTATGTTGGGAGTAATGACTGATGATTCGAACACAAAAACGGTTTTCTCTTCTTACCGTATGTTTTTTGCATACGGAGGTAGTTTTATCGCTTTGGGAGCATGGGAGCCATTGTGTAATTGGTTTAAATCAATGGACTATAGCAATGCTTCCAGTTGGCAATATGCCATGGTATGCATTGCCACGCTCTGCTTTTTGGGTTTTCTGTTTTGCTTTAGCATGACGCGCGAGCATGTCAAGAGTGTGGCGTCCGAATCCATCGGTAAGGATGTGAAGTCACTGGTGCGCAATTCGCCTTGGTGGATATTGAATGGTGCGGCGTTGCTGTCGAATTTCTTCAATACGGTACGCGGAGCTACTGCCGCCTACTTCTTCAAGGACTATATCAGTGCCAATGCATTCCTCGATTTCGGGGTGTTCAATCTGGTGTTGTATGCCGGCTTGTTCCTGATGGTGGGTGAAGTGTGTAATATGATTGGTGTGGCGCTGGCTGTGCCTCTGTCCATGAAGTTTGGAAAGAAGTCCACCTATATCATTTCGCTCGTGTGCCTGGTAGTGTTCAGTGTGCTCTTCTTCTTTGTGCCGAATGACGGGCTGGGATGGTGGCTGATGATGATTTTCCAGGTGCTTATCTCCATCTGCACCGGTATCGTATCTCCGCTGATTTGGAGCATGTATGCGGATGTGGCGGACTATGCCGAGCAAAAGGATGGTACATCCTCTACGGGGCTGATATTCTCTTCCGGTTCTATGGCGCAGAAGTTTGGCGGTGCATTTGCAGGCTGGGCAGTAATGGCACTGTTGGCATTCTTCGGTTACAATACCGCAGAGAATGCCGTGCAGACTCCCGAGGCGCTGGATGGCTTGAAGTATCTGATGAGCTTTATTCCTGCTGCGATAGCCGCACTTTCCATCGTTGTCGTATTCATCTATCCATTGAATAAGACGCGTATGGCAGCCATCAATGCAGACCTGAAAGAGCGCCGTGAGAACCTTCAGCAGAATACTCATAACTTATAACTCAAAAACTTGTGGATATCAAGAAGATGAAACAGGAGATGGAGGAGGAGCTGGTTTCCAATATCCTCCCTTTCTGGATAAATAGAATGACGGATGAAGTGAACGGCGGTTTCTACGGCCGTATCACGGGCCGGGAGGAGGTGAAGCCCGAAGCAGAAAAGGGGGCAATCCTGAACGCCCGCATCTTGTGGACCTTCTCGGCTGCATACCGCTTGCTGAAGAGGCCGGAGTATCTGGAAACGGCTACGCGTGCCAAACGTACTCTTATCGACCGTTTCTATGACAATGAATTTGGCGGAGTTTACTGGTCTCTCGACTATAAAGGCAATCCGCTCGATACCAAGAAGCAGATTTACGCTTTGGGGTTCGCCATCTACGGGCTGAGTGAATATGCCCGTGCCACGGGCGATGATGAAGCGCTGGCATATGCCATCCGCTTGTTCGAGACCATCGAAGAGCATAGCTTCGACCCCGTGAAAAACGGTTATTGCGAAGCCTTGACCCGCGAATGGGGAGAAATAGCCGACATGCGCCTCAGCGCCAAGGATGAGAACGAGCGCAAGACGATGAATACCCATCTGCATATTCTGGAACCTTATACCAATCTTTTCCGCATGTGGAAGGATACCCGTCTGGAGAGGCAACTGCGCAATTTGATAGGCCTTTTCACGGAACGGATTCTGAATATCAAGACCGGTCATCTGGAATTGTTCTTCAATGATGATTGGGTTAGTAAATACCGCATTGTCTCCTATGGGCACGATATCGAAGCCTCCTGGTTGATACACGAGGCTGCCCTTGTTCTGGGCGATAAGGACCTCCTGGAGAAAGTGGAACCACTTGTAGAATACATCGCTGCCGCTGCCGATGAAGGATTGACGCCCGACGGCAGCATGATATACGAGACTTTTCTGGATAAAGGAAAGACCGATACCGACCGCCACTGGTGGGTGCAGGCCGAGAACGTAGTGGGACATGCCAACCTCTACCAGCACTTTGATGACGAAGTGGCCATGCAGAAGGCTCTCCGATGTTGGGACTTCATCAAGCAGCATCTGGTAGACTACAAGTACGGAGAATGGCATTGGAGCGTGCGTGCTGACGGCACGGTGAACACCGATGATGACAAGGCGGGATTCTGGAAATGTCCGTATCACAACGGACGTATGTGCATGGAAATTATTGAACGTTTTTCATAGGTTTTCTATCATAAGAAGATGAATAGATTGATGGTTTTGGGGATTCTTGTCTGGATGGGGATTGCGCTGCACGCGCAATCTCTTTATCCGGACTTCAGCAAGCTGAACTTCGGGTGCGACGGAAACAGCATTACCGCAGGCGAACAATGGTCTAAGACTGTAGTGGATAAACTCGGATTCGCTACACATCACAACGTGGCGGTCGGTTCTGCCACATGGGCATGCCATCCCGATACTCAGGATTATGGCAGCGAAGCTTTTGCCGGCATCTCCGGCGGTTGGCAGGTTACGGAGGATAAGCATGAGTTACAGATGCGGCACAACAACGTGTCAAAGGTGCATATCCAGAAGTTCATAGCCGAAGTGGAAAGTGGCGCTTACCCTGCGCCCGATGTCTTTGTGTTCTCTATGGGAACGAATGACCGTAACTTGGGTAGTGCCGAAGAGGCCCTTAAAGGGAAGACGCTCGATGAAGTAGATGTCAACACCATGGCGGGCGGTGCCCGTTGGTCCATTCAGACCATTCTGGAGCATTATCCCCAATGCCGCGTATTCGTGTGCACGCCGATTCAGACCGGCAACCCCGAACACAATGCACTGAATCTGCAGAAGATTGCCATCTTGCGTGAGTTGTGCCGGGCGCTTTCCGTGCAGCTGATAGACTGTTACTCCAATTGTGGTATCACCGAAAAGTTTGAGCAGCCTTCCGGCAGCGGGCGCTATCTGCGCGACGGGTTGCATCCCGACAAACCGGGGCAGGAGCTGATGGGCCGTTACATCGCGAAGGAGATACGGAACCATTTCTTTTAGTTCCGTTCTGCATATTCCGGTTGGAATAACTTATCATTTAGGGCTTGTAAAGCCCTTTTTTTGTCTGTATTCTTAATGACGAATGCCACGTCATTATTGCTGCTGCCATATGAAATCATCCGTAGGGGGATGTCCTTTAGCGCCTCCATAATCTTTGCCTCAAACCCGGCATATTCCCATTGCATGTTGCCCACCACGGAGACGATGGTCATGCGGTCTTCTACCAATACATGGGCATATTGGCGTAGTTCGGAGATGATGTTCGATAAACGAGTGCAGTCGTCTATAGCCACAGATACGTCCAGATTGGAAGATACCAGCAGGCAGAGGGGGGTACGGTACTTGGCAAAAATGTCGAAAATCTTGCTGATGAACAGATAGGGACACAGATTATGGCTCGATTCGAACTTTATGTATATGATGTGGTCCTTGGCGGCTATGGCCTTGATGATATTGTCGTCCTGCAGGTTGGAAATTAGCGTGCCTTCTGCCGACGGTTCCATAGAGTTAAGCAACCGGACGGGAATATTCCTTAGGCGTGCCGGGGCGATACAGAAGGGATGCAGTATCTTGGCACCATAGAAGGCCAGTTGTTCGGCTTCGTTGAAGCTGAGGCGTTTCACGGGGCGGGTACCTGACACCTCGCGCGGATCATTGTTGTGCATGCCATCTATGTCCGTCCATATTTGTATCTCGTCTGCTTGGAGGGCGGTGCCAATGAGGGAAGCGGTGTAATCACTGCCGCCGCGTTTCAGGTTGTCTGTTTCGTTATAGGCATTCTTGCAGATGAAACCCTGAGTGATGAAGAGATTGATGCCGGGATGGCAGGCAAGCTGTTCTCGGAGTTTTTGTTCTATATATTTCAAGTCGGGTTCGTTGTCGGGGCCGATACGCATGAAGTCGAATGCACAAAGCAGTACATTGGGAACTTTCAGCTCGCACAGGTAGAAGTGCATTAGGGCGGTACTGATAAGTTCGCCTTGTGCCAGCACTTCCTTCTCTTCGACAGAGGTGAAGGAATCTTTGGTAAATTTCCAAAGTTGCTGGAAGCGGTCGAGGATATAATCTATTGCTTCCCGTTTCAGTTTCTCGTCGGTCAGCAACCCATTGGCAAATTCGATGAATTGGAATTCCAGCCGGGTGATACGGTCGTGAGCTTGTTCTATTTCACGGTTGAACAAGTTGGCGGCAATCTCCTCCAGATGGTTGGTGGTGCCTGCAGTGGCAGACAGTACCACAATCTTGGGTGTTGCATCTTTAATGAGTGTTGCTACATGTTTCATTCTCTCTACGGTGCCGACGGAAGTTCCGCCGAATTTACAAACTTTCATTTCTTGTTTCTTTTTTAACAGTTTCATAATTGCATTCATCCGGATGTTCTTCCTTCCGGCTTTTCATTTCAGGTGGCCTCTTTCCAAAATGGAAGGGGGAGGCATGAGGGGCTTTCACTGGGACTAGGCCTGCATAATGCCGCTGTGGCATTGCTGTGGTGGGATATTCATATCCCGGTTGGTGGCAGGCTCTTGCCCCTTCACCTATAAAAGTTCAAAAGATATGCCGTTGGTATTTGGGAAAAGCTTATATTTGCACACCCTGTTTTTTACCGTTATCAGTTTAAAAACTTATCGAATAGATATGAGTAAGATTCTAATCATTGATGATGAGGTACAAATCCGTACCCTTCTGACACGGATGATGGAGTTGGAGGGATATGACGTCTGTCAGGCTGGTGATTGCAGGGTTGCCCTGAAGCAACTGGAACTCCAAAATCCCGATGTAGTTTTGTGTGATGTGTTTCTGCCCGATGGAAATGGGGTAGACCTGGTGTTGGCTATCAAGAAGACAGCACCTAATGTGGAAGTCATTCTGCTGACAGCGCATGGCAATATCCCCGATGGAGTACAAGCCATCAAGAACGGTGCTTTCGACTATATCACCAAGGGAGACGATAATAACAAGATTATTCCTCTGATAAGCCGTGCCGTAGAGAAAGCGCGTATGAATGTACGGTTGGAAAAACTGGAGAAGAAGGTGGGGCAGACGTACTCTTTTGATTCTATCCTGGGAGAATCCAAAGTTCTGAAGGATGCTGTTTCATTAGCTCAGAAGGTGTCAGGGACTGATGTTCCTGTACTGTTGACTGGGGAAACGGGCACGGGTAAGGAGGTATTTGCCCAGGCCATCCATTACAGTAGTAAGCGTGCACGGCAGAATTTTGTAGCGGTTAACTGTTCTTCGTTCAGCAAGGAGTTGCTGGAAAGTGAAATGTTCGGTCATAAGGCCGGTTCGTTTACCGGTGCATTGAAGGATAAGAAGGGACTGTTCGAGGAAGCGAACAATGGGACTATTTTTTTGGATGAAATCGGTGAGATGGCGTTTGAACTGCAAGCCAAGTTGTTGCGTATTCTTGAAACCGGTGAGTATATTAAGATAGGTGATACGAAACCTACCCGTGTCAATGTCCGCATCATTGCCGCTACGAACCGCAACTTGTCCCAGGAGATTGTTGGCGGACGTTTCCGTGAGGATTTGTTTTATAGATTAAGCGTATTTCAGATACATCTGCCGCCATTGCGCGAACGTGCAGGTGATATCCGGCTGTTGGCGAAGGCCTTTATAAAGAGTTTTGCGGAACAGCTGGCGCGTCCGGTGGTTGAAATAGCTCCTGCATTTCTTGAAGCATTGGACTCCCAACCGTGGAAGGGAAATATCCGTGAATTACGTAATGTGATAGAACGTAGTATGATTGTTTGCGAGAGCGGACATCTGGACATTGCTGATTTGCCGTTTGATATTCAGAATGCCCATTATGAACACTCCAATGATTCAAGTCCCGGCAGTTTTGAACTTTCAGCTATGGAACGCCGGCACATTGCCCGTGTACTGGAGTATACAAAGGGGAATAAGACAGAAGCAGCCCGGTTATTGAAAATAGGTTTGACGACGTTGTATCGGAAGATTGAGGAATACAAGATTTCAGAACGCCTTCTATAATAGGGGGCTCAGTATACGACTGAGGTACCTTCGATATAGGACTGTGGCAAGATTATTCTTGAAACAGTCTTAGAAGCAGAAAGTGCCTATGGACTAAAACATATCAAAACAGGTTGCACCTTTTCATTTTGAAAAGGTGCAACCTGTTTCTTTTTATACTTATGCAGTTTGTATTTTATTGATAATTAATGATGTATGGCATGCGCGCTCTTTTTGGCACATATTTGGCATATTCCCGGCAGACAAAAATATGTAGTAACATTTTAAAAGGTAAAAACATGGGAATAACAGTATCATTTATTTTTTGCCTATTGAGCGGTTTGTTCGCCTTTTGGCTTTTCTGGAAATGCGTAGATTGGTTTGAGAAGATTTAAAAGAGAGAATTATGTACACAGCTTTATTTGTATTAGGTATTGTAATGTTCGGGTATCTGACTTATGTGCTGATAAGACCCGAAAAGTTTTAATGAATGGAGAGTGGAGAAATGAACACTGAGATTTTAGGTGTAGCCTTGCAGATTGTTCTGCTGATTGTGATATCCTATCCCCTGGGAAAGTATATTGCCAAGGTTTACAAAGGCGAAAAGACATGGTCGGATTTCATGAAGCCGGTCGAGAGATTGATTTATAAAGTGGCCGGAGTCAATCCGGAGGAAGAGATGAACTGGAAACAGTTCTTGAAAGCCCTGCTGATTCTGAATGCCTTTTGGTTTGTATGGGGCATGGTGCTACTCTGTACACAGCAGTGGTTACCGTTAAATCCGGATGGAAACGCTAACCAGACACCGGATCTGGCATTCAATACATGTATCAGTTTTATGGTGAACTGTAATTTGCAGCATTATTCCGGTGAAAGCGGACTGACATATTTTACACAGTTGTTCGTCATTATGTTGTTCCAATTCATTACCGCCGCTACCGGTATGGCAGCTATGGCAGGTATCATGAAGGGTATGGCTGCTAAATCGACGAAGACTATCGGTAACTTCTGGAAGTTCTTGGTTTTGAGCTGTACACGTGTATTATTACCGCTTTCGTTGATTGTGGGCTTCATCCTCATTCTACAAGGTACTCCGATGGGATTTGATGGTAAGATGGAAGTTCAGACGATGGAAGGACAGACCCAGTTGGTTTCACAAGGTCCTACGGCAGCGATTGTTCCTATCAAGCAATTGGGTACGAACGGTGGCGGTTACTTTGGATGTAACTCTTCACATCCGTTGGAAAATCCTACTTACTTGACAGATATTGCAGAATGTTGGTCTATCCTAATTATACCAATGTCTATGGTGATTGCACTCGGCTTTTACATCAAACGTAAGAAGATGGCTTACTCTATCTATAGCGTAATGCTTTTTGCTTTTCTTGTCGGTGTTTGCATCAATGTTTCGCAGGAGATGGGAGGTAATCCGCGCATTGATGAGATGGGAATTGCCCAAGACAATGGAGCAATGGAAGGTAAAGAAGTCCGTTTAGGGTCTGCTGCTACTGCTCTTTGGAGTATTGTGACTACAGTTACTTCCAATGGCTCTGTGAATGGTATGTATGATTCAACGATGCCTCTTTCCGGTATGATGGAAATGCTGAACATGCAGATTAATACGTGGTTTGGAGGTGTGGGTGTAGGTTTCATGAACTATTATACATTCATCATTATCGCCGTATTCATCAGTGGACTGATGGTGGGACGTACTCCGGAATTTCTCGGTAAGAAGGTAGAGGCGCGTGAAATGAAGATTGCTACCATTGTGGCACTGCTTCATCCGCTTATCATCTTGGGCGGTGTGGCACTTTCTTGCTTTTTGTTCGCTCATTATCCTGAATTTGTGGCAGGTGAAGGCGGCTGGTTGAATAATCCCAGTTTCCACGGACTGAGTGAGCAGCTTTATGAATATACTTCGGCTGCGGCCAATAATGGTTCCGGCTTCGAAGGATTGGGCGACAATACTTACTTCTGGAACTATACTACCGGCTGGACGCTGATTTTAGGACGTTTCCTGCCTATCGTAGGTCAGGTAGCCATTGCTGGTCTGTTGGCCGGAAAGAAATATGTTCCGGAGAGTGCCGGTACGCTGAAGACGGATACAGTAACTTTCGGTGTGATGACTTTTGCCGTTATCTTTATTGTGGCTGCCTTGTCATTCTTCCCGGCACATGCATTGAGTACGATTGCTGAACATTTCAGTTTGTAATAGTAGTTTGTAAAAAGTAATTTCATAGGTATGAAAGATAATAAATCAGCTTCTTTGTTTCAGAAGGAGCAAGTAATGGAAAGTTTGAAGCAATCATTCGTGAAGCTGAATCCACGGGTGATGATAAAGAATCCGATTATGTTTACGGTGGAAGTCGTAACAGTCGTCATGCTGATTGTCTGTTTCCTTTCATTGGGTACTTCGGAATATGGAGCATTCGGATATAATTTATTGGTATTCATCATCTTGTTTGTGACGTTACTGTTTGCTAATTTTGCTGAAGCCATCGCTGAAGCTCGTGGTAAGGCCCAAGCTGACAGTTTGCGTAAAACCCGTGAAGAGACTCCTGCTAAAGTGTTGGTTGACGGTAAAATCCATACCGTTAGCAGTTCACGTTTGAAGAAAGGTGACTATTTTATTTGTGAAGCAGGAGATACGATTCCTGCCGACGGTGAGATTGTGGAAGGTTTGGCCTCCATTGACGAAAGTGCCATTACCGGTGAATCTGCTCCGGTTATCCGTGAGGCCGGTGGTGACAAGAGTTCCGTAACTGGTGGTACAAAAGTTCTTTCTGATAAAATCAAGGTATTGGTGACGCAGCAACCGGGTGAGAGCTTTCTTGACAAGATGATTGCTTTGGTAGAAGGCGCTACTCGCCAGAAGACTCCGAACGAGATAGCATTGACTATTCTTCTGGCCGGTTTCACCTTGGTATTCGTCATTGTATGTGTGACGTTGATTCCTATGGCTGATTATACGAATATTGACCATCCGGGAACTTATATCTCCATTGCAGCCATCATATCTTTGTTTGTCTGCTTGATACCGACTACTATCGGCGGACTGCTTTCTGCCATCGGCATTGCTGGGATGGACCGTGCTTTGCGCGCTAATGTAATTACAAAATCCGGTAAGGCGGTAGAAACAGCCGGTGACATTGATACCTTGTTGCTAGACAAGACTGGCACCATTACAATCGGTAACCGTAAAGCTACTAAGTTTCATTCGGCTTCGGGTGTTGACGAGAATTTGTTCGTAGAGGCTTGCTTGTTGTCCTCACTTTCTGACGAGACTCCGGAGGGTAAGTCTATCATTGAACTGGGACGTGAAAACGGTCATCGTATGCGTGATTTGAATACTACCGGTGCTCATATGATTAAGTTTACAGCCGAAACAAAATGTTCGGGTGTGGATTTGCAGGATGGTACTCAGATACGTAAAGGCGCATTCGACGCTATTCGCAAGATTGTGGAAAATGCCGGAAACAAGTTCCCGAAAGAGATTGAAGAGGTGATTGCTGTAATTACCAGCAACGGTGGAACTCCGCTGGTGGTATGTGTCAATCAGAAAGTTACTGGGGTAATTGAGTTGCAGGATATTATCAAACCGGGCATTCAGGAACGTTTTGAGCGTCTTCGCAGGATGGGTGTGAAAACTGTGATGGTGACCGGTGACAACCCTTTGACAGCCAAATATATTGCAGAGAAAGCTGGAGTGGATGATTTCATTGCTGAAGCCAAGCCGGAAGACAAGATGGAATATATTAAAAAAGAACAGCAGGCCGGTAAGCTGGTGGCTATGATGGGTGACGGTACAAACGACGCTCCCGCCCTTGCACAAGCTAATGTGGGGGTGGCGATGAACAGCGGTACGCAGGCAGCCAAAGAAGCCGGTAATATGGTGGACCTTGACAACGACCCGACGAAGCTGATTGAAATTGTGGAGATTGGCAAACAGTTGTTGATGACACGCGGTACGTTGACTACCTTCTCCATTGCGAACGACGTTGCCAAGTACTTTGCCATTATCCCTGCTTTGTTTATGGTAGCCATCCCTCAGTTGGCTCCTCTGAACATTATGGGACTGTATAGCTCTGAAACGGCCATTCTCTCGGCTGTCATATTCAACGCTATCATCATTCCTATCTTGATTCCGTTGGCTTTGAAAGGTGTTCAGTATAAGCCGATCGGTGCCAGTGCTCTACTTCGTCGCAATCTGTTGATTTATGGTGTGGGTGGCGTCATTGCTCCGTTTGTCGGCATCAAACTGATAGATATGATAGTTAGTCTGTTTTTTTAAAACTTGGATAAAATGAAAACTCTTTGGAAATCATTTAAAATAACAATTGCATTTTGCATATTTTTCTCTCTGTTCTATATCCTTGTCTTGTGGATATTTGCACAGTTCGCCGGTCCCAACAAGGGAAATGCAGAGGTGGCAACCCTCAATGGTAAAGTGGTAGGTGCTGCCAATGTAGGCCAGATGTTTACGCAAGATATTTATTTTTGGGGACGCCCGTCTGCGGGTGATTATACAGCCGATGCTTCGGGTGGTAGTAACAAGGGGCCTACGAACGATGAATACCTGGCAGAAGTGGAAGCCCGTATCGATACTTTTCTGGTACATCATCCTTATCTGAGCCGCAAGGATGTGCCTGCTGAAATGGTAACCGCCAGTGGTTCCGGTCTAGACCCACATATCACACCTGCTTGTGCTTATGTACAAGTGAAGCGTGTGGCTCAGGCACGTGGCATGAACGAGGCTGAAGTGAAAGCCATTGTAGACAAGAACATCAGCAAACCCTTTTTGGGGGTGTTTGGTACGGAAACTGTCAATGTGCTGGAACTGAACATTGCATTAGAAGAAGCCGATCAGAATAAATAATTTTTTAGTTGTGTTTGTCATGTGTTATGGGCAGGAGCGGAAGTATTTCTGTTCAGGCAGCGAAAGACTGTCATTTTACAGGGGGAGCCGAAACTTCCTTCCTGCCTTTCAACGATTGATTAGTAATGGTAAATAAATAGTTGGATATGAAAAGTTTAAAAATATCAATTCTAGTTTTTGCGAGTATGGTAGCTGCTTGTTTTATGGGAACCGGCAAAGTGCAAGCTCAGGAATTTACAATACAAGGTGATTTAGTCAGTTCTTATGTTTGGCGCGGCTTTTACCAGACGGGAGTCAGTTTTCAGCCCACTTTGGGTTTTGGGGTCGGTGATTTTTCTTTGACGGCATGGGGCTCTACCGATTTTGACGGAGTTTCTTCAGGAGAAGGGGCTGCGGCTAAGGAGATTGATTTGACGGCTGCCTATGCTTTGGGAGAATCAGGTCTAACTTTTTCTGTTGCCAGCTTGTGGTGGGGCGGACAAGGAGCAAGAAAGTATTTTAATTTTAAGAGTCACGAAACAGCTCATCACTTTGAAGCGGGATTAGCCTATACATTGCCGGTTGAAAAGTTCCCTTTGTCAATCGCTTGGTACACAATGTTTGCCGGAGCTGACAAAGATGACAAAGGCAGGCAGAATTATTCTTCGTATGTTGAACTCAACTATCCGTTCAGTGTTAAGTCTGTAGATTTGAACTTGACTTGCGGATTTCTGCCTTATGAAGCTGGGGTAGGAGTATATGGTGTTCCTAACAGTGGATTTGCTGTAACCAATGTGGCACTGAAAGGTATTACGGAAATCAAGATTACTGACAGTTTCTCAATACCTGTATTTGCACAAGCCATTTGGAACCCTCGTATGGAAGATGCACATCTGGTATTCGGCTTTACTTTAAGGCCATGATTTATTTAGATATAACTTTAGAACTCATGAATTAGTGTTGGATGCCCGTGGCGGTCGTGATGATCGTTACGGGTTATATGGCATATATAAGACAAGTAAAAAAACAGAAGAAATGAGTAGGGAAGAAAGCGTACAGCATTTTCTTGATTTGATTAAAAAGTCGCGGCGTGGCAAGTTCAAAGTCTACATCGGCATGATTGCTGGTGTAGGTAAATCTTATCGTATGCTTCAGGAAGCACACGAGTTACTTGACAACGGAGTAGATGTGAAGATAGGCTATATAGAGACACACGGGCGTGCCGGTACGGATGCTATGTTGGAAGGATTGCCCGTTGTTCCTCGTCGTAAGATATTCTATAAAGGAAAAGAGCTGGAAGAAATGGATTTGGATGCCATTATCCAGATACACCCTGAGATAGTAGTGGTGGATGAACTGGCACATACCAATGTGGAAGGTAGCCGGAATGAGAAACGCTGGCAGGATGTGATGGATTTGCTTGATGAGGGTATCAATGTGATTTCTGCCGTTAACATCCAGCACATTGAGAGTGTCAATGAAGAAGTACAAGGCATCTCGGGTATTGAGGTGAAGGAACGTATTCCCGATAGCGTTTTGCAAGAGGCAGATGAGGTGGTGAATATTGACTTGACTGCGGAAGAATTGATAGCCCGTCTGAAAGCTGGAAAAATTTACAAGCCGGAAAAGGTCTCTACTGCCTTGAACAATTTCTTTAAAACGGAAAATATTCTCCAATTACGTGAACTGGCTTTAAAAGAGGTGGCTTTACGGGTGGAAAAGAAAGTGGAGAATGAAGTGGTTACCAGTGTGGGAGTCCGTCATGAGAGATTTCTGGCATGTATCAGCAGCAACGAGAAAACACCACGACGCATCATTCGTAAAGCTGCACGTCTGGCAACCCGCTACAATACTTCGTTTGTTGCCCTTTATGTGCAGACTCCCAGAGAAAGTACTGACCGCATCGGTCTGGCAAATCAAAGGTATTTATTGAACCACTTCAAATTGGTGACCGAACTGGGAGGGGAGGTCGTTCAGGTGCAATCGCCGGATGTGCTGGGAAGCATTGTTGATACTTGTAGGGAGAAACAGATAACAACTGTCTGCATGGGAAGTCCGTCACTTTCTTTTCCGAAATCATTGTTCATGATATTGAAATACCGAAAATTTGTGCGTGATTTGGCACAAGTAAACATAGATTTGATTATACTTGCATAATATTAATTCTTAGGAACATTATGAATATTCGTACAAAATTGATACTCAGCGTAGGGGTATTGGCTGGAATGATTATTTTGTTGGTTGCTCTTTCTGTGGTGAATCTACAGATACTGACGGCTACAGAGCCGGATAGTCCTGCTGCTGTACCGGGATTGCAACGTGCATTGCTCTGGATTTCTGTGATAGGTGGGGTATGTATTTTTGCCAGTATCATATTGTTGGTATGGCTTCCCCGTTCCATCAGCAAACCTATTCAAGAACTGACGCGTGGGATTCTTGAAATAGCGAACCATAATTATGAGAAACGTCTGGATATGAGTGGACGCGAGGAATTTCGTGAAGTGGCTGATAGTTTTAATCGGATGGCGGAACGACTGACGGAGTATCGCGCCAGTACGCTGAACGACATACTTTCTGCTAAGAAATTTCTTGAGGCTATTGTGAATAGTATTGATGAACCTATTATTGGTTTGAACCGTAATAGGGAAATTCTCTTTATCAATAATGAGGCTTTAACTGTGCTGAATTTAAAACGGGAAGAGGTAATTCGCCGTTCGGCTGAGGAGCTTTCTTTGAAGAATGATTTGCTCCGCCGTTTAGTTCGTGAATTGGTAAATCCGGGTGAAAAGAAAGAACCGTTGAAGATTTATGCAGACAATAAGGAGAGTTACTTTAAAGCTTCTTACATTACCATTATAAATGCAGAGGCTGATGATGACGAACCTCATAATCTTGGCGATGTGATTTTACTGAAAAATATTACAGAATTCAAAGAATTGGATAGTGCCAAGACTACTTTTATCTCGACTATTTCTCATGAACTGAAAACGCCTATATCCGCTATTCTGATGAGTCTGCAGTTGTTGGAGGACAAACGGGTAGGGGTGTTGAACGACGAGCAGGAGCAATTATCGAACAGCATTAAGGAAAATGCTGATCGCCTTCTTGGGATTACCGGAGAACTACTGAACATGACGCAGGTAGAAGCCGGTAAACTGCAGATGATGCCTAAAATAACAAAGCCCATTGAACTGATAGAGTATGCCATCAAGGCTAATCAGGTACAGGCTGATAAATTCGGCATTCAGATAGAAGCGGAGTATCCGGAAGAAAAAATGCCTAAATTGTTTGTCGATAGCGAAAAGATTGCTTGGGTACTCACCAATTTGTTGAGTAATGCTATCCGCTATTCCAAAGAGAACGGGAGGGTGGTTATCGGCGCCAAGCATGACGAGGATTTTGTGGAAATGTATGTGCAGGATTTTGGAAAAGGTATCGACCCGCGTTATCACCAGAGCATTTTTGACCGTTATTTCCGAGTGCCGGGCACTAAAGTGCAAGGTAGTGGCTTAGGACTTTCCATTTCGAAAGACTTTGTGGAAGCGCATGGCGGTACACTGACTGTTCAGAGTGAGCTGGGTAAGGGGAGCCGCTTCGTTATCCGGTTGAAAGCGTAACGTTTTCTATTTTTTGCGGTACTGTTGCGGAGACATGCCTGTTTGTTTCTTGAAAAATGTACCAAAATAAGAAGCATTGGGAAAATTGAAGAAATCGGCGATTTCCTGGATATTTTTCTGGGTGTTCTTGAGTAGTGAGATGCTTTTGCGGATGATGGATTTGAATATCAGTTCCTGCACGGTGAATCCGCAGACGGACTTGGATAGTGCAGAGAGGTATTTGGGTGATAAGCAGAGTTTGTCTGCATAAAACTCTACACCGCGTTCTTCCGTGTAGTGCGCATCTATCAACTGAATCAGCCGGATAAAAATTTCATGTTTGTGGCCAACCGTTGTTTTAAGGTTCATCAGTTTACGGTTGTAAATGGAACAGATGCGGTATGTGAGTCCCAGCAGAAGCAGCCTTTGTTCGTTGTCGTTGAAGGTGTTGTTGTCTAAGTGCAGGGTATTGTCCAGTAAGGACATGTATTTCAGGACTTCTTCTTCGTCTCCGGTGTTCCATACGTAGCATGGTTCGGTCCGGAGCTGCATGTATAGGTACATGGTTGCCACTGAATTGCCTATGATGTCCCTTATCGGTTCTATCTGGTAAATGAATATGAATAGTTGCAGGTCTTCCGATTCGCTCAGCACTTGGAAGAGGGAATCTTCCGGAATGAAAACTGTTTCGCCTGCCTGGGCCGAGAATACCTTCATGTTGAGCGAAAAGGTGAAGTTGCCCTGGCGGCAGACCATCAGTCCTGCTCCATTAATCATGAAAGGTTTCTTCAAGGAGGCAGGGAAGGAGCAGAGCATACCTTCTGAACTACAAATGTTTTCTCCGTTGGACAATGCGCGGTCCAAGTGGGATAAACGTTCTTGTTGAGTATCCATAACAGACAAAATTACAGGTTGTACCGAAAATTGTCTGCTAAGTTAGTAATTTTCGTTTAGGATACCGCACGACAAGCACAAATATCATGCAAATTAGGCAGGCATAGAGTGTCCATCCTGCCATTTCCTTTACAGCAGAGAGGGTGGCCTGCACCTGGATGCGTCCTTTGGTGGATATGGCAGCCATGTTGATTGCTTCTTGTTTGCTTTTTCCCTGATATTGCATGCCTTGTACGGTTTGGGTAAACGAGGCGGACGCTTCGGGGTGCAACATGTCTACATTCTGTGCATAGCGGGTGACGTAGTGCTGCTGGCGTTCTTGCAGCACATTCGTATAGAGTGCGGCTCCGATGCAGGGAGCCAATACCATGCGTACGGTAATCATGGTACATATCCAGGAAGAAAGATATTTGTAAGGCATGCGTTGGGTGGCGTAGGTTGGAATCAGCGAGTAGAGGAACATCATGCCGGTGGAGCGGATGATGACCGGATATTTCATCCGTTCGTACAGTCCTGCACCTTGTACCTCGAAATACATGAACATGGCAGAAAGCCCCAATAGAAGGAAACCGGCGGCAAAGAGATATTTGAAGTGTACGCCTTTCACGCTGAGCCAGATGGTGGCAATGCCGCCGATGAGGTAGCCCAGCATGGACCAGTTGCCCAAGGTGGCGTTTTGGAAGTTGTCCAGCTTCATGCCTATGCCCGTGAATACGTTGACAAACATGGCGCTGGAATTCAGTACCATTAACAGAAAATAGAATAGGAAACCCATACGGATGGTGCGCAGTTTGAATACATCGAGTTGATAGTAAGGATTGCGCTGGGTGGACTCGATGTAGAGGAATATGCCACCGGCAATGATGGCGCAGGCTGTGGCCCATTGTATGGTTGGGTTGTCGTACCAGTCGAGCACTTTGCCATAAGTAAGCACATAGGTAATGCAGGCCAGAGTGATGCAGAAGACGGAGGCATTGCCGAACTGCTTGAGGTTGATGGGGAAGCGGCGGGTGGTATATTTATGATAAGGCATAGTGATGAATGTGATGAGGATGCAAAGTAATAGTAGCCCCATCATAAAGTAGTGTATGTACTGCCATTCGTACTCAAAGGCGAGCCAGGCGGTGAGCGAGGTTCCCAATTGTCCCAGTACCATGAAGAATAGGTAGATGGCAGGTTGTGCCGCACTCCGTTCGATGTCCAGCTTGTCCCAGCCTTCGCCGGTTACAGGCTCGTTGCCGGGTGTAATCTTATCGTACGCTTCGATATGCCCTGCATACTTTATGAGGGTGAAGAGGTTGACCATCATCAGTACCATTCGTAGGAATCCCATAAAGATGCTGCATAGTGCCAGCAGGAAAACACTGTCTGTCTTGGCACAGATATAACTGAAGATGTACATCAGGGAGAATCCTGCCAGACACATCATTTTCTGCCGGCGTATGACTACCAGCCTATATAGAAAGGGGCAGAATGCCGCCATACCGATGGAAGTGGCGAAGTTGGCAAACTGGATATGCTCGGAAATGATGCCGAGCCCGCTCATCATTTCGGTGCTTGCCACCGAGTAGGTACCGCCTACAGTCAGTATCGGCAAAAAGAATACGAATAGGATGATGATACCTACCGGCTTAGGTACCCAGTTGTAGAAGGGATAGTTCTTGGGGGATGAGGGCATGGATAATTAAAAATTAATCATTAAACACTAATCATTATTCCATCTTCGCTTTGACTATTACCATCATACCGGCGGCAAGGCTGCTGTTGTCTTCTTTGGACAAATCGGTAAAGTCGATGCGGACTGGGATGCGTTGCTGTATCTTCACGAAGTTGCCGGCAGAATTATCCGTGGGCACTAGGGAATATTTGGAGCCGGTGGCTCCGGAGATGGCAGTGATTTTTCCTTTGAATTCTTTGTCGCTGATGGCATCGACGGTAATGACTACTTCTTGTCCCAAGTGCAGATTCTCAATCTGGGTTTCCTTGTAGTTGGCTATAATCCACTTTTGTGTGTCAGGCAGAATGTAGGTGATGGTTTGTCCGGCAGTGATGAATTGTCCTTCTTCAAGAGTACGCCGCCCCAATTTCCCATCACAAGGAGCTACTACTACGGTGTAGGAGAGATTCAGTCGTGCCATTTCGAGTGCGGCTGTTGCCCGTTGTATGGCAGCTTCGGTATTTTCACGGCGATGTGACACTTCGTTCACACCCGACAAGGCAGCTTTCTGTTGTCGTTTCACGGCTTCCAACTTCTTGTGGGTAGCTGCATATTCGGTTTCTATCTGTTCCAATTGAATGGGGGTGGCAGCGTTTCTCTTCACCAGATTCTGGTATCGTTGGCGGTCTTTCTCCAGCTTGGTAAGGCGGATTTCTATCTCTGCTATGGAGGCGTCGTAGACAGAGGCTGTAGTTTGCGTGGTTTGTAGTGTGGCACCAATGACTGTGGCACCGGCTTGTGCATCCTTGAGTGCAGCTTCAGCTTCCATGACTCTGATTTTATATTCCCGGTCGTCCAATATAAGTAAGGTATCTCCTTTGTGTACTTCTTGGTGTTCTGTGAAACAAATTTTCTTGATATATCCTGATGCGCGCAGATTGACGGGAGATATGTATTGTTCAATCTGTGCATCATTACTGGTTTCCGTCCGTTTGTAGTTCAAAAAGAGGCAGACCACTTGAATAATTCCCCAGATAAGGATAGCTATTCCTAATAGGCTGACAACGATTTGCCAACGGCGAAGCTTCTTCAATTTCCGTGCTTTTTCTTGGTGGGTACTTGCGGTGTTATTGTTCTCTTTTGTTTCCATATTTTCTATATTATATTGTTTACTTATTATATATACATCCGTCCTTGAATACGGGCTCTATTCATCTTCCTCTTTAATGAATTGAGGGGCTCAACGTCTCCAGCTGTCCCGTCAGCTTCAGCAAAGTCAGATTGGTTATCCGGTAATTGTAGTGGGCACTGATATAGTTGTTTTGGGCTTCGCTCATCCGCATTTCGTCCTGCAACACTTCGGTCATTGAGGCGATTCCTTCCCGATAACGGTCCATGGTAACGGTATATACATCTTCAGCAAGCAGATAATTGTCCTTCTGCTTCTTAAAGTTACGCTGGCTGTTCATCAGGTCATTGGTGGCATTCAGATATTGTGTCTGAAGATTCTTTCGGGTATTCTCTTGGGCGAGCTTGATGTTCTCTATGTCAATGGTTGCCTTGCGCATCTTGTAGCGTTTGTCCAGTCCGTCGAAAATGGGAATACGCAAGGAGAGTCCCACTCCATAGGAGCGATACCAATGGTTGGAAGGGCCGGAATGGAACCAATGGTAAGCTTTGTCCGTATAGGCGGAGAACATCCAGCTTCCCGTCAAGCTCAAGGAGGGGATGTAACCGTTGCTGACTATTGTTTTTTGTTGCTCTGCGAGTTGTTTCTGTGATTGCAGCAGCTGTAGTTCATATAGTGTTTCAGATAGCCCGGTGAGTGCTGCGGGCGTAATCATTTCTGTATTCACCGGTACCAGTGCTATATTTTCTTCTGCCGGATAGTCGATGATGTATTTCAGTAGGTTCAGTTGCTGTTCCATCATGGCTTGTGCGTTGTCGTGTTGCACCTTGAGGTTCTCCAGGTTGATGTTGACGCGTTTCACATCTACTTCCATAGCCATACCGTTGTCATAGAAGGCCTGAGTGATATCTCTCAACTCTTCTAGGCGAGTGATGTTGGCTTTTATCAAAATAATCTGTTCAGCTGTAACCTGTCCTAGGTAGTACATTTGACTAATTTGAAGGATGAGGTCTTCTCTTGCCTTTTCATAAGAAAGGCGATTCATCTCATCCATGGTTTTAGCTATGGACAGAGTGGTGTAGAGTGTTTGGTTATAAAGTGGTATCTGCAGCTGTAATCCGAAGTTGGCGTTGTATTGTAAGGTTTGGGTTACATTGTAGGGATTGCCGTACGCTGAGCCGTCAGTGACGGATACGGGTGGATCGATGTTGTCGTTATAGTTGGCAAAACCATTGATTTGGGGCAGCAGTTTGGCTCGATTCTCAGAGATGCCGTATTTCCCTTTTTGTATTTCCTTCCGTTTGCTTTGCAAGGACAAGTTGTTTTCGATACCTATTTTGAGGCAGTCCTCCAAGGTTAGGGTATCTTGTGCTCTTGTACCTAGTGCAAGCAGACACAGAAAGGAAAATGTGAACAGTTGTCTTTTCATAATAGTCACTTGATATTTGCACACAAAGTTAGTGGCTTAAAATGCAAGAGGACTATCCATATATCAACTGTTTGTATTCATATTTTCCTTTTTACTATAATTTGAAAACAAACCATAGTAAAAAACGAGTATTAAAAACAAAAAAGACCGCCAAGAGTGGAAGCCTCCTAACAGTCTAAATCTTCTTTGTAGCGGGACCCGGGATTGAACCGGGGACCTCATGATTATGAATCATTTAGGATGATTTTTTATGATTATTCTTGCACTTTATATTTGCTTGTTAATCAAATATTTGCTATTTTTGTGATGCCGTCTGATTGGAATTGATTTTAAAAAAATGGAGCTTTTTGTGTTCCCGTTGTGTTCCCACTTGTGTTCTCGGATGAGTGATTATAGTATTTTGTTTAAATGTATAAAGGAGGAAAACTATGGTTGAAAAAAGTAAAGAGTATATAAGTTGTTTGGCTAATGATAAGGTTGGTATTTGTGTAATAAGTTTGGTCTTGGATAGAAGGCACCTAAAGAGTGATAATAAATACCCTATAGCTTTACGATTTACTATAGATCGGAAAAGGTTGTATTATTCATTAGGGGAAAAATATACAGAAAAAGAATTTGATGCTATTTGTAGAGCAAAGAATACTGGTCGTAGAACCAGTACAAAAAATGAAAGGGAAACGAATTTTGAACGTAAAGTGCAATTAGAACGAACATTCAAATCTTATGTTGATATAGTGCAGGATTTGGATAAAACTGCTAAATTAAGTTTGGCTATGATTATGACCCGATTGACAGGAAAAAATGAAGAAGATTCGTTTCTGCAAATTTGGGATGATATTGTTAGAAATAGATCTGTGGGAACTGCGGACAGTTATGCAACAGCAAAAAAATCATTTATCAAGTATGTTGGTGTAATATCAGGCTTTAATGTATCTAAGACTTTGATTGAAAAATGGATTAAAGGTATGGAAAATGATGGATTTACGAAAACGACTATTGGAATATATCTGAGAGCATGTAGGGTTGTATGGAATGAGTGTACTCAGAGAGGTTTTCTTAGTGGGAAAGAATATCCATTTGGTAAAGATAAAACTTTAATCACTATACCTACAGGTAGTACGCGGAAGAAAGAATATTTGAATGTAGCACAGATGACGGAGTTGTATCAAGTATTTATTAATAAGCAATATCCAGAATCGTGGCAGAAGGTTTATAGAGAAAAGGTACATTTTTCTTTAGGTTTATTTTTGTTACAGTATTTGTGTAATGGCTTTAATTTGGCAGATGCTGCACGGTTGAGATATAATGATTACTATTTTTTTAGCGGTAAAAAGGCGTTTCAATTTATGCGATATAAAACTAAAGATAGAAGTGAAAATAATAGTGAAGTCGTGATTCCAATTATTGAGCCTTTAAAGAATATTTTGTCGGAAATCGCTGCTCCAGAAGAAAAAGGTGCTTTGGTGTTCCCTTCTATATTGAAAGGTGAGACTGATGAAATGGCCATTCGTAAAATGATAGCATTGGAGAACAGCAATATTCAAGACCGTATGAAGAAGTTGGTCGTTTTTTTGGGGTGGGAGATTTTTCCGAGTAGTACATGGTGTAGACACTCTTTTGCTACCAATCTGACTCATGCCGGTGTACCAATAAACTATATCAGTGAGAGTATGGGGCATTCTCATAATGAAAGTGTAACCGCACGCTACATAGATATTTTCCCTCATGAACAGCAGGTGTCATATAATAATAGGTTGTTGGATATTTCGTCTGATGATAGGTCTGACCTGACAGAAATTCTGAAATCCCTTAGTCCAGCAGAATTGAATAGTATTTTGGATGCTGTAAGACATAAAAACTCCTTGAGTAGGCTATAAAATACATGATTGTGGCTATTTTTGACAGTGCGGACGATATGGTGTGATTATATTTTTGCTATATTTGGGGCGTTCTCTAAAAATGGTGATCGTTTTTAAAAATTTAAAGATATGGAAACCGCATTTGGCTATATTGCTTGCAATGCATGTAACTACATGTTATACGCTGCGAGTAGACGGCTTTCTTTGGCTACTGTTACTGCATTAGGGAAAGTAACTGAGAAAGTAACTGACTTCGTTTTTGATGCCGCTGTAAGCACTGCTTTGATTATCACAAGTGTGAGGATACGGAATAAACTGTCCGCTGTGTCTAATTCCAAGACTTCCAAGGCATCCTCTCCGGATGATTCTTCCTGCAAGAGTCGTACATCTGAAGGAAACGGTTGTCATACGAATGTTTATACTACAGTCTATGTAAACCAGATCAATGTGACGAATACCACGAATATTACAATCAATTCCGCTGACAGCCCCCATAAAGAGGACGTGCGTTTTTCCGAAAACAATCATACGGAAACATCCCGTGAGCCTTTGTCAGAGAACACGGCGCCACTCGTTTTGAAGATATGACCGCTTCTTTTTTCTGTGAAGAACGGAGGAGCTTGTTTGTTTTGTTTGTTTTCCCATTTCCCATGCCAAGAGAGGTAGGGAATGGGATTTTTTATTTGCATGTTTCATCATTATCTTGAATCTGGACTGGCTTCTCACCCTACAAAATAATAAAAAGCCTTCCGGAATACAGTGAACACTACCGGCAAGAGATATATAACCGGAACCAGACTCTACAGATTAACACCATTATCCGGAAGGCTTGGATAGATAGAACGAAAATGTATGAGGAATGTTTGGCTATCTTAAGGCTCTTATTTTTATCACAATAAATACTTTGCTACAGACTTCCAATTTGGAAACTGTTCAGAACCGAATAATATAAGCTTGCCTTTAAAATTAGCAGCACCATTCTTCTTCCTATCATCTATTAAGTAATCACCTGCATTCAAGTTTTTATGATGCGACAAGATTAAACGCTTATGGCATACTTCACCCAAATAACGTTTTACCCATTCCAATTTATCAGACCATGCACTTGGGTTGTCCCATGGAGCTGTTGATAATATGTAAATGTCATATTTGTTCTTTAAACAATTTATAGCATCTATTGCTCCTTCATTGGGTTGCATTTTGGAAAATATATTAGGGACTCTATCATAGCACCCCGCGTATTGTTTTTTTAGCTTCTCACTTAAGGCGTCTATGCCAGATTGGAAGTTTACCAACACATTATCCATGTCTACATATAGTACTTTCTTATTTGAGCACCGTTCGAGGTAATCCAATGCTTTTTTATATGTTTCCATTTTCCAATGTGGCTTACCATCCAAACGGGACAAATCCATATTGTCTTTCAAATCTTGTATTTTGACTTTTACGGCAAGTGGATTGGTTGCTACACGTTGGATGAATGTTTGGTAGTCCTCATCTTCTATTTGGGTCAGACACTTTAAAGCAGCCAACACTTCGTCACTAAACCCTTGTGCTTTTAATTCTTCCAATGTCATAGAGGTATCTTCTACCACATCGTGTAACAATGCCACAATCTTTTCATCTTCTGTTTGGCAATGTAATGCCACCCTTGTAAGGTGAAGTTTGTAAGGAGCGCCAGCTTTGTCTGTCTGCCCCCAATGAGCCTTGTAAGCAATATCTAAAGCCTTGTTCAACATATTATTTTAGTCGTTATAAATTATTCATCGGTTAGTGGTGCACGTGGAATGGAAAATGTGTCTTCATCCAAAAAGCCACCTGTCATTTCAATATAGTCATATATAATGTTGACAATATGTTCCAACTTACCATACGAAAACATAATCTTCTTTTTTTTTAATTGATGGTCTATATAATTTACAGTTTCTTCAAAATTTACATAATTACCAAAACCTATAACATCATTCCAGTAATTACTGAAAGCTGTATCAATTGCTTCCCAAATAATTATTGGAAGTTCAAATTTAATTCGATTATATACAGCAACTTTTACTCTATCTGCATTTATAGAACCTGTGTCCATTTCAGTTTACGATATTGTTAAAGTTTGAACTACACCTGACACAAAGATAACCAAAAAAGTTAGGCTTGCCGATTTTTTAGCTAAATTAACGTGAAATAAAATTAGAAAATAGCGAGTTGCTTGCTATTGATGAATTTTACATCAATAGCTGGTTGCTTCTCAAAAAAGCAGTATGCCGCGATAGCCGACAAGGAATTGGCTATAAAGTTATTGAATGAACGATGTCTGGAGTGTTCTATCTGCGCAATGTTCTTCAGTTCGTCATTGACCGTTTCGATCAAGGCTCTTTTTCTGAGCAAAATCTTGTGGGCAATACTCATCAGTGAATTCTTCATATTGTTTTTAACTTTAGTGACAAGTTGTATGCCATTAAGGAAAAGGTTCTCAAACAGAGCCTAACCAATATATCCTTTGTCTGCGCATAGTTTTCCTTTGATGTTCTCCAGAAACTTACCTTGCTTCAACGGTTCCCGGTCATCCACGTTTTCAGGCGTGAACATGAAATTGAGAATCTCACCCTTGTCATTGACTATCAGATGCAGCTTGAATCCGAAGAACCATCCCATTGAATATTTTCCACGCCCGGCAATCCCTTCAAATGTTTTATGAATCAGAATCTTTTGGTTACGACAGACACATAAAGGAGTAAATTCAACAAAACTGATGTCGGTACAGGCTCCCAGCAGGATTCTTGATGAAAATAACCAGAGGAAACTGTACTTCCTTCTCTAGTTCCACAAAACGATTATAGGATACCTGGCACGAAAACAAGTGTTTCAGATGTTTACAGACATATTCCTTGTAATAATACTTGAAGCTGTAAAAACTATCGGAATGAAATAGAATAAAAATCACCATGATTTTGACTAGATTAGCTTAAAAGAAATTAAAAAGGGACAAGCCTTTAATCCGACTTATCCCTTCACTATCACTCTATCTCCTGCATATCACATCATACACAGAGCAGCCTTCCGTATAATCATCTATCCCAGGCTCAAACTCCTTCCACCATTCCCAGACATGCAGATTATAACCTTTCCATTGCAGCATCTCTATCTCTGCCTTCCACTCATAAGACCATTGACTGTTAAGGCGTGGACAGACCAGGATGCGTAGATGCCTTGGAATACCTGCCATCAATTCCTCCGACAATACCTTTCCGCCCGTCGAGAACCATTGGAAACCGGGAAAAAGCCTTGTCATCCCTTCAGCCACGCCATCATCATCCACAATCACCATCCTCATGTCCGGGCGGTATTCCATTGTCGGATTTGGAAGATGATAAAATGAAGGGATATTTTTTACCTTGGAGAATAACACCCTCAACCTTTCATTCGACCCTTCCCTTCTCAGTGTCTTACTCCCGAACCTTTTATTCCTGTATGCATTGCCGACCGTATACCTGATCTCACCGGGCGTAAAGTCGGAGGAGGCGTAAGGGAGAAGGATGTCAAGTGCCTCGTCTCTCCCGATACCGTATTCACAGAGATTGCAGGCCGTATCATAGACATACCCGTTACGGTTGCCTCTCCTGAATCCCCCTTCCGTCCATGAGAGTATGATCCTGAGCCTCTCGTCCATATCGGTTATCGGGATAGTGTAGTTGGCTGTATCCGGATTTATGGTTGTCTCCTCTTTTGCCTCAACCGTTTTATCCCATACAAGTGCTCCGGGGTTGAGATGGAGGTCGGGATCATAGGTGACGTTCGTATATCTTGCCACATCCTGGGCTCTTCTATCCTCATCCACGCCAAAATCCTCCGCAATGGCCCTGTAGTATAGTTTATGGCTTTCTGCGTCAAGACTTTCCGGAACCTTGACCAGCACTTTCAGGCCTTTTCCGGATATTGAGAGGAAGACCGAGTATACATAAGGGTTCTTCATCAGCCGTTCCTTCTCTGAAAACACGTCCCCGTCCAGATGGTCTATGTCGATGGCCATGATACCGCTATGCCTTATCAGCCTCTCTTTCCCGCGTCTCTCGAATATGCCTGAGAATGAAAATCCGGGAGCGTCGAATTTAGCCCGGTCCATTTCCTCCCTGGTCCTGGCGTTCCTGACCTTGTCCGCGTATTCCCTGTATTCACCCTCCTGAATCTGACGGAGGGCATAATCCAGACTCATCCTTTTTGCCGGAAGTGTGTTGCTCTTGCTTGTATAAAAATCTATATCGTTCATTTCTACTCGTTTTTAAGTTGTTGATGTGTGGAGGCGTTCGCTGTTTGGGAAGCGAACACCCCACTATGTCAGATTATCGGTTTATATGTTAGATATTTAAAGTGTCCAACAACTGTCCACGGTGTCCATCACTGATCACCACTGTCCACAATATAAAAGATGGACACTTGTATCTTTTTTTTCTTGGGTCATTCATCCTTATATTCTGTTCTGTCAGGTATTATAATATTGGATACCATATGAATCTGACAAAAGAATGACCCAAAAGAAAGAAAAAACTCATTTCTCTCTCTCTTTCTTTGGGTTATTTCCTTGTAATATTCCATTATTAGTCATTATACATAGGATACCATATGAATTGGATAAAGGAATAACCCAAAAGAAGAAAAAATGGATAGTGGTGTCCATTTATTTTTATAGTGGACGGTAATGGACACCGTGGACAGTAGTGGACATTGATGGATATTATGGATGACCGGCTAAATCATTGGTGTCCATTTATTTTTATATTGGACAGTGGTAATCAGTGATGGACACCCGTATTCAATCAGGCCTAGGGTAAGACAAAAATCATTCAACCAGCCTCAGGCTTATAGTACAATGCCCCGACAGAGAAGAGTAAAGGCAGAGTTCTTTCAGGGATTTCATGGGTGAAGGGTTGGCCCTCAAAAGCCAATCCCTTCACTTCCACTACTCCCCATCCTCAATATCCATCTCCTTCAGCCTTTTCCCTACAGTGGTGGGTGAGAGGTTCAGTTCCCCGGCTATCTTTCTGTTCGACATACCCTGCCCGTGCAATTTCCTGATCTGTTCGAGCTGCATATTGTCTGCATCCTTCAAAAGGTCACACTCCCTGGCTGTCTGGATAGGAATTTGGGTGTCCATTCCGGTCTGGTGAAGCTGTGCGGACTGTATGAAACGGAGCATGGTGGGGTCGAGCGTCTTGTCAATCACATAAGGTATCACATGGTTCCCCTCCCATACTATCCTGCCGTTCCTGCTCTTGAGCTGCTTCACGTATCTGCCCGTCGAGGGATTGCTGCTGTCAGTACCTATGGCGAAGACCGACTGAACGAAGTTGGTGAGCATGCTTGAGCCCAGGCAGTGGTTGATGTCAAGGGGTGTGAACGGCTGGATCTTCGGGGTATGGTTGACTACAAGGATAGAGTAGCCCTCCTTCGCCCAGTTACAGAACTCCTGGCAGATCGGTTTCACATCCTCGGCCTTCATCCCCCCGTTGTTGACAAGAAAGGTGAGGTTGTCAAGAATCAACACCCTCGCGTTCACCTTTGCCATCATCTTCCTTATCAACGGCAGGAACCTGCCCGAATCATAGAGGCCGTCTCCGACCATGCTTAAATCCGGGCGGTGGAGATTATCGGGCCAAATATGCAGTTCACCGTCCCTTGAGGTATATCTCTCCTGGAACTGCTTCATGGAGAGTTCAAGGTCGAGATACAATACGGTTCTCCCCAGTCGCCCGCTTATATGCTCCGCTATCTGGACCGCATAAAGGCTCTTGCCCGTATTTGTCCGCCCGAAAAGGATGGCGAACTCGTTCTCGAACCATAGGGCGTTGCCATTCCCGTCACCTCCCCATAATATCTCCGGCACGGGTTTACGTTTTTCTTCCATCATCATACTGTTCAGGGATTTTCCCATTATAAAGTCAAGTTCATCCGCCTCCTCTGCCGGCTGTGTATCCTTGGGTGTTGCAGGTGCCGTGTATCCATCCTCCCTCTCCGCATGCCATTCCTTCCCGCTGCCGAAAAGGTTGAATTCCGGTACTTCTATGGGTGGCACGACAAGAGGTATGTACGGCAACGGACTTTCCGCATCATTCCAGCATTTCTCAAGGCTGGCGTTAAGGGAAGCGATAATTTTTTCATCTGGTTCTAATTTTTCAGTCATCATTTTATTAGAGTTTTTAGTTGTACATTGATTTAACATTCACACGTATAAGAATCTCCAGCTTTCAGCCCGCCATTCTGATACCAATGAAGAAAGGATGACAGAACCGGCCACTGCCCCGCCATCCCTCCATGACTGAAAACTGAAAAATAACCTATACACTAATTAGGGCATGACTGGAAATGGCGCGCGTTTTTCATGTCCGGTGCGCCATATATAATAAGGTATAATTGCACAACATCCAGCATCCTCCCAAAGCCTTATTACCGAAGAAACAAATACTCACACAATGAAGAAGGGTGTCCGAAATCTGAATATGGTCAACGGCGCTCTTCTTATTTTTTTTTCTCTTCCAAATCGCGTTTTTGCTCCCCCAACCAGCCCAATGCCTAATAACTGAAACATGAATGGCACACAGCAATATGTTTGAAAATCTAATCAATAAAATATTGGGACTTGAGCGGGAGCCTATTCCCAATCGTCAGGATACTTTTACCGTACCTGATGTCACCGAAAAAGCGGTATCATCCGAACCTATCCCTGAAAAATACCAAAGAGACATTGAAGCGCTCCGACAGAAATATGGAGACGCTTTTAAAACCGGTCTCTGCATCAATCTGACCCTACAAGAAGCTTTATCAATCATGCATAGAGAAAGAAAACGGATTGACGCCTATTCCGGTCTTGTCTCTTATCTGAAAAAGGATTGGAATATCACACTAACAATCACATCACAAAAAACTAAACCTACAACATTATGAAGAACTATTTTATAGCAAACGGAGAAGTGCTCAATACAAATATGGGCATTGAAGAAATGGAATCACGGGTACAGGAATCATTAGACGAGAACACTTCCGGAATGGCACAGTTCCGGGTCAAGAAGCTGAGTGAGAAGGAAGTCCGTTTCTTCTTTGTCAGGGATTTCCTCTGCGACCCCGATAAACGTATTATCTACGATGCGGATATGGCGCTCATCACAGGCCTGGGAATAGGCGCCTTCCAACTACAGGCTGTAGGAGGATACCCGATGATACACCCCTTGAATTTTGCCGGGAAGAATTTCTACACGGATATAACGGCGTTCATCAGGTTCTATAAATTCCAACTGTTTGAAGAGATGGAGCAGCTGGTGGAGCATATAGGTCTGAGATGTTATTCTGACAGAATCCTAATGCAGATAGTCTTCTAGGGATATGAATGTCTTGATAGCATGTGAAGAAAGTCAGGCCGTTTGTCTGGCTTTCAGAAAACTGGGCCATAATGCTTTCAGTTGTGACCTTCAGGAATGCAGCGGTGGTCATCCTGAATATCATTTCAAGGGAGATATGTTTGATGTAATAGCCAATCGTGGTGGAACTTTGGAGAATGGCACAAAACACTTCCTTGACGGTAATTGGAATCTGGTCATAGCCCATCCACCCTGCACTTATCTTGCTGTCTCGGGTGCAAGATGGTACTATCACCCCGACGATAAGAACCTTCCAACAGAACAGAGAAGAGCACACCCCAAGTTCCCCGACAGAGCCAAAGACCGTGAAGAGGCTGTTCAGTTCTTTATGGATGTTTCAAGGGTTGGAGTGAGTAAATTGGCCATCGAGAATCCGGTAGGTATCATGAGTAGCCGATGGAGAAAGCCCGACCAGATAATAGAACCTTGGATGTTTGGTCATGAAGCTAGCAAGAAGACCTGTCTATGGTTGAAAAGCTTGCCTCTCCTGGTACCGACAAATGTGGTTGGGAAAGGTGAGGTGCTGACATTCAGGAACGGCAACCGGATGCAGAAATGGACCTCCGACATATTCTTCTCGGGCGTGTCGGCAGAAGAGAGGAGAAGACTGAGGAGCAAGACCTTCCCCGGGATAGCGGATGCGATGGCTGACCAATGGGGAGGTAAGATTATGGCAGCGTAAGGCAATAACGACAAACACAATGGGTAACTATGAAGAGCACAATATATACCACAATCGGAGCGTCCAACCACTCTGATACAACAAGGGAAGAACATGATTTTTATGCTACATTCCCTGAAGCCATAGACAGATTATTCGAGGTGGAGAAGTTTCCTGATACTATATGGGAACCTGCCTGTGGAATGGGGCACCTGTCTAAAAGGATGATAGAATTAGGCAAGGAGGTTTATTCCACTGACCTGATAAACCGGGGTTATGGTACCGGTGGCGTTGATTTCCTGAAAGCCACTGGAAACCCTTATGGAGCTGTCATTACCAACCCTCCTTATAAGATAGCCCTGGAATTTATAGAGAAAGCCCTGGATATATCGGGAGAAGGAACAAAGATAGCCATGTTCCTGAAGCTGACATTCTTGGAGGGAAAAAGACGCAAACCGTTCTTTCAGACCAATCCCCCATTGAAAATCCACGTCTTTTCTTCCCGTGCCGTTGTAGCCAAAGGTGGAGATTTTACAGCAGCCCAGGCAAACGGGAATGCTATCGCCTATGCCTGGTTTGTTTGGGAAAAAGGTTATAAGGGAGATACTGTAGTGGATTGGATCAACTGAAATACGGCGTAGGGAAACGATACATTCCGGAAATGACAAATATAATGGTTATATGACGGAATGGTGTGTTCCCGCTGGATAATATAAATTTATTAATTCATTAAATAACAGAAAATTATGAAAAAGAAAAGTGTAAATACTACTCAACGATTGGGTAAGAAAATATTTATAGCAGGAAAGGTGTATGACCTGCAAGTGATGGATAAGGATGAGGTCGAGGCATCGGTGCAGGAGTATCTGGACAGTGCAATCGGTAAGGGTAGGGTAAGGTTCGAGCTGTGCACAATCGGAAATATGACCGCCATGTTCTTCCACCGTGGATTTGACTACAATACCTATAATGCAGATCCGGCGAAAGACATGATGGATGCGGATGCCTTCATGATGACCGCCCACGAATACAAGGGTTTTATGATGCCTGTTCCTTTCCCTACACTTCCCATTCCAGGATTCGGCTATCCCTATCATATAGGTCAGACCGATTTTCTGGACGCATACCGGAAGAGTGCCAAGGTTCTCGGGGCAAGCAGGATTAAGAACGCATGGCTGGAGATAAAGCCGCAGTCCATTGTGCTGAGAGTGCAGATTGGATAGGGAGTGAGGAGGCGTAAGCGGAAGTGACATTTTAGGGTGCCTCGGACTGTTTTACCTGTATAAAAAGGTCGGCAGGATATAATTTGGAATGTTTTTCTATAGGCTTTACCATCAGCTTGAAATGAATAAAAGACTATGTGGAATTTTAATTGGTATAGAAGTCGTAGTACAGAGAATGTATTACGATTTCTTTTTTGTTCGATAATAAATAACAGAAATGCTGTATAGTATATCTTGCAAAACAATCTGATTTCGTGACAGATTTTCCATTATAGGATTAAAATGAATTAATATTTAATTACAATAGTTTGATTGTTAGATAGTTATGATTATTTGTTACTTTTTTTGTTGCAAAATAGCAATATTTAATATATATTTGTACCCTAAACAGATATGACAACAACTTTGAAAAGGATATATAAATAGTGCAGGAAACTTCAGCTGGCTATAATATGGTATTTCAAACGGAGGCATTAAGTAATATAACGACAGAGAAAGAAAAGGGCACTTATTTTTGTGAGATATATTATAACTGCTTGATTTATATGTTCTTACTAAATCTTGCAGGATTAGTTGAATCATGTCAAAACAAATGAACCTTCCTATGGAAGACGATGAAAAAACACATTGGTATGTCATGCGTGATCTTAAGCGTGCCAATGCCAGCCTGCCAGCCTACAAATTATTGGAAAAGGAAAAAATTGAGGTATTTACCCCGATGAAAACGATTTTGATTGTGAAACAGGGAAGACGCGTACGGAAAAAAATCCCGTTCATTCAGGATTTGCTTTTTGTCCATGATAAGCGTAGCAGGCTGGATTCCATAGTCGGGAAAACCCCCACTCTTCAATATCGCTATGTCCGTGGTGGTCATTATCAGGAACCGATGACTGTACCCGATACTGATATGGAGCGTTTTATCCTTGCGGTCAGCATTGCGGAATCTCCAAGGTATTATACGCCGGAAGAAGTAACACCGACGATGTGTAGGCGAAAAGTACGTATTGTGGGAAGCCCACTTGACGGATATGTAGGATATCTACTCACTATACGGGGCTCCAAAGTGAGACGCCTACTCGTGGAAGTAAAGGGGCTTCTTGCCGTCGGTGTGGAAGTAACCCCTGAATATATCCAATTTTTATAGTTCCGGAGAGGGACTGAACAATATGGTTTTGAAACGTTTTTTTGACATGGTGGTCTCGCTCACCTTCATCTGCACGTTGTTCCCTTTCTTTTATGTGGTATTGGGAGCAGCCATCAAGCTGACTTCCACTGGCCCTATCTTGTTCAGGCAACAGCGTAGCGGATTGGGCAACAAACCTTTTACTTGTTTGAAATTTCGCACCATGGTTGTGAATGATGAAGCGGATATACTTCAGGCAACAGATAATGACAAGCGGATAACAAGTATCGGACATTTTCTCCGCAGGACTTCTTTAGATGAGCTCCCCCAATTTATCAATATTTTGAAAGGTGACATGTCGATTATCGGTCCCCGGCCACATATGCTTTATCATACTGAAATATATTCATCTTGTATTCCGGGGTACATGAGACGTCTGTCAGTCAAACCCGGTATTACTGGATTAGCACAAATTCTCGGCTACCGTGGAGAAACCCCTATGCCCACCGACATGGCACGGCGCATAAGACTAGACTTGTGGTATATCGAACACCAATCATTTAGTCTTGATCTATATATTTTCATACACACCCTGATTAACTTTTTAGGAATAAGATTATTATAAATTATAGACAGATATGAAAAGAAGAACAATCATTTTTACATTCCTATGTATGCTGTTGCACTGTGGTCTTCATGCACAAATTGAAAGGTCAGATAATATCCAATGGTACCGAGTAGAACGTGACTCACTGCCCATAAGAATTGATTCTCTTCTGACAGAGGACTATGTTTCACAAACGCAACCCACCGATGATCAGTACCGTGTAGTAACAAACCGCTTTTGGGACAACTGGTGGGTTTACGGAGATTTGGGAATACACACCTTCCGTGGTGACTGGAGTGGCAACGGAAAATTCAAGGAAACACTTTCACCGGATTTCACAATTGGTGTTGGTAAATGGTTTACCCCGGGACTTGGTATTAAGGCGCAATTCGGAATAGGAAACTCACGTGGGTTCACTGAAATCTGGACTCCATACGCTGTCGGCAGTGAGGACACTCCCATGTACACGGCTGACGGTATTTCATATTGGAAATTGAAAACTAAATGGTGGGACTTTAATGCCAATGTAGTGTTCAATCTTTCACGCCTTTTTTATGGTTGGGAGGGGTATAACTCCAAAGAGTGTTTTAACCAATTTTTCATATCTTTAGGTATAGGTGCCGTAAAGCATTGCGACAAGGAACTCAAGAATCTCTCTTGGGGTAAACCTTATGGTGGTCCTAAGCATGAATGGTACGGCAACGTTGAATTACAATACAGTCGTTTCTTCAATCGTAACAAAGCGTGGTCACTTGATGTAAAACTGCGCGGAAGATTCTACGAAACCCATTACGATCTCTCACCCATAGCCGGTCATCGATGGGATTACCATCTCGGTCTGAACATAGGAGCCACCTATTATATTAGGAAACGTGGTTGGGAACGCTGCATTCAGGGCGACAACATCAACTACATCATCAGTATGCCTGCCCCGGTAGTGGTACAAAATTGTCCGGAATACAGTACGTTTACTTTCTATATCTTTTATCCGAACAATTATTCCGGACGTAATGATGCTCCTGTCGTAGCCGATGCCGACGTACACACTATGGACTATCTTGCAGGAGGTATTTTCACACAGAAAAGATTCAAAAACAGTTCTGTTGTAGCATCACGTTTGAAGGCCGGGACTTCTCTGCGTTCGCTTAAAACAGAGGATATTCCTACCGAAAAGGCTACCTTTACAGAAAATCCTACCAACGTAGCACGTGGCTACGAAATGTCCAGACAACCTTTGTCATTGAATATGGATGCTGATAATATGCAACGCTTCGAGGACGTAGCAGACTACTATTATGCTCCCATCTACGAGGCTGATAAAGTCTGGGGCTACCGAATTGACAACGAAACACGTACCCAAACACTGCTAAGCCGTGACAACTACAACGAAACCGCCTCTTATTCACTGAATGCTCATGCTGGACTAACCACGGTACGCGAAAACATGCCGCTGGGAGAAGGCACCGTACTATATAGCTTTGCTGACGTATATGCCGCATTGACCGGTAACGAAGGATACATCAGCCAATTTAGTGACAAGCAGTCAGTAGATGCCATCAAGGATATTCTTGAGAACAGCCGGATTCTGCACGTGCAAGCCGAAGGACTTGCCACCAGTCAGGACAACTATATCGGTAAAAACGCAGAGGTAGTAGGATTGAATCGTAACCGAACACTTTCCCATTATCGTGCTCTTTCAGCCATCAAATGGCTCAGAGAAAGCGGTAAGTTTGGTGAATTGAAACAAGGAGACTTCTCCATCAATGTGCTTTCCGACCCTATCGGATGTGTAGATGATCAAAGCACCCGTGGACTAAAGGCCAAGTTGAATCGCTGTGCAAGAATTACCGTCAAATATATTAAATAAGCAAAAAAGTCTTGTTAAGGAAAAAAACCAATAACAAATCAGCAATAAAATTTCCTTTAGTAAGTATTCTTACTCCATGTTACAATTCCGGCAGCTTCTTGCATGTATTGTTGGACTCTATTTTGTTACAAGACTATCCTTCTATTGAGATGTATGCCATCAATGACGGCTCGACTGACAATACCAAGCAAATTATTCAGGCATATATCCCTTTTTTCGAGCAGAAAGGATATTCTTTGGGCTATATATACCAGGCACATGCCGGTCAGTCCGGAGCTATTAACAAAGGATTGAAACTGATTAAAGGTAAATATCTGTTATGGCCAGATAGCGATGATTATTATGCCGCTCCAAATGCTATTTCAAAACTAGTATCCAAGCTGGAAGGTAGTGATGAAAGTGTTAGTATGATTCGGTGTCTTCCCACCTATGTTAACCAATCAGGAAATGCTTATACAGAATCTCGCATCGCAAACCTTGATAAAGAAGATTTATTCGAAGATTGCATTTTTGGGAGAAATGGTTTTTGGTACTTGTCGGGAGGGTACATGGTAAAAACCAGTATATTGGATAAGACAGTCAGAAACAGAAACATAAGCACCGCAAAACATGCAGGTCAAAACTGGCAATTACTTCTTCCCCTACTATATGGTTATAAATGTCTGACCATAAAGGAATACCTATATAATGTGACTGTTCGGGAAGATTCACATTCACGGGGGAAATACAAAACGCATGATGAATTATTGAACAAATACAAAGACTTTGAATATGTGCTGATACAAACATTAAAAGAAATACCCCATTTGCCTGAAGCAAAGAAGAAAGTATATATAGGCCAAATACGTAACATTTATAGAAAAATATATCTTGATCATTGGCTGTCATCACATTCATCGTTGTTAGCGATAAAGAAACTTATAGCTGCTTGTTACCATTTTATTCATGATAAACTCAAGAGATAAAAAACAATGCAGTGGCTGTACGGCTTGTGCAAACATCTGTCCCTATCAGGCTATTCAGATGAAACCGGATAATTTGGGTTTTCTTTATCCCGTTATAGATTCCGCACGTTGTACAGAGTGTGGAATATGTGATTCTGTTTGTCCATTTAATCATGTCTGTAATCTGAATGATTCTTTACCACAGCCATATCCTTATGCTGTAAGGCATAAGGATATGAATCAATTAAGAAGCAGTCAAAGTGGTGCCGCCTTCATTGCCATATCCAATTGGATACTCGAACATAAGGGAGTGGTTTATGGAGCCGGTTACACAGACAGCTTTGAAGTAGTGCATAAACGTTCTGTCACGAAAAAGGGACGTGATGAATTCAGAGGCAGTAAATACGTACAAAGCCATCCGGGAAACTTGTTTCAGCAAATAAAAACAGATTTGCTTAACGGAAAGGAAGTTCTCTTTTCGGGAACGCCATGCCAAACTTCAGGACTTTATTTCTACGTGAACAGTGCATTACGAAAAAAATTGTACTTGATTGATCTGGTGTGTCATGGAGTGGCCAGTCCCTATATGTGGAGAGATTATTTGAGGTATTTGGAAGGCAAATACAAGAAACGAATTATATCCGTCAATTTTAGGGATAAGAGTTTCGGATGGCATTCCCACCGGGAATCTTTTTGTTTCAATGACGGATATACCATTTATCCCTATTTTTCCATTTATCAAGACAGTTTGTTGCGTCCCTCATGTGGTATTTGTCCTTTTGCCTGTCTAAAACGTCCTTCAGACATAACCATTGGGGATTTTTGGGGAATAGAAAGAAACCATCCATTGATGGGAGCAGACAATAAAGGATGTTCATTGCTATTATGCAACACTCTAAAAGGCAAAAAGCTATTTGATGAAATTAAAGACAGCGTGCAATTCCAACTGGTAGGGATAGAGGAATGTCTACAACCCAATTTGATACATCCAACATTTATTCCCCACTATCACCTACTTCTGGAATGGAGCTATCGTTCCGGTGGAATTGTTTTAGTCATGCTTGTTTTGAAAATTATAAAAAAAATTGTGAGAATAACCAATCTTATTAAATATGGCATTTCATGAGAATAGGGATATTGACATTTCATCGTGCACATAGTTATGGGGCTGTCCTGCAATGTTATGCCTTACAGCAAACATTGGCGCAGATGGAGCATGAGGTATGGGTGATAGATTACAGACAGCCTTATATAGAAAATCTGTATTATAAGGTATTCAATTGGAAATGTTTTTTTTCGATGGTTGTACATTTGCACTTCCGTTATATACGAGATACAATATTACGCGCCATATATTATCACCGTTATCGCAAAAAATATCTGCATACGACAAAGAAATGTGATAAAGACACTATTCCGCCATTTGATTGCTACGTTATAGGAAGCGATCAGTTATGGAGCCTTCATTGCACAAAAGAGACGGATAAAGTTTATTGGGGACAATTTATCCGCCCCTTCCATAGCAGAGTAGTAGGTTATGCCATCAGTTCTACCCAAGATTCATTATATCAAATGGGAGAAACGCTAATAAGACATTGCCTTGAGGCTTTTTCCTCTCTGTCTTTCCGGGAGGAAATAATTGGCAAGCTGATATATGATATGGTGGGGGTAAAAGGTGAAACGGTGCTGGATCCCACACTATTGTTGCCGTTTGATTACTGGAATGGTTTTGGAAGTGTAGAGGAAAAAAGGATGTCAGTGGTAGTTTACTTGATGAGGTTTAGGAATAGTGAAGAAATAAATCGGGATATTTTAAGAAAAGCCCACCAATTGGCACAATTGTTAAAGTACGAAGTTACAGACTTATCTGCCAATATCGTCAGTCCGGAAACATTCCTATCCTATTTCAAATCTGCCCGATATGTTATCACCAATTCATTTCATGGAGTTGCTTTAGCCCTGATTTTCGAGAAGCCTTTGTACGCCATTCGGTCTTACGATTCATTAGACGAACGTTATGTGAATCTCTTGTCACTTGTCAATGGCAAACAGATGCTGGCAGATAAGGATTTTTCTCCCATTGCCATGCAAATAGACTATACCACCATACGACAGAACCTTGCAGAACTGCGCAATAAATCTATGGAATATTTAAGAGATAATATACTATCCTGATAATGTTCGTCAATCGCACCAAACAGAGCATAAGGAATATACGTGTTTCCTTATGTTTCTCTATTTTAATACTTGTTCTTCGTTTCTTCTCGCGAAAGGTGTTTATCGACCACATTGGTATAGAAGTACTGGGGCTAAACACTGCTCTGACCAGTCTTCTAAATTTATTAAATCTGACAGAGTTAGGAATAGGAAGTGCAGTTTCTTATTTTCTTTATATCCCATTAGCTCAATCCGACTGTAAAACGGTAAATGAAATAGTTTCTTTACAAGGATGGTTATACAAGCGTGTGACATATGTCATACTGGTCGGAAGCATAGTGTTAATGTCGTTTTTCCCATGGATATTCTCACAGATGAAACTGCCATTGTGGTATGCCTATGGCTCATTCGGGGTCTTGTTAATAGGGGCGATACTCGGGTATATCATTAATTACGCACAAATTTTATTAAGTGCAGACCAGCAAATATATAAAATAACCTATAATATAAAAGGCTGGGAAGCTTTAGGTGTTATTATCCAGATTGTAGGTATAAAATATCTGCATTATGGATATTTCTTTTGGCTTGTTGTCGAATTAGGCAGGACTTTAATTTCTTGTTTATCTCTACACCGGACAGTTAAGCGAAGTTATCCGTGGCTTCATACAGATTTGACCAAAGGGAAATTCCTATTTCGAAAATATAGTGAAGTTACCCGGAAAACCAAACAATTGTTTTTCCATAAAGTCTCCTCCTATATTGTCAATCAAACCATACCTTTAGTAACTTATGCATGTTTATCATTGACAATGGTTGCAGTTTACGGAAACTATCTCGCAATTATTTCAAATATAACAATCTTGTTTTCTGCTTTGTTCGAAAGCATGAGAGCCGGCATTGGAAATCTGGTAGCAGAAAAACACCCCAGGCAGGTACATGCTTTTTTTGCAGAATACATTACTGCCCGGTATTGGCTGTCAGCTGTCATTTGTTTTTGTTTATTACAACAAGTCACTCCATTTATCTCGTTATGGCTCGGCAATGAATATGTGTTGGATTCTGTTTCTTTTTATATATTGATACTGAGTACATTTTTGTCTTTGGCAAACAGCTTTGAATCGTTCTTGTCTGCATACGGATTATTTCAGGATGTTTTTTCACCTGTCGTAGAGGGGGCGTTACACTTGTCCTTTTCCATTTTATTGGGATACTACTGGGGGCTACCCGGTATTCTTGCCGGCAGAGTAGCTGGATTATTGTTCCTCATATGTTGGAAACCTTATTTTTTATACAGTCGTGGATTTCAAATTCCGATAAAGCGCCACATTCAACTTATGGGCAAGGTGATATTTCTGATTCTGTTATCAGCTGGCATTTGCCAAATCACGACAAAGCACCTTATGCCCCCTTATTATAGTTTTACAGAATGGATATACAATAGTATATTATTATTCGTATATAGTATTTTGGTTTTCTTTATCCTGTTTGCTGTGTTCTGCAAAGAGTTCAGAAACTTGTTCTACCGATTTCTAATAATAACCAGACACAAAACATGATTTCTGATCAAATGTTTTCACATTATGTGAATCGCGCCAAACAAAAAATACGTCAATTGATACTCGACAGCTGCCAGCTATTGGCTGGAAGAGTGGACAAGGAAATTTCCATCTTTTGCAACAATTGCATAGGAGCATTTGTCGCGTCAGATTTTAGGCTGCCGTTTAACAGTCCGACGGTGAACTTGATGATACCTCCGGCTGATTATGTCAATTACATATCCAATCTGGAGCACTATATTAATGCGGATATTGAAGCAATAGATACCAGTCTCCCATATCCGGTAGCATTATTGGGAAATAAAGTGTGTTTGCACCTTATCCATTACAATACGTTGGAAGAGGCCAAGGAAATCTGGAGAAGAAGAGAAAACCGTATCAACCGGGAACGGATGTTCTTTATTTTTGTGGAAACTGACGGTTGTACCATAAAAGATCTGGAACGGTTTGACCATTTGCCTTACAAGAATAAAGTGGCTTTGACCCATAAGGCATATCCGCAAATCAAATGTGCTTATTATATAAAAGGCTATGAGAATCAGGATGGGGTGACTGGTCTGTATTATTTTCGTAAGATACTTCCATTGCGGATTTATGATCAATTCAACTGGATGAGATTTCTAAAAAGAGGAAAAATATAACATTTAATAAATACGTTCCAATTATGCCTCCCCCGATTACCATTATTGTAGCAGTTTACAGAGCGGAAGCCTATTTCCACTATTGCATGCAAAGTCTGCTTAATCAAACTTTTAGGGACTTTGAGATATTACTTATTGATGATGGCAGCCCCGATAATTCCGGCAGGATATGCGATGAGTATGCAAAAAAGGATGCGCGTATCCGAGTATTTCATAAGGAAAACGGTGGGGTAAGTTCTGCACGTCAATGTGGAATAGATAATGCATTTGGGGAATATACCATTCATGTTGATCCGGATGATTGGATAGAACCGGATATGCTGGAAAAGCTGTATAAAAGAGCCCAAAAGGATAATGCAGATATGGTGTTTTGCGATTTTTATTTAGAATATAAGGATAAAACGAAATACGAAAATCAGCAACCGTCAGGTTTAAGTAATAGATCCATATTATTCGACTTATTGGTTTATTATAAACAAAGAGTGTCTTTGTGCAATCGGCTTATACGTTTATCCTGCTATAGAAACCATGGAATTTATTTCCCTCAAGAGTTAAAATATGGAGAGGATAATTGTGTACTTATACGATTAATATGTCAAATGAAAACAATTTCTTATTTACCGCAAGCCTATTATCATTATAATCTATATTCTAATTTGAATTCATTAACAAGAAGAGAAAAAAAAGACATTGTAGCAGTAAGAACAACTAGATTTAACTACTATAAAGATGACTTATATCAAACAAGTCCAAAACTATATAATGCGTGTTTGTCTGCCACTGCTTATGAATTCTTTGCAGACAATTTATTTTCCGCTTCTGAATATAAAGAAAAATATAGAAACAAGATTATCCTCTTTTTATGTTCTCCGATTAGCATAAAAATGAAATCTTTTATTATTTTTTCGGCTTTGGGATATAAAGACATTGCTTACAGAATATATAATAAATTGAAACGTATATTTCCCAATAAAAATAAGCTCTCAAAACTAGAAGATATATGATTCCAAAAAAAATTCATTATTGTTGGTTAAGTAAGAATGCCATGCCGGATAAGTTCCTGCATTGCACAGAAAGTTGGAGAAAATATCTTCCTGACTATGAGTTCATCGAGTGGAATTTAGAACGTTTCCCTTTACAAAAGAGCATTTGGGTCAGACAAGCTTTTGAACAGAAGAAATATGCTTTTGCAACCGATTATATTCGGCTCTATGCACTGGTTACAGAAGGGGGGATATATCTTGATTGTGATGTGGAACTCGTGAAGCCATTTGATGATTTGTTGTATTTGCCTTATTTTGTATGCAAGGAAAACAGCCCACAAGGAATAGAAGCCGCGATTATGGGAGCTGAAAAGGGAACGCCATGGATAATGAAATGCCTGAGTTATTATGATAACCGCAATTTTATTGGTGACAATGGAACAGAACAAACCGCCGTACTTCCTTCCATCTTAACAAAAGTAATTGATAGATTTTACACCTTACAGTTTATTCATGAAGTATCTGAATTTGTAAATTCACAAGAATATGTTTGTGTTCTTCCACCCGATTATTTTAGTCCCAAAAATTATATAACCAAGAAAATATCAATTACCCAAAACACGTATTGTATTCACCATTTCGCCGGAACTTGGCAATCAATATGGAAGAAAATGTTACTATGGTTATGGTTGCCATTATCGGCAAAGTATCCTTTCCTGAAATCTCTCTTGAAGAAATGAATATCATATCATGCTATTCTCAAATCTGTACATAAATAATATGATTAAAGTTTCCATTTTAGTTCCTGTATATAAATGCGAGAAATTCATAAATCAATGTGTAGAGTCTTTATTTAGCCAAGCATTTGATGATGTGGAATTTATCTTTTATGATGATTGTTCGCCCGATGCAAGTGTTTCCTTGATACATCAATGCTTGGAAAAACATCCTGACAGATGGGAGCAGGTAAGAATCATTTCCGCACAGCAGAACTCGGGTGTTTCTATTGCACGGAATCGTTTATTGGTAGAAGCCAAGGGAGAATATATATGGTATGTAGATAGTGACGATTGGATAGAGCCGGATGCAATACGGTTGTTATACGAAACGGCTTGTTCTTCCAAAGCGGACATCGTTTCCTTTGGATTCTATTATGAAGGTATATCTCGTTGTGCAACGGTGTATCATTATAAATATAAATCGGTAAAGGAGTGTCTAAAAGATGTAATAGGTAATAATTGGGGAGCTGTTTGGCGATTTTTCTTTCGACGGTCAATTGCAACTGAGAATTCTATTCTTTTTCCGGTAGGCTACAACGTAGCCGAAGATTATGTATTCTGTATCAAATACCTATTCCATGTTCAAAATATTATCAGTATAGATGTGCCCTTGTACCATCATATTACTTATAATACGATGTCGCTTGTTGCAACACAAGATATTCATAGTCTAGTTCATCAATATGAAGCCACCATAATTGTAGAGGATTTTTTACGTAAAAACAAGATCCTGCAACTGTATTCTAAAGATTTGAATTTACGGAAAGCTTATGTACTGGCGTCGTTTTATCGGTATTTCAATAGAATATGGGGAGGATTATATGGGCCATTATGGAAACGTTTGGTTGCAAGATGGAAGCGGAAAGCAATAGCCTTGATTTATAAACATGGTTTAAAATCATCGAAATGACCCTATACCGATTTAAGAGGATATGGTCTATGTTAAAGTCTTTACCATATTCTTTATATTTTAATTTTCATTACTTGCCTATCAGGCAAGCCATAAAATTGCCCATCATACTATATTCACCCCACTTTTGGTCGTTGAAAGGAAAAATTATTATAGATGCTCCGCAAATCTATTTCAGAATGATTCGCTTGGGATTATTCAATGGAGGACTAAGTAACGGGCATGGATTTGTTTGGATGAACGAGGCTGGAACAGTAATTTTCCATGGAAAATTTACTGTAGGTCCGGGCTCTGTAATAAAAATAGCACATCCCAAGGCTATATTGGAATTTGGAGATAATGTATGTAATGCTTCCTCTCTAAAAATAGACTGTCATTACCGGATAAGCATTGGAGAGAAAACCAGATTCGGGTGGAATGTCACTATAATGGATTCTAATTTGCACCGATTAAAAAACGAAGATGGTACTTGGAAGGGGAAAGGATATGATATGGTAGATATCGGTGGAAATACTTGGATATCATCGCAGTGTGTAGTACTTCCGGGAACAAAATTCCCATCATATAGCGTTTGTGCCTTAGGCTCCATTCTAAATAAGGACTATTCAAATAATGAAAGAGGATTGTATGCAGGAAGGCCAGCTAAATTAATAAAAGCCGGAATTTGGAGGGATATGTCGGATGATATAGTTCATTATGATGAGAACTTATAAACGGCTTATTCAGATTTCCAATAGGCATATTATCTTTGAGTAAAAACACATGGAAAGTGTCAAGGTCATAAGAATTGTTTTTGGACTTATAAAAAATGAGGTTATCTATAAATGAAATTGGCTTTTTGGCATTCTTTTTACCTCTATTGGCTATTAAACTGCTTAATATAACAGCAGAAAGTAGGTTGTTAATGATGGCAGGGGCAATATGTTTTGTTTTTTTTATACTATTTGTCGCACAAAAAAGGAGATATAGCAAAAACTTTGCCCGGTTATTTGCTTTATTATTGGTCTATTCTGTAATTCTTGTATTTACTTGTGAAAAGCAAGGTTTCTTGTTTTCTGTTGCCATGTTGATTTTAATGAAAGACGTTGACATGAACCGAAATGTCTATAAGATATCTTTCATAGTTGGATTAATATTTCTATTTATTGCTTGTTATCTGAGCAGGCATGGAGGAGAAGTAATTCGATTCATAAACGGGGAATGGAGAACGATAATGAAACGTAGTAATATTCTATATGTATCTTTTACGGCTGTAACTTGTCTATACCTTTTAATTAAAAAAAACAATCTCTTTTTTCGGCATATATTGTGCATTTTGATTTCCAGTTATTTGATGTATTTATATGCAGGTGCAAGGACGGGGTTCGTATCCATGTTGGTTCTTGTGTTTTCGCTTATAATATTGAGAAGTGAATATATCAGTCGTCTGAAATTTGTTAGATACAGTTGTATATTATCACCGGCAATATGCGCAGGAGTATCTTGGCTCTCGGCATTTAAATATGGAGACAGTCTCATTCTGATATGGTTGGATAAATTGGTACAAGGCAGAATATATCAAGGTAATTATTTTTTAAACCTATATGACATAAAATTGTTTGGACAACCTATCTATGAGAGTGGTAATAGTGATGATTATTACGTTTTGGATTCTGCTTATCTCGATATGCTAATTTGTGAGGGAGCGTTATTTTTTGTTTTATGGGTATTTGTTAATAAGGCTGTAATCAAGTATATGTATGATAACAATAGAATGATAGAAGTGGCCATTTTAATTATGTATTCGGTCTATGGAATATGCGAAACATTTTTACCTAATTGTTTTTTGAATATATCTTGGTTCTTGTATGGAGAATACTTATATGCACGAATAAAATGATATAGATTGTGACAGTTAAAGATGAAGACAAAAATTAGGAATTATTCCCCATTAATAAAATCAATACTTCTCACAAATAAACAGTTGACAGAAGATATGTTGGTAAGTCGTGGAAAGATATATACATTTCTAAATCCTGTCTCTTATCTGACAGCATTAAAGGATGAAAGCTTGTTCACCCGTTTTGATGCGGTAATGGTTGATGGCTCTATCCTGGCTACCGCCATCAGGCTATTATATAATAAAAAAATCAAACGACGAAGTTTTGATATGACCTCTATTGCCGATTTGCTGTTTCGACATATCTTATCTGAGAAAAAAACTGTATATTTGGTAGGTGCACAGCAAGAACAGATAGAGAAAGCGGTGAGCATCTTATTAGAACAATATCCTAAAATGCGAATAGCAGGCTATAGGGACGGGTATTTTTCGTCGAAAGAAGAAATACAAGAAGAATGTAAAAAAATTCTCCATCTTAATCCTGACTATGTAATTGCCGGAATGGGAGTACCCTTACAAGAACATTTTTTATTGCAGTTGAAAGAGAATGGTTATCAAGGTATTGGATTTACATGCGGAGGTTTCTTTTCACAATTGAGTATAAAAAGTATCCAATATTATCCTCAATGGATGGATAGATTCAATTTTAGATTTTTGTACCGTTTTTACAAGGAAAAACATACAAGGAAACGTTACTTGAAAGCCACATTCTTGTTTCCTTTTTATTTTATAAAAAATAAAATTCGTTAAGAGCTTGTTTAGATTTCATTTAATTGCAGGAAGGGCTTTCTGTCTAGGCGTAGAATTAGGAAGCTCCTCTTTGTTGTTTTCTAGAGAATTAGACTTTGGAAGGTATAATGAAAGATTGTTATCCGTCTTTTGATTTGATGTACATTTATGTAGCTTTCGGGGTATTCTTTATAGAGCAAAAAAAGAAAAAACTAAAGGGAGGCCGTCACAGTCTCCTTTACCTCTACAGCCCAAATTCCTTCTTCAACCTCTGGACCGTACTTACACTCACTCCCTCGGTACCGGCTATCATCTTCATCGGATAACCCTTGCCGAGTAACCTGAGTACACTGGCATATTGCTTGCGCTTGTCCTCCTCCGGTTTACGATATCCGGTTTTTCTGCCTACCTTGCCTCCCTTAGCTATATATTATGCTTTACCCGATTGAAGATGGAAGCTGATATTCTCCCTCTCCATCGCGGCTACAGTACCGAGAATAGCGATGAAGATAGTAAGGAATGGATGCTCCCTACCCGTGGAGTCGAATATGCTCAGGTTCTCTTTCTGGAAATGGACGTTCAGCCCTCTCTCCTTACACAGCATCACATTCTTAAGCACCTCATCAACGTTTCTACTCAGTCTGGAGAGTTCGCTGATAAGTAGTGTTCCTATACCCTCGGAGAAACAGTATTCAAGACACTCTGTAAGAACTGCTCTTTCTGAATTTTTCTTTGTTCCTGATATTTTCTCCTCGTATATTTTCTCGATTCAGCCAGCATCCTCAAGTCCGATACCTGACGCTCCGTGGATTGTCTGTCGGTAGTGGAACTTACTCTGGCATAAATCACCACCCTGCTATTTTCCATGTCAATTATACTTTGGTAAACGCTCAAATTAGGGTAAGCGCCTAAGTAAGTACATCTTCTACAGTTCATTTTCCCTCCTTACT
>ULPX01091776.1_pt1 | contig 253154 bp, 186 predicted proteins | sample 1953911 | NCBI WGS metagenome assembly ULPX01 (sample SAMEA4835640, study PRJEB28245) | human gut metagenome | biome: gut microbiome; material: fecal sample | place: Denmark | collected 2008 | reverse complement strand
AACTTGCTATTTTTTGATTTTATTTCGAACTCACGTTAAATAGAATATAATCAATTTCATCATAGTAATTATAATAGGTAGTAACAAATCGATATGCGACTACCAATCCAATGGAATGAAAAAAAATTGTCTTGCCTCTTTACAAATAGAGACAAGACAATTATTCTACTATAAAAGTTTTAATTTATTAATATCCAGGATTTTGATATTCAGCACCATTAGATATAGTTGCAGTAAATGTTGTAGAGATAGGTCGTAATGCATAATTAGGATTAAAGAACTGAGCCAAGTCCGGATGTGTTTCCTCCAAATAATTTGAACTCTTAAACATGCCGGTACGTTTCAAATCATAAAATCTACAATATTCGCCACAAAGCTCACGTCCTCTCTCATCTAAAACAGTACGAACTGTAGCTGTACCTGTCAATGCCTTTGCCCCTGCACGAGCACGTACCTTATTAATGTATCCCATTGCATTCGCACCACCATTGATATAAATATCAGCTTCTGCAGCTATCAGGTAAACTTCTGCCATACGCATCATAAAAGTCGCATTTAAATTGCCATTGCGTTTTTTAGAAGCATTGGCCACATAGTAATTGCTACTATTATGCTTATTCAATGATGGATAAAAATAACGGAACTGATTTTCCATACCATTATATTGCATATTTACATTATGTTTTTGATCATTGTACACATCATCATAAGCAATCATTAAATAATTCGAGGTATGTCTATTTGCTTTTTCCTCAGCATAATCCTCATCCTGAGGCATTACAAATTTAATCGCCAAATCTCCCTTCTTTAATTCAGTACCAACTATAGATTCATCTTTATCATACATATTAGCCGCACTAGTATCCCAAATATAATTCTTATTCGCATTCCATTCAGTAGTAAATGACTCATGGAATCTAGGATCAAGTGTTCCGTCCTCCTGCACATAAAGGTTTAAAAGATGTTGAGTAGGCATAAAAATGCCAGAAATACATCCTTCCCAAGTTAAACGAGTTTCTTGATTATCTTCACGTGCTCCGAATTTATTCACATTACACAAGAAATATTCATCATTACGATTTAATTTATAGTTACCGTTACTAGAACCATGACCATCAGAACCAGCATACCAACGATGCTTCCACAAAGCTTCTTTATTTTCCCAATTATTCGATTCTTTAAAAACTTCTTCATAGGTCGGATACATATAAGCATTATATTTTGCACCACCTGATTCACAATCAGCAATCAATTCTTTAGCCGAACCCAAAGCCTTTTGCAAATATTCTGTCGAACCATATTCATAAGTTTGCAAACAGGCCTTTGCCAAAAATCCCAAAGCTGCCTTTTTGGTTGGAACCGTAGTAGTGGCATGTGTACCAACTGCCAACCATTCTACAGCATATTCTAAATCAGGAATAATAACTTCTTTATAAATAGTCAGCGGATCTGTACGTTCCGGAGCATAATTCAAAGTTGTCTCAGGTTCAGTCAACATAGTGACCCCACCAAATTGCTCTACCGCATTAAAATAATAGATTGCACGCAAGAAACGGGCTTCTGCAACTTTAGCATTTCGTTCCGCTTCCGTTTTATATGGTGCATAACCAGCCAATGCAATTGCTTCATTACAAGAGCCTACTCCATCATAAGTACCATTCCACCAATTATTTGTATAAGTGGTATTAGGAGATGCTCCTGCAAAGAACCAAAACCATTGGGTGTATGAAGTTGATTGATTAGCCTGATAGGTCCAAAGGTCTGAATCACCTTCGGTCAAACTCATCCAACTATCCGTACCATAGAAATATCTTTCCATAGCAAAATAACACTGGTTAACCAACGTTTCATACCCTTCAATAGAAGTAGCAAGATTTTCCTTGGTAAAGCCTGCCGGATTATTTTCTTCCAACGAACAAGAGCTGAAAGATACAGCAGCTAAAGCCACTGAATATAAAGTAAGTTTTCTGAATATATTTTTCATTGTAAATATCTCCTATATAAAAGTTAGAAAGTTAAATTAACTCCGAATACAAACTGTCTAAAAGTAGGGAATGCATCCGAACCGTTTGTTTCTGGATCTGTACCCTTCAACTGTTTATCCTTTACATAAATAAACGGATTGTATGCAGTTGCATAGATACGGCATTTTTCCATCAAAGCCTTACGTGAGATATTAACTGGAAAAGTATATCCTAAAGTGATATTTTTCACTTTTATGAATGAACCATCACGCACTCTTAAAGCTGAGATGACCGTACTTTGTTCCGATCCTGTACCTGGAGCAGGATAATAAGCTCCCTGGTTATTTTCCGTCCAATAATCCGCTCCAGCCAACTGATTTGTTGTTACACTTTGTTCTGCCGTATAATAACCCAACAAATCACTATTAATAGTTTGACCATAACGAGCCATTGCAAATACAGACAAATCAAAATTTTTATAAGTAAATGTATTATTCAAGCCAACAATCCAATCCGGATTAGTGTGTCCCAACACTTGACGGTCATTTGTACTATATTTGTGTACTCCACCATCACCATCTTTTTCCAAAGTTTCAATCTGAATAAAACCGGGTTTAACACCATAAGCCTCCAAAATATCCTGAGGAGTATTTGTACCCCAAATTCCGGTATATTTATAGCCATAGATGGACTTTATAGAATGCCCTACAAACAAATTTTCAGAAATTAAATCACCGTCAGGCAATTTTTCTATTTTCTCTTTACTCCATGTTACAGATAGTGTGGTATTCCAACTAAAATCTTTGGTTTTTATATTATGTGAATTAATGGTGACTTCCACACCTTGATTACTAGTTTCAGCAATATTCTGCCAAATAGATAATGGGGATCCCCAACCGGTCAAACCACTAGTAATAGGCAAAGTACGTTTAAAGAGCAAACCTTTTGTTGTTGTTTTAAACCATTCGATAGAACCATCAACGCGATTGTTTAATATGCCATAGTCCAAACCAACATTCCAGTTATAAGACTTTTCCCAACCCAAATCCTTGCTACCATAAGTACCTGTATACTGAGTAAAAGAAGAGTTTTGACCATTTAAAGTAAGTCCATTACCGGTATAAACATAGGCTTGTGTAGTTGTACCATAAGCATCCACCCCGCCCGAATTACCTGTAATACCATATCCTACACGCAGTTTTAAATTATTCAACCAATTTTTTGCCACATTCATAAAAGGTTCGTCAGAGATACGCCATGCAATTGCTCCAGCAGGGAAACTATCCCACTTATGCCCTGCTGAGAACTGAGACACACCATCCCAACGATTTGAGAATGTAAACAAATACTTACCTTTATAAGAATAATTGAAACGAACAGCAAATGACATTTTCTGTGTTTGAGCAAAATCAGACTCAACATGCTGCGATGCGCCGGATGCTAATCGCCAAAATGACCAACGATCTACCATTTGACCACTAGCTGCAGCTAAGCTACTATCATTTTGATTCTTATTCCAAGAAGTAATAACAGAACCACCTATATTATGATCTTTTGCAATAGTAGTATTATAAGAAAGAATATTCTCCCATGTATAATTCCATGCGTTCTTATTAGTAATAGCAGCATGAGGTGAACCTGCATAACTAGGTCTATTAGCATTACATTGATCTCCCCAATATTGTCCTTGACGAGAATCACTGAGCGTACCATTAATACGGCTTGTAAAAGTAAAATCTTTTATTGGACTCAGTTCCAAATAACCACTAACATTCAAATAAGTGGAACGAGTATTATTCACATATTGATCTTCAATAAAATCACCTAATGGAGAATATTGTCCTGTAATATATTCATGATTTATTTTCCCATTTTGATCATAAGCATCTCCCAAAGGAAATGATGAAAGACCTTTTGTAAAGGTATTTTTCACTCCTTGATTTCTATCTTGATAAGTTAGATTAGAAGTAAAGCCCATTTTAGCCCAAGAGAAAATTTCTTGATCAATATTCAATCGCAATGAATATTTATTAAGATTGTCATTACTCAATAAACCCTCTTCTCTATTATAAGAAGTTGAAGCAAATATCTTAGTCTTCTCACTACCCCCTGAAACAGAAAGACTATATTTTTGGGTTGTAGCTGTATTACCTGAGGCTTCATCAATCCAATCAATCCACTTTCCAGCATTATAAGCATCCGTATAATCTTGATTACCAAATAAAGCAGACATATCAGAAGGGTAATCTCCATTCTTATACTTATAAGCTTCTCTTTGATAATTCACCCATTCATCTCCAACCATACCATGCTTATAATTAGGTGAACCACTGAAACCATAATATGCATCAAAGTTTACAGTAGCTTTTCCTTCCTTCCCACGTTTTGTTGTTATAATGACTACGCCATTAGCTCCTGCTGAACCATAAATAGCAGTAGAAGAGGCATCTTTTAATACATCCACACTCTCAATATCAGAAGGGTTCACCTGGCTATAACTCCCAGGAATACCATCAATAATGAATAACGGTTCATTACTACCATAAATAGAACGAGAGCCACGCAACAAAATAGAAACATCTTCACCAACCTGCCCGCTAGACTTCACAATATCCATACCTGCAATTTTTCCTTGTAAAGCCTCCATCACATTACTAGTAGGAGCAACTGTCACATCTTCATTTTTCATGGAAGCCACCGCACCAGTCAAATCACGTTTCTTCACAGTACCATAACCTATTACCACAACTTCATCCAAAGCCTGTGTATCAGGTTCCATTTTTATATTTATCAGACTATTATTCCCAATAGTAATTTCTTTAGTCTTATAACCTATATAGGAAATCTCCAATATATTCTTTCCACTAGGCACTTCAAGTGTATAATTACCATCAAAATCAGTAACGGTTCCTATAGTCGTACCCTTTACCAACACAGAAACTCCAATCATAGACTCTCCTGTTTCATCCAAGATTTGTCCTTTGATTGTTTTTCCTTGCATAACAGATAGAACAGATTCACGATCCATTCCATTATCAACATTTGCATACGAAAAAGCAGCCGGCATACATAATGCAGCTGATAATCCTAACACAACAGGTGTTCGTCTGATTCCGTAACCCAACGGCTTAGGACATTTCTTCATGTCTTTTCTCATTTTTCTATGGTTAACAAATTAATTAATAATCCATATTATTTATCTCTAATGTAGTAAAAATACGATGTTTTAGTTTTCTTTCTTCAGATAAAGTCATTACTTCCATTGCTTCATCAGAAACCAATAATACATTCTTGGCCTCTTCAAATACTTTCAGCAGTTCTGCGTGCTCCTTTAAAAGCTTATCCCAATGAAAAGCTGATTCAGGAGCATCATCCAGAACATACTTGATAAAGTCGTCATCCTTCAAAAAGTCTTCTACCTTGCTATACATCTTTTTTGTATCCACGTTACAATCATTTTTCATTATGACGGATAGTGGTTCAAAGTTGTACTCACCTGAAAACTTAAAATATTATCCTACCAATTCCCTTAATCTTGTAATACCTCTATGCATCAAATTTCGTACCGACTGGTAATTCATATCCATAATGGTACAAATATCTTCATATTTCTTCTCTTCTATATAATATAAGGTAAGTGCCTCACGTTGGCGCGGAGATAATTGAGCCAACAAATGTTTTACTTTTATATTTTCAAAACAACTTTTTTCCTTTTCCAAATATTGATGTTCTACATCATCACCTGCTGCAACGGGATTCAGTTCCTCAACAGCCGTTTCCGACATGAACATCCGTCTGCGAAGTTCATCACATAACTTGTTTTTCAAGGAAATGAGGAGGTATGATTTGAAGTTGTCAATGATACCCAATTCAGCCTTCTTTGTATACAATTTTACAAAGACATCATGAATGCAGTCCTTCAACAATTCTTTGTCAGTAGTTAACTTACATCCATAATTAAATAGAAGATTAATATGCATATCATATAATGTAGAGAATGCACTTACATCTCCCGATTGGAAAGCGGTTACCAAGCAAGCTGTCTTATCATTTAAGTTTTGTTCCATCACAGTATACTAATTATAGGTTGTTTTGATGATGATGCAAAACTAGGGAGGATACGCTACTTTTTTAGGTAATATTTGATTATTGGACCGAAAAAACAGATAACCTGCTGAAAAACATATATGCTAAATAATACAGATTTTCATTAAAAAGGAGAACCAAAATAAGTCCGGTTCTCCTTCCATGTACTAAATTCTATGAAACCAATAAATACAATCTTTGTTTTCCTCTGCTTTAAGCATATATATATCTTTAATATTCAATCGTTTAGCAATCACCGTTATTGCTCCGGTCTTCGGATCAACAGACTTCAATATGTATTTCCCAGGTGATAAATGAACAGGAATATCTGTTGCAGAATGGGAATAAATGATACTTCCAATACCAGATTTTACCAGTTTCTGATACTTATTTGTACCAGTATCCTCCATATCCATAGCAGCCGCATCAGTTAAAAAGCTTTCATCGGCAACCGGAACAACCGAGCAAGAGCCACTTGCCATGAAGACAGCCCAAGCCATATCCGGATAATTCTGCGCATAGTAAGTAACCGCTTTTTCCGGGAACTTCTTACGATATTCACTCACCGCCCGATAAGCTTCATCAAAAGTAACCTTACCTACTTTCATTTTACGGGCATGCTGACGGGGAGCCAGGTTCTTTCCACCTTCGGGAGCATAAAGACCATCCACTTTATAGTGCCAGTAACGAATATCAATAATGTCAACTAATTTCGCACGCTGCGTATCATTCAGAATGGCATCTTGAACATCCTTTGTCGCACTTAACGCCACGGTCGCTTTCTTACCGGTTTCTTTCTCCCACTCTCCTATCACATCCAGCCAGAATTGTACAAAATGCAACGGACCGGTAAACTCCGCACTGATCAGTTGTACCACATTTGCATCATCGGCAAAATTATCCAAGCATTGGCGAATATACTTTCTATGAAACTCACGACGTACCGGATGACTGATATCATAAAACATATCCGCTACAAAGATACGTTTGTCACCGGCAAAAGGAACAGGTTCAGGCATATCGGTCTGATTGATATTATTGGCCGACCGCCAAGGACAGTCTACCCAATGTGCTCCCGCCTCCAAGATATTATGCTGGAAGTAATTCTCATGGAAAAGCAAAAGACCTTTCTCCGCCCCTTTTTCGGCAAACTGCTTCAACCGGTTCCAATACCATGCATTGGGACGGTTCAAATCATACTTGCTCAATCCTTCCCAAGCAGTACCTTCTCCACTGCGGGCAAACGGTTGTTCGTAGAATGGCCCCCACACATCTCCATCACGGCGACGGACACGCTCATGATCGTCACGACGACGCTCATACCACAAACCGTAATTATGATCTAAAACCAAAATCTGATTCTTCACCATATAATTCACCGTAGAATCAATTCTATCCGTCAGCCCAAGTCCTTCGCGTCCCGGCACGAAACGGGTAACATGTGGCTTGGCTTTAGACAAGAAGCTGGTCCTCAGTTTCCCATTCCACCAAGGAACCTCCTGCCTGCCGCCTACCAGTAACCGGCCATCCACCTGCATACGTCCATTAATAATGGCAAACAGATGATCCTCTTTTTCCTTATATATAGGTGTCTTGAACTTCAAATCTTCTAAAGATTTCAGTTTTCCGGAAGACACACTGGCTGTATAAGGTGCTTCCTCAATCCATTTTTGCATAGTAAGACGGGGAGTATAAGCTTCCTTTGCCATCTCCATTGCCGCTTCTACGGTAGGACTGCTGGTTGCGTTGGTAGCCCTGGGAAGAATACGTGCCTGGTCAGAACAATCTTTATTCAAACGTGCCGCCAACTGTGCATAAAACAAGCTGCGGGGATGTACGTGATTATTTGATTCCGCCCATTGGCCGTCACCCGAGAATTGCGCCCAACAACCGTATGCACGGTTTACCGCATCTCTTGCCGGTGAATAACACTCTATCCCGGCAGCTGTACATTGCCAGAAAAGACTGTTGCCTGTATTCCAACCGGCACCATTTTTATCCTGTCCCAAATTCTTAAACACCAAATCATGGCCATCAATGTTTACCACATCAAATAATAACCCGCAAGCCCAGGAATCAATAGAACCGCTGAATCCTAACGACTCTTCCGAATCACACTGTACAAAAGCATTCGGACCTGCCGCACAAAATCCGGCTGAGAAATCATGAATACCCTGTTTAGAATAACAACGCTGAAAAAGTGTCTGCTGCCCCATAGTATAAAATGTACTGCGACGCATTCCACCTATCTCTGAAACAGGTTCTGTGGATACACAATCTTCTACAGTTGTTTTAGAGCCGGTACGCTGTACAATCACAGCACTTCCTGCAAAGTGCTTAAAATTTACCCTGCGCACCCAACAGTTTTCGGCATTTTCTATAGATACCCCCGTCCAGCAATGATCCTCATCTTTAGGATACTTCTTATCATAGTCAGAAGCCAATGTCAGATTCTCCAAACCTGCTTCTGCGATTCTGCCCGGCCAACTATAACGTAACACTTTGACAGTTCCCCATTTATTATCCAAAGCCATTGTCAAAGGAGCATCCAAAGTCAATTGGTTTCCATCCGCCTTACTTACCGACCTATCCCAAACCAAATCCATCTCTCCTTCTTTCCAGCCCAAAGCGGAAATACCTCCGCCAAAAATATCACAACCGACAGAAGCAATCCATTCTTTCGTAGAGGGGCGGACAATCCGGACCCGCTCTCCGGAAACCAGCTGTACATTATTGGTTACCTGAAAAGTACAAGTATTTACAGGAACGTATGATGTCAACACATCCAAGGTATCCGTAACAGCCAAATCATTCCGCCCTTCAATATAAAGCAAAGCTCCTCTGTCCACTCCCTTTTTCAACAATACGGTCTGTTCCCTGTCACTGCCGCGCAGCACGACTCCCGACACAGAAATACGCAAGCTCTCATTCAATTCAAAAGTTCCTTTATCCAGCAAAACAGCCCCACGAAAACCATTTTTATCCAAAGCCAATGAAGATACATAGTCAATGGCGCGCTGAATACGAGAGGAATTATCCCCAGGCTTCCATGAAACAAAAACGGCATTCGCCACATCAGGTATAGGGTATTCCGAGTTACGGTAACCGCAAGAAGAATAATCTAGAATACGGTTTCCGCGTTCATCAGTCACATAAGTCAGTTTTTCTTCCTTCACCTGTAAAGGAAAGGTTTGCGCAGAAATCCGCGCAAACCCCAAACTTAAAAATCCAAATAATAATAACTTATAATTCATTTTACATCAAACTTTTACGTTTTGCCAAAGTATCATGATTGTTCTTTATATCCGTCCAATCCACTTTCTTTGCAGGATCTATGCCATTAATGTATTTTTCAATATTGGTATACCCGTCGCCATTACAATCTTTCACCGCATCACCCGGATCATTAGGATTGAGTCCGTATCTCACCTCCCAGACATCCGGCATACCATCACCATCCGTATCAACCACAGGCGTACCTTTATATTCGGGCAAGCCACCTACCTGACGGGGATCTGTAATGATACCTTGTTTATAAGAGTCAACAGGAAGACGTCTTTTTACATAAGTACTAACGAATTCAGGAGCGTCTTTCACGTAAATAGCTTTCCCTGTCTTCACCGTCTTCATCACACGGGCATCCACCGCATCCCTTTTAGGGAAAGTAGCCCCGGCATTTTCCAATACATAATTATAGGCAGTTTTGGCATCCATAATAGTCACATGGGGCATTGAGAAAGGCTCGTTTACACGAATTTGATCTGTAAACTTCCCTGCGTCCGGCATATCGTACACCTGCACGCCGCCATCCCAATTATTCTTTGTCACACGCGCATTACCTTCCACTACATTTCCGGCTACATACGCTTTACCAAATGTATCCGGTTTCTTCTTGTCACGACTTGATTCGGGTTTCACAATCCGGTGGGCAATCGGCTTATCTTTCGGAGTGATAGGCCCCGGTTTAAAATAATTATTAATAATATTCAAACGGCTGGTTTCATCTCCCCCGTCAACAGAACGGTTCCACCAATTAAAAGTCACATTGTTTACCAGATTAAAATCCTCATTCATGCCAATGGAACAGTTACGGCTGATATTGGATGCGAACAAGTTACGGCAAAACATACTGTTATGCCCACCTATAGTCGCCCCGAAAGCATGATTGTAACAATCCAAAGCTTCCGAAAAAATAGAGTTCTGAATAGTTATGTTGACAGTAGGAAGCTTCAGACCATGCCCTGTGGAATCGCGATTGTATACATGGCGGTAAACAGACATGTTTTCATCCAGTCCCCAACTGGCAGAGCAGTGATCGATAATAACATTACCCACACAGTTACCTCCCAAAGCATCATCCCGGAAGAACACATCCTGCGCCCCCCGACGGAAACGCATATGGCGGATAATAATATCATGCGTATCAAGCAGGAAAGAGGCTCCTGTTACACAAACCCCATCCCCCGGAGCTGTCTGACCTGCAATAGTGATATACGGAGCACGGACGTTTATAGGGGTTTTCAGCCGGATAACGCCCGAAACATTGAATACAACAATACGCGCGCCACCGGTCTCACATGCCTCACGCAATGTTCCGGGCCCACTGTCGGCCAGCGAATTGACCACAATTACTTTTCCTCCACGTCCACCGGGAGTATAGGCCCCTCCCCCTTCTGCCCCGGGAAAGGCAGGTATGTTGCTCTTTATTAAATCCTCCGGTTTGGATGCCCATGGTTTATAAGGACGTCCTTGAACAGCCTCAGACATTACTACAGGTAATGCTTTCGCCCATGCCTCATCCGATTTCCGGTCTATTTCCTTTTGTTGTTCTTCTCCTCTGATTTTTACCGAATCAGGAATTACAGGATACTGTGCCGCCACAGGCAACACACATGCAGTCAATGCTGCCACTGCAAATAGTTTCTTTAGTTGATTCATTTGGTCGCTAAATTATTATTTTTTCTATAACTTCGTAACATAACACCCTGCTTTTAACATGATTCAAACACACATTGCGAGTATTTCTATATCAAAGACGGAACAGAAAGCCTGTTGTACTCTCTATCCGCACATAAAAAAAGAGCTTGACACCGTTTCACCGGGCAAGCTCCTTTTCCGCTTTTCAATAAACATTAATTTATATCTTTCCTCCACGTGCCTTGATACGTTCATACCAAGCCTTACGTTCTTTCACTAAATCATATCCCCGCTTAGAGAGGTAATTATTAATCCGGCCTTTGTATTTGCCGAAAGCAGCATGTTTCTTATTTGAATTTTCAGCATCCATGGCAAATTCACGGGCTTCAACAAGCCATGCCATAATCTGCGCTTTCTCTTCTTCTTTCAAGGTAGGAATCATGTCAACCGTAGCTTTATAAGTTACCATTACCACACCATAAGTCATGCCATCTTTCACTGCATCTATCTGCTTGGCATCCAAATAGAGCGAAAGATCGGCCGGGAAAGCGAAATGAGTACGGTAAAGCGCCGCATCCTTTTCAGCTTCGGCAGCTTTAACGGCTTCTTGTTTCGCATCGCCCGTCAGGGTTTCTTTTGCCAGCTTCACTTTGGCATCGCGCGTTTCGTATATGTCATTCAGTTTAAAATAACGGTTGGCTATGATAGTTGTCACTTCACGGGCGGCAACGGTATCTGTCAACTCCAGTTTATCTACAATCTTCTGCGAACGTTTCACAATAGATTCCACGTAAGCCGGATCGCGGCCTTCACGGTCCAAATCCACTGCTCCGGCGGTAATGACTACCGCCATGAGCAACAGAAACATTATACCTGACTTTTGTATCATATCCTGTCTTCTTTCCTCCGTTTATTACATCAACTTTCCTTTAGAAGCCAATGTATCATAATTGTTTCTCAAATCAGACCAGTCAATACAATTTCTAGTGCTGATACCATTAATATATTTCTCAATATTTGTATAGCCGTCACCGGTACAGTCCTTATTAGCATCCGAAGGATCATTAGGATTCAAGCCATTTGCCTTTTCCCATTCATCGGGCATACCGTCACCATCCGTATCCACATACGGAGTGCCTTTGTATTCCGGATATCCCCCCATCTGGCGGATATCGGTGATGATACCCTGTTTATAAGAATCTTTCGGCAAGCGGCGATATTTAAACTGTCCGTCTTCTCCCATTGATTTAGGAGCCAGCCCGGTCAAATCACCGTTAGCATCCTTGGCCATCTTCTTATCATAATAAGGAACGCCTGTTCTCACTTCCTCTACAATACGTTCATCCACAATATCACGGCAAGGAATGTTGGCACCTGCATTTTTCAGTACAAAATCGTATGCATCATGTGCGGAAGTAATGCGGATGTACGGCATTTCAAAAGGACGGTTGCTACGCATATTCTCCGTATATCCATCTGTATTCGGCTGAGTTTCAATCTGGATACCACCTGCCCAGTTGTCCTCTGTAATGGCAGGATAGCCTTCCATAATATTACCATCAGCATAAACACGGCCATACACTTTATGATCCAATTTGCTTCGTCCCGCTTCGGGTTTCAGGATGCGATGCCCCACAGGAGTATCTTTCGGAGTGGCCGGTCCCGGTTTATAATAGTTGTTTATCATATTGAACATAGCGGTATAATCGCCACCGTCCGAAGAGCGATGTACCCAGTTGAACACCACATTGTTTACAAAATTGAAAACACCATTCCAACCGACGGAAGGATTACGTCCCGAATTACTTGCCCACAGGTTACGCATAAATGCACAATTCTCACCACCTAAAGTGCTGCCGAATGCATGATTGTAAGTATCCAGCGCTTTTGCCGAGATAGTATTCTGTATGGTAACATTTACGGTAGGCAGTTTCAGATCTTTTGATTCATATTGTCCTTCGCTGGGGTCGTACATATGGCGATAGAAAGAAATGTTCTCATCCAATCCCCAAGTACAAGAGCAATGGTCAATCATGATATTTCCAATCGGGTTGCCTCCGAAAGAATCGTCACGATGCCATACCTTTGTTTCGCCGCGGCGGAAACGCATATGGCGTACCACTACATCATGCGTATTTACCCAAAAAGACTCTCCGGCAATACATACCCCGTCACCCGGAGCTGTCTGTCCTGCAATAGTGACATATGGAGCCCGGACGATAATGGGAGATTCCAATTTAATAATACCTGAAACATTGAAGACAATGATACGTGCTCCACCTGTCTCACAAGCCTCACGGAAAGAACCGGGACCACGGTCATTCAAATTAGTCACGGTAATCACCTTACCGCCACGACCGCCGAAACTGTACATACCTCCTCCTTCAGCACCGGGGAAAGCAGGAATTCGTGCCTGCGGCAAATCGTATGGACGGGAAGCCCACGAAATATACGGACGACCTTCTCTCGCTTCTTTCTGTACAACAGGCAATGCTTTTGCCCAGGCTTCGTCAGAGCGGCGACGTTCTTCACTCATCATTTTCTGGTAGGCTTGCTTCGCTTCCTCAGTCAACTGGGGATACTGGGCCATTGCCACTGGAGCAATAAAAGTAGCCATACACAGTCCTAAAAACATTTTTCTTTTCATACTTTATTCTTAAAAAATTATATCTGTGCTATAAGTAAGTTGGAATTTATATTCCGTTCTCTTTTTCTTAACAATTATCTTTTTCAAGACGCACTTTTCGGGGATATGTACTCAAAAATGCTTGTATCTGTCATAATAAACTAGCAGATATAAAACTATCGTATTAAATTATTTCCTAGCATCCAATGTGCCTTCTGATTCATAATAATCCAACCATCCTTTTGATTGTTCCAACCACGGATTCATATTCAATACATTAGAGGGCAGACCGGACAGGTAATAGTTTTCCTGCCATGAAATTACTGCTTCCTGACCATTCACATTATCTACCGGAGTTTCTCTATCCTGTAAAACAAAGTGCTGGCTCCAGAACTCTCCCAACCTATTCATTTCGGCTTGTAAGTCTGCCGCATTATCCACATCTACAGGCTCAAAATCAGCAATGACAGAAACAAGAGGATCTGCCTTTCCGTCATAATCCTTCACTTGTAAATATTTACCCACACGGGCAGTACCATTTAACGGCTCAATACCCAAGGTAGTACAGGTGGTATTGTTATCACTTGCATCATCATTATACAGCATCCAACGCCATAAATCCCAATAACGCTTACCCTCATAAGCTAATTCCACCTGACGCTCACGCAGACAAGCCTTAATAGCTTCATTCTTATCGGTAATCGTTCCCAAGCCATAATTATTGGATGCAGGAATACCTACACGGGCACGAATTTCACCAATTGTTTTCACTGAATTACTTATATCCCCCGTAGCTGCATAACATTCTGCAAGGTTCAACAACAATTCAGCATAACGATATTCGTATACATCAGTGCCATCCCATTGATATGTGTTTGCACTATTTTCAGCCGGATCGGACATTTTACGTACTATCGCCGGACTGCTGCCTTCATTTTCCGTGTAATAATGCAACTGAGAACCATCTTCTTTCGTTTCACTCCAACGATAATTCCAAACTACGGCATCTGCATCCTGATCATATCCCCATTTCGCTCCGGAGAAAGTAAACGTATAATAGAAACGCGGATCACGATTCTTGAAGAATAAAGAACGGTCGTACCCGTTTATCGCCTCACCGTCATCATTTACAGCTTTGGAACCATCCGCCATCGGGAAAATATCCAACATACCCATAGGAACATGATAACCGGAACCACTGCCACCCATTGTTTTCAAACGGATTGTTTTCTGCCATCCACTATGTTCATCATTTTTAGAGGTAGAGCTAGCCAACAGTTTGACCATAATCACCTCCTTACATTCCTGATTGTCAAACTTGTAGAACATTTCATTCCAGTCTTTGGCGGAATTGCCATACAAACCATAACCTTCGCTGCTCAAGAAAGCCTGTGCTTCTAGAGTAATATCCAACGCATCTTTCCAGCGTTTACTGCCTGTATTATTCCAATCTGCATTAAAGATAGGGCTTGCAAATACCAGCGCCACGCGGCTTCTGTATGCCAATGCAGCTTCCTTGGTCAACCGTCCATACTGGTCACTTCCCCATTCTTTACGAGTGGGAAGCAGATTCGCAGCCTCTTTTAAATCACTCAAGATCTGGTTGACACATGTTTCCACACTTTCACGATTATAATCTTTAGCTCCCTCACGGTCGGCCGCCATAAGCACTTTATTTACCACAGGAACAGCTCCGTATACACGTACCAAATCAAACAACTGCATGGCACGGAAGAAATAAGCCTGTCCTTTCGCTTTTTTTATGGCAGCTTCCGACAAGTCCTGACCATATTTATCAACTCCTTCCAGAATTTCATTGCAACTGCGGATACGGCTATATGGATCATTCTTTATATTCGTAGCCAGATTACTGCCAAAATAAGTTTCACAGTCCGTAGCTTTTTTCAAACTTCTGGAAGCGTCAAATTTCTTCTCGATACCCCATTTCTCCTCCGTATAAGTTGAATAGTCATTCCAGTTACCGGACAAGCCGTATGACTGTGGAGGGGTCATACCCGACTTATAAAAATAGTTATAATACACATTCTGAATATATAAGTCCAAATTAGATTCGATGCCGAAAGTCTTTTCCGGTGAATAACTGTCATACGGATTCATATCCTGCAAGAACTGGTCACTGCAACTGCTAAATGCCAATCCGGCTGCCAATAACACAGTATATAATATGCGCTTTTTCATATCAATGATTCTTTTTAATTTTAGAATGATACATTTACTCCCAACGACCACGTTCTCAATGTAGGATACAATGAAGTTGTTCCACAATACATATTACGATAATGATCGGGATACGGGTTATAGAAATCCCATAGATTATTACCTGTCAGACTTAATTTAGCCGACTGGATCTTTAAAGGTGACAACCATGCCTTAGGCAGCGTATAACCGATACTTAAGTTACGGATATAGCAACGGAACGTACTGATAGACCAAAAATCAGACGGTGCAATTACTGATCCTGATATTCTGTTGTCTAAACCTAAATTAGGATATTTCCCCGTCGTATTATTTCTTTCATCAAACATATCTTCCCAGAATGAGTCCGGTGTCCAAAGCATATCCCCACTGGATGTTGTGATTTTATTGACGTCAATCTGGCGATAACCACCCCATGAAGTGGCAATCATCATATTAAAGCTGATACCTTTCCATTCCGCCCCCAGTTTGGTGGTAAAACCATATGTCTTTCCACTCTTATTCAGTTTGGCATAATCCTGGGTCTTGGCAATACGTCCGTCGGGCCCCGACTGCGTACCATCCTCATTCAATACGCCACCCAAATCCTGATAAGCCAACATACCCGGTTTTAACTGACTGGCATCTTTTACGCCCAAATATTCCGGAGAAGTGCCTGCGGCTTCTGCATTGGCCGATAAATAGTTCCAATAATTCTCAATATCATCACTGTTCCGTAAAATACCATCTCCGGAACTTGTACCTCTCCATACTTTATACCCGTATGTAGGGAATATAGTAGAAGCACCCTCTCTTACAGAATTTTCCTGTATATAACTCGGAGCAGACTGGGGCCATTCTCTTACCCTGTTGCCATTAAATCCAAAATTCACTCCGATATTATATTTCACCTGATCTATTTTATCGCGCCAATTCAAAGAGAATTCACTACCAAAAGCATCAATACGCCCAAAGTTCACTTCTGTCAAAGCACCTCCTGCAAAAATAGGAGTACCTATGATACCACCGATATTCTGATTCAAGATGTCAGAGTTTATATCATAGTACACATCCACAGTCGCACTTAAACGGTTATTGAGGAAACGCAAATCAAAACCAAGATTAAATTTATCGGTATTATCCCAATGCGCATCAGGATTAGGAGTCGCTCCCGGCTTGATACCCGTTTGCAGGATACCACCGTTAGAACCGAATCCATATCCTCTACTAGGATCCAATGAATAGAGTTGCTTCCATCCCCATGCTTTGATATTATCTTTACCGGTACGTCCCCATGAGAAACGTACTTTCATGTATTCAAACCATGACGGCAGCAACTTCTTCATAAACTCTTCTTCCGAAGCTACCCACCCCACGGAAACACCCGGGAAGAAGCCCCAATAATTGGCCGGAGCAAATTTAGTGGAAGCATCGCTACGGAATAGGAATTGGAACAAATACTTATCGGCATAATTATAGCTTACACGACCTAAATAAGACAAAGAACCCTGTTTGTATTTATATGTAATAGAATTACCTGTATCCATCGCTCCCGCACTTGGCGAAGTACCCAAATAACCATCCGGGTCAGGGTTATTAAACAACATCCGCTTGGAATGCATATAAGCCTGCATTTTTTCCACTGCAGCCATGGCGGCAATGCTATGCTTGCCAAACTTTCCTTCATAATTCACATAGAAGTTCAATTGCTCGTTTTTAGCCATCTGGTCTGAATATACCACACGAGTGCTTCCCGTAAATTCTTTTAATTGATAATCGGAAACAGACGGATGATCGCTATAAAAACGATTTCCGGGTGTCAATGCATCGCTTGCTTTCAGATAAGCCAACGTAAATGGCATAAATGCCTGCTCACTATCACTGGCACTACGCTTCAACGCATAGCTTCCCTTGAATGAAAGACCTTTGATAAACGGAACGGCATAAGTGACGGAGAAGTTGGCATCATAACTGAAATTATCATTCGTGGAATAAGAACCGTCATTATTCTCCATAGCAAAATAATTCCATGTACTCATTTTATTGCCCGATGTTGCATTACCCGCACTCGAGTAACTATTCAACAAAGGAGATGTATAATAGGTATTACCATCATCCAATGTTATCTCCCATGGCAAATAATTCGGCATATGAGCAAGAACCAAATAATCACCGGATTCACCGGGCTTAGTTCCCCCATAACCGTTCAAATTGCTTAAACCTTTGGTAAAACTCGATGTGGTTTCCTGCTGGTTACCCGCTATGGTTGCAGAAAATTTCAAATCGGAAGTCAATTTGATATCCACACCTGCACGGAAGTTCCATCTATTATAATCCTGTTTTCCAAGATTCGCCCCCTGAGTATAGTAAGAAGCACCCGCAAAATAAGTAGCTTTCTCGCTACCGCCACTTACATTGACCGAATGGTTCATTGTAAAAGCGCCGGACCAGGCTTCATCCAGCCAATTGTAATTCAAGCCATCCATCTCGGCCAGTTCCGCTTCATTATAAATTTTATTCATCCAGTTTCCATCCGGATCCATACTTATCTTATTATTGGCCAAATTAAAGGAATTGGCAAAACGTCCATAAGCTGCTCCTTTTAAGGTTTTAGGATGTCCCACTGCATCATTAAATCCGAATTTACCTGAATAATTGATTTTGGGAGCTCCTGATTTACCTCGTTTGGTCTTTACAATAATAGCACCTTGCGAAGCACGGGAACCGTAAATGGCAGCACTGGCATCACGAAGGACTGAAATACTTTCAATTTCAGAAGGATCAAGGGCATTGAAAGTTTCTAATGTCGGAAGACCGCTGTTGGCATCTATCTGAATCACATCATCGATTATGACCATCGGATTAGTACTACCACCATCTTTAGAATACGAGAAAGATTGACGAATAGACATAGTTGCCCCTTCACCCGGACGGCTGTCACCACCACTGATACTCAAACCAGGTATCTGTCCCGCTAGCGCAGCACCCAAATTCGACACCGGCAAATCTGAAATTTCCGAAGGAGTAATAACCCCGATAGATCCTGTCACATCTTTTGCTTTCTGAGTACCGTAACCGACTACAACCACTTCGTCCAGCATTTTGGAATCTTCCTTCAGCACCACTCTAAAGTCTTTTCCTTGTTTCGGAGCAATCGTTTGCGGCACATACCCCACAAATGAAATGACAACCTTCTTGCCCGAAGGGACTTGCAAAGCAAATCTTCCGTCAAAATCAGTAATGGTACCGTTTGTAGTTCCTTCCACCACCACACTGGCACCAATCACCGGTTCACCAGTTTCATCAACCACCTGTCCGGTGACAGTTTTAGTCTGTTGCACCGACTGGGATATAGGAAATCCTGTCTCAGCGGATACTCCCTGAACAGAAACTCCTGTCAGAAACAGACTGAGACAGACCACTTGTGTCAAGTTGCCAATCTTGTCCAGCTTCTGAAGAAATGCATTTTCTTTCTTCATAGAATCATTTTTAAAATTAAAATATTATCTTATTTTTCTTGTTGAAATATCTGTTTCAGATAAGCGACATTCGTCCCGAAGTTTTTCTTTACATTCCGGACTTCATCCTTATTCCGTGACCGTTCAATGACCAGCCATCCGCTCCACCCCATCTTATCAAGGGTATGCTTTACGGCATTCATATCCAGACGGGTATTATAAGGAAGAGTAACCCCGTCTGTATCCGTACAATGTATCTGACAAATCCGATCCTTTCCCAATTTTTTCAACTCTTTACAGAGGTCGCGTCCATTTTCCAACGCATTTTGAAAACTATAATAAATCTTTATACCTTTCGAATTAATTTCTTTCAACAGTTTTATATCCCCTCCGGCGTCCAAAGGAGTACGGATACCTATCACTACTCCATCTTTCACTGCCATTTCTCCCACTTCGTGCAAACGGCTTACCAACTCCTGACGTGCATCACCCGCTACTGTCCAGTCCTCTTTTATGCCGCCTAATGGAAGGAAAGCTACTTGGGCCCCCATCACCTTCATCGTATTCAAACAATCCTGCACTAAAGCTTTATAATTATGATGAGTCAAGAAAGATTGTCCAAAGAATCCGGACATCGCCACAGAAGGGACTTCAATATGCTGTTCCTGTGCTGTTTCTTTAAATAATTTACAGAAATGGGGCTGGTGGAACTTATTATCAAAAGTATCCCGTTTTCCCAAGCCTCCCATGTCCATTTCTATGCCATCACCTCCTAGTTCCTTCATCAATTGAAAAGAACCGATCTTCTGACGCTTTAGCATCATCCAGTCACACGCAGCTATTTTATAGCATTGTTTTCCCTCTGAATTCTGTGCTCCCAAAGGCAGTAACATAAACAGGAGCATGATTAAACTGATAATTTTTTTCACATTCATCGTAATCTAGTTATTGTTTAGAATTAAGACGAATCACAAAAAAGTATGTAATCACTAAATCTTAATAAAGTCCAAAAATAACTTAGCAAACAAATAAGACAATCCCGCAAACACGACGCTCGCCTACATCTGTTTACGGGATTCCTGCTTTATAAGGTCAAGAAATCAACCTTTACGCCATTCATTCATATATTCCCTCGGAGTCTGATCATATTTCTTACGAAAACATTTACTGAAATAACCGGAATCCTTGAAGCCCACGGCAAAAGCTATTTCTGAAATACTCATATCCGAGTTTTTAATCAACTCTATTGATTTATTCAGACGAATCTCTTTCACTAAATCCACCGGAGCAAACCCGGTCAGGCTCTTTAACTTCTTAAAGAAAGCCGAGCGGCTCAGCCCGATAGTCGATGCTATAGTATCTATATTAAAATCACTATTATCCAGATTCTCTTCTATAACCTGATGAATCTTTTCAATGAACTGCACATCTTTCTTCACCAGGAACTGTTCGTATGTATCCTGTTCCTCCTTATGTTCTTCGGGCTGCTGCCATACACGTTCACGGAACAATTTACGTTCATTCAGCAACTGTTCGATACGTGCTACCAGATAGTCTTTGCTGAAAGGTTTGATGATATAGGCATTCGCTCCCATGCTTATCGCTTTGGTCTTCGCTTCATCATTACCTTTCGCCGTCAGGATAATCACCGGAATATGACTGATCTGGAAATCTTTACGGATGCGTTGCAACATCTCTATTCCATCCATATTCGGCATCATCTGGTCGGTGACTACCATGTCGGGATGATAAAGATGTACTTTCTTCAGCCCCTCCACACCATCATTGGCCATATAAATATTGAATTTATCTTCCAATTGCAGCTTCAACATATTGCATAAATCCTTATTATCTTCTACAATCAGCACGGTAGGCAAAGACGAATCGACAGGCTGTTCTTTCTCCTCCTCGCTTTCCTTGCCGGCAGAGGCAGAAACAGATTCAGCCTCAGGAACACTCACCGTTTCCCCGCCCATATAGAAATCGACTTCCGACGGTTTGTAATGCTCCTTACCCAGTTGCAATTCAATGGTAAAGACCGCTCCCTTCCCTTCAGGACTCTCTGCATAGATTTCCCCATGATGCAGACTGATAATTTCCTTAGACAAAGCCAATCCGATGCCCGTTCCCTGATAATAAGCGCCACGTGCATTGTCAGCCTGCGAGAAACGCTCGAAGATTTCGGAAAGCTTGCTTTGGGGAATCCCCACACCGCTATCTTCCACCCGTACATAACAATGCCTGTCATCATCCGACACTCCCATCGTGACATAAATATTTCCCCCGGCAGGAGTGAACTTGAACGCATTGGAGATGATGTTGCGGATCACGATAGCCACTTTCTCCTTATCCGCCCATACCATGATATCCTCACCGGCCAGCTGGAACGTGAAGCTGACTTCATTTTCTTCGGCCATCACCCTGAATTCTTTCTCAAAAGAGTCTACCATCTCATTCAGGTTGAACAACGACACATGCAGACGCATCTTGCCGTTCTGTATTTTACGGAAATCCAATATCTGATTGACCAGTTGCAGCATCTGTTTGGTATTCTTTTCCATCAGATCCACATATTGCATTCCTTTCTGAGATAGTTTCTCCTTTTCTCTCAGTTCCTGAATAGGCCCTTGGATCAGAGTCAGCGGAGTACGCAACTCATGCGAGATATTGGTAAAGAACTTGATTTTCAATTCGGACAATTTTTGTTCGATATACACATCATTCTTCACCTTAATCATGAAAAGAGATAATTTTATAGCCACCAGCAATAAGGCTACGGCTATAATCATATAGATAACATACGCCCACCAACTGGCCCACCAAGGCGGCAGAATGACAACGGTCAACTCACGGAAAGACTCCAAACCGGGATTTGCCTCATCCAGTGTCTGTACTCTGAAAAGATACTTACCGGGAGGAACATTGGTATAGGAAGCTATACGGTTCTTCCCGTTATAGTGCCATTCTTTTTCATATCCTTCCAAAATATATTTGTAAGACACACGGTTCTGATTATTATAGTTCAACGCCGCAAACTCTAAAGTAAACATGGACTGGTTATGATTCAATGTAATCCGGTCTGTATAGGTAATGGACCGGTCAATAATGGGATGTTCCGTATAGCTGCGTATATCCCGGTTTGATATCTGACATCCTACAATGAATGTATTATAATCGACCTTTTTCGTTTCCAATTTATCGGGAGAAAAGGTCAGGATACCCTCTTTACACCCCAGCCAAAGTTCTCCGTCCAGCGTTTTCAGTGCGGTGTTTTCTTCCATCACAACCGGAGGAAAGCCATCATATTTGTCATAGTTACGCACCTGGCTTGTCGCCCTGTCAAAACAAGAGAGTCCTTTTTCCGTAGCAAGCCAAAGGAAACCGTTATCATCTTCTATAATAGACATCACCACATCATTATTCAATCCGTCTTCCCAGCCATACGATTTAAATGAAAGCTTATGCGTTTCCTCATCATATCCCGACAATTTGCTCAATCCTCCACCAAACACGCATACCCATATCTGAGAGAACTCGTCTTTATAAAGCGCGTACACATCGCTATCGGCATAATTTACCCGGTTGGCACCACGGTAGGTTTCAAAATCAATCTGCTCCACTGAGGCAAAGTTGTTTTTAAAAGACATCAGCCCGTCCATCGTACCTACCCACATACGCCCGTCATTATCCTCTATCATATTTCTCACTTCCATATAAAGGCCATACGTAGGATAGTTCTTGAATCCGTTATATTTATTCTTAAAAGTGACTTCCCCATTTTCCTCACAAAGCAGATTCAATCCTCCGTCCAAAGTACCCACCCAGATACGTTTCTTTTCATCCTGATAAGTGAAATACACATCATTCCCGCTGATTGACGACAAATCAGACAAATTATGCAGATAGCGTTTAAAACGGAAACCACCTGCCGCTTTCTCATCAGGAACAGCCTTCACCAATCCGTCGCCTTTGGTAGAGAACCAAAGGTTTCCCTTGTCGTCTTCCATGATGTGATATACATTACCTATGTGCTCGTCACCTGTCGAAAAAACATGTTTGGTTACACCGTTCCGATCCATCCGATACACACTCTGCCAACGGGTGCCCACCCAGATATCGCCACTTTTTGATTGGAAAAGGGCTCTTACCCCTATCGTATAATTTTCCTGCCCGGCTGATTGCGGAGACAACGAAAGCAGATTGAATTGCTTCTTGGGGAAATTCATGCAATACACCCCTTCATCGGCAGAGGAAAGCCACAATACCCCGTCATTATCCAACATCAGATGATAAAACTGCTGATTTGCCCTATCATTAGAAAGTTGTTTCAACTTATTAATATAAACCATCTCCGCATGTTCCCTGTCGAACAACCAGGCCTCTCCTGCCGGAGACAGGAAAAAAAGCCCTCTTTCACCGGCATCTTCCGAATACAGGGTGGTTATCTTGCCGAACATGGTAAACGGAAACCGTTTTGCGGTATGGTTCAACGGATCATAATAAATCAGCGCCTTCTCATTTTCGTGAAACCATATTTTATCATACTGGTCTATGAATGCATGAGTAACCATAGCGTCATTCATTTCAGTATTTATCTTTTGCAACCTGCGCTCGGCCAAATCATATTCGTATGTACCTTGTCCGGCCACACTGAGATAGACATAACCTGCCGGAGTAACCAGCAAATTGCTGATCGCACCTTTTATTTCGGAAAGTACATACCGGTTTACCAAACCGGTCCTTACATCGATACTGTAAAAAATACCCGCACGATCTCCGACCCATACCTTCCTGCCATCCTCAAAGAAACTGGTAAAACTATCCTTGTCACCGGAATTAATCTTACTGGTTATGAAATCGGCAGGCCGGGATGCCAATTCCGCTCCTTTATGCACGGCAGACACCTTATAATCAGTTCCTATCCAACTGATATATTCCTCCGTTTCGCACAGGACATGGTGTTTCAGTGTATAATCATGCTTGTTTATCTCGTCCCGAGAGTCGAACAGAATCTTGATAGTTACCTGCCCCTTTTCATCTACCCCGGTCAACAACAGATTTTTATCTTTGGTCAGCAACAACACATCCCCCTCGGCCGTATTTTGTAATTTTATCACCTGAATATTCTCCGAATAGTTCTTCATGTCATCATAAACAGCATGAAAACATTCGGTCACTTTATTGAAGACATACAACTTACGGTCAATGGTCTTTACCCATATATACCCGTTTTTATCCTCGACTATGCGCTGGATCTTACGTGGCGGCACATCCGAATCGTGCTCCTGTTTATTGAATGTTTTAAACTTCACTCCATCGAAACAACATAAGCCATACCAGGTTCCGAACCAGATAAAGCCATCTCTGTCTTTCAAGGTACAGTTTACCGTATTATTAGGAAGCCCTTGATCTACAGAATAATGTTCCACAATCATATTCACATTATATGACCACAGAGGAAAGCTTGTCAGGCAACAAAGTATAATAAGTATATATTTCTTCATAAGTATTTAGTTTTCTTCAAACCGAGATCAAAGATAAGAAAAAATCCGTTGGTACTTAAATTGAAATTAGTTAAATACCAATTATTGGTTAGATTGGAACGAGATAAGTCCGCGTTCTATCTATATTACTTCTCCGTACCGAATTCAGTTTGCTGTCTCTCCACCTCCATCAATACTTTTTGCCTTTCCTCTTCTGTCAGCACAACTTTCCCCGCCATTCTTTCTGTTCTAACAGGGCTTCCGGCCAGTCCTGCTCCGGCTGATTGGGCATCCGTCTCCTCCTCCGTATAACAGAAAGGCAGTTCTGACGGAATACTTTCTAATTCTATTTCCGTAGCAACCGGTGCATTCGTTCCTTCAAACTGCACATGGGCCTTCACCTTTATTTTGCCGGGCTTGCGGGTAGAACGGATCAATACGGGAGCAGAGCCAAACTCCACCGTGCGCGGATTGGCATTGATAGAGGCATCCCCTATAACTCGTCCTTCACCTTCTACAGTAAATACGATATTTTCTTTTGCCAGACGGCGCACATTACCGCTATCATCCGTCACTTCGGCCACTACTACGATAAAATCCGAACCGTCTGCCACCAATTGCTTTCCTTCCGTATCCACATACATACGCAACTTCGTGCTGCGGCGTGACGGCATCCGCTTATAGGTGCAAACCACTTTACCGTCTATAATTCCTTCTGCCACCATATTTACTTTCTGCCAGTTTTTTTGCTTATAACTATACTCGCGTGCTTCCCAGAAATCCCATACATCCTTGAATATCACCGGGGCATTAGGCATGTGTCCCTGCGCATGAACAACCGGAAGCGTCCGGCTCTCAGTACCGTCATAGACAGAGAGACGAACCGAGTCACAATTACTGAACACCACCACATCGGCATCCGAGAAAGGAGACATCTCATGGGCGATAAACACCATAGGGCCACATTCCGCCACAGGATGCTTCAATGTCGCGGCAGACTGGCTGCGAAAAGCATAATAAGCGTATTTAGGCTGACGGAACGCATCATAAATGCCCCCGAAATACGGATCGGGATGATACCCCCGCTGATGGTCAAAAGGATGCCATTGCGCCCCACCGATAAACTGCCCTGTAGTGCGGTACATTTCATCATAACTCTTTGATAATGACAGTGCCTGCACCAGCAACGGGCGTTCCCCCCAGCTACGGCTGGCACGGTTATTATTATTATGTGCATACCAGTCATCCACATTCTCGCCAAACTCACGAGTAAAAATACATTGTTCCGGACGGTCTGCCTTCTCATCATCTCCCGGCCATCCGTACACCACATCATAGTTTTCCGCCACTCCTTTCGAATGAACATCGGCTGCCGCTACAGGACGTCCGGGATAAGGAAACTCCTCCCATGTAATCCGTAACGCCTCCAGTGCGAAATCGCGCGGATAAGGCGTTTCATTCAAAATAGGCTCCCACATCAGCACACTGGGATGATTGCGGTCCCGGCGTATCATCTCACGGGTATTCCGATGTACCAACTTTGCGAACTCCGGATTTTTATTCCAATATTGCCATCCCGGAGTAGCCACAATAACAAACAGCCCCATTTCGTCGCAAGCATCCATGAATGCCGGATCTTGCGGATAATGAGCTACACGGATAATGGTACATCCTGCATCACGCAAGCGTTTGGCATCCCTCCATTGCTGGCTGTTGGGCAGCGCATTACCCACGTATGCAAAATCCTGATGACGGTTCGCGCCGACCAATTGACCAAAAGGCTTGCCATTCAACCAAAAGCCATCCTTACCTTTAAATTCCGCTTTGCGGATCCCCACACGTGTCACTCCCCCATCCAACACTTCATGTCCGGCTTTGACACGAGATTGTATCCTATACAAATAAGGCGAGTCAGGAGACCATAACTTAGGATTGCGAACTGCAAACCGTTGCCGCACCGTCTTCGATTCCCCTGCTTGCAGCTTCACCTGTTGCGAAACCCGTTTTACGGGAACATCGCCGGCATCCACCAAAACCGTCTCCACGGCTACGGTACGCGTCCGCTTTCCACTGTTATGCACTTCCGTATCCACATACACTTCCGCTTTTTTCCCGCTTATATTGTCAAAATGCACAAAAACTCCGCCTCCGGCCACCTTATCGGCCTCCAAGGCATCTGTAATAGCTACACTTGATTTTCCTATCATCCACACATCCCGGTAAATTCCTCCATGATAAGCGAAATCCAAGGTATATTGACGTTTTCCCGGAGGAAAATTCTTATCATCACTATTATCCGTCATCACTGCCAGCAAGCAACTGTCTCCGGGCTGTACCCCCTGTTCCGTCAGTTGCACAGTGAAAGGAAGGTATCCTCCCAAGTGCTCTTGCACCCTCTTGCCATTTAAATAAATCACCTGTTTTCCCATAGCTCCCTCAAAATGAAGCGACACCTCTTTTCCTTTCATATCTTGAGGAATCACAAAATGTTTCCGGTACCATGCCACACCCTGATAGTTACGGCAACCGCTTGCCTCGGCAGGCATCAGTTCCACAGTATGCGGAACAGACACTACCTGCCAGGATGTATCATCAAAACGTACGGCTTCCGCGCCTTTTATGTCTCCACGATGAAAGCGCCATCCGGGATTGAAATTATATACTATTCTTCCGCTACCGGATAAAGGGATGAATCCGGCTACAGAGGTTTCCATTTGAGCTTGTGCCAACACAGGCAACAGGCACACAAGTAAAATAAACAGTTTCTTCATAATTATTACACTATCTGGGAAAAGAGACGGACCGGCCGTCCGTTTGTACCCGTTCCTTTTGAAAAAAGGTCTTGTTGTTTTTGAAAAAGATCCAGACATTTAAAAAAAAGGTCCTGATGTTTGGCGTCAAAGACAAGGTTCTTTTAAAAAAACGTCAAGGTCTTTTTATACAAAGAACAGGTCTTTTGAAAGGAATTACAAGGTCTTTTCACCAAGCTTTCCAAGGCTCAGGGCTCAAAGGCTCACTTAGGCGGTATTTAAGCCCAAAACAAGCTTCAAGAAACCTAATAACGCACTGATTTTTAATTAATTACAATAAAAAGAAGGGGACAAGACTATATTCTAAAAAATAAAATGAATAATATAATGAGCCCCAGACATACACGAACGCATCCGACATTTACCGGAAAGAAAAATGTATAAATAAAAGAAACTTCTATTGACATCATCACTTGGTCATTCCGGGCATCGTGAAAAATCCGAATGTGCCCATATCCATTGATCCGGCCATTATGAATAAAACCCGGCAAAAAACAAGCCTGGTCAAAGCAAACACAAATTCTATAAAACGACAGACAAAGTCAAGACAATCCTGAACTTTCCAAAGACCAAAGAATAATATTCAACCCGCACGTTTTGTCCCACCAAACAGACTGTAAAGCAAATACTTACACATCTACCAAGGTTTAAAATACCGCATAAGTGAGCCTTGAGCCTTGTGAGCCCTGGAAACGCATCGGAACGACTCTTTTTCTTTGCAGAAAGACACCCGATTTATTTATTCCAAATTTTAATCCCATTTATGTACTGTGAGTCAACACCAGAATAGGATACTAAATGTTCTTTTGAGGCCGATCCATATCTAGACACAACTTCGTTAGCTGCCCCGGATTGAGCTGCTAGATCTATTGACTTTTTTCTTTTTGTCGTAACACTTTCTCCTAAAAAAGAAGTGTGACACTGCCAATAACCACATTTTAAAGTGCAGGTCCTGAGAAAACCTAAATCAACAGATATGGTAAAGCAGCCCACGCTATAACGTGGGAACTACCATGCCTATTCTTGTTGATTTTGTGTTTAGTTTCTCAAGCTTCGCACTTACAAGAGTAGCATAACGCTTCTTTATTTTCAAATGCATGGAAATGGTTACCCAAATCCGAGTACAGAATTACGGAAAAACATTTGAAAAAGAAGCGGTAAGATAAAAATATCTGTTTGATATTTGCTCTATTGTTTGGTAGGTTAGAAATAATTAATTACCTTTGCACCAACAAATCCCGCTCGCTTCCCGTAAGATTAGCGTACCCAGCGGGACATTTTTATTTATGGGAGTCAGGTATACAAATCGAGCCATAACCACGGAACAACAAATTGATATTCTCAAAGAAAGAGGTTTGCTTATTGATGATGTTGAGCGAGCTGTTAAAGCCCTTGACATCATAAGCTATTTTCGTCTTGCTGGTTATTGGCGACATTTTGAAGCTGACCACACTACGCATCAATTTAGAGAAGGTTGTCGTTTTGCAGATATTATCGACCTGTATTCCTTTGATAAGCAACTTAGGGCTTTGCTCTTTACTGCCATTCAAACGATTGAAGTTGCTGTTCGCACAAAAATAATCAAGCACTTTGCTCTTGAATTTGGAGCATTTTGGTTTATGGACGAAAACTTTGCCACCAATGAGGCTCGTTTTGCTACCAATTTAGCTGTTATCCGTAAAGAGGTGGAACGCTCACACGATGATTTTATTACTGAGCATTTCCGCAAATACAACGAACCAGAGCTGCCTCCTGTATGGAAAACATTGGAGGTTATCTCAATGGGAACACTCTCTAAGCTCTATTCCAATTTTTCAAATGCCACGGCAAAACATGCTGTCGCAAGAGAGTTCGGTTTGAATCATCACAAATTTTTTAGAAGCTGGTTAGAGTGTCTTGCGGTGCTTCGTAATTGTTGTGCTCATCATTCACGACTGTCCAACCGTGTCTTTCCAGTAAAACCAAAGATGCCAGAACGTATGCCAAATACATGGATTGCTGATTTCTCATTCCGAGAACAAACTCTTTATCCACAATTATGCTGTGTTGTGTATTGGCTCAACTCCATTGTTCTTGAAAATACATTCATTACCGATTTCAAGCAACTCTTGATAAGCCATCCATCAGTGAAAACTCGCTTGTTGGGCTTCCCTCGTAATTGGGAACAAGAGCCTTTGTGGAGGTAATAATATCTACAATAAAATTATTTCCAAAAAACAATAAGTAACAGACAATATCGGATAAAATATTGTACCTTTGTATTGGCTTAGACATTGAGCCCAAATAGAAGTGAAATATCGGAAACGAATTGCACCGAAAAAAAGAATAAATCGCTCGTATTGACACCGTAGATGAGTTAATAATAACTAAAAGGGTTAAATATTCACCACTTAGAATATACCCTTAAAGGCTACGACCATATTTCCGGCTTACCACCAGTAAACTATTGATTAACTCTATCACCAAATAGCGGTGTAGGAAGGTATTGTACATCAATATGTCAATATAGTAATCATCTCCTGACACCTCAATATGGTATTGTCGTCCCATGAAAGCAAAACCTGCACCCATTTCCACAAGGAATTTCTCTACATGTTTCACCAAACCGATTTCTACATCACGCTCATTGTATTGGTCGGTAAAGGTCAGCATATCGAATATATACGGGTCTTTGAGCATTGATTTCACATCGTTTACTTCGGGAACAGGCAGGGTTTCAGTGAAATTGTTTGCCAACGCACCATGCTTGCCATAGTCATCAAGTTTGATAGCTTCTTGCAGATAGCGTGTATTCCAATGCGATGTAATACTTTGCACCATATACCAATACCGTGCGCGAATATCCTTGACTTGTTGTAAGAGTATCAGGTTATGCGTCCAGCCTAGATGTTTGATAGGAAAGGAAAAATTATATTCGCCTAATTGCGCAATCATTGATTGCGCAATTGAAGAATCAGCACCTTTCACCATCGTAAGTTCTTGATTGTATTCGTTGAAGAACTGTATCATACACTGCATGTTGCGCACAGAAAAACCCTTTATTTCGGAATAATCGTTCTTCAAGTCCACGGACAAGCGTTGCAAGGTTTTCTTGCCCCAACCATCTGCATCTTGACTTTGCCGCAACATACCTCCAATATCCCAATACATTCGGAGCATTTCTTCGTTGGCGGCATAAATCGCTCGTTGTTGGGCAACCAATACCCGCTGCTTGATTTTACGAAGCAGTGCCGCATAACCATTGAAATTATCTGCCAAGTTATCAATTGCTTGTTTATCTGTATTTTTAGTCATAATCTTCTTTGACATTTCCACAAAGTTACGCTTTTTATTCGATTGTACATCAAATTCTTACAATATTATTAGTTATACCCATTATGGACTATTTTCTCATTGAGAAACCTCTTTTCTGCTGTTGGTCATAATGTTATCTTACAACCGGTCTTTTCTTTTAGCATTTCTATAAATTCGACCAAGTTATTTTCTTTTCCCATGATAAGTTGTCATCCAATAAACACAATGTTTCCATGACTTCCTAGTTCGATGCAGTCATTTCAAAATCAAGAGAATACCGAGCGAACGGATAAGATACACTGTTTTCAACCTCAAATTATACGGAAAAACCCATACCTTTTTTATACCTTTGCCCCCAAAAGAAAACAACAGACATGGAACTATTCAATAAAATGATTGCCGCAGCCCTGAAGGTTTCCGTACATCAAGTAGACAATACATTATCTCTACTGGACGGGGGAGCTACCATCCCTTTCATAAGCCGATACCGGAAAGAGGCAACCGGAGGACTGGACGAAGTACAAATAGGCGAAATTAAAGACAGAAATGACAAGTTGTGTGAACTGGCCAAGCGAAAAGAAACTATTCTTTCTACCATAGAAGAACAGGGCAAACTGACAGAAGAATTGCGCAAACGCATTGAACAGAGTTGGGATGCCACCGAAGTGGAAGACATATATCTGCCCTATAAGCCGAAACGTAAAACCCGCGCCGAAGCGGCACGGCAAAAAGGACTGGAACCGCTTGCCACCTTACTGTTATTGCAACGCGAAAACCATCTGGACAGCCGTCTCCCCGCTTTTGTGAAAGGAGATGTGAAAGACGAAGAGGATGCGCTGAAAGGCGCGCGCGACATCATAGCCGAACAAGTGAGCGAGGACGAGCGCGCCCGCAACCAACTGCGCAACCAATTTTCCCGACAAGCTGTCATCACCTCCAAAGTGGTGAAAGGCAAAGAGGAAGAAGCTGCCAAATACCGCGATTATTTCGATTTCAGCGAACCTTTGAAACGCTGTTCCTCCCACCGTCTGCTGGCTATCCGCCGGGGAGAGTCGGAAGGCCTGTTGAAAGTAAGTATAAGTCCTGATGACGAAGAGTGCGCCGGACGGCTGGAACAAATGTATGTCCGTGGCAACAATGAATGCAGCCGCCAGGTAGGCGAGGCAGTGCGTGATGCGTACAAGCGGCTTCTGAAGCCTTCCATCGAAACCGAATTTTCAGCCTTGAGCAAGGAGAAAGCCGACGAGGAGGCAATCCGCGTCTTCGCCGGAAACCTGAGACAGCTTCTGCTGGCTCCTCCTTTGGGACAGAAACGGGTCATGGGAGTTGATCCCGGCTACCGTACCGGATGTAAAATAGTCTGTCTGGACGCCCAAGGCTCTTTGCTGCACAATGAAACCATTTATCCGCATCCGCCTAAGAATGAATACTCACAGGCAGCCCGCAGCATCGTGAAATTGGTAGAACAATATCAGATAGAGGCAATCGCCATAGGCAATGGCACCGCCAGCCGTGAGACAGAACAATTCATCACTTCACAACGCTATGACCGTGAATTGCAAGTATTTGTAGTAAGCGAGGACGGAGCATCCATTTACTCGGCCTCGAAAACCGCCCGAGACGAGTTCCCTGAATACGACGTGACCGTGCGTGGAGCCGTATCCATAGGCCGCCGGTTGATGGACCCGCTGGCCGAACTGGTGAAAATAGATGCCAAATCTATCGGAGTGGGACAATACCAGCATGATGTGGACCAGACTTTATTGAAGAAGTCATTGGACCAGACAGTGGAAAGTTGTGTGAACCTGGTAGGTGTGAACCTCAATACCGCCAGCCGCCATCTGCTGACTTATATATCGGGACTAGGTCCTGCCTTGGCTCAAAACATTGTGGATTACCGCACCGAGAACGGGCCTTTCAGTTCACGCAAGGAATTATTGAAAGTACCCCGGATGGGAGCGAAAGCGTTTGAGCAATGCGCAGGGTTCCTGCGTATCCCACAAGCGAAGAATCCGCTGGACAACTCGGCCGTGCATCCCGAAAGCTATCCCATAGTGGAGCAGATAGCCAAAGACCTGAACTGCACCGTAGACGAACTGATAAAAAGCAAAGAACTGCGCAGCCGGATTGATATCAAGAAGTATGTCACCCCGACAGTGGGGCTTCCCACCTTGACAGACATCATGCAGGAATTGGACAAGCCGGGACGCGACCCACGGCAACAAATCCAAGTTTTTGAATTTGACAAGAATGTAAAGACCATAGAGGATTTGACTGAAGGAATGGAACTGCCCGGCATTGTGAACAATATTACCAACTTCGGTTGCTTTGTAGATATAGGAATCAAAGAGAAGGGTCTGGTGCACGTATCACAACTGGCCGACAAATTTGTGAGCGACCCCACCACCGTAGTCAGCATCCATCAGCATGTACGGGTGAAAGTGATGAGCATAGACCTAGAGCGCAAGCGCATCCAGCTCACTATGAAAGGATTGAATCAATAATTGCAACAAGGTAAAAAAGAATATGGAAGAAGATATAGAAACCTGCGGCTGGTTCGTTTTTTATAAGGATCAGCTGCTGATAGAGAAAAAGAACGGAATGTACACCATACCTTTCGGAACAGAGCCTCCCATGCCTGTTCCGGTGGGAAGCACTATCCACACCATCGGAGAGATAGAGGGACGCACTGCCAAGACTTTCTCCGTACATGCCCCGGTGCCCGGCAGCGAAAATGACCGCCACCTGATGATGGATCTCCGGAGTTCATACGACGTATTGCCTTGGGAAGAGTACAATGTGGGTGGAAAAGCCTTCCAGATACTGAATTGGGACAAGAACAGCCGCTATTGCCCCATGTGCGGCGTACCTACCGTACAGATTTCTCCTATTGCTAAAAAATGCCCCCAATGTCGTCAGGAAATTTATCCGCGCATCTCTCCTGCCATCATTGTATTGATACGCCGGGAAGACAGCATACTGCTGGTCCACGCCCGCAACTTCCGGGGAACCTTCAACGGTTTGGTAGCCGGTTTTCTTGAACCGGGCGAAACTTTGGAGGAATGTGTGCACCGCGAGGTACTGGAAGAAACAGGACTCCATATCAAAAACCTGAAATATTTCGGCAGCCAGCCGTGGCCTTATCCCAGCGGAATCATGATAGGCTTCACCGCCGATTATGAAAGCGGAAACATCAAACTACAACAAGAAGAACTGAATGCCGGCGCTTTCTATACCAAAGACAACTTGCCGGAGATACCCAAAAAGCTGAGCCTGGCAAGAAAACTGATTGATGCGTGGCTGGAGGAAAAGGATCATTTATAGAACGAGATGAGTCATGTTCCATCCATAAATACCTATTTATCGCTTGCAGAACTTAAAAATGTACTATCTTTGCAATATGGAATGGTTAAATAGCTTATTTTTTGAACACACGCCTTTACAGGCGGTTGTAATCCTCTCGATTATCATTGCCGTGGGGCTCGGTTTAGGTAAAATCCACCTGTTTGGCATTTCATTGGGAGTTACCTTCGTCTTTTTTGCCGGTATTCTGGCCGGACACCTGGGATTCTCAATCGACCCGAATATGCTGAATTACGCCGAGAGTTTCGGTCTTGTGCTTTTTGTATACGAACTGGGCTTGCAGGTAGGTCCCGGCTTTTTCAGTTCATTCCGTAAAGGCGGCGTACAGCTCAATATGCTGGGCATAGGCGTTATTCTGGCAGGTACGGTCATGACGGTGCTTTTCAGCAAACTGGGAGGCATACCGATGAGCGATATGGTAGGCATCCTTTGTGGAGCCACCACCAATACTCCCGCTTTGGGGGCCGCCCAACAGACATTGAAACAAATGGGGGAACCCGCCAGTGGCGCTGCGTTAAGTTGCGCCGTAACCTATCCGCTGGGAGTGGTAGGTGTTATTCTGGCCATGCTGCTGGTACGCAAATTATTTGTCCGTCCCTCAGATATCGACATTCACGAGCACGAGGACACCAATCAAACGTTCATTGCCACCTTCAAAGTGCACAATCCCGCCATTTTCAATAAAAGCATAAAAGAAGTAGCTTTATTAAGCTATCCTAAATTTGTTATCTCCCGTTTATGGCGGGAAGGTACGGTAAGCATCCCCACTTCCGAAAAAATACTGAAAGAGAATGATCGCCTGCTGGTTATCACCACCGAAAAGGACGCTCCCTCGCTCACGATTCTTTTCGGCGAACAGGAAAACCAGGATTGGAATAAAGAAGACATCGACTGGAATGCCATAGACAGCCAATTGATTTCCAAACATATCGTTATCAGCCGCCCCGAAATAAACGGGAAAAAACTAGGCTCTTTACGTCTGCGCAACAGCTATGGCATCAACATCAGCCGTGTGATGCGCAGCGGGGTACAACTGCTTGCCACACCGGGGCTGATCCTCCAACTGGGCGACCGGCTGACCGTAGTGGGAGAAGCCAAAGCCATAGAGAATGTGGAAAAAGTATTGGGCAATGCGGTTAAAACGTTGAAGGACCCTAATCTTGCCGCCATTTTTATAGGTATTGTACTGGGATTGATACTAGGCTCCATCCCTATCGCCATCCCCGGCATCAGCACTCCCGTTAAATTAGGCCTGGCAGGCGGACCTATCGTAGTAGGAATTCTTATCGGATGCTTTGGCCCCCGTTTCCACCTCATCACTTATACCACCCGGAGTGCCAACCTGATGCTGCGCGGTATCGGGTTATCCCTCTATCTGGCTTGCCTGGGACTGGATGCAGGCGCACATTTCTTCGAGACAGTGATGCGCCCCGAAGGAGCCATCTGGATAGCTGTAGGCTTCGCCATCACCTTTATTCCGGTAGTCATTATGGCATTAGTGGCCCTCCGCATAAGCCACCTCGACTTCGGAAGCACCTGTGGCATGCTGTGTGGAAGCATGGCAAACCCTATGGCATTGAACTATGCCAATGACACGTTACCCGGTGATAATCCGGCAGTGAGTTATGCCACCGTATATCCGCTGTCCATGTTCAGCCGGGTCATTATAGCCCAATTAATACTTATGTTTTTTATATAATTTCCAGCTATGAACGCTTATAATTCTATCACACCGGAAACCATACAGGAAGATATGCGATACCTGCAACTGCTGTCGCATAGTTTCCCCACTATAGCCGATGCCAGTACGGAAATAATCAACCTAGAAGCTATTCTGAACCTGCCTAAAGGTACAGAACATTTCCTTGCCGACCTGCACGGAGAGTACGAGGCATTCCAGCATGTATTGCGGAATGCTTCCGGGGCCATCAAAAGAAAAGTAAATGAAATATTCGGCAATACCCTGCGCGAGAATGAAAAAAAAGAACTATGTACGCTGATTTATTATCCGGAACAAAAACTGGATCTGGTAAAAGCAGTGGAAACGGATTTGGACGACTGGTATGTCATCACGTTGAACCAACTGGTACGTGTATGCCAGAATGTATCCTCCAAATATACCCGTTCCAAAGTGCGGAAGTCGCTTCCCAAAGAATTCTCGTATATCATTCAGGAGTTGTTGCACGAAAACTCAATGGTTCCCAACAAACAGGCGTATATTAATGTCATCATCAGCACCATCATTTCTACCCGCCGCGCCGATGACTTTATCATTGCCCTATGCAACCTCATCCAACGGCTCACCATAGACACACTGCATGTGCTGGGTGATATATTCGACCGTGGCCCTGCCCCCCACCGCATTATGGACATATTATGCGATTATCATAATTTCGACGTACAATGGGGAAACCATGACATTTTATGGATGGGAGCCGCAGCCGGCAACGACTGCTGTATGGCAAACGTGCTACGCCTGGCCATGCGTTATGGCAACCTTGCCGCTCTGGAGGACGGATATGGCATCAACCTTCTGCCCCTGGCCACCTTTGCCATGGAAACATACGCTGATGATCCCTGCACCCTGTTCGGACCGAAAGTAGAGAAAGAAGACTGTACGTACAATGCCAAGACGCTGCGCATGATAGGCCAGATGCACAAAGCAATCAGTGTTATCCAGTTCAAGCTGGAAGCGGAGATTATCAGGCGCCGCCCCGATTTCGAGATGGACGACCGTATGCTGCTACACCGTATAGACTTCGAGCGTAAGACCATCACAATGCCCAATGGAAAAGAATATGAGCTGAAAGACAGTTTTCTTCCTACGGTAGATCCTGCCGATCCTTATAAGCTGACAGACGAAGAACGGGAAATTATGAACAAACTCCATCGTTCATTTGTCAGCAGTGAGAAATTGAAAAAACATATCCGCTGCCTGTTCCGTTACGGATGCATGTACACGGTGAGCAACTCAAATCTGCTGTTCCACGCCTCCATTCCCTTGAATGCCGACGGTACGCTGAAAGATGTGTCCATAGCCGGAAAAACGTACAAGGGAAAAGCCTTGCTGGAAAAAGTAGGGCATTTGATCCGTACCGCTTTCTTCGCTGAGGAAGACAACGAGGACAGACCCTTTGCTGTAGACTATGTATGGTACTTGTGGTGTGGCAAAGACTCCCCTGCTTTCGACAAAGACAAAATGGCTACTTTTGAACGTTACTTCTTAAAAGAGAAAGAGTTGCACAAGGAAGTGAAAGGTCACTATTACAGCCTGCGCAATGAAGAAAAAGTATGTGACATGCTGCTGGACGAGTTCGGCGTGATAGGAACACACCGCCATATCATCAACGGGCATGTACCCGTAAAAACCATCCAAGGTGAGAATCCGATAAAAGCAAACGGCAAGATGATGGTCATAGACGGAGGATTCTCTAAAGCGTATCATTCGGAAACCGGAATTGCCGGATATACACTGGTATACCATTCGCGCGGATTCCAACTGGTACAGCACGAACCGTTCACCTCAATGCAAAAAGCCATTGAAGAAGGGCAGGATATCAAATCGAGCACTCAGATAGTAGAAATGAGCACCCAACGCATGATGGTAAAGGACACTGACAAAGGACGGGAACTGGTGACACAGATCAACGATTTAAAGAAATTGCTGATGGCCTACCGGACAGGACTTATCAAGGAGAAATCCATATAAACAGATTATCCGCAATCATACTACCGGATAATAAATGAAAGTTTATTGCCCTATGATTGCGGATAAAAAAATAAAGCCCGTATCAGACTCACGTCTACCGGGCTTTTGGATTACCGAACAAAAATATCGTTATACAATCTTGTTCATCGCCGAATCGGGGAAAACCACCGTCGGCTTGAACGATTTAGCTTCCTCAAAATCCATCATGGCGTATGACATGATAATCACAATGTCACCCACCTGTACTTTCCGGGCAGCAGCCCCATTCAGACAAATACATCCCGAACCGCGCTCACCCTTAATAATATAAGTTTCAAACCTCTCGCCGTTATTATTATCCACAATGTGCACTTTCTCGCCGGCAATCATGTTGGCGGCATCCATCAAGTCCTCGTCAATCGTAATACTACCCATGTAATTCAAATTGGCTTCCGTTACACGGACACAATGCAGTTTCGACTTTAATACCTCAATCATCATAATTCTAATGGTTAACGATCACTATCCCTTATATTTTATATTATCTATCAAACGTACCTCTCCGCAAAATACCGTAATGCAACCTACTGCATAATCCGTATCTTCCCAATCCGTTATTTTCTGAAGCGTAGTGCCGTCTACTATTTCAAAATATTCCAGACGCAAACCCGGAGCGGCAGCAATCGCATCTTCTACAAACTTCTGAGTCTCAGCGACCGGATGAGATTTTGCAAAAGTACAACTCTTAAATAAAGTCTGCGAAATATTCAGCGCATACTCTCTCTCCACCGCAGAAAGCCGTGCATTGCGGCTGCTCAATGCCAGCCCGTCTTCCTCACGCACAATAGGACAACCTACAATTTCCAGTCCGTTGAACCCTATCTGTTTCACCATTTCACGAATAATAGCCAACTGCTGGAAATCTTTCTCACCGAAATAAGCACGGGTAGGATTTACAATCATAAACAGCTTGCTCACTATCTGGCATACTCCATTGAAATGTCCCGGACGGAAACGGCCTTCCATCACTGTGTCCAACGGCGCATAGCTGAACTGCCGGGTATCAGGCTCAGGATAAATCTCTTCTACAGACGGAGCAAAAACAAAAGCCGCCCCTACTTTTTCCAACAATTCACAATCGGCATCCAATGTACGCGGATATTTTGCCAAGTCATTTTTGTCGTTAAACTGGGTAGGATTCACAAAATCACTTACCACCACTACATCATTTTCTGCAACAGCACGTTTCACCAACGAAGCGTGTCCGGCATGGAGTGCACCCATCGTAGGTACCAAACCTATTGTCTTTCCCTCACTGCGCAGGGCATCCAGCTCTGACTGAAGCTCTTTGATTGTTTGAACTAACTTCATCTTTTTATCTCTTTTGTTTGAGTAGTTTCATTTAAAACGGCTGCAAAGTAAACCATTATTTGGGAGATAACGAAGAAAAAAAGAGTTTTAATTAATGATGAGTGGTTAGTAATAAGTGGTTAATAGCTTGCAGATATGGCGCAATAAGCCCTCTTCAGCCACCGGCCGGCCACCTGTTCTTTCCCATTTTTCACCTAATTCCGCAAGGCATCGGCCATCAACTTCCAACTGCTAATTACTAATTACCAGCCACTTAACATATCATAAGGAATTATTATTCCTCGTTTCTTGCCACTCTCATCTATTTTTTTTATATCTTTGCAAAATGATTATGAGCAACAAAAAGTTAAGATGAAGGCAAATAAAGTTTTATTTATTACACAAGAGATTACCCCTTACGTTCCCGAATCCGAAATGGCAAACATGGGAAGATTTCTTCCTCAGGCTATTCAGGAAAAAGGCAGAGAAATCAGAACTTTTATGCCAAAATGGGGCAATGTCAATGAGCGCAGAAACCAATTACACGAAGTCATCCGCCTGTCCGGCATGAATTTAATCATAGACGATACGGACCATCCGCTGATTATCAAGGTAGCATCTATCCAAGCTGCACGTATGCAGGTTTACTTCATTGACAATGACGACTATTTCCAGCACCGCCAAATGGTAGCTGACGAAAACGGTGTAGAATACAAAGACAATGACGAACGTGCTATTTTTTATGCACGCGGCGTATTGGAAACGGTAAAGAAATTACGCTGGTGTCCGGACATTATCCATTGCCAAGGGTGGATGAGTGCATTTGTACCTCTTTATATCAAGAAGGCTTATCAGGATGAACCGTCATTCAGAGACTCAAAAGTAGTATTTTCGGTATTTGAAGATGATTTCAAATCGGACTGCGAAGGTAATCTGACTGAAAAACTCATGCTGAAAGGCATTGAAAAGAATGATGTGGAAAGCATCGTCAAATCTCCGGCAAATTACGAGGAGTTGTGCAAACTGGCCATTGCCTACTCCGACGGTGTGATACAAAACAGCGAAAAAGTGAACGAGAATGTCATGAAGTTCGCCCGTGAATCGGGTGTGCCCGTGCTCGACTATCAGCCTGCCGATACCTATGTAGATGCTTTCAATGAGTTCTATGACAAAGTATGGGAGTTTGAAAAGAAATAACTCACTAAGAATAATAAAGATGAAAATCAAATACTTATGCGCATTGTTGTTGGCTGCACTTATTTATAGTTGTGATGATTCAACAACCGGCATCGGGACTGATCTTATCCCCGGTGGAGATAAGATTCCGGCAAATACAGACAGTTATGAGTTTACCACCAAATCTCTGTTGGCCGACTCTGTTTATGCACGTACCAGTACTGCATATTTAGGACGATATACCGATGAGCAATTTGGAGAATTTACTGCCGACTTTATAGCACAGTTCACCTGTATGGACAACTTCAAATTTGAAGAAGAGCTGACCAAAGTCATCGGAGTAAATATAAGTCTGCAATACGGGTCTTTCTTTGGTGACTCACTGAATGCCATGCGCTTACAGGTTGACACATTGGACAAGGTTATTCCTGAAAAAGAACTAAGTACTTTCTATACCAGTGTGGATCCTAAAGATTATTACAACGAAAAAGGAAAGCCTATCGCTGTAAAAGCCTATTCGGCAGTAGGTCCGTCTACAAGCAAAGATGAAACTACAACCACAAGCAGCGGTGTCAAGCAAAGAACAATTATACAGACTATCAAATTGCCCAATTCATTAGGCGATCACATCTTCAACAAATACAAGGAGAACAAAGAGTATTTCAAGACTCCTGAAAGTTTTATCAAGAATGTATTAAAGGGAGTTTACATTCGCTGTACTCATGGCGACGGAACCATTTTATACATTGACGGTTTAAGCCTGAATCTTAATTTTGAAGCCCTGATAGAAAGTTCTTCCGGCAAGCGGGATTCGTTGGTTTACAAATCCTATTTCTTTGGAGCAACCAAGGAAGTGATACAAGCCAACCACTTCAGTAACGGTAGCAGATTGGAAGAGTTAGCCCAAGATCCGGACCATACTTACCTCAAAAGTCCGGCAGGTATTTTTACAGAAGCGACTTTCCCCATTGCAGAGATTTACAATGAACATAAAAGAGATACGCTAAATGGTGTAAATGTATCATTCACACGCTACAACGAGAAAGAGTCCAAATACAAAATGGGCATCCCCCAATATGTATTGATGGTCAGAAAGAAAGATATGTTCTCGTTCTTTGAAGAAAACAAGATTATCGATAACAAGACTTCTTTCTTAAGTTCATATAGCAGCAGTAACAATACATACACCTTTACCAACATCGCTCCCTTAATCACTTACTGCATTGAGGAACGGAAAAAAGGCATAACAGCAGCAGGTGGAGATCCTGAAAAGGAAGAAGACGGAAAAGAATGGGACGCTAAAAATCCGGACTGGAACAGAGTTGTCATCATACCTGTCAAAGCAGTATCCAATTCAAACAATGAAATAGTTGAAATATCCAACAGCTTAGGTATGGAAAGCGCTATGTTAAAAGGTGGAACGAATCCTGAGAATAAGCTGAAAATGCAAATCTTCTACACTACATTTTAAGACTTTTTTATTTAACCAAATAAAGAACAGGCGGCAACTACAGCAATATAGTTTCCGCCTGTTTAATTTACTCCACCGTAATCATACCACACCGGATGATAAATGGAAATTCATGGAACGCAAATATCCCATCAACACTTCACACCATGATTGAGAATGACCATAAAAACAGACTATATAAAATAAGCCGGCAAAATCCTTTTCACGGATCCTGCCGGCTTATTTATGTTTATGGGAATCCTCTATCCCCTAGAAAGGCAAATCATCCTTCTCGTCTGTCGCGGCAAAATCTACCGGTGCAGCGGGAGCAGCATTCATGGGAGGAAACGGAGCATCCGGTGCAACAGGTCCCTGGGCACCCACACGCTCTACTTTCCACGCACGGATACTGTTGAACCAACGACCATTCCACTCGCGGGCATCCACATCAAAAAACACATTCAACTCTTCACCTGCCTGAATATTAAATTGCGCTATCTTATCTGCTCCAAATACGTCAAAACACATTTTTTTAGGATATTGATCATGCGTTTCAATTACGTATTCTTGTACTTTCCATTCATTTCCTGTCTTTGAAACTCCTCCTCTCGGTTCGAGGACTGCTATTACTTTTCCTGCTAATTCCATATTACGTTATTTAAATTCGCCACGAAAGTACACTTTTCCTTGCGAGTAAACTAATTTTTTCGCCATTTTTTGCGCTTGAACCATAATCTTTTCGTAACTTTGGCAGTTAAATGAATATAGAGATATAGAATATAAATATAATAATATAAAACTATGAAGTTCATCGTTTCAAGTACTGGATTATTCAGTCATTTACAAGCTATTAGCCGAGTAATCAACTCCAAAAATTCGTTACCTATTCTTGATTGTTTCTTAATGGAACTGACTGACGGAACGTTGTCGCTCACTGCCTCTGACAGCGAAACGACCCTGTCCACTTCTTTGGAAGTAAATGAAAGTGACGGTGACGGACGCTTTGCCGTTTCTTCAAAAACCATACTCGAAGCCCTGAAAGAAATACCCGAACAACCACTGACTTTCCTGGTAAATACAGAGAATCTGGAAATCACCGTACAATATCAGAATGGTAAATACAGCCTGATGGGACAAAATGCCGACGAATATCCGCAGGCTCCCGCATTAGGCGCAAATGCGGTACACGTAACAATGGGCGCTCCGGTGATGCTGGCAGGTATCAACCGTTCTTTGTTCGCTACTGCCGATGACGAGTTACGTCCGGTAATGAATGGTATTTATTTTGATATCACTACCGAAGACATCACTTTCGTAGCCTCAGACGGGCACAAATTAGTACGCAATAAAACATTTGTGGCACACGGCGATGAAAAAGCCGCTTTCATTCTGCCCAAGAAACCGGCAACCCTGCTGAAGAACCTGTTGCCGAAAGAACAAGGAGATGTGCAAATTGATTTTGACGACCGTAACGCTACGTTTACATTAGAAAACTACAGCATGATATGCCGTCTTATCGAAGGACGCTATCCCAATTATAATTCAGTAATTCCGCAGGATAATCCGCACAAGGCCACCATTGACCGCATGATGCTGATCAGTGCGCTCCGCCGTGTATCTGTATTCTCATCACAAGCAAGCAGTTTGATAAAACTCCGCCTCAGTGAAAATCAGATCCAGATCTCCGCACAAGACATAGATTTCTCCACCTCAGCAGAAGAAACACTGACTTGCCAATATACAGGAAGCCCCATGAGCATCGGCTTTAAATCAACATTCCTGATCGATATTTTAAACAATATCTCGGCACAGGAAATACTTTTCGAACTGGCTGATCCTTCACGTGCGGGTGTTATTGTTCCTGTAGAACAGGAAGAAAAAGAAGACCTGCTGATGCTGCTGATGCCTATGATGCTGAACGACTAAAAACGACACGCCACCATGTGGCGGAAAAACAATATATAATACAAGCTGAAAATGAAATTGAACTTGAAGAATCCTATTGTTTTTTTCGATTTGGAAACAACGGGAACAAATATAAACACAGACAGAATAGTGGAAATATGCTATCTGAAGGTGTACCCAAACGGCAACGAAGAAACGAAGACCATGCGTATCAATCCGGAAATGCATATTCCCGAACAATCTTCTGCCATCCACGGTATTTATGACGCAGATGTGGCGGACTGCCCTACTTTCAAGGAAGTGGCAAAAGAGATAGCCCGGGACATTGAGGGATGTGACCTTGCCGGTTTCAATTCCAATCGTTTCGACATTCCGGTTTTGGCCGAGGAGTTCCTGCGCGCAGGAGTAGACATTGACATGATGAAACGAAAATTCATTGACGTGCAGGTGATTTATCACAAACTGGAACAGCGCACCCTGTCTGCCGCCTATAAATTCTATTGCGGAAAGAATCTGGAAGATGCCCATACAGCCGAAGCCGACACACGTGCCACATACGAAGTACTGAAATCCCAATTGGACCGCTATCCGGAAGAATTGCAAAACGATATGGCATTTCTAGCCGAATATTCAAGTTTCAACAAGAACGTAGATTTCGCCGGACGCATTGTTTATGATGACAAAGGCGTGGAAGTCTTTAATTTTGGGAAATACAAAGGAATGTCGGTCAGCGAAGTATTACAAAAAGATCCGGGCTACTACAGCTGGATACTGAACGGTGACTTTACGCTGAACACGAAAAACGTACTGACAAAAATCAGACTACGTGAATCGGGAATGATGAAATGAGTATGAAAGGAAAAAAAATCGTACTAGGTATAACCGGAAGTATAGCCGCCTATAAAGCGGCTATACTCATTCGCGGACTTATTAAGAAGGGAGCGGAAGTACAAGTCGTGATTACCCCCGCAGGCAAAGAATTCATCACACCTATCACTTTGTCTGCATTAACAAGCAAACCTGTTATCAGCGAGTTTTTTGCCCAGCGTGACGGGACATGGAACAGCCACGTTGATTTGGGACTATGGGCGGATGCCATGATTATCGCTCCGGCTACCGCATCCACTATTGGTAAAATGGCCAACGGAATAGCGGACAATATGCTGATCACGACTTATCTGTCAATGAAAGCTCCCGTATTCGTAGCTCCGGCAATGGATCTGGATATGTTCGCACACCCTTCCACCCGGAAGAATCTGGACACGCTCCGTTCTTACGGAAATCATATTATAGAACCGGCAGAAGGGGAACTGGCAAGCCATCTGGTAGGAAAAGGCAGAATGGAAGAACCGGAAAAAATAGTGGAAATTCTGGAAGCTTTCTTTGCCAAACAACAAGACATGGCCGGAAAGAAAGTAGTCATTACCGCCGGTCCAACCTACGAGAAAATAGATCCGGTACGCTTTATCGGCAATTATTCTTCAGGAAAAATGGGATTCGCACTTGCCGAGGAATGCGCTTCACGTGGAGCGGAAGTATCGCTAATCAGCGGACCGGTAACGATTCAGGCCCATCACCCTAACATCCGCCGCATAGATGTGGAAAGTGCCGGAGAAATGTACGAAGCCGCCATCCGCGAGTTTCCTACAGCTTCGGCCGGCATCCTGTGTGCGGCAGTGGCCGACTTTACCCCGGAAACCGTAGCCGGTCATAAAATCAAAAGAGAGAAAGATAATTTAACACTGCAACTGAAACCCACACAAGACATTGCCGCCGCACTGGGAAACCGGAAAAAAGACGGACAGACATTAGTGGGATTTGCCTTGGAAACAAATGATGAAACAAAAAATGCACAAAGAAAACTGGAACGTAAGAACCTTGATTTCATTGTACTGAACTCATTGAACGACCAAGGAGCCGGGTTTCGTTGTGACACCAACAAAATAACGATTATAGACCGTCAGGGAGCAACTCCTTATCCGCTGAAAAGCAAACAGGAAGTAGCAAGGGATATTATTGACAGACTGGTAAATAATAAATAATTTCTTAATTTGCCACGTTGCCAATGTGCTAATGCGCTAATTACCATGCGGAATACAACAGCGCAGCAAATTAGCAAATTGACAAATCAGCAAATTATTAAAAAGGAGCAAGAATATGCTGCAATCTATCTATATACAGAATTATGCATTGATTGATACATTGGATATCAGTTTCACCCCCGGCTTCTCTGTCATCACCGGAGAGACCGGCGCCGGTAAATCGATTATTCTAGGCGCTATCGGCTTGTTACTGGGACAACGGGCCGATATCAAAGCGATCAAGAAAGGCGCCAATAAATGTATTGTAGAAGCACGTTTCAACATCTCCGCCTATCAGATGGAGCCTTTCTTTACCCAAAGAGATTTGGAATATGATCCGGATGAATGTATTATCCGCCGCGAGTTATATGCATCAGGTAAAAGCCGCGCATTCATAAACGATACTCCGGCCTCATTGGCGCAGATGAAGGAACTGGGCGAGAAACTGATAGATGTACATAGCCAGCATCAAAACCTGTTGCTCAACAGTGAGGGATTCCAATTGAATGTATTGGATATCCTGGCACAAGATGACAACGAACTTTCAGCATACAAGGATATTTATACCGAGTACAGAAACGTATGCAAACAGCTGGCCGACTTCATAACGCAAGCCGAGCAAAGCCGGAAGGATGAAGATTACATCCGGTTCCAACTGGAACAGCTGGATGATGCAAACCTTCAGGAAGGAGAACAAACCGAACTGGAACAGGAAGCCGAAACCTTGAATCATGCCGAAGAGATAAAAGCGGGTTTGTACAAAGTGGACCAAATAATGGCTTCGGAAGATGCCAGCCTGTTATCCGCTACCAAAGAATGTATGCAAACCCTGCATAACATAGCGAGAGTGTACACACGTGCCCAGGAATGGATAGGGCGTTTAGACAGTTGTTACATAGAACTGAAAGATCTGTCGCATGAAATAGCAGGCGCACAGGAGGAAGTGGAGTTCAACCCCACCCGTCTGGATTATGTAAATGAACGCCTGAACTTAATCTACTCTTTGCAACAGAAGCATCACGTACAAACAATAGAGGAATTGATAGCCGTGCAAACCGACTATCATGAGAAGCTGAACGCCATCACTTCTTTTGATGACCGTATAGCAGAACTTACCGCCCAAAAAGAAACGCTATATGACAAAGTGATAAAGCAAGCTGCTGTGTTGACAAAACTCCGTTCCCAATCGGGCAAGCACATTGAAAGACAGATGCAAAGCCTGCTGGTTCCTCTCGGTATGCCCAATGTGCGCTTTGTGGTGGAACTGAATCCGCGCAAGGAACCGGACAGTAAAGGGATGGACAGTGTGACATTCCTGTTTTCGGCCAACAAGAATGGAACATTACAAAATGTAGCTTCCGTAGCATCGGGTGGTGAGATTGCCCGTGTCATGCTTTCGCTGAAAGCCATGATAGCCGGAGCTGTGAAACTGCCTACTATCATCTTTGATGAAATAGACACCGGAGTTTCCGGTTCCATCGCCGAGAAAATGGCGCTCATCATGCAGGAGATGGGAAAACAAAACCGTCAGGTCATCAGCATCACCCACCTGCCCCAGATTGCAGCACGCGGCATCACTCATTATAAAGTATATAAGGAAGATACGGAAACAGGCACCAACAGCCACATCCGCCGCCTGACTGATGAAGAAAGAGTAAAAGAAATTGCCAATATGCTAAGTGGGGCTACCTTGACAGAGGCAGCCCTGAACAATGCAAAGGCGCTGATAAGTGGCTAGTGCCAATTACCACTAACCACCTGTCACTAACCATTAACCACTTATTAAATATGTTAGAAAAGAATGAAATGATTTTCGGTGTACGCGCTGTTATTGAAGCCATACAAGCCGGAAGAGAGATAGATAAAGTATTGGTGAAGAAAGATATACAGAGCGAACTGTCCAAAGAACTGTTTACCTGCTTGAAAAATACCCTCATCCCTGTTCAGCGTGTACCCGTGGAGCGTATTAACCGTATTACCCGGAAAAACCATCAGGGAGTTGTAGCATTCATCTCCTCTGTCACCTACCAGAAAACAGAAGATCTGGTACCTTTCCTGTTTGAAGAAGGAAAAACACCCCTATTCGTCATGCTGGATGGAATTACCGATGTACGTAACTTCGGAGCCATTGCCCGTACCTGCGAATGTGCCGGTGCAGATGCCATTATTATTCCCTCGAAAAACAGTGTCAGTGTCAATGCCGACGCAATGAAAACATCAGCAGGAGCTCTGCACACTCTTCCCGTATGCCGCGAACAAAATCTGACTAATACCATCAAGTATCTGAAAGACTGCGGATTCAAGATTGTAGCAGCCACGGAAAAAGGTGATTATGATTACACCAAAGCAAACTATAAAGATCCTGTATGTATCATTATGGGAGCCGAGGACACAGGTGTTCCCTACGAACACCTTTCCCTGTGCGATGAATGGATCAAAATACCGTTAATGGGTAAAATAGAATCATTGAACGTATCGGTTGCCGCAGGTATTCTGATTTATGAAGCTGTAAAGCAACGCGGCTTCACAGAAGACAAAACGGCATCCGCTTTATAAATACCGTATCATCGTTAACAAACAACTAACTATATCATGAAGAAAGTACTTTTGATACTGGCATGCGGCATAGCCGCCCAGCTAAGCTATGCACAAGCAACCCCAAAGTGGGCCGGCAAAGCTAAAAAAGCCGTTTTTTCCATCGTTACATACGATAAAGATAACAAAATCAAGAATACAGGAAATGGATTCTATATCAATGAAAATGGAACGGCATTATCCGATTATACCCTGTTTGAAGGAGCCGAACGTGCAGTAATCATTAATGCGGACAGTAAAGAATTGCCTGTATTGCGTATCTTGGGAGCCAACTCCATGTATGACATCGTAAAATTTAATACTGAAACCGATAAAAAGACCATAGCATTAAAATCGGCATCACAGCCGGCATCGGTAGGTGAAACAGTCTATCTGCTACCCTACTCGACTCAAAAAGCGGCAACCTGCCAGACAGGGACCGTCACCAAAGTAGACACCATCGGCGACAAGGCATATTACTATACACTGGCAATGACAACCAACGAAAAAACAGTAAGTTGCCCTATTATGAATGCCAATGGAGAAGTATTAGGTTTAATCCAAAAAAACGCATCGGATGAAGCCAAGGAAAGTTATGCCATCGGAGCTACATACGGTGCCTCGCTGAGCATCACCGCCCTTTCTTTGAACGATATGTCACTGAATAAAATCGGCATCAAAAAAGGACTGCCCGAAACAGAAGACCAAGCACTGGTGTACCTGTTCATGGCATCTTCACAACAAAATCAGGACGAATATATCACCACATTAAACGATTTCCTGGAACAATATCCCAACAGCGCGGACGGATATATACGCCGTGCCACTACTTATATGGGATTTAATGATGATGAACACAACGCTTTGGCAGATGCCGACCTGAAGAAAGCACTGGAAGTGACAGCCAACAAGAGTGAAACGCAATATAATATCGCTAAATTAATTTATTCGTACACCATCTCTTTAGGTGACAAGAAACCATACGGTGACTGGAGTTACGACAAAGCTCTCTCCATTATTCATGATGCCATGCAGGCCGACAACCAACCCATTTACACACAATTGGAGGGAGACATTCTGTTTGCTATGAAAAAATATCCTGAGGCATACGCCGCTTATGAAAAAGTGAACCAGTCTTCCATAGCCTCTGCCGCTACATTTTACTCGGCAGCCAAAACCAAACAACTGATTGAAGGAACAGATATGAACGAGGTTATTGCCTTGATGGATAGTGCTGTGGCACGTTTCACCAAGCCTTATACATCGGAAGCGGCTCCTTATTTCTATGAACGGGCAGAGATAAAAGCCCAGACAGGCAAATACCGTGAAGCGGTAATAGATTATGATACTTTTTATGATGCCATCGGTGGACGCGTTACAGCCGCCTTTTATCTGCAACGCGAACAGGCGGAAATACAATGTAAAATGTATCAGCAAGCTATCAACGACATTAATAAAGCAGTAGAAATGACTCCTGAGGATGTAGCCATGTGGGTGGAAAAAGGTTCGGTGCATCTACGTGTAGGGCAACATAACGAAGCAATAGAAGCATTGGAAAAGGCTATCTCTTTAGACCCGAAAGCCGCAGCCGCATATCGTATGCTGGGATACTGCCAGATACAATTAAAGAAAAACAAAGAAGCCTGTGCAAATTTTGCCAAAGCAAAAGAACTGGGCGATGAAGTGGTAGACGGACTGATACAGAAGTATTGCAAATAATACCGGGAAGCTCCATCTGAAATCCGCGAATCTTGCTACATGATTTCTGAAATCTTGTTGCATGATTCGCGGATTTTTGCTACAAGATTTCAGGAAACATTCCCTGTCATTCATGAAAAAGCAGGAAAGAAAAAAATTCTACTTATCTTCCAACTGCCGTATAATCAGTACCCGTTTCGTATCTTCCGTCACCCGGAAACGGTCATCGCTACGCTCTCCTACCAGCCATACAATCCGGTCTGCTGAGCAAACCACATACTGATTTTCTTTCTGGAAAAGAGAAAACTTACGATCTGTCAGATAATCGCTGACCTTCTTTTTCCCTTTCATTCCGAAAGGAACAAACTTATCCCCCTGCCGCCATTTACGCACCGTGAGAGGTAGTACCACCTTATCCGCATCCAAACAGGCCGTATTCTTATTCCTGGGGATGACAAAGTCCGGCATTATTTCCTGCGTTTCCATTGCAAGCCGGAATGGGGGCACATTTTCCTCCACTTCCTCATCCGCCGGCTTCCTCCTGCGAATAATCAGCTCCGTCCTGTCGCGCAGCACCTCCCATCCGGCAGAAACGAATCTTTTTCCCGACTGGGCAGACAAACTGCGGAATACATCTCCTACCTGAACGGAATTGAAACCTAACGGATGAAGAATCTCAAACAGCAAAGCCGCCGGAACACTCTCTTCCATCAAACGAGAAATAAGAATATGGCCGGACTTTTCCATCACCCTTTCTTTCCCCGCCTCTATTTCCTTATTATATATAAGAGAAACATCAGTCAGACGTCTGGATGTTTCAGCTATACTTTCACTGACAGAAGGATTCAGCTCACGCAACATCGGAAGAATATTCAGACGGATTTTATTACGCATATATTCATCTTGCAGATTGGTACTGTCTGTAACATAACCTTGACGCAAACAACGCAAATAATCCAAAATATCCTGACGGCTCACCTCCAACAAAGGCCGTACAATGCAGCCGTTATGCGGACTGATACCTTTCAAGCCATTGATTCCCGCGCCACGTATCAAATTCAATAAAAAAGTTTCCACACTATCGTCCCGATGATGGGCTACGGCAATAACAGCCATCCCCCTCTCCTTACGCAGTTGTTCGAACCAATCATAGCGCATTTCGCGAGCTGCCATCTCAATAGAAACATGATGCCTTGAAGCATAAGCGACTGTATCAAAATGAGTAACATGCAAAGTCACTCCCAGCCCTTTACACAACTCATTGACAAACCTTTCATCTCTATCGGACTCCTCACCACGAAGATGGAAGTTACAATGGGCAGCCTCACAATGATACCCTAAAACAAGCAAGACACGCAACAAAGCTACCGAATCCGCTCCGCCACTCAATGCCACTAACACCTTATCATGCAAAGTGAAAAGTTGTTTTTCCTCTATATACTTCTGAATATTCCAATGAAACATGACACAAAGATAAGGGTTCTGCAAGACAAAAACAAAGTGCCTGTTCTTTATTTAAAAACAATCTAAATAGTTTGCATACTTCTAAGTAATAACTTATCTTTGCGAAAAATTTAAAACAAGATGCGTTTATCCGAATTAAGAACAGGAGAAAAAGGCGTAATAGTCAAGGTGTTAGGTCACGGTGGTTTCCGCAAGCGAATCGTTGAAATGGGTTTTATTAAAGGAAAAACCGTAGAGGTAATCTTGAACGCCCCTTTGAAAGACCCTATAAAATACAGACTACTAGGTTACGAGATCTCTCTCCGAAGACAAGAGGCAGATATGATTGAGGTGGTAAGCGAGCAGGAAGCACGCACGATGCAGAACCCTTACCATGGTTCCATAACAGAAGATGTACCCGTGTCCGAATCAGAACTGGTGGCACTGGCAAAAGGCAAACGCCGTACAATCAATGTAGCCTTAGTAGGTAATCCTAATTGTGGAAAGACTTCGCTATTCAATATTGCATCCGGCGCCCATGAACATGTAGGAAACTACAGTGGTGTGACAGTAGATGCCAAAGAAGGTTTTTTCGACTTCCAAGGTTATCATTTCCGTATTGTAGATTTACCCGGAACCTATTCTCTTTCAGCCTATACTCCGGAAGAACTTTATGTACGCAAACATATCATTGAAGAAACTCCGGATGTAATCATCAATGTGGCAGACTCTTCCAACCTGGAACGTAATTTCTATCTTACCACCCAATTGATTGACATGAATGTGCGTATGGTCATCGCACTGAATATGTATGACGAACTGGAAAGCAGCGGCAACAAACTGGATTACATCAAGTTAAGCCAATTGATCGGAGTGCCTATGATACCTACTGTCTGCCGGCGGGGTGAAGGCATAGACCAACTGTTCCATGTTATCATCGGTATTTACGAAGGCGGGGATTTCCTGTCACAAAAGGGCGAAATACGTTCTGAAATTCTGGAAGATCTGAGAGACTGGCACAAAACCTATGTACCCGACCACGAATTCGGAAGCCACAAAGAAGAGGAAGATGCCCGCCCACGCGGATATATGCGCCATATTCACATTAACCACGGTCCTGAACTGGAGCGCAGTATCGAAGAAGTAAAAAAAGCAATCAGTCAAAACGAAGACATACGCCATAAATACTCCACCCGCTTCCTATCTATCAAATTACTGGAAAACGATAAGGAAATAGAAAATTTCATCTCTACACTGCCTAATGGCAAAGAAATTATAGCGATACGCAACAAGGAAACCTTACGTATCCGTAAAGTGATGAACGAAGACAGCGAGCAAGCTATTACGGATGCTAAATATGGTTTTATTACCGGAGCTTTGAAGGAAACATTCACCGACAATCATTTGGAAAAAGAACAAACAACCCGCGTGATAGACAGTATTGTGACACATCGCATTTGGGGATATCCTATTTTTTTCCTGTTCCTTTACATCATGTTTGAGGGAACCTTTGTTTTGGGTGACTACCCTATGCAAGGTATTGAATGGCTAGTAGACCAGTTGGGCAACCTGATACGGAACAATATGGCTGAAGGTCCTTTGAAAGACTTACTGATAGATGGTATTATCGGTGGAGTGGGCGGTGTTATCGTTTTCCTGCCGAATATCCTCATATTATACTTTTTTATTTCTATATTGGAAGATTCGGGGTATATGGCACGCGCTGCATTTATCATGGATAAAATAATGCATCGGATGGGACTGCATGGCAAGTCCTTTATTCCACTGATTATGGGATTCGGCTGTAATGTACCTGCCATAATGGCAACACGTACTATAGAAGACCGAAAGTCCAGACTAATCACCATGTTGGTGAATCCTTTAATGTCCTGTAGTGCTCGTCTTCCCATATATTTAGTTATGATAGGTGCTTTTTTCCCTAACTGCGCCAGCTTTATGCTACTTTGCATCTACACAGCAGGCATTTTATTGGCAGTAATAATGGCCCGTATTTTCAGTAAATTTCTGGTGAAAGGAGAAGATTCTCCATTTGTGATGGAACTCCCCCCCTATCGTATGCCTACCTCTAAAAGTATCATGCGCCATACATGGGAAAAAGGAGCACAATATCTGAAAAAGATGGGAGGCATTATCATGATTGCCTCAATTATTATCTGGTTTCTAGGGTATTATCCACAACATGATGCTTACGAAAGCGTGGCTGAGCAACAAAAAAATTCATATATCGGACAAATAGGCAAAGCCATAGAGCCTGTTATCAAACCGCTAGGATTTGACTGGAAGTTAGGAATCGGACTTATTTCAGGTGTGGGGGCTAAAGAACTGGTAGTAAGCACACTAGGAGTATTATACACAAATGAAGGAGATGTGGAAAATGTGAATCTTTCTAACCGCATCCCCATTACTCCACTGGTTGCATTAGCTTACATGCTGTTTGTATTGATTTACTTCCCCTGTATTGCCACTTTCGCAGCAATCAAGCAAGAATCCGGCAGTTGGAAATGGGCCATATTCACAGCAGGATACACCACTGGATTGGCTTGGCTTATTGCATTTACTGTATTTCAAATAGGAAGTCTTATCGTTTAATAAACCTAAACCTAAAATTATTTGTTTATCAAGCATGGAGTTACAACAAATTATAGTTATTGCAATTGTATGCCTCTGCACCATATGGATAAGCATACGTATCTTTCAGTATTTCAAGCGCATAAAGAACAATAGCAATCCGTGTGAATGCTGTAGTTCGGACTGCGCCATGAAGTCTATGCAGAACAAGCCAAAGTACGGTTGCGAAAAAAATGCAGAAAAAGTGAGAAAAAAATAGCAGAATATTTGCAGATTAAAAAAAATGTCGTACCTTTGCAACCGCAATCGAGAAACAAAGATTGCTAACGACAAGGTTCCTTGGATGAGTGGCTTAGTCAGCGGTCTGCAAAACCGTGTACGGCGGTTCGAATCCGCCAGGAACCTCCAAAAGCGAAAATGGATTAGAATGAAAATTTCTAATCCATTTTCGCTTTTCAGCTACTTACGTCCTCTATGGTAGAAGTAGAGAAGGGTGGGCTTCCACCCCCGCGACTCCACTGGAGATGTTGAGGCTTTATAGCTCCCTCTATAAATTATATTACAGACATCCATCTGCATGCGAAATCAAACAACAAACCGTTTTCACCCCGTATGACGAATGTGAATATTTTATGGACGGGTGCGATATAATGTTAGATCAACTTTATTCTTATCCCCTGGGATTAAAATGCATTATATGCCATGAGCAAAGGAATTATAGTTGTAGGAGGTACAGAAGAGGAACATTACAACTTATTAGGCAAAGACAGACTTCATCCTATCATCAACGTATACCCTGAAGAAAATGACATTTATAATAAACTAGATAGTTTATTAGCTAACCCAAATTTCTCAATTATCCGCCGACAGCATTGAATATATCAAAAAATACCATTGCCCAATAAGGTGGCTAAAGAATGTTTGGATTTTTGGGAGAAAAATTAATTCCATCCATTAGCACTTCACTATCAGCATCTTATTACTTCCATCAAAAAAATATATCTAAAAAAAGAGCAAAATGTTTGCATAATTCAATTTATCCCCTTATCTTTGCACCGCGTTTGAGAGATAACGCTTCTGAAAAGAAGGAAGTTTGGGTGAGTGGCTGAAACCACCAGTTTGCTAAACTGACGTACGGGTAACCGTACCGGGGGTTCGAATCCCCCAGCTTCCGCAACGAGACTAAAAGAAGGTATTCAATTAAACCTTCACTCAAGGAGTCAAAGCACCGTATATCAATTGATTACGGTGCTTTTTTCGTATATTTTTGTTTCAAGATGAAGGCCATCCAGCATCGGTTGGCAGTCATATCTTAGTCAATTTCTGCTACAATTTCTGCTACAGAAATTTTGCTGTCACAAAAATGTAGCAGAAAATTTGAGATGAATACCATCTTGAATTCTCTGCTACAGAAAATGACCTCGCATTTTTGGCAAAAAAATGTAGCAGTGACGGTCAAAAGATAGCCAAATTGACGCCTTATAAATCACTCATTCATAATAAATTATGTCGAACTTTGTGGCAAAATTGCTACACTAAAAAATGATTAGTTATTATGAGAATGATTTTTAAAGTGTCGTTCTATGTACGCTCCAATTACGAGAACAAAAGTGGTAAATCTCCTTTGATGATCAGAATCTATTTAAACAAAGAAATGCTTAATGTAGGTTCATCCGGTATCTATGTGGATAAAAAATTGTGGTGTAATTCAACAAGCCGAATGAAAGGGCGTACTCAGGAGGCATTGGTTGTCAATGCTCAATTGGATGAAATATCTACATCTTTCCAGGAAATCTTTAAACGCCATGAGAGTGATGCAGACCTTACTCTTGAAAAAATAAAGAATTTTTTTCTTGGGAAGGATAAGGCAAAAATTACCTTTCTTGAATTCTATGATGATTATTTAAAAGAACTGCAGGCTCAGGTAGGAACAATCAAAGCAAAAGCCACCTATCACAAATATTCAGGGACCAAACGTCATTTTGAGAATTTTTTGCGATATAAGTATAGACGTAAAGATTTAATGCCAAAAGAACTGACACATCAGGTTATCAATGATTTTGAAACATACCTGCGTTCTGTAGCTAATCTTAAAATCAACACTGCAACCAAAATATTAAAGTTCTTTAAGACTGTTGTTAGGGATGCCCAAAAGAAAGACTTGATTACTCATGATCCGTTTATGAATCATCATTTTCAATTGGAATATGTTGACCGAGGTTTCCTTACAGATGAAGAAATAAAATGTATCATGGAAAAGGAATTTCCGACAGCACGACTTGAAGCTGTAAGGGACATTTTTATTTTTTCGTGCTTCTGTGGTTTGGCATATATAGATGTCGCAAATCTAACACAAGATAATATAGTCACACTTAATGGTAAACGATGGATAATGACTACACGTCAGAAGACAAAAGTTCCGAGTAATATTTTGTTGCTCGATATTCCGGCTATGATTATTGAAAAGTATAGAGGAAGAACGAAAGATGGTAAACTTCTTCCTATATTATCCAATCAGAAGATGAATAGTTACTTAAAAGAAATCGGTGATGTTTGTGGTATTAAGAAGAATTTGACTTATCACCTGGCAAGACATACATTTGCTACAATGATTTTAAGTAAAGGTGTTCCTATTGAATCTGTGTCAAAAATGCTTGGTCACACTAATATAAGGACTACACAAGTATATGCCCGTATAACAAACAAGAAGATAGAAGAAGATATGCTGGCACTTGCGGGTAAATTAGATAATTTCAATGATTCCATTAACCAAATAAAAAAGTAGGTAACATGAAAACAAACGAAAAAAGAGAACTTTCTTACTTCCAGTCTTTATTGAGGAAGTATATCAGTGAGCATCATCCGGAATTATCCAATGATATAGCTTTCCTAAGTAGCCGTGCAGATGAAGCATTGAATGTATATGCCAATGCCATAACCATTGGTCTTTCAGATCTTGAAGCTGAAGAAGCAGCAAATGAGGTTCTGTACAATGGACTTCACTTTTCCAAGTATGATACAATTGTAGAAGTATTATGGAATGAGTTTGCAGAAAATATACCTCAGAGTCTTGCTGAGAGGTTGGCAGCTATCCTTTTGGGCAATACAGCCGTTCAGAAAACATTTGCCAAATATAAACTTGATGATGATTTTGACGGTAAACCAGAGTATGATGAACTTTACACTGAACTAACAGGTTGCATACAGATTATTATTGAAAGAAACGAGCTTCCTGTTTTCTGATTCAGTTTTACCTGTTAAAGTCGGGACAACCTTTGTTCAAGTGCAAAGGTAATTTCCGGCTTTTAATCGGCAAGGATTCCCAAGGCTATGGGAGAAATCTCCACCTGAAGGTTGTATTTATCCCATAGTCCTTGCCTTTTCTGAAAGCCGACCTTTATAAAGCCCTTGAAACAAAGGTTGTTCTATCCCGACCTAATACTAACTTTCTAAAATGGATGCTTATGAAAACAGAACCTACTTTTATATCAAATGAATCATTGAAGAAGCAACCTGTAAATCAGCCTGCTTCACATTATCGAGTTATATCTCTAATCAAGCTGACATTTTATATTACTGTTCTGATAGGCTTCTGCTGGCTGCTTAGCTGCATCATTACCAAAGAAGTGGTTATAGCCATAGGATTGCTTTTTGGTTTTATTCTCATTTCGAGCATAATGAGGTTTGCATTCTCTGTAATACTCACTATCGTCAAATGGATTGCGATTGCTGCAATCATTCTGTTGTTGCTATGCTTTATATAAGCATTAATTATGCCTTTTGAAAAAGTGACAAAATCAAATAACTCATTTTATTTTATGAAACCGACAGATACTCTCGTTACGAAATACGATATTATTATACCATTTTATACCTCTGAAAATGTGACAAAATCAGTCAGGAATATTTATGACCATGAATTGTGCAAAGAAGTTATTCGACTCTACTTGTTGAACAAACTCGATCGGGTATGGAGAAATCCTTATGGCAGCTATTATTACAAGGCCAAGGGTGGTTTACCTGAATATTATAGACCTCAAATTCTAACTTCTGTAGATATTGAGAAGATTATAGCACAAAAGAAAGGCGGAAGAAGAAAAGGAACTGGCAGAAAGAAACTTGCCGGAAATTCTCCTTCTGTAACCATGCGTGTGCCACAATATATAAGGAGAGAAATCCAGGCACTTATTGATATGTATGCCCATTGGTGTGCCAGTGATGAAGAACCTCTACTTGTATCTAAAACAAGTGTTGAACAACGTCTGAAGACGATTGAATTCCTGCATTATGTGACTGAGCATGAAAAAGAGTATATTTCTAATAATGAAAAATCTTCTATGATTTAATAATCTGAAATATGAAAAACACACTTTTGATTTTGTGACAAAATCAGAAATATCTATCAAGTTTAATTTGTCTGCCTCTTTTATCGCAGTACCTCCATTCATTTCTCTTTCCACACTTCTGACGGTCATTTACGTTCCGGTGCAAAGGTAATTACGGTATTTAACGCAGATACAAGGTCAAGCCGATGGTTTTGTAGAAAATCTCCAGCCCTTCGGGTAGTATTTTATACAAAAACCTTGTATCTGCTAATACCTACCTTTTATAGCACCTGAAACGAAAACGACCGAAGTGAAAGAAAGACGCATAAAAAAATGTCGGATATACGAGAGGCAGATATCAAAGGTTGAAACTCAACTCTCTCAGCTCTAGAATCCGCATAAAATTTTTAACTATTAAACTTGTGAGATATGAAAGGTACTGAATTATTCAAGGCTGCTATCCAAAACTACTTGGAGTATAGAGCAATGACAGACGATTTGTTTGCACCACGATACGCAAATCCGGCAAAGAACATTGACGATTGCATAACCTATATACTTAATGAAGTTCAGAAAAGCGGAATGAACGGATTTGATGATGATGAAATCTATTCTATGGCTATGCACTACTATGATGAAGATGATATTGAAATCGGAAAACCTATCAGTTGTAAAGTAATGGTAAACCACCATGTTGAACTTACTGAAGAGGAAAAGCAGAACGCACGCAAAAAGGCTATTGAGCAATATCAGCAAATGGAACTCAGCAAGTTACAGAGCAGAGCAAAACAGAAATCATCTGCAACTCAGACAACCAATGTTCAACCCTCATTATTTGATTTTTGATTATGAAGCCGAAAACACGTATCCAGTCTGAAATTGTTACATTATCAAAAAGACTGAAAAGCATATCAGAGAAACAAAAGGCATACGCATACAAGCATTGTTTCAGCCATATTGCACGTATGACGAGTAAGGGAATTGTAACTTGTACCGATTGTGGTCATTCTTGGAAGGGTGAAAATATCCCTTCCTCAGACCATGCGGAATGTATTTGTCCTCATTGTGGAAGCAAATTGGAGGTAATGAAAACCCGTCAGAGAGTGTTTAAGGCTATAGAATATTTCTCTGTTATAACAACCTGTAAAGGTTATCAGGTAATCCGTTTCTTTATAGTCAGAGCCAATAGAAAGGTTGGCTATCCAGCGAAATATGAAATTAATGAAATAGTGCAGCAGTGGATTGCTCCTAATGGTAGAGGTGAGATTATAGCACGTTTGCGGTGTATGTCCTCCATGTATTATGATTTGTGGAATGAACACAGCTGCATGGAACTAAGGTCGAATAGTAACCACTTTGCATACGATATTACTCCACAATGTACCTATCCGCATATCAGAATTATAAAGAAAATCAGACGAAATGGCTTTAAGGGAAAGTTTTACGATATATCCCCCAATGCATTTTTCAAGGCAATCCTATATGATAACAAGATGGAAACATTGCTTAAAGTCGGTCAGATAGAAATGTTCCGTCATTTCATTCGTTCAAATGCAGGTATTAATGAATATTGGACAGCTTTAAAAATCTGTATCCGTAATGGTTATGAAATCACCAATGCTTCTGAATGGTGTGATTATATCAGACTGTTGAAACACTTTGGAATGGATATTCATAATTCCAAATACGTTTGTCCGAAAGATATTGTTTCCGAACATGACAAGTTGGTCAAAAGAAGGAATGATGAAATCAAACGAGAAGATAATGAACGCAAAAAGGCTCAAGCTATCGAGAATGAAAGAATATATAAGGAGCAAAAGGGTAAGTTTTTCGGAATTTCATTTACAGATGGCATCATTCAAGTACATGTTTTGAGTAGTATCCATGATTTTATTGAGGAAGCCGAGATAATGCACCATTGCGTATTTTCAAATTCCTACTATCTGAAAGAAAACTCTTTGATACTATCGGCTACCATTGAAGGAAAACGTATTGAAACAATTGAGGTTTCATTGAAAACTTTAAAGGTCGTACAAAGTCGAGGTGTATGTAATAAGAATACCGAATACCATGAGCAAATCATCAACTTGGTAAATCAGAATATGGGAATGATACAGAAATGTTTGGTCGCTTAACGGATATATGAGGTATGAAAACAACAGAAATAAATCAGAGTATAATCGGGAAAAGGTGTGAATGTATGTTCACCGGTATAATGGTAAAAGGTACTATTACTGAAATAAAAGATTGTAAGTATTCAGTAAACGTAAAAGTTGTATTTGACTCCCCACAGCAGTGGGGAGATGATATGTATGAATACGATTGGACATGGGGAAGAAAATCCGATGAATTCGGACCTCTTAAATATCTCAAGTTAATAGAATGAAGGTGGGCGGAATTTCCGCCCACTACTTTTTACAGTGAGCTTCAAGCGGCACAAAAAGTAGCAAAAATCCGATTCAAAATGACATCCATAGTATTTAATAAATTTCCTATAAGGATACGATTAGTGTAGTCACCTATATACTATAAGCTTACATATTCTATTTTAGAATTGAATAAAATGTTTTCATAACAATAATAGCTTTTATCATAAAGACAGATATAATTTATTATTAATAAAATATTTGCAATAAATTTGCATTTTATTAATATCATGATATAAAGATACATATGATAAGTATTATACAGCCTGGAATAGAAATAAAAGCACAAAAATACCACAAAGAGTTAGTCTCTTGGTTACACATATCAGAACGAAACGACAAATTGAAAAAAATAATAGAAAAAAAAGATCTTGAACCAAATTATAAGGCTATGCTTCAATTCGTTCATGATAGAATTTTGTCTAAACCGGAAGATTTAATTTTGGCAAGCCCAGAGCAATTGGATGGTATAAAAAACGAATTTGATTCGATATTTGTTAGAGATAAAGAGCATTATAATGAAGTAGACGATGACCTGAAAGATAAGACTCCATTTGGCTTATTTAAAAATCGAATGAAAGCCTATTATGAAGGTTTTATGAAAGCACAGTTTAATGAAAAAATTACATATGGATATTGGTTGTCAAAAATGCTCAACATTAGAACTTGTCCTTATTGCAATAGAAGTTATACATTTACATTAAACAAGGATTGTAAAACTAGACCAGAATATGATCATTTTTATCCTAAATCTGTTTATCCTTGTCTTGCTTTAAGCTTTTATAACTTAATTCCTTCATGCCCAGTTTGCAATCATCTGAAAAAAGAAAAAGAAATTGATTTAAATCCTTATTTGATAAATGCGGAAAATGACTCAATTAAATTTAAATTTGAGGATATTGAAGGTATTAAAACTGTAGCAGATATTAAATTTAGACTTGAATGTAAAGAAGAACATTTTGGTGAAAAAAATATTCAGGAATTAGGACTAAACGAGTTATATTCTGAACATAAGGATTTTATAAAGGAAATAATGGATAAAGCAATTGCATATAATTCATCTTATTATGATAGTTTGATAGAAAGTTTTAGGCATATGGGATTAAATGTTCAAGATATAGACAATCTAATTTGGGGAACATATACAGAGAACGATAAGATTAATAAAAGACCATTGTCAAAGTTAACACGCGATATATTAGAACATTATAAAATTAAATAACATGATGGATACATTCAAAATTATTGGTATAAGAGTTTTAGAAAAATGTGCTCCACATATAAAAAAAGTATTAAAAGAGAATTCAAATTACTTTTTTCAAAATGAGTATGTTTATGATAATAAAATTCAATGGGTAAAAAAAAGAGAGGATTATAAACTGATAAATGAAAATTTTTTTAGCATTGAAACAGATATTTTTAATGACATAAAATTAAATATTTCAGCTATTGTAGGACAAAATGGTGATGGCAAAAGTTCTATAATAGAGTTAATATTGAGAATCCTTAATAATTTTGCATTTGCAAGTGGATTTAATTTATATCATGAAAGTTTAGTTCCTATAAAAGATGTATGGGCTGAACTATTTTACAGTATCAATGGTAAGGTTTTTTCTATTAAAAGTGAAGGATATAAGGTTTGCCTATATAAAGAAGGAAAAATAGAAAAAGAGTTATCAATAAATGCCCCCCAAAAAAATATTCAAAATTTGAAAGAGTTATCGCATGACTTCTTTTATACATTTGTTTCTAATTATTCTCTCTACGCATATAACTCATTAGAACTTAATAAGGAATATACAGATGATAATCAATGTTGGATTGAAAAGATTTTTCATAAAAATGATGGTTATCAGACTCCTATAGTATTAAACCCTTACCGGAAAAAAGGTAATATAGATGTAAACATAGAAAATGCATTAAGTAAACAACGTTTGATGGCTATGTTTGTTGATGGTTCCATCAAAGAAATCAATAAAGATGAAAGACCTAAAGGTTTTGCTTATAAATTAGAAAAGAGATCTAAGTTGTTTACTAAAACATTAAGAAAATTCATGGAAGAAAGCCAAGATACATTGGAGAAAATGTTCTATGACTTTTTTAGAAGGACTTCAGAAATTCCAAGAAAAGATTTAGATTATTTACTTGAGTGTAACACTACATTTTGGAAGGTTGTAGATAATTGCATTAAAAATAACAGAGAATTATTCGATTGTGCATTAGATATAAATAGAGAAATAGAAGAAAATAACGCTCATCTTAAAATTTCACTTACAAGATTGCAATTAAAAACGAGCATAAAGGAATATATAAACTATATAAGAGCAAATAAGGAATTCAGCGTAAAGCTCGAAGAATTCATTACTAATTTTAAAAAGTTGAAATATGATGAGCTGAGCTTTTCAACAATTCATAGAATAATTATTATTAATGAAATCCAGAATTTATGGGATGAGAAATTTCATGAAATGGGAATTGCTGATTGTTCATATTATGATTTATCCAAAGAAAATTCTTCTATTGCACATGCAAAATCTTATATTGTATATAAGACAATAAATATATTAGAAACTTATATATTTCAATATAATGATTCGCTTTCTGTGCTTAATTTGGTACCGATTAATATAGATGGAGAGCAGCAATATATTGATTCAAAACAATATATACGCAGTGCTTTTAATACTTTATATGAAGATATTAAAGATAAGAAAAGTCACATTACGCTTAAAATAAGACAAACATTAAATTTTCTTTTGTATAACTCGAAATATAAATACATCGAAAGAAAATATCACCAGAACAAAAAATTATCACAGTTATTATCTGATAATAATTATACATATTATCAAGATTTTATTAGTTATAAAAAAATAATCAACAATATAACATCAGATTCTAAGCATCTAAAAGTCATCGAGTTGCTTCCACCTCCAATTTATGACGTTGAAGTAATTATTGAAAAAGAAAAAGAAAATGCCCTTCTTTCAATGTTAAGTTCAGGAGAAAGACAATTGTTAAATTCTATAAGTGGTATAGTGTATCATTTACGTAATATTGATTCAACTTTAGAAACAGATAATACTATAAATTACAAGTATGTCAATCTTATGTTTGAAGAAATAGAACTATATTTTCACCCTGAATTTCAGCAAAAATATATTCTAAGTTTGATAAACATTCTTTCTAAGATGGAATTTAATAGATTAAAAGCGATTAATATGTGTTTTGTTACACATTCACCATTTATATTATCTGATATTCCCAAAAATAATGTTTTGTTTTTGCAAGAAGGATTACCTGCCTTTCCTATGCAAGAGGATACTTTTGGTTCAAATATTCATACTCTTTTGCATAATGGTTTTTTCTTATCAAATGTGCCTATAGGGGCATTTGCTCAACATAAGATTAATAAAATGTTTGAGAAGTTACATCGTGGAATGATTTCAGATGAATTATATAATGAAATTTTATTGGTAAGTGAACCTTTTTTAAAATCGCAATTATTAAAATTATACAAACAATATAAGATAGATTCTAGCGAAGAAATTAATATGTTGAGAAAGGAAATTGAAGAGTTGAAGAAAAGAATAAACTAATTATATAGGCGCCTCTTGATAACGTTATTAAGAGGCGCCTCTTTTATTTACTTTCCAACATCATTAAAATCAAACTCTACCACCTGAGAATGTCCCATATTATCCTCAAATACAATCTCCAGACTTTGCTGCTCTGTAGATTGAGAGGTATAATATAAACGGAAGTCCCCTTTCTCTACTGGGTATCTGTCATTGGGAATGAATGGCTCACCGTCTTTTCCCATACGAAGTATGCCATCGCCATCATACTGAAAATATCTGATTGTATATTGAGTTCCAGAATAGTCAGCCGGACAGGTTAAGGTACAGCGGATTTCAATCGTTTCCCCTTGGCTAAGCTCCTTAGGAACAGGCATCGTTTCTACATTAAAAGGAAATGATTTTGTGACATTAAGTTCATTGCTGCATGAACCAAATGTCATGCTGGCAATTATTATCACAAGAAGTGACTGTATATGTTTTATAGTTTTCATAATGTGTTATTACATTGATTTTGTTTGACAGATATTACATGATAATACGGATTCCTATCAATACTGAAGGTCTGAATAAATCCAGATCTGTTCCGAAAAGTAATGTTCCTTTGGCTTTAGCAAGGACCACGACATTATCCGTAATGAATCCTTCCATAGATAATTGGGCGCCAGCACCATAAACAAATCTGTTTCTTGCTTCAAGGTATGCACCATCAGGCAGCCATTTCTTGCTGTCATTTACTTCTTCATAACCGAGTGAAAGACATGGTCCACCATAAACGAGGAAACTTTTTCCAGGACTTGAAATCAGGTGAAACATAAATACACCTTCACCAGTATAATCACGTACCGGCACTTTCAGTTCATTATAGTGATAGTTCTGCTGAAGATAACTTAGTCCAAAATGATAATAGTGATAGTTGCGGATATACCTTGTAAAATTAAGTCCGGCATTGAAATTACCGTCTCCAAATGTATTATGCTTCTGTAAAGGTACACCACCATAAAACTCAATTCCCTTTTGGTGAGGTAATAATCGTTGTGCCATTGTCGGTATGCTCAAACCGACAATGGCAATTATAATAACAAGTATCCTTTTCATCAGAATTTCAGTTTGAGGTTGTCAATGTTTTTTGCTCTTATCAAATCTTCGTTCTCCATATAGAACGTCATCGTGCGACCACCATTTCTTTCGTATAGAGTAACTTCCAGACGCTTGTCCTCAGGTAGTGTGAACTGCTCGAGTGCAAAAATGCTTCTTTCTTCCCTATGCCCTTTTATCCAGGTAATCTGGTTGTATGCCCTTAATGGTTGGAGTATTCTTTCCTGAATAGCTGTACGTTTGGCAACCTTCTTATCCACTACCTTAAACGTAATGAAGTCCACGTTATAAGGCATATCGGTTCTATTCTTTATTTCGGTATGGAAATATAGAAGTCCATTATGAGTGTAAAGTCCGTTCAGTAAGAATTGCATACCAAACTGTTTTGCGCCAATATGTTTGAATTCTCTCTTGTCGTTCTGGTATATGGTTTTCATTATAAGTTTCACAAGTACGGGAGATTCATTACCTAATTCCTTGAAATAGATATCAGCTTTATTAACAGGCAGATTGTTGTTTCCCGGATAAAGAAAATCCTTCATTTCTATACTCAGTTTTTCAGGTTCTTCCGCATATCTTACATTATATGAGTAGAAACTGCCATCATCACAGATAACGGAGAGATTGCATTCTGTTTCAAAGTCACGTACTGCAGCTTTTACTCGAAGTACATTTTCTGCATCATCAGCTTGTCCGGCAATAATGTTTGACGAGCCTAAATCCACATATCTTATAGGAGCCGGAAATATCAGATGAACAGTCTTTTCAAAAGTTACTTCAAGTCCGTATGGGAGTACCACACGTCCCTGAGGTATGGTTCTGCTCATTCCCTGAAACAAGTCACCGTGTGATTTTGCTTCTGTATCCTGTGCTGATATTGTCTGTAAACCGAATTCGACAAATATAGCCGCAATTAAGAATCCTTTTTTCATATTTTCTGATTTTATTGTTTTACTTGGTAAGCATCAGCATAAGTCTGTGCCCGCTTTTGAATGTTACCTTGATTGTTCTGATTTTCTTGACTAGGTAGTTGGAAGTTCCCTGCATCAGTCCTCTTGCCGCATCAGATATTATCTGGTCTTTTGCCGATGATGAGAATGTAAAGCTTGTTCCTACTGAACCGCCTACGTTTGCACCAACTTCCTTCAATGCATCCATTTCGTCAGATCCGGGTATGAATACCCCTTCCAGACCGTCCATGTCGTATGCAGTCAGTTTCACCGGATAGATATTTTCTCCTAGTTCTATAGTTGTAACATAAAGCATCATTCTGTTACCGGACAGTTTGCTTTTTGCTGTAAGGAGTGCATTCCTTGGAATGATGTTTTCACCGATACGTACCGATTCAAGCAGTCTGAGCTGCAGAGTCTCATTGTCTCTGATTGTGGTAGTTCTATCCACTTTACAGGCTATTGTATTTTTCTGTGAATTGTCCCTATTAGCTGTAGGTGTGATAAATGACATATTCCTTTCCTTGGAGTATTCCTCTGTAAATTCTTCGTCTGTCATTGGTTGAATCAATGAAGACACAACCGGTTTTGAAGCCGGAAGCACCTCCATTGATTGGCCATTGAATGTCGAACTTATATGGCTTTTATTGGTTGAATCATTGACAGAAGTCTGTGTATTCATATTCGTTGGCAGATACTTTGAAGCCATCTGATAGGATTTTTCAAGTAGTTCCAACTGCTTTTCTTCCTCTGATTGGCTTTCCTCCATATCTTTTAGTTCTTGACGGAGATACTCCAGTTCCTCGCGCATCTGTTCCTTTTCGTAGTCATAATCATTTTCATAGAAATTGGAAACAGCTTGTGAAGCTGCCTGGTATTCACGTACGGAACGGTCTATATGACTGCTACTTTCATTATTGTTATTTACAGTAGTATTACTTTTATTGCTGTTTTCTATATCAGGTTCATTTGTGTTGTCAGAACTATACATTTCAGCTAATGTCCCGATAGCTCTTTCTCTGTCTTTATTTTTCTTTTCATCAGAACTGAATTCGTATGCCTTTTGCTTATCGTCCGTCAGCTTGTTATCCGTAGCCTGAGGTATATTTACGTTCAGTCCGGACTGTAACGCTTCCTTTTCCTTGTCTGCGTCTGTTGGTGCAAATATCAGATATATTGAAGCCAGAAAGAGGATACCAAGACCTCCGAAGACAAGAGCTTTCTTTGCCTTCTCCTTTTTTATAAGGTCAGTTCCTTTGCTTTTGTCACTGCTCATAATCTTGATTGTTTAATGGTTGGTTATTGTTATTCATAAGTTCAGGCATGTCAAGAGTATCTTCAGATATTGAGCCGTCAAACATTTCCATGAAGTCTTGTTGCTCATTTTGTCTGTCCTTTATAAAAAAGCCCATTATCATCCATAGCGATGCAAGAAAATAAAGCAGACACATGATTATAAGCACCCGTTTTCTCTGTTTGGGAGAAAGAGCTTCACACCTTTCTTTTATAGTTTCCTTAATGCCTTTTAGTATATTTCCCATGCTTTTATTTGTTTATGGTTTGTAAATCCCGGTTTTCCAATACTACGAACTTCTCAATGGTAAATCCCTGAGGATTGTTGTCTGAACGTACAGAGTTAACAAGATTACATTCAGTTACCAATGATCTTATGGTAGTGTTGCTACTTCTGACGATGTACTGTTTGGCAAATGTTACTACCTTGTAAGGATGTGAATCAAAATTGCAGCTTATAGAATCTATCTCTATGCGCTGATGGATATTTCCTGAAATGATTCTGTTGTAATATCCTTTCTCAGCCAAATCCTTGTAATAATCATAAGAAGTCTTGTCGGTTAGCATAAAGGCACGTTTCATATTGCTTTCTATGGCATCTTTGTCCGGAGCCAGTGTAAAGAACAGTTCATGAAACCTCCTTACGTGTTCTCTTGCTTCAACCGGACGGTTGGCTGCTGCATCCTGTGCCAATGCCAGTATAAGCGATTTACCGTTATCAAGTACATATATCTTCTCTCTCTGTTTCCTTGCAAATGAAAAAGAAGCAAATATAGCAATAGCGGAAACCAACAGACAAAGTCCTGCAAATACCATAACATAGAGTCTTATATGCTTGAATGAAGTCTCAATATTTTTCAATGACTTAAATTCCATTATCAGAAATATTTATATTGTATCATTACTTTATAAGTGTTCCTTTTATTCTTCCGGCTATGTTTCCAACGGCTGCACCTGATGCTGCAGCAACACCCTTGCCACCTGATATCGCACCTTTGCCTGCACCTTTTGATGTATCGTTGATATTCTTACCATAGTTGCCAACACCGCCACCGGCTTCGACAATCCATCCGGATACGGTTGGAACGGTAAAGAATCCAATGATTCCGATAAGCAGAAATACGATATACACCGTATTGTTCAGATCGGGTACGAATGTTGGATCACTGAGTGCTTCAATATCCTGCTGCATCATAAGAATCTGTATTTTGGTAAGCATTGCCGAGAAAATGTCTGAAACCGGGAGCCACAGATACACTGAAATGTATCTACTGAACCATATTGCCAGTGAACCTTGTAATCCGTCCCATGTGGCAAAGGCAAATACTATTGGTCCAAGTATTGATAGTACGACCAGAAAGAAAGTTCGTATCGTATCAATGATTAGTCCGGCAGCTTCAAATATCATTTCAAGCAAGGAACGGAATCCGTCCGATATTGCTCTTTTGGTGTTGTACATAGCCCTGTCATAATACATACCGGTCATAGTAGCCAAATCCGAAGGAGACCAGCCAAGGTCATCAAGCTTTCTGTCAAATTCTTCATTGGATACTAAGTATGCAGTTTCAGGGTTACGCATCAGTGCCTCATATTCCAACTTGTCACGTTCTTCCTTATATTTCTGCAGATCGAAAGTTTGTGATTCAACAATGGAATGGCATCCCTGAGCTATAGGCGATAACAGTCCGTTGATTGTTCCAAGTACAATAGTCGGAAAGAAAAGAATACAGAGTCCCAGTGCAAACGGTCTTAGCAAAGGGAATACGTCTATAGGTTCTGCACGTGCCAGGCTTGACCATATCCGCATGGCTATATAGAAAAGAGCACCCAGTCCGGCAAGCCCTTTTGCCACTCCGGCCATATCAGCGCAAAGTGGCATCATTTCATTATAGAGATCTCTCAGAATCTCGTGAAGATTACTTACATCCATAGTAAAGTCAGGTTAGTTTTACCAATATCTTTCCGATGCAGTACCATATAGTGATAGTACTCTTTCTGTATCTCCGGCTTTCAAGGCCCTCAAATAGCTTACGGAAATGTTCTTGTTTGTATAATAGTTTACGAGTCCCTTATATTCTTTCACGTCACGATATACACGGTCTATCACATCCATTCTTTCCTTGTCAGTCATGGAAAGTGAGGTCACGTTCACCACATCTTTAAGTTCTTTCAGACACTCGCTGCTTTCTTCAAGTAACCTGGCATAACCGAAGGCTATGGCATCCAGCTCCTTTGGAGTAAAGTTCTTGTCACTTAACATTTTCTTGTATGAGTTGACATAAATACCGGATATATCTGAAACCATTAGGATAGTCTCTTTTACCTTATATGCATCAGATACAAGAGTCTTTACTTTCTGCAAGGCATCATAATATTCTTTGCCTTGTCTGTAGATTTTTTCCACTTCACGGAAATTGTTCAGTGTATTGTTTACCGTCTTGGATGCTGTGGCAATCTCTTTAACGGTGTTGGCTATGTTTCCGGCAAAATTGGTAGGATCTGTAACGACCCATTGTGCATAAACTTCATGTCCTGACAACAATAAAGTCAAAGCCATGATGATAAGTCTTGATTTCATAATTCCATTGTATTAAGTTTGACTTGATTCTTCTTTCCTGATTATCTCACGTTTCTGTTCGGCAAGCTGACGGATAGCCGTTTCTATATCACCGTTCAGTTGTTCAACTTTGTCCATTACTTCCATCTTCTCTCTTTCCTCTGTTGTATAAGCCAAGTTCTCTTCCATGCTAACTTCTGTGGCATATACGGCAGACTGTGTTCCTCCAAGTCCTATCCATACTTCCTTGTATTTTCTTTTCGGATCCAAATCCTGATTGATGGAAAGAATCTGTGAACGTTCCTTTTCCGTAAGTCCAAGAATATTCTGGATGATGTCGAACTTGTTCATGTACTTTCGCTGGTCAAGCAGAATCTTGCAGTCGGAGTTGTTGATGATACTTTCCTTGACGATAGGACTCTGAATAATGTCGTCCACTTCCTGAGTGACAACGATGGCTTCACCAAAGAACTTTCTTACTGTTTTGTAAAGATATTTTATATAATAGGCCATATTAGCTGAAGCGATAGCCTTCCATGCTTCTTCTATGAGAATCATCTTTCTGATACCTTTCAACCGGCGCATCTTGTTGATGAAGCTTTCCATGATAATGATGGTCACAACCGGGAAAAGGTCTTTATTGTCCTTTATGGCATCAATTTCAAAGACAATGAATCTCTTGCTAAGAAGGTCAATGTTCTGTTGTGAGTTCAACAGAAAGTCATATCTTCCGCCACGATAATATGGAGTGAGTGTAGTCAGCAGATTGTCTATATTGAAATCATCTTTTGATACCTTTATATCTCTGCTTTGTAATTTTACCCGATATACGTCACGCAGATATTCATAGAAGGTGTTGAAACACGGAATCAGTTTTTCGTCTTTCTGTATCATCCTTATATAATTATGTATGGCTGTTCCGAGTTCATTGGATTCGGTCTTTTCAATATACTTGTCTTCACCCTTCCATAATGTCAGAATCAGTGCACATATACTTTCTTCCTTTTCAATATCAAAAACCTTGTCGTCTGTATAGAAGGGATTGAAGGAGATTGGATTCTCTTCCGTATAAGTAAAGTAAATACCGTCATTTCCTTTTGTGTTGTTTTGTATAAGTGAACAAAGTCCCTGATAGGAGTTTCCTGTATCTACCAACAATACATGTGTTCCCTGCTCATAGTATTGTCTTATCATATGATTGGTAAAGAAACTCTTTCCGCTTCCTGACGGACCCAGGATAAACTTGTTTCTGTTGGTTGTTATTCCTTTCTTCATGGGAAGGTCTGAAATGTCAAGATGCAAAGGCTTTCCGGACATACGGTCAGCCATCTTGATACCAAATGGTGAAAGTGAATCCTTGTAGTTCGTTTCAGCAGTGAAGAAACATAGTGCAGGTTCAATGAAAGTATAGAAACTTTCCTCTGCTGGGAAGTCTGCAGCATTACCTGGCATGGCAGCCCAATAGAGAGTTGCTGTATCAATGGTATTATGGCGCGGTTTACATTCCATCATTGCCAATGCTGAACCGACATCATTCTTGATATGCTTCAGCTGTTCACGGTCGTCACTCCATGCCAATACATTGAAATGTGCACGTATGGAAGTCAATCCTTTTGAATGTGCAGTATTCATATATTCTTCCAACCACTCCTTGTTTATCTGATTGGCACGGCTGTATCTTGAAAGGGAGTGCATATTTCTGGCCTGACGTTCAAACTTCTTTAGGTTTTCTGCACTGTCATCAATGAAAATATACTGGTTGTATATATGGTCGCATGAAAGCAATAATCCAACGGGAGCAGCAAAAGATAGTCTGCAGTCACTTCTGTCTGTAGAAAGCCTTTCATGTCTGTAGTCAGTTACTACATGAGCTGGAAGGTCGTCCGTATCAGATAAAGTATGCAGACAAAGAATCTTGTCACCGATACGCACTTCATCAGCCCCCAGACGTATATCCTCCAAAGAAGCATGGTTGCTTTCTGAAAGTGAAAAGTATCGGTCCAAAAGTCCCGGTTTCTCACTTGTCCCGGCTATTTTATCAGCATCGAACCGTTTGAGAGTGAAGAATCCGGATGAGTTCATTATTCTTTCAAACTGGTCTACCGCTTCAAGAAAAGCATTGACTCCTTCTTTGTCTGTAATTTCTTTTGGCAGAATGTTTCCCCTGCATAGAGTGGAGAAATTACTCTGCTGCATCATCTTCTGTTTATTGGTTTTTGTGATGAAGAGATATACCGAATGATTCAGAAAAGGTCTTTCATTAAAATGCTTTTCATAGGCTCTGCCAAGAAATGAAATATCTTCCTTTTGCAGTTCCGATTCATACCTTTCCATGATAAACCAGTCCTGTTTGTGTACAATAGTATAATTAGGCAGCACTTTTATAGACTTGTACCATGTGGAGTGCATTGCCTCATATTCATCAGAGGTGATGGTAAAAAGTTCAGGAAGTTCCATTTCAAAGGCTACCGTAATATCGGCATCCTTTGAAATGATACATCCGTTCTCTATGGCTAAAAGCGGAAACTTCTGTTCAAGTGTGGACATTTTGCTAATGTTTCTCATATCGTCTGTTGTTTAGGAATATATGAAACACCGTCTTACGGTTAATAAGGTATCTGGGATGGCCACGGACAGCACCTCTTTTCATAAGTCCGTGTTCACCGTATTTGCTGTTCATGGAGAAAGTTTGCCACACAACAACTGTGGCACCCAATACTCCCATGACAAGACAGAGAACCTGGTCCACATTACAGAGGTAAAGTATGACTGTAACCAAAAATACAGCCAGCAGTCCTCCTGCAAAGATGAAAAGGTATTGTGCTTTCAGTCCCTTGAATTCCACTGACCTCCCGATTCCCTTGTTTATTTCCCATCCGGCCATAATTACAGGAAGAATGAACGTAATATGGTTGCAGCCACAATCAGGAAGATGCATGCACCGAACCATGATGCCGCAGTCTTTGATGTGTCCGGATCACCTGAACTGAACTTGTTATACACCTTTACACCTCCAATCAGTCCTACAACTGCACCAATGGCATAGATAAGTTTGGTAGCCGGATCAAAATAAGATGTAATCATCTGTGTTGCTTCTTGTATTCCGGCAAGTCCATTACCTTGAGCTCTTGTCTGCTGAACAAGCATACATGCTATGAGCAGTGTAATAATCATTTTATTCTTCATACAAATACCGTTTAAAAGGTTTATAAAAAATCTTCCAGCGAAATCTCTTCCGGTTTGTTTTTCTTTTTACGTGCCGGCTTTGGGGATTTGAGTTCTTCCTCTTCTATCATGCGCATGAGTTCCAGGTTTCTCTTCTCTGCCTTTGCTTCATTCTCTTTCAGCAGTTTCAGGAAATCACTGCCATTCAGTTTTGATATGGTTTCAGAAACTTCTGCCTTTTCTTCTTCCTCAATAGAATCATTGCTGCCGACTTTTTTAAGCAAGGATATTTCCTTACTAATCAGTTCTGTTCCATTAAGTCGGATATCATCTTTTGTAACTTCGAAAAGTTCTTCTAGCTCAACTTCTTCATCGTCAACTTCGTCAATATCAGGAAAGAACTCGTTTTCCTCGCCCGTAAAATTATCGCTATTATCTACATCTTTTACGGGAGCAGGATTATTGGGTAAAACTGTAGAATATTGGGTAATATCTGTTTTGGTCCTGCCTATAACGGAAGAGGTGTTTTCTTCTTTTTGGGGAGGTTTCTTCTCACGAATAAAATCCGTATTTTCATTTACTTTCTTTCCGGTGTGCAAGAATAGCCACAGAAAAATAGCAGCTGTTCCCATAAGCACAATGGAAAGTATTAATGTCAATATTGCATCCATAATTGTTTACATATTTGGTATGGTATGTTTTCTTATATTCTTGGCTGTGGCATCATTGATTAGTGAACGGTAGTTGTTCAGATGGTCAAGCAGAATATTCTCTACGAAGGATGAAAGGCTTACACGGCTATTTGTGTCATGTAATATGTCTTTCAGTATATCCAGTGTTACACGATTTAGCGGAAAAGAGGTTCTCTTGTCGAATGGACGACTTACCAGGAATCTGTTCCTGTATTCTTCCATGTCAGACGGATCATTCCTTTCTGCTGGCTTTTTCTTGTTGTTTGTCGACTTTTCCGGTTTCTTGTTTTCAGTTGGTTCAGTTTCCTCCTGTTTTGTTGTTTTCTCGACAGGTTTTGGATCAAAGTCATCAAGAGAAAACTCCTTGTCCATTTCCTTATAATTTCCTTCGGCCATTTGCTTTATTCTGGCTTCTAAAATTCCATTGTTATTATTCATACGCTTTCAGTGATAAGATTTCTATTAGTTCATTGGCAAGTCCTTCAATATTACTTCCGGCAAGCTGGTCTTTTTCGGGAGCCATATAGGTGGAACGGAATACACCTCCGGTATTCATCGACAGTTCACGGCTGAACTTTACAGATCTTGGCAAACGGGTTTTGAGCAGTCCAAGTCCGTATTCCTCGATTTCCTTGTCATAGCTTTCCATTATCCTCGTATTGACTCTCCGGTCCACTTTATTCCACATCAAGAAAATCTGCTTTATCCTGCTTCCACTCAACATTACACCCATATCACGGATTGTAATGGCGTATGCCATGCACGAAGCTATTGACTGGAGGTCTGCTTCTATAGGTGAAATGATATAGTCCATTTCAAGGGCAAGTGAAAGAAGGTCGGAACTGTCTGAACGTCCAGGCAAATCATAGATTACAACAGAAATTTCCTCTTCCGGGTGCTCTGCTATGTATTCTTCGGCTACCTTTATGGCTTCCTGAGGTTTGGCTTTCAGTATACGGTATGAACGCTTTCCTGTTTTCCTGATATATGCCTTCAATTTCTCCTGCAGAGCCGTACTTTCCTCAACAGCTTTTTTATCCCTTTCTCTAAGTCTGTAGAAACTGTGTTGTGCATAGTCACAGTCCATTATCAGCAGTTTGATATTCTTCTCATAGTAGAGATAGCTTGCAAGCACTTCGGCAATGGTACTTTTCCCGATGCCCCCTTTCTGGGAGCCGAATCCTACACGTATGTGTGTAGTTGCATCTGTTTCTGTTTTCATATCTGTAAATGTTTATATGGTTGGTAACATATTCATATCTGTATTTCCATTTGTATGTATATCTGTATATTCACATTTATATATTTGTGCATATCTGCATAAGTGTGTAAGTATGTATGTTTCCACACATCTGCAAATGTGTGTATGTGCGTAATTTTATGCACTTGTTCAGTGCGTGCAGATACTTACAACTGCAAATAAACATCTAAAAAACACAGGCTGGCGTACCTTGGAGAATACCGGGTAATATTGTGGAAAATTGCGTACAGCTTCAATGGAAGCTGTTGATAATAAACAGACTAACTTTGTAGCGAAGCAGAGTATGACTGAAAGGAATACTATCTCTGTTTTTTTATAACCTTTGGCAAGATGTGTTTTTGTCCGACAAACCGAAATTTGTCCGCCAAAAACTCTTGCCCCTGAAAAGGGGAAGATACTTGCTCCAAAGTCGCAAGTTGAATACTAAAAACAATGATTATGCATAAGGAATCCGCTACACCGTCTTACAGATATTATGTAAGGTTGAATGAAAAAGAGAATGCCGATTTTATCAGTCTGTATGAACGTTCCGGTGCCAGGACCAAGTCAGATTTTATTCGTGCACGTCTGTTTTCTCATACATTCAAGGTGATTACAACCGATAAATCCACTGTGGATTTTTACAACAGATTGACAGAAGTGAACGCACAGATCCGAAAAATCGGACTGTTATATAACCAGACTGTACGAGCCATAAACAGCTATCATTCTGCTAAAGTGGCACATACATTATTGGAGAAACTGAATGATAATACAGCAGAGTTGCAAGGGCTTCTTGAAACTTCGATAAGTCTTGCAGAAGAGATTAGAAGCAAATGGTTGCAAAAATAAGTTCCACATCAAACCTTGGAGGGGCACTTGGTTATAACTTCCATAAAGTGGAAGCTGGAGAGGCAAAAGTTTTGCTCGTCTCAGGCATGAGTGTTGACAATAATGGCGACACCGATATGAACCGTGCCCTTGAGGATATGCAAAGGTTGCTCCCTTCATCCATGAGAACAAAGAAAACCGTATTTCATGCTTCTCTGAATCCGCATCCGGACGACAAACTGAACGATGAAGAATTACGTGATATTGCCGCATATTATATGGAGAAGATGGGATACGGCAGTCAGCCTTTTATCGTTTTCAAGCATAGTGATATTGAACGGGAACATATACACATAGTTTCTCTTCGCGTTGATTCCAATGGACGGAAGATAAATGACAGTCACGAGTTCAGACGAAGCGACAAAATTCGTAATGAGATTGAAAGAAAATGGAATCTGAATACTTGTAAAAAACAGAATATTCCAGATAGTGAGCAGCTGCAAAAGGCTGATATAGATAAGGGAGATATAAGGAAACAGATTGCAGGAACTGTTTCATCCATATTGAGGAAATACAGTTTTCAGTCAGTTGGAGAATTGAATGCTGTGCTTTCTGCCTACAACATAATGGCAGAGGAAGTAAAGAAGGAGCATAACGGAAAACAATATAATGGTATTGTGTATTCTGTTACAAATTCAGAAGGTAGAAAACTCACTGTTCCTATAGATGCTGCAAAACTTGGTCGCAAATATGGATATAATGCTATCCATAATCATATTACACGTTCAAAGAAAGAATTTAAGAAGGTACAGCCGGATTTAAGAAACAAGGTACGTAAAGCTATGATGATGAATCCTGACAGAAAGGAGTTTGTTGAAATGCTTAAAGCTGAAGGTATAGATGTGGTGTTTCGTGAAAATAATGCCGGAAGAATCTATGGTATTACCTTTATTGACCATAAAAACGTTATTGTAGCCAATGGCTCACGACTTGGAAAAGGATATGCTGCATCAGTATTCAACGAATATTTCAATGGAAATGGAGACAATCCGTTTCTTACTGCTTTACCTCAGGATGCGCAGGTTGATCAGAATATAGAATCAGATACACCAGGTGATGATATGATTGCAGAAATGACAGGTTCACTGCTTGATGGCACATCGCATGGTATTGATTACAGAGAACTTGCGTTCCAGCGCAAAATGAGAAGATTATATTCAGGTAAATTAAAACGAAAAAAATAAAGTTATGTCACAGGAAGATGATTTGAGAGGATTGGCAAAGGTCATTGACTTTATGCGTGCCATATCCATATTGTTTGTATTGATACACTGCTATTGGTTCTGCTATGAATCATTCCGTGAATGGAATATTACTATAGGTGTTGTGGACAGAATACTGATGAACTTTCAGAAGAACACAGGACTGTTCTCTTCATTGCTATGGACCAAACTCTTTGCTGTTTTGTTCTTAGGCTTGTCATGTCTTGGTACACGTGGCGTGAAGGATGAGAAAATTACATGGAGAAACATTATAATACTTCTTGTCGTGGGTTTCATTACTTTCTTTCTTGACTGGATGCTTTTAGCTATTCCGAAAGTAGGGGCAATACTTTATATCAGTTCTCTTGCTATCGGTTATATATGTCTGCTCATGGGTGGAACTTGGATGAGCAGACTGCTGAAAAATAATCTTATGGATGATGTTTTCAATGTCGAGAATGAAAGTTTCATGCAGGAAACAAGACTGATGGAAAACGAATATTCAGTAAATCTTCCTACACGTTTCTACTATCAGAAGAAATGGAACAATGGTTGGATTAATGTCGTGAATCCTTTCCGAGCAACCATAGTATTGGGTACACCCGGTTCAGGGAAGTCGTATGCAGTGGTAAACAACTTCATCAAACAGCAGATTGAGAAGTCATTTGCTATGTATATATACGATTATAAGTTTCCGGATTTGTCGGAAATAGCTTATAATCATCTTCTTAAATACGCCGACTGTTACGAGGTAAAACCAACATTTTATGTAATCAACTTTGATGATCCAAGAAGAAGCCATCGGTGTAACCCTATTAATCCCAACTTCATGACTGATATATCTGATGCATACGAATCTGCCTATACCATAATGTTGAACCTTAACCGAAGCTGGATTCAGAAGCAGGGAGACTTCTTTGTTGAGTCACCGATAATTCTGCTTGCAGCTATAATCTGGTATTTAAAGATTTATGACAACGGCAGGTATTGTACTTTCCCTCATGCCATAGAGTTTCTGAACCGCCCATACGCTCAGATATTTCCGATACTGACATCATATCCAGAACTGGAGAACTACCTCAGTCCGTTCATGGATGCATGGGAATCTAATGCACAAGATCAGCTGCAGGGGCAGATAGCTTCTGCTAAAATACCATTATCAAGAATGATTTCTCCGGCACTTTATTGGGTAATGACAGGAGATGATTTTTCACTTGACATAAACAATCCGAAAGAGCCTAAAATTCTTGTGGTGGGAAACAACCCTGACCGCCAGAATATCTATTCCGCAGCACTTGGTCTATATAACAGTAGAATAGTAAAATTGATAAACAAAAAGAAGCAATTAAAATCGTCTGTTATCATTGACGAGTTACCTACAATCTATTTCAGAGGTCTTGATAATCTTATTGCAACTGCACGAAGTAACAAAGTTGCAGTGTGCTTGGGGTTTCAGGATTTCAGTCAGCTTACTCGTGACTATGGTGACAAGGAAAGCAAGGTTATTCAGAATACTGTTGGTAATATCTTCAGTGGTCAGGTTGTCGGTGAAACAGCCAAAAATCTTTCTGAACGCTTCGGAAAAGTATTACAGAAACGTCAATCAATGACCATTAACCGAAATGATAAATCCACCTCAATATCTACACAAATGGATTCGCTTATCCCGGCAAGCAAGATTTCTAATCTTACTCAAGGTATGTTTGTTGGTGCAGTTAGTGATAACTTTGATGAACGAATTGAGCAGAAAATCTTCCATGCTGAAATTGTAGTAGATTCTGCCAAAGTTTCTGCTGAAATGAAGGCATATAAAAAGATTCCCGTCATTGCAGAGTTTACTGACAGTGACGGGAACAATATTCTTCGTGAGACTATTGATAGTAATTATCGAAGAGTTAAGCAGGAGATTATTGCTTTGGTTGAGTCCGAGACTGAACGGATTAAGGCGGATTCTGGTTTGAATTTTTTATTTAATAAAAACAATAATCTATGAAACCACAAAACTACTCTCATAATGAGAGTATGAATTCCAATTTAGAAAATATTTTTGCACTCAAAATGAGAAATATGAAAACGGATTATCAATATAGAATAATAACTAACATAAAAAGATTGAGAGAAAAAGCTGGCTATTCACAAGCTGATATAGCTAAAGTTTTAGGAATAAGTACAGGACAATTAGGAAATATAGAAAGTTATAAACAATCACATAAATATACATTGAGTCAAATAATTAAAATTTGTGACACGTTGAAGATTAGTATTGATAAAATATTTTTTTATGATGATATAAATCAAAATATTACACATAGAATGTTAATTGATAAAATTATTGAATATCAAAATAATAAATAATATGGATAAAAATAGTAGACATATACGAATACATGGAGATAATATTGTTGAATGTGAAAGAAGTTTAGATTTAATTTCATCAGCACTAAATATTACTCCTATCCCAAAATCAACACTTTTATATAAGCCAACTTATATTCTTGAGAATGAAAAAGAAATTATTCATATTGATTTATTGCCAGGACATGATAGATGGGGAGTTAGTATTGCAGATATATTAATTAACAATGGCGGAGTACTTCGAGAAGGTGCTGATTCATATGTAACAGAGGTTATAGAAAATTCTGAACATATATTATTCGCTATTGAATATTGTTCAGCTTTGCCAGCAGGAAATAATGCATGGCAAAGAAATGGTAGAGCATATTCAAGTGTAATGGCAGGGGTTCCATATTTGTATTTTGCAGAAATAGGAGGTGTTGAGCTAGATGAAGAAAGAAATATTAAAGCACCAAGGTTCCCGAATCCAGTCGTTCCTTTTTCTTATATAATGATGACTAATTCTCATAAATCATATTCTATTGCAATCTATAAACCACATCCATCAATATCTGATGAACTATATAATGGTTATAAGGATATTTTCGGACAAGACGAAAGTTTGTTATTAATAAAATCTATATTGTCTTTTGAAAATCAGGAGAAATATGTTGAGATTTTAAAGGAAAAAGAATTATTAATGGTAAAAAAACTTGCTAATCAAAGAAGATGTGTTGATACGTTTAGAGATGACCAATGGGATATATTATTAAGTAGTAAAGAGCCAGCGAATCAAATAACTAATAAACTATCAAATTTAAAATGGAAGAAAAAAACAGGGGGAAAAGTTAATAATACAGAAACTTTTCAAGAACTGTTTTCTAAAACTCAAGATTTATCATGTTTGACTATAGGAGGTAAAGACTTACCAATCTGTGTTATTCCTTTGGATAAAATAAAATCTTTTCAAGACATAATTAATGAAATTTATCCAGAAGAACTTGAAATAAAAATAGATTCAAAGAAGCCATTAGCAATTGTATGGATAACTGGATTTAAGCCTAGGGGCGACGATTCACGACCTGATAGAGGTCTTACTCCTTTAGCAAGAATGGTATTAAACAATAGTGCAAATATATTGGCTATAGTATCTGGTCCTGCCCCAAGTAGCACATGGGAAACATTTGCAAATTCTCCAGATGATTTAGCAAAAGGAAATGGACTGTGGCAATCTATTTTAAAAGTAGCTGATTATGTATTAGTAGATAGTACAACTAGCGACAATTATTTTTTTTATAATACTGGACTTAATTTGCATGAAAATCAAACTCCAATATCTTTCGTATATAGTGATGTTGAACCTGTGTTTTCTGAACAAGATACAGATACCGCTATCCACCAAATATTTTCTAGGAAAGAGGAATTAAATGTTTTTGAGTCTTTATGCAATCCTCCTGGTGGTGATTGGTCGGGTATAAGTTTCTTTATGAGAAATGGTGATGTATATAGGTGGACTTCATTACCTAGAGTTTCTCAGATTGGTGGAAAAAGACCAGATCATTTGATACAGTATTTTCAAGGTGATTCCTCAATATTTATAATAATTGAGTCTAAACTTAAAGGAAAAGATTTAGAAGATAATATTGGTGAAAGTTTAAAAGTATATATTGATGATCTATTTAAAACTTTACCAACAGCATACAAAAATAGTGATAGCGATTGGAGATTATTTAATGAAGAGGAATGTGCATTGGATAATTATACAACATTATCTGTTGGTGCATTTATATATTCAAACGATGAAGAACTTAAAACGCATTTAGAGAGAGGAAATCTTGATGCAGTTATAGCTTTTGAGTTTAAAGATCTAACAAAAGTACATATCCTATGTAATTCTGATGAATGTATTTTGTTAGACCTTTTAAAGGAAATATCAGAGGATGTCACTTATTTTGAAGTTTAGATAGACAGATTCTTTGATAATATCTTTTTGATTATCCATAAGTTTTCTGAATGAAGAATTTCCTGTTTCTATAAAAAATTTTTCTTGATAGGTATCGTATGGAGGTTCAAATGAGTAATTTCTACTTCCAGCGGTACCATCAAATGTCAACATCCATTTAGCTCCTATTCTATTTAATCTATCAAGTTCAATATAAAAATCATTCAAGTTAAATTCATTTCTAGTATATCTATCTTTTGTTCCACCATATGGAGGATCCAAAAAAACAAAATCTCCTTTTTTTACAGTGGACAAACATTCTCTATAATCAGTATTAATAAAAACAAAATGCTGAATTATGCTACTCCAATTAATTAAAATTTTCTTTAGAGTTTCTGGATTTATGCCTGGTCTTGATAGATGAAAAGAGTTATTAAATTCTCCATTTTTATTATATCTTATCAAACCATTTACACAAGTCCTTGTCAAAAATAAGAAATCAAAATAATCTTTTGTCTTATTAAAATTATCTCTAATCTCATAATAGACAGATGGACCATCTTCTTGTAATCTATGCCATCTCTTGGAATATTCATTAGCAACATCAATAGGTGTATTTTTAATTGCATTCCATAAATTAATTAATTCAGGAATAATATCACTGGCTATTGCTTTGGGAGATTTTGCAAATGGCATAAGTGCTCCTCCACCTACAAATGGTTCATAATATGTTTCACTTTTTTGAATGTATTTAGATAATTCTACAGCCACAGAACGTTTACTTCCTGACCATTTAATTACTGATGGTAAAGCTTTTATCATTTTATAACAATTTAGGTTGTTGAACAGCAAATTCAATTCTTTGTTTAGCGATATTAAAGTATTCTGGGGCTATTTCATATCCGTAAACATCCATTCCATAATTTATTCCAGCGACCATTTCTGTTCCAGAGCCAACAAATGGAATTAATAATTTTCCATTTTTAATACCTGATATAGCTAAAATTCTTTCAGAAACGCGTATAGGTTTTTGGGTTGGATGTGAACCAAATTGCATTTCTAGTTTACTTTTATTATTGGGTATATCCCATACTGTTCTCATTTGTTTACCAGCCTCTTTTAATAAATCGCTTTCAGAATAGTATGCTTTTGATGCTTCATAGTTAAAATTGTATTCTCTTTTTTTAGCTCCACCTTTATGAACCCATAATATAGTTTCGTGACTTGCCGTTAATCTTCTGCCTGATAAATTAGGGAAAGAATTTCGTTTGTACCAAACAACTTCGTTTATAATTTCAAGGCCCAATAATTGACAACAAACATTAACAAAACCAGAATTATGGTATGTCGAATGTATCCATATAGATCCAGTATTTTTAATTAATCTTTTTAGTTCTTTAAGCCAAACGTAAGTATTTGTAAAAGAATCGTTTTGTGATAATAAGTCCCATACTTCACTTGTTAATTTCCATTCTCCTCCAAATCCTTCCTGCTTCTTTTTATCTCCATAAGACCAGTTTTTCTTTGTTGATGCTCCATATGGAGGATCTACTATGCATAAATCAAAACTGTTACTCTCTAAAAGAGGTAAAGCTTCGAATATATCTTGTTGATAAAGATGTGCATTATTTGTCTCGAAAAAAACATTATCTTTCATTTTCAACGAATTTTTTCTTTACTATTTCTAATATTTCTATAGGTTGATTCTCATTTTTTATTAAATCATATATTTTATCAGCCATCCAAATATTAATTAAATAATTCTCATCTAATTCGAGAACTTTAGCTAAAATTATTACTTGCTCTCGCTTAGCTAACCTTTCTCCTCTTTCTATTCGACTAAACATAGGAGTATCAATATCTAGAGCTGCAGCAAGCCTTTTTTGAGGTATTTGTTTTTCCTCTCTTATCCTACGTAGTAAATCTGTAAATAACATAATAAACTTTTTATTGTCAGATAATGACATGTTAATTTGATGCAAAGATAAAAGTTTTACTTTTAAATATACGCTATTGACATGTTATATTTTATTTAAGTCTTTAATTTATTTGAAGCTATTTTCCTCTATTTTCCTCTCTTTTCCCTCATTTGCACCATCGGCATAAGTAAGCTATATATTTGGTGTTCAAACCCATTAAATTTAGAATTATGGATACGAACACCAATGACTACATCCTTGTACTGGAGGATAAGGAATCGAAAAAGTTATCAGTAGTTTCATCAGTTGATGCAGAAGGTAAGGTACAGACAGTCGAGCCGCTTGACGCACATTCAGGACAGTTCATGAAATTCATTGAAAATGACAGTATTTTCAAGAACTTCATGGAGAACTTTACCAGACAGTTTAATGATCCTTCAAAAACCGGACTGTACAGACTGGTTGCAGACAAAGTGGAAAGCTCTGTAATGATTCTCCAGGAAATGCTTCAGCAACCGCAAGAGAATGAAGAACAGCTGAAACTGATGCGTGTGAATCTGGAGGACTATGCTCCAAAAGAACAGCTTGGCCGGGTAAACGAAGAACGTATTGATTGGAATGAGCTTACGGCAATTGGAATCTCTCGTGAACAGTTGAAGGCTTCGGGTAATCTTGAAAAGATGCTTGGATGGGGAAAGAGTAATTTGATGGCTATTGCAGTTCCTTTTGGCGATAAGACTATCTATACGGAAGCCAGACTTGCTTTTCGTGAAGAAACTGACGGTAATCTTGCACTAGCTATTCATACAATCAGAAAAGAACCACGGTTGGACTTTCCTTTCATGGGTGTTGAGTTTTCAGAGGAAGACAAGAAGATGCTCCGTGAAACGGGTAATCTTGGAAGATTGGCTGACGTTACTCCTAAAAACGGAGAGCCGTTCAAGGCTTTCATATCCGTTGACCAGCAAACAAATGAACTGATTGCTTTGAGAGCTGACCGTGTGCGTGTCCCTGATGAAATTAAGGGTGTTAAGCTTTCCGAACAACAGAAAACAGATCTTGCTATGGGTAAGGCTGTTGCTGTGGAGAATATGATTTCCAAAGCCGGTAAGCCTTTCAATGCTCAGATTCAGATTAATGCCGATAAGAAGGGTATCGAATTCAAGTTTGACAATACTCCAAGGCAGAGTGTGACTCAGCATGTAAATCAGGAACAGCAGAAAGGTGTTTCAAGGAAAATTTGCGGAGTGGAACTTACAGAAAAGCAGCAGGCTGCACTTAATGAAGGACGTACACTCTACATCAAGAATATGGTTGATAGAGCCGGACAGCCTTTCAATGCATACGTTAAGTTTGACAAGGAAGAAAACCGACCGAGGTTTTACAGATGGAATCCGGACAGGAAACAGGAACAGGGTGAAGCGAAGGTTGTTGCTGTAGCTGAAGAAAACAAGACTCAGGTTGCCGTGAATAATGAAGGCAAGACCAATGAGGCAACTAAACATGTAAAGGAGCCTCTGAAAAAAGAACAGATAGAGCCGACTGAAAAACAGAAGAAAGAGGTTCAGAAGAAAAAAGGTCGTAAAATCTAATCTGCAGTACTATGGGTATGACTTGTATTATTGCAGAAAAGCCGTCAGTTGCCAGAGAACTGGCGGCTATTGTTGGTGCAGACAGCCGTGAGAACGGGTATATGGAAGGAAACAATTATATTGTTACCTGGGCTATAGGCCACCTTGTTACTCTTGCTATGCCACAACAGTATGGTGTGGAGGGATTTAGAAAAGAGGATCTTCCGTTGCTTCCTGAACCGTTCCGTCTAATTGTCCGTCAAATAAGAAAGGACGGAGAGTATATAAATGATCCGGCTGCAGTCAAGCAGATTGGGATTATCAAGAATTGTTTCAATCGTTCTGAAAAGATTATCGTGGCCACTGATGCCGGTCGTGAGGGTGAACTCATTTTCAGATATATTTATTCCTATCTTAATTCTGACAAGCCTTATGTAAGATTATGGATAAGCAGTCTTACAGATAAGGCTATCAGGGAGGGGCTTTCAAAGCTTCGCCCGGGCAATGAATTTGACAATCTTTATAGTGCAGGCAAGGCACGCAGTGAAGCTGATTGGTTGGTTGGCATAAATGCTAGCCGTGCCTTGTCTATCTCTGCAGGTAAAAACGGATTCTCACTTGGAAGGGTTCAGACTCCTACACTTTCTATTATATGCAGAAGGTATATCGAGAACAAAGAGTTTAAGAGTGTTCCTTATTGGAAACTTGAAGCGATGCTGGATAAAGATGGTATTCTATGGAAAGCTGTATCAGAGACTACTTTCGATAGAAGGGAAACAGCCCAGTCCGCAGTGAAAGCTATCCTTGCGGATAACATCACCACTGACGGACACGGCTGTCTTTCCGTGTTGAAGGTCGAAAGAAAGGCAGTCCGTACCGAACCACCTCTCTTATACGACCTTACCACCTTGCAGAAAGAAGCAAACCGTAAATACAGCTTTTCAGCGGATACAACGCTGTCACTTGCTCAAAGTCTGTATGAGAAGAAGCTTATAACTTATCCGAGAACGGGTAGCAGATATATCGGTGATGATGTGTTTGATGAAATCAGTGGACTGATAGAGTTCTCAAAGGATGGTTTCAGTTTTGAAAATATTGTTCTCGAGATTCTAAGACATGAACTGAACAGACGTTCTGTAGATGCTTCAAAAGTAACTGACCATCATGCGCTACTGATTACAGGTAATAAGCCTGAACAGTTGAGTGCCAATGAGGATAAGATTTACCGTATGATAATGGCGAGAATGCTTGAAGCATTTTCTGAAACGTCACAAAAGGATGTATTGACTGTTACATTACATGGTGCTGATGTAGATTTTGTTCTGAAAGCGGAAAAGGTAACTTATCAGGGGTGGAAAGCTGTGCTTAATGAAAAAGAAGAGGATGAAGATAAGGAAGTTGAATTTTTGCCTGATTTTAAAGAGGGTGAAAACATTAGAATATCTTCATTGAAGGAGACGGAACATAAGACAAAACCAAAACCTTTGTTTACTGAAGCGACTCTTCTTTCTGCAATGGAGAATGCAGGAAGAGAAATCGAGGACGGCGAGGTAAGAAAGGCTATGGACGGTTGTGGTATTGGAACTCCGGCTACAAGAGCCAATATTATAGAAACTCTGCTTCTGAGAGAATATATCAGACGTGAGAAGAAAACACTTGTTCCTACTGATAAAGGTATGGCAGTCTATGATATTGTTAAGGATAAGCGAATCGCCAATGCTGAAATGACGGGTATGTGGGAACTATCCTTGGCAAAGATTGAGAATGGAGAGAATGATGCAGCCAGATTCAACCAGGAAATAAAGGATTATACCGGACAGATATGTACGGAGCTTTTGGAAGCGTCAATTGTCTCAAAGGATAATACAGAACTGCTTACTTGTCCGGTTTGCAAGAATAATTCTGTAAAGATTTATCCTAAAGTAGCTAAATGTACTTCTGAGGGTTGTGAGTTCCGACTTTTCAGGGAGGTATGTGGTAAAATGCTCACTGATAAGGAAGTGAGAAGCCTTATTACTCAAGGTCATACTACTACGCTGAAAGGGCTTGTTAGCAAAGCAGGCAAGAAGTTCAATGCCGTACTGATATTAAAGGAGGACGGTTCTACGTCATTCGAATTCAAGAACAATAAATAAAATGTATAGCCTATGTCATATAACAAGAAGGTTGTTCTCCGCAACAACATTGAGGCTATACGTACAGTATTGCTTCTTGAAGCAGAAAAAAGAATACCGAGTAAGGAGGAAAGGGAGATTCTTGGCAGATATAATGGGTTTGGCGGATTGAAGTGTGTCCTGAATCCGGCAAGTACATTGGCAGACCGTTCCAGATGGGCTAAATCGGAACTTGAACTTTTTCCGATGGTTCAGGAGTTACAACAGGTAATTAAAGAAGGTGCTGCAAATCCGATACAGGCTAAACTGCTCATGGATAGTATCAAATCCAGCGTACTTACTTCTTTCTATACTGATACAAGGGTAACTGATACCATAGCATCAAGCTTTGCCGATAACGGTATCAGGTTTGAAACTTTTTTGGATCCTTCGGTCGGTATGGGTTCTTTTATCAACTCATTCGGGAAAAATGCAGAGGAAAGATTCTGTTTTGAAAAGGATCTGCTCACGGGAATGATAATGAAAGCTTTGAACAGTACCGGAAAGGTTTTTCTGCACAATCGTGGTTTTGAGGAAATATCACCTGAATTGATGAATCGTTTCGACTGTATTTCCAGTAATATTCCTTTTGGCAATTATGTGGTATATGACCGTGCATATTCCAAATCAAAGGAGGAAGCAAAGGTCTTGTCAACTCGTGCTATTCATAACTATTTCTTTGTTAAAGGTCTTGATACTCTTCGGGAAGGTGGAATACTTGCCTTTATTACTTCACAGGGTTTGTTGGATTCACCCTCCAACAAACCTATTAGGGAGTATCTGATGAATAATTCAAGTCTTGTTTCTGCTATCCGTTTGCCGGAAAATTTATTTATAGAAAATGCTGGGACAGAGGTTGGCAGTGATTTGATTGTTTTGCAGAAAAATACGGGTAAAGGTATTGTTTCCGAACAGGAACGCTTGTTTATAGAAACGGTTGATATTCCCGATCCTGATAATCCTGATAAGGTGTTGTTTACTCATAATGCCATGTTTGCAACGGAGAGCATGGAGAATTGTGTGGCTACATCAAGAAAACTTTCGACTAATCCTTATGGTAAGAAATGTATGGTATATAACCATGAAGGTGGAATTGAAGGTATATGTAGTGACTTGAAACTAAAGCTGGACAGGGATATATCAAATGAGTTATCAAAAGGACTGTTCTATGGAGATGATGACTATGTGGAGAAACTTCAAGGTGAAATGGAAACTAAACAGGCTTTTACCTATATGCCGAAGGAGGTTGCTGATAAGATTCCTGCACTGTATGAAACGGATGGTGGACTGATTGGTGATAAGGTAGCTTATATAAGATATTTCATGCCATTTGGTGCATATACTTGTTATGTGCTTGAAGCGGATAGGAAAACAGGAGATTTGTTTACACTGACCACAATGGGCTATGGATGGGAACTTGGATATGCTTCTCTTCATGAGATTGAGGAAGTTGAAGTAAGAGGTGTAAGGATAGAACGTGATATTCATTTTGAACCGGCTAAGCTTCATGAAATCCAGGAGTTGAAAGAATATGTAGGCAACCGTTATACTCCTGAAGTGGTGGATGCTGTAGCAGAAGAGATAAAAGAGCCTGTTCAACTTTCTGTTAAGGCTATAGGCGATGCTTTGAAAGCTTATGAGTCTATGGCTAAGATTGATAGTAATACAGAGGCTATTCTTCAGGAAGCCGCAAAACACGGATATATTACTATTTTGTCCGGTTCTCAGGCTCACTGGCTTGATGAAGGTCTTGAACGGGCATGTAGAGAACTGGAGGGAATGAGTTTGCGGGAATGGAGGAAGGAGAATATGGATCCTTCCGTTTATGCCTACATGTATAAGAAAGAGATTGAGGAAGAGGAACGTCAGAAGAGTACGGAAGTAGAAAAAGCTCCTGAAGGTGTGCCGGTTCTTACTCTGTTTGATTTGTATGAAAGTGCAAGAACGGATATAGAGTCTCCACGTAAAATGGACGGTCAGACTGTGTACTTTGATGATGAGCATCATCCCATTTCTGTTATGGTAGAGGATGAAGATTATAATCTTCCGGATAAGGCGATACAGGCATGGGCTGAAGAAGTGGAACGGTTTAATCAAGAAATAAAGGCTTCTACTCCTAAGGTTACTCCGGCTCCATCTGAGAAAAAACGTACTGGCAAACAGCAAACGGGCAAGCAGAAAGCCGGACAAATCAAAGGTAACAACCGTTCAGGCAGAACAAAGAAAGTTCAGACTAACAACGTGCAGCTTGACTTGTTTTCTGAATTGCTTATAGATGATGGCAAGCGTAACATTATACCACCAAAGGTAGAGTCGAAACCGATAATAGATACTACTCCACGACCTTATACCACAATGATGTCTTCGCATCTGAAGGACGGTTCTATAGTAAGGCAAGGTACACTGCTGGGATTTCTGTCGAATACTTCCTTTGGTAATCCGACTTTCAATCCGCTTGATCTTCCAATCAGTCAATTGACAAAATTAGGCAAGTACATTGATTTAAGGGATTGTTATCATCGTCTGTACGACAACGAGAGTGAAACAAGAACGGAAGATAAGGAGGAACGCAGTAAACTGAACCGGATTTATGATGATTTTGTAGGCTTCTATGGTTTTTTGAATACGAAAAAGAATCTGGATGTACTGAAAATGGATCCAGGTTCTACTGAGATACTTTTTCTTGAACGTTCATGTGAAGGACAGTTTATAAAGGCTGATATTTTCAACCATCCTGTTTCGTTTCAAGTGAATGAGGTCAAGACTGTTACGACTTCATTTGAAGGACTTGCAGCATCACTGAACAAGTACGGTGATGTGAATTTGCCTTATATATGTTCGCTTCTTCCTGATAAGGAGGAAGATGAGATAATTTCTGATTTGGACGGACGAATCTATTATAATCCTCTTGAAGGAGGTTATGAGATTGCAGACAGATTCATATCCGGTAATGTCGTGGAAAAGGCAGAGCAGGTGGAATGGTGGCTAGAGAATCATCCTGGCAATGAAGAGGCAAAAAAGAGTCTTGAAGCATTGAAGGCTGCTGTACCTACGCCAATATCTTTCGGAGAGCTTGATTTCAATTTCGGTGAAAGATGGATTCCGGCAAAGGTATATGAAAAGTTTGCGTGTGAGTTTTTTGAAACAGATGTAAGTGTGCGCTTTGCTGCAAGTGCAGATGAATATTCAGTAAAGTGCAGCAGTAAAAATGGTAATATCAATCATAAGTATGCCGTAAAGGGCGAGTTCAAGACTTATGACGGTATTAATCTGATGAAACATGCCTTGCATAATACGATACCGGACATAACAAAAAGCAAGACGGTTGTTGATTATAATGGCAATGAAACAGAAATTAAGGTAAGGGATGGTGCAGCCATTCAGTTGGCCAATACAAAGATTGAAGAAATCCGGAACGGGTTTACTGATTGGCTACAGTCGCAGCCGGATGGATTCAAGAACAAGTTGGCTGAAAAGTACAACCGGTTGTTTAACTGTTTTGTACGTCCTAATTATGACGGGAGCCATCAGGAGTTTCCGCAGCTTGATTTAAAAGGTTTGGGCTTTCCTGATTTGTATAAGAGTCAGAAAGATGCTATCTGGATGCTGAAGGTGAATAATGGTGGTATATGCGACCATCAGGTGGGAGCCGGAAAGACTGTTATCATGTGTTGTGCTGCATACGAGATGAAACGTCTTGGTATTGTAAACAAGCCTATGATTATCGGACTGAAGGCAAATGTGTTTGATATTGCAAATACTTTCAGAAAGGCTTATCCGAATGCCAGAGTATTATATCCTGGCAAGAATGATTTTACACCGCAGAACAGGCAGCGTATCTTTAATGACATAAAGAATAATGACTGGGATTGTATTATCCTTACGCATGAGCAGTTTGGAATGATACCTCAGTCTTTGGATATTCAGCAAGCTATTCTTCAGAAGGAACTTGACAGTGTGGAAGAAAACCTGCAGGTTCTTATCGAGCAGGGTAAGGAGGTTTCACGTGCCATGCTGAAAGGTGTGGAGAAGAGGAAAATGAATCTTGAAGCTAAATTGAAAAGTATTGCAGATGATATAGCTTCACGAAAGGATGATGTGGTGGATTTCAAGCGAATGGGTATAGATCATTTGTTTGTTGATGAAAGCCATAAATTTAAAAATCTGATGTTCAACACACGTCATGACCGTGTAGCCGGACTTGGAAACTCCAATGGAAGTTTGAGGGCACTTAATATGCTGTTTGCTATCCGTACCATTCAGGAGAGGACCGGAAAAGATCTTGGTGCTACTTTCCTGAGTGGTACAACTATCAGCAATTCACTCACGGAACTTTATCTGCTGTTCAAATATCTAAGACCTCAGGCACTTGAAAAGCAGAATATAAACAGTTTTGATGCTTGGGCAGCTGTGTTTGCGAAAAAGACTACTGACTATGAGTTTTCTGTAACTAATGAAATTGTGCAGAAGGAACGATTCCGTCACTTTATCAAAGTCCCGGAATTGGCTGCTTTCTATGCTGAAATCTGCGACTATCGTACAGCGAAGGATATAGGTATAGACCGACCGGAGAAGAATGAGATTCTTCATAATATTCCACCTACACCTGTTCAGGAGGAATTTATAAAAAAACTGGTGGAGTTTGCCCGTACAGGTGATGCTACTTTGTTGGGCAGAGAGCCATTGTCACAAAAAGAAGAAAATGCAAAGATGCTTATTGCAACTGACTATGCACGAAAGATGTCACTTGATATGCGAATGATAGATCCGTCATACGAGGATCATGTGGACAATAAAGCTTCACATTGTGCTAAAATGATTTCGGAATATTACAAGAAATTTGATTTTGTAAAGGGTACACAGTTCGTATTTTCCGATCTTGGTACTTATAAGCCTGGAGAATGGAGTGTATATTCTGAAATCAAACGTAAACTGGTGGAGGATTATGGTATCCCTTCCTCTGAGGTTCGTTTTATTCAGGAATGTAAGACTGAACAGGCTAAAAAAGCAATGATAGAGGGAATGAATAAAGGAACTATCAGAGTGCTGTTTGGCTCAACAGAAATGTTGGGTACTGGAGTTAACGCACAGGAACGTGCTGTTGCGGTCCATCATCTTGACACGCCCTGGGTTCCTTCTGCTTTGGAGCAACGTGATGGCCGTGCTGTTCGTAAAGGCAACTGGGTAGCCAAACAATATGCTGACAATAAAGTTGATGTGATTGTATATGCTGTAGAGAAGTCCCTCGATTCATACAAGTTCAATCTGTTACATAACAAGCAGTTGTTTATCAATCAGCTAAAGACTAATAGCTTGGGTAAAAGAACCATTGATGAAGGTGGAATGGATGAACAGAATGGACTTAACTTCAGTGAATATGTGGCTATTCTTTCTGGCAACACGGATTTGTTGGAGAAAGCTAAGTTGGAAAAGAAGATTACGGCACTTGAAAGTGAACGTAAGAGCTTCGCCAAAGAACGTGATGAAGCAAGATTCCGTTTGAATACGATTGACAAATCTATTGACTTTCATACAAGGCTGGCTAATGAAGCTAATGCAGATATGGTGCAGTTCAACCGTCTTGCACGTAAAGATAGTGACGGTAATTTGCTTAATGACTTAAAATTGAATGGAATTGAAAGTCAGGATATCAAAGTACTTGCCGCAAAACTCCAAGAGATTTCTAATAAAGCCAGAACCAATGGTGAATATCAGCAGATAGGTGAGATTTATGGTTTTCAGGTGGTCGTAAAGAGTGAAGCATCCCAAAAGGATATGTTCGATTTTGTGGATAACCATTTTATGGTTAAGGGTATGGGAAACATATACTATACGCATAATAACGGTCATTTGGCAAATGATCCCAAATTGGCTTGCATGAACTTTCTGTCTGCTTTGGAAAAAATTCCCAAGGTAATAGAAAACCATGAACGTGAGCTAGAAAAAGTAAAACGTGACGTTGAAACGTATAAAGCCATAGCTTCAGGTGAATGGAAAAAGGAAGGTGAGCTGAGAAAACTGAAATCTGAACTTTCTGAGCTGGACCGCAAAATCAGTCTTACTATTAATAATAATAAGGATGATGGTGATAAGGAACAGGGAGTTAAGGCTAATACCTCAGGAGAGGTGAATAATAGGATTGATAAAGGGAATAATGGAGTTAAGGTAAAATGGAAATAGCCTAATAATTCAAATTGATTAATTATGTGATGAATTTTGGGAGCAGTGTCGAATAAATTATAACTTTTAATAACAATTCAAATATTTATGTTTGAGAAATAAAAAGATTTTATTGACATAATGGCATTTATATAGTAAGAAAATCCATTACAAAAGAATATTTCTTACTATATAAAATAAGCCATCCTATAACTCTTTATTTAATAAATCCAATGTCATATTTACGTAGTTTTGCGCCTCATGTATAGACAAATCTACTTCAGAATAAATATCACGTTCTTCAATAGAACCATGATGTCCCCTCCAAGATATGGCAACTAATTGGTTGAGTTTATCAATTACAGAATCCTTATCAGGATTAATAAACACACATGATGATTTTTGTAAATTATTAATAATTGTTCCAAAAGTCTGATCTGGGTCTGGAATGAATAAACAATATTTTAGTTTTAAAAAAGTTTCTAATGATATTCGAATAGAATTTATAGCTTCTTCTTTATTTTCTTCGTTTGGATCAGATAGAAAATTATTCATTGATATAAGAGACTTTTGATAATTGTCTATCCATTCCTTTTTAATTAAAAATTCTTTTATTGAAGATTTTCCATCTATATTTATTATTTGTAATGCTTTTTTTGTACTTGTTTTAATAATTGAACGACTGTTTAATTCTATAAGGAAATGTAAATTATGACTCAATACAATTACTTGATTTGCGTTTTGATATAGAAGTGTTAATTGATGGATTGTCGCATTTCTGCGATTTAAATCTAGGCTTGTTAATGGATCATCGAAAACTATTATTTTATTAGACAAATTTGGGCTTAGTTTTAGTTTTGCTAAGAATAAGCTAAAGGCTATAGTATTTTTATCACCTTCACTTAAAACATTTTTAAATGAAGTATTACTTTCACCATCTTGTTCTATAGGAGTTCCGTTAAATGTTAAAGTATAACTTAAATTTGCTTCTTTAGCCTTTCCTTTAAAGCCTCCATCTTTTATTTCTATGATTTGAAATTTAGTTCTAAAAATATCATGAAGATAATAATTAATTTTATCTCCATATTGTTGGAAAATCCTATTAGATTCCGTTTTTTGTTCTTCTTGTAAAGATTTATTTATCTTTTGTAATCTAGTACGATGCTCCTTAAACAACTTATATTTTAAGCATTTATCATATAACGGAAAATTGAATCTAGCCTTATTTAATTCCAAATTTTCCAATTCTTTTTGCACCTCACTTACTTTTCGAACCTTTGTTATAGCATCTGTAATTTTATTATTGCATAAATTAATATAAGTATTGATTTCCTTTATTTTAGAAGATAAAATATTCAGTTCTATAATAAAAGCATCAACAATATCAGGAGATATACTATCCAGTGGATTAATTGACTTATTTTCAATGGTTTCTATTAGTTTTTTAAATTTACTCTTTAATGAGTCAAAATCGTATTCAAAAATATTGTCAGATTTATCTATTCTGACATATTTAATCCAAAAATTAGATAAATCTTTAACCTGTTTATTGATGTTTACAATTTCATTAATATACAAGTCTATATTTATTGAAGATATCTGTTTTTTAAAAGCATTTATTTTATTTAAGGTATCTTTATATTTTTCGCTAAAAAATTGATTATATCCTTCAATTAATTTAATTCCATTTATGGGTGTTCCACAAAATGGACATTTATCCATATCTTTATTTTTTATTGCCTGATATCCAGAATATATCCAACTTGAACTATCTTTTATTCCTCTTATATTTAATAATTCAATATTTGACATAACAAGTTCTAGATATTCTTTTCCTATATCATTAATTGAATCAGAAAGAGTCTTTTTTAAATTTTCTATGTCGAAAGATATATTTAGAGATCTAAATATTGGTAATTTTGATTGTTTTAGAATAATATCATTATCCTTAGCAATCATCAGTTCCATATTCTTTTCTTCGATTAATTTATCAATTTCTGATAATTGTTTAATAGCACATACTTTTTCTACATCTTGGACCTTAGATAATGTAATAATTTGTTCATATAACTCATTGATTTCTTTTGTGTTTTTCTCTAATAAGTTTTTAACTCTTTCAATCTTTTTTGCTATCTCAACTCCTGTATCACCTAATACAAACTTATATAAATGTTTTCTATTGTCACCACTTATATAAAATCCTGTATAAACATTCTCTGAGACAAAATATGTGTCAAAAACAATGACATTAGGATTATTTCTATACCACTTATTTTCATTATAATTTATTTGACCTATTTCTTCGTCTTTTATAATAATTTCAGAAGGGGTATTAGAACCAATTCTTTTTCGTTGTGAAATTATAGAAGAATCATTTACACTCATTGAATGTAAAATACGTGCAATGGTTGTTTTACCTGAACCATTCTCAGCATATATGAGATTCATTTTTTTCAGACTGACATCACCAGCTGCAATATAGTCTTCATAATTTCCTATATTTTTAATTTTCTCTATCTTTAAAATCATACTTAGTTGTTTTATAATGATTTTTATTACAAATATAGCTAATTGTAATAATTTAGAGTTATGAATTCTATAGGAAAATATTATTTTTAAAAGTTGTTTTTATAAAGTTTCAGTTTACATAATTATTTTCTATTATTTAGTTTATATTCAAGAACATCTTTTGCATAAAACAGCCGTCTGCCACCAATCTTTATTGAGGTTACTTTCCTTTCATAAGCCCAGCGGTAAACGGACTTGGGAGCAATCTTGACTATTTTGGAAACATCTACCACATCGAGAAGAGTATCTGGACCAACCAGCAGTTGGCTTTTCTCCAGATTGCTCAATGTAGTTTCTATGGCTTTAAGGCGGGTAAGGATTTCTTTTATCCATACATCCATTTCTTCATCATTATTCATAGGCTGATATTCCCAATTATATAATAATTACAGGAGTCTTGCGACAACATTTCGTTTTCTTTCATGTATCGGATATAGCTTTTGGCTGTACGTTCTTTTACGTCAAGCATATCCATTATTAATTCTGTCAAGTCATTGTAAGATACCTTTTTTCGTGACTTGAATATTTCTTTGGTAATATTGGAGAGTTCTGTACGTTTTCGCTTTTCCTTATCTTCAATGGATTTTTCTCCGGCATAGACGTGCATATCCTTTGTTTTGTCCCAGGTAAATAGTAACATGGGAACATCAAGAGGGCTACCATCTCTTACTTTGATGGCTTTTACAACTGAGTAGGCCGGATTTTCATCTTTCTCAATGGAGAGGATAGCTGCAGCTTTTCTTTGCAGTTCTGAACCGATATGGCCTCTAAGTTTGATGCCATTGGGTACGAAATGCAGAACACATATTATACATGTTTTGTATATGCCTGCAAGTCTGTATAGTTCGTCAACAATGGCTATACTTTCTGTTTCATCATTTGCAGAGCGGATTAAGTCTGCTATTCCGTCTATAACGACAAGGTGTATTCCTCTTTGACGATGATAATACAGGTCCATGCTGTCCCTTATAATCTGTAGCCTTTCTTTCCTGGACATGGATGCCAGATAAAATGTGTGATATGTTTCCGGAACGGAATCAATGCCGACTCGTTTTAAAGTCTTTGAAAGATTCTTGTAAAGCTGATATTCTGATTGTTCTGTGTCATAATGAAGTATCGCCTTTTGATTATAGTTTGGACAGATATCCAGCCCTAATGTGTCAACAGAAGGATCGGTTGTTTCATCTATCAATGTTCCGGCTATGATGGCTGAAATAAAGTTGCTTTTACCAGTGCCTTCACCTCCGGTTATACAAAACAGATTATCGTATGTTCCTAATGGTACATCATTGACTGATACAACAGTTTTAGAAATTTCAGGTGGATTGTTATAGTCCATTTCGCATGATTTGAGTAACATGAGTGTATGAGAATATAGTTTTTCCAATGAATTTGTGATAAGTTCCCGTAAATCTGATGCACTTTTACCAAGGGCAAAGAAATCTGATATATCCTTTTCCTTTTTGCTTCCTGATAATGGTAGCTCCAGACGTATGACATTGTGGTCTGACAAAGCATTATAATGGCGTAGAGATTCTCTTTTACCAGTCTCATCAGAATCGTATAAAATGATGATGTGTCTGAATTTCCTTTCAAGCATTTCTATCATGGTTGTTGGAATAGATGCTGTTTCACTGTTGAAGCAGACAGCAAAAAATCCTTTTGAATAGAGTGACATCACATCTTTTTCTCCGCCTGTTATGAAAACAATATCTCCTTTGTTTGGGAGTTGTTCCAGTCCGAAACAATACACTTCAGGCATTTCACCACCATACAGAAAACGCATTTTGTTATTCAATGGCCTATAAAGTTTTACATATCCATTTCCGTTATAGGCAAAAATGGGATCTAAATCTGATGATTCTATTTTGAATGGCTCATTATTCCTGTTTATGCTTTCGTACGATTTTACAGATGTTACATGATAAAGCCTTAAAGTGGAGAGCTTTATGCCATATTTTTGCCAATATCCAAGTTCGGTAGATGTGAATTGTTTTGATTCGACTTTGAAAGAACTTGTATTCTTTTCTACTGCTATATTTAAGGAAATATCTTCTTTGGATACTATTGTCGTTTTTGCTGTAGTAGTGGTGTATGTTCCTGTTGTAGTTGGTGCAAGATTAAGATTCAAGTCTGAATTTATAAGACTGACTATATTGGAAAAGTCTGATTTGACATTCCAGCCTTTTATTGTGGCAACGAACCAGAAGCAATCACCGGAATAACTTTCATCACCAAAGTCCTTCATCTTGAAGGTGCGTGAATGCCTGTCAAAGTAGATGTTGCATGAGGCATTTTTATCATCATATAACGGATTCTTGAAGTTTTTCCCCGGTCGGAAATCTATCCGAAGATAATATTTGAAAACATCAAGTCCCCTGTTAGTACGGTCCAGTATTTCTTCCTTGTTTATCATTTCGTCTGTCTTTACTCATGTAACTGTTTAGAATTATGTTGTCCTTGAACTCGCTAAGTCTTCTTAAAGCTTCTTCCTTTGGCATTGCAGGAACTTTAATCTGATAACATTTAATTCCCACGAAAAGCGAATTGTAGAAATATCTCACGTCGCCGGATTCAGCATATCTGTATCTGATTATGCCTTTCTTTCTCCACCTGTATAATGTGGACTCAGATATGGCAAGTGCTTCCATCACATCCTTTGAACTTAATTCCAGGGTATCATCTATTTCTTTACTTAGGGTAGTTGAACGCTCGATATAACTCTCAATACGGTTCAGCTGCTCTTTCAGACTTTGAAAGGCTTCACTATCAATGGTAATTACTTCCATACTTTACTATTATTGGTGACCTAATATTTTAAATGCTTCATAAACTCTGTTCAAGTCTTCTTTGGAATCTACATTAAGAGAAATGCTAAGTGAAATCTTCCTTTCTTTGGATTCACTTGCATCACATGCAAACAGCTCACCAAGAGTGATGTCTAAAATATCGCAATATGCCTGTAATTACTCTACTTTTGCAGAACTACAGTCTGTTTCAATTCTGGATACTGTAGATGGTGAAACTCCCATGTTTTCAGCGACATACTCTTGTGAATAACCCTTTGCATCCCTTAATTTCCTAAGTTTCTGACTTATCGTTTTCATATAATGTAAATTTAGGAAAGACATCCAATAGGTTATGTTTCGCTATATGCAAAAAAATGCATCGTTTGCAACATATAATTCGTCATATGCATAATGATGTCGTTAATCAATATAATATTCAATGAAGATGTGAGTGTAGAAGGATATAAATCTAATTCTGTTCTTGTTTGTTTCTTAAATATTATTGTTCTCATATTGCAGACTAATTTGTTTTTAGCAAAAGTCGGAATATGTGAATGATAAAAAGTCATGGTTTATACCATCATGGTAAAAATAAAATAAAGGCTTATTTCTTTTATTTTGGCTTATAAAGTAGAGTAATTCTATGTACAGTAAATACAAATAAAAAATACCATGTTGGTATAAACACGGTATTTTATTATACGAAATTTATGAGGTCTTATCTTATATCATCCTCATCCATTCTTTTAGTAAGATTTTCTATCAGTTTATTTAAATAGGAGGTACGATCTTTACGTTCTTTCATAGCTATATAAGCATCATAGTAACCTCCTAAATCTATATTGAACATAGCACTAAGATAATTCATAAACTCTTTTATTTCAATATTTCCGTGGTTTATATCCCCAGAAGAAACTAATGCATATCCAAGTTCTATTAATGCTGCTTTTTTTCCTGTAAAACGAATGGGTATTTTAGTGCTGATGCTCTGGTATTGTTTTTCTATATAGCTTTCGTTTTCGAGCTTCTGCAATTTTTTATTGAGATAAATACGTAGCATTTCGTTGGCAAGTATTTTCGCTACTTTATAATCGTATCCAGTTGAGAATTTAGGATCTTTGTCTAATTGCGCACTATCTGTATATAGGCGGATATCTGTATTGCCACGTAAAAAATAATGTTCATCATAAATTGTTGAATGTGAACGATAATATTGATAAAAGTCTAAATTACGATTGAAGAAATATGTTAAGTTATCCAGTTCTTTATTGATATATAATTTTATAACCTCATTACTACCAGTTGGACATTGCGCTTCAATACGGTATATCTTATGAAAATATAACAATCGGCTTAATAATTCCGGTTTCTGATTTTTGAAAAAAAATATTTCTTCTTCTTTTGACGAAAACACATATGTTTGTAGTTGGTTTCTTAAATCGGTTAGAATACCTTGTAAGTGATGTACCATTGAAAGAGAAGTTTCGATAATATTATAACTATAGAGGTCAATTTTTGAAATATCGACCTCTACTTGTTTTAATATTTTACCAACCCTATCTTTCATCTTATTTTGAAACTACAGGAATGCAAATATCTACGATCCATTTCTTTTCTGGATGTGTTTCGTAATTATTCAAATATACTTCAAAAGGTAAACCACAACATCGACAACCATGTTCGTCTATTAGGCGAAACATACATTCCCAAGAAGTTTGGAATTCATCCCATAAAATTTCAAAATGTCCTACGGCATATTGTCCGGCAGGAATAGTGTAAGCACTAATTTCTCCGTCTGTCTTTACCGGATTTTTGACTATCAAACAAGCATCCGATATACGTTTTTCTTCTGTTGTTATATTTGGATCATCATGGTAAATGGAAGCTAAATGAAATTCTTCTGTTGTTACTAAACCTTTGGGATATGCCCAATGTAATAGTTTTTCAAATGACTTCTGCATGGTAGTATATGTTCCATAATGACGACAGTACACTACATGAATTGCGCTCAAATGTTTGATTTCAAAATTACAAATCATAAATTTATCTCCTATTTTTAATGTTTTACGCTGACAAAAATAGTGAGAGTATGAACGGCTTTGTTGACTAATTATGTGTTCTAATGTACGATTCTTGCTATCTTTTTGTCGAATTTTGTTTCTGTAAGTCTCGGCAGTTATACCAAAATGTTTTTTGAAGTTACGACAAAATACATTAACGGAGTTAAAACCATATTCAAGAGCAATATCTGTAACTGGCTTTTGCAAATCGTTCTGCAATTGAATAGCAGCTTGTTCTAGTCGTTTTCGCATGATATATTTAGCTAATGGTTCACCCATTACACTAGTAAAAATACGGTGAAAGTGATAAACTGATAGATTTGTTTGGTGTGCTAATAATTGTATATCAAGTTTTTCATCAATATGGGTATTGATATAATCTAGAACAACATTAATTTGTTTTGTATATTGAGCTAAATCATTCATTGTATAATCATATTTATTATATATTTCTTTAACTGAGATATTTTAAATGTATAATGTTCAAACTCTTAAATATTATGTTTTTTCAATATAGTAGATTTCTGCAAAAAAATCCTCATATCAAATAAAATTTAATGATGAGTGTATTTCATTTACAGAGCAATTTAATAGGGAAGATGCTTTGCTAATAGATATTATCTCTTGAGATATAGCCTTATAAACCAATCCTAAGAACCGGTAACTTTGCTCTTGAGGATAACGTGTTTTCTTAATCTGTTCACTAAAATAGGTAGAATTTTTTTTCTTGATACAGTACCCTTTATATCTTTGTTCAGTGATAATACCTACCTCTTTTGCTTTATACATGAGTGTATCAATGGATATGCCAAACTGCATTTGGATAAATATGAGTTCTTGCAATGATATATCTTTTCTGGATATGCCTATAAGTCTGATAAACTCCGAGGTCGGTATAAGCATTTCGTTAACGAAGACATTGCATAACTTTTCTCTTTCCTTATCCTGTAGCTCTTGGGCAAAGTTTAATAATAGATATCCTAATTCATACAAGGCTGTGAATCGCTGTCTTTCTGCTGTTGCATTTTTGTTAACGATGATAAAAGGAGTCGTTTTATTTATAAATCCACTTAATCCGTCAAATTCAACTTCTGCATCCAGATGTACTACCTTGATACCATTTTCTTCAAGAAGGAAAGTAATATTGCTGATAGCATCTTCTCCCAGTTTCAAGTCATTTCGTAATCTACAAGCTACAGTGATTGCGTCATTCTTTTCCTTAATAATATCTTTATAAACTATATGAAAAGAATTTTCCATATGCAACAGATTTTCTATTTCCATATATCTCTCTATTTCATCTATAACCTTTTCCTTAATGCTTTTTAATGACGATGCTTTAAGTTTACTCTTTTTCCTAAACTCAATGTCTTCTACTGTCACATTATATGGACGAAAGAAAAAATCCACATTTACATTAAGTGCTTTGGATAAGGCGATAAGTATAGTGCTCTCAGGCATCATTATACCTTTCTCATATTTTGAGATAGACTGTTTCGATACGATATTATTAATTTTTTCGCAAAGACTATCCATAGATAGACCATTCATAAGTCTGGCACTTTTAAGTCGCTGTGAAAATATCTGTTTCATGATTTTCATTATTTTATGGTCACAAAGATGGTAGTTTTTGTTTGATTTGTCAACCTTATTAAAGTTTAATTTGGAGAAAGATACTTTATTGTAAGATTTCTTATATATTATGGTACTTGCATCTTGTATTAAAAGTGTGGCAGAAAGTTTTGGAAAATATTTATTATCAATTATTGGGCTTTGCTCGAAAAAGATTTTCATTGGATCGTAAATTAGCATTGATGAGGTTGTCAATAAAGGTATATTAGATATTGGGCAATATTACTACAAAAATGCCAAAGAAGAGAACCTTAATAACTGTAAAACTAATAGATATACAGAGTTGAATGGTTCGAATTATAGTGAATCAAAGTTTTATATGGCTTATGTAATACAATTCTTTATATTTAAGAATCAATCATTTGTATTAAGTTTTTATTTCAAAGAGGATTGATCGGTAAAAATAAAATGTTTCTCTTAAAAAACGTAAGTTGAACAAATTGTACCATCATTTAAAATCTTACTCTCCATCAGTTTTAAGTCCAAATTAGGTGTATCAGGAAAAAGTTTTATACCATTTCTTAATAGTTTAGGGACTGTATAGATTGTAATGCAATTTATTAGCTTAGCTTTTATTAAAGTCGTTATTAAACTACCTCCACCGACTACTAACAAATCTGTTTTATGTTTCAATTTATAAATCTCATCTAGTAGTTCGTTTGTTAAGAATTTTACTCCACAATTTGGCGTTACGTTAGTATTATGATGTGAAACCACAAAAGTTTGCTTGTCTTTGTATGGCCATGATCCCCAATGCTCAAATATATAGTGGTAGGTGTTAGCTCCCATAAGTAATGTATCGGCTATGGCATACTGCTTATTAAGAATTGATTTAATTTCAGAAGGAAGCCATTCTAATTCATTGTCTGAAGTAGCAATAAATCCATCAAGAGATACGGCAATGTGTGCTTTAATCTGTTTCATGTTACTTGTAATTAGACAGTTGAACAATATGTTTTACTGTTCACCAGTGTCCAAAAAAGAAGCGTGGTTCTCACACTGCTTCAAAGCGAGGTACTGGCATACCCAAATGAGGAAACAGGCAAGACCACGCTATGACAAAGCATAGCATATCCTGCGCTGAATATCCCCTCATTTTGAAAAGTGCCAGTTTTCGCTTTGGGACGTTCGGCGAACGTATATGTTATATATAAAGACGAAATTCCGGAAAATTCCGTTAAATCGCCGTTATTCTCTTATGTAAGTTTTGCAAAGTTAACAAAATACAATAACATATCCTATTATGAAATAAGAAATATTGTTTTATATTGCATTACATGGATCAAAGCCCACTTAGTGCAAGGTGCAAGCCTCCTTATATATTAAGGGGCTTGCACCTTGCACTAAAAGTGTAGCAGAGAGCCTTGGAAAATATTTATTATCAATCATTTGGCGTTTAGTTCGAAAAAGATTACCTTTGAACCGTGAATTAGTGATGACGGAGGTTGTCAACAAGGGTTCATTAGAGATTTGGCAGTTTTGCTACAAAAATGCTACAGAAAGAAGTCTTGACAAGTGTAAAACTAATTGATATACAGAGTTGAAGCTGAAAGGTTCGAGTTCCCCAGCTTCCGCAAGCGGGTCATAAAAGTAGTTTATGACCCGCTTTTATTTTTCAATGATTTGAGATCAAGGCTTTCGGAAGCCCTAAAAAGACGACTCAAAATACTTCATTAAAACTTCAGGGAAGATAACCAGTGGTAACTTATGTAGATTGCGATCAGAATCGCATTGGGTTGTTTTTTTTAATCCAACCGCACTGATAGCTTACTTTCGCGTATTAACATAACATACCCACAGTTTTTTCGGACTGACCATTAAATTCCTATTTTATAGTAACAGCACTAAAAAAATCATTTTTTATTTTGCAGATTAAAAACAAACTTTTAACTTTGCAGCGTCTTAGAAAAAGAGTTAAGAGCAACTGATGGCGGTATCGTCTAGTGGCCTAGGACGCGGCCCTCTCACGGCTGAAACTCGGGTTCGATTCCCGGTTCCGCTACCTTTAGAAGCTAATTGGTTTATTGTCACCAATTAGCTTTATTTTTTTATAAAACTAAAATAAAAAGAGTACTTATCATTTTTTCATTTATTGACTACTTTATACTTAAAAATGCACAAGCATTCGCATTATACCTACTAATAGTGATGCATAGCTCACAAAAAAGGAGTACCTTTGCAGCCCTAAATCATCTTAATAATGACAGTATGGAAATGAACAAAGTTTTTAAGGATGGATTGTGGAGTAAGGAAATTAATGTTTCAGACTTCGTATATACCAACATTACCCCTTATGAGGGCGATGCCTCATTCTTGGCAGGCCCCACAGAGCGAACTAAAAAAGTGTGGAACGAATGCCTCAAGGCACTAGAAGAAGAACGTGCCAATAACGGAGTTCGTTCCCTTGATAATGTAACAGTATCTACTATCACCTCACATAAAGCAGGATACATTGACCGTGAAAACGAACTGATTGTAGGTCTTCAGACGGACGAACTTCTGCGCCGTGCCATCAAACCTTACGGTGGTATCAAGGTCGTAGAAAAAGCCTGCCATGAAAACGGTGTGGAAGTAGATGAAAAAGTAAAGGATATCTTTACTCATTATCGCAAAACCCATAATGATGGCGTATTTGATGCTTATACCGAAGAAATCCGCTCTTTCCGTTCACTCGGTTTCCTGACCGGTCTGCCCGATAACTATGCACGCGGACGCATTATTGGTGACTACCGCCGTTTGGCACTGTATGGTATCGACCGACTGATTGAAGCAAAACAAGAAGATTTGCGCAATATCACCAGTCCGATGACCGATGCCCGTATCCGCCTGCGCGAAGAAGTAGCCGAACAAATTAAAGCACTGAAAGAAATAAAAATATTGGGTGAATATTACGGACTCGATTTGAGCCGTCCCGCTACTAATGCACAAGAAGCGGTTCAGTGGGTTTATATGGCATATCTTGCTGCCGTGAAAGAACAAGATGGAGCAGCTATGTCATTGGGCAACGTTTCTTCATTCCTGGATATCTATATTCAATATGATTTGGATCATGGTAAAATTGACGAGTCATTCGCTCAGGAGCTAGTGGATCAGTTTATCATCAAGTTACGTATGGTCCGCCATCTGCGTATGCAATCATACAATGACATCTTTGCAGGTGACCCCACCTGGGTGACCGAATCTATCGGCGGACGATTCAACGACGGACGCACCAAAGTAACAAAAACTTCTTTCCGCTTCTTACAAACACTATACAATCTGGGTCCGTCACCTGAACCCAATATGACTGTACTGTGGAGTCCGGAGTTGCCGGAAGGTTTCAAAGAATTCTGCGCACAGGTTTCTATCGACACTTCTTCCATACAGTACGAAAACGATACGCTGATGCGCGAAGTGCGTAACTGTGACGATTATGGCATTGCCTGCTGTGTGTCTTATCAGGCTATCGGCAAACAAATCCAATTCTTCGGGGCACGCTGTAATCTGGCTAAGGCTCTGTTACTAGCTATCAATGGCGGACGTTGCGAAAATACAGGAACTGTAATGGTGAAAGATATTCCTGTATTGACAGGAGACTTGCTGAACTTTGAAGAAGTATGGTCTAATTATAAGAAAGTATTAATGCAGATTGCACGTGTGTATAATGATGCGATGAATATCATTCACTATATGCATGACAAATATTATTACGAAAAGGCTCAAATGGCATTCATTGATACCGATCCACGTATCAATCTGGCATATGGCGTAGCCGGTCTGTCCATTGCCATTGACTCATTGTCTGCCATCAAATACGGCAAGGTACGTGCCAAACGTAATGATATAGGTTTGACTGAAGGCTTTGATATTGAAAATACATATCCTTGCTTCGGTAATGATGATGACCGCGTAGACCACTTAGGAGTAGATTTGGTTTATTTCTTCAGTGAAGAATTAAAGAAACATCCGGTATACAAAAACGCCCGTCCTACCCTGTCACTGCTGACTATCACCTCCAATGTAATGTACGGTAAGAAAACAGGTGCCACTCCTGACGGTCGTGCCAAAGGGGTTGCTTTCGCTCCGGGTGCCAACCCGATGCACGGACGTGATAAGAACGGTGCCATCGCCTCATTGAGTTCTGTAGCCAAACTACGCTATCGTGATGCTCAGGACGGCATCAGTAACACATTCTCTATCGTACCAAAATCACTAGGAGTGGATCGGGAAACCCGTATAGAGAATCTGATAACCATGATGGACGGTTATTTCACCAAAGGGGCACACCACCTGAATGTAAATGTGCTGAACCGTGAAATGCTGGAAGATGCAATGGAGCATCCTGAAAAATACCCGCAACTTACTATCCGCGTATCAGGTTATGCCGTAAATTTCATCAAATTGAGCCGTGAACATCAGCTGGAAGTAATCAGCCGTTCTTTCCACGAAAGAATGTAACATCACATATACATTAATCGTAGGGGCGGGTTTTAAACCTGCCCTTACCAGTTTAAAGACAAACCATTATGATCAGAGTACATTCTTACGAGTCAATGGGGACGTTTGACGGTCCCGGCTTACGCTTAGTCGTATTTTTACAAGGATGCAATTTCCGATGTCTCTATTGTGCCAACCCCGACACAATTGACACCAAAGGTGAAAGTACGGAAACGGCAATAGACGAAATTGTGCATATGGCTGTCAGCCAAAAAGCTTTTTTCGGTAAAAAAGGAGGTGTGACTTTCAGCGGCGGCGAACCTACATTGCAAGCAAAAGCACTGATTCCGTTATTCCAGCGGTTAAAAGAACAAAACATCCACATCTGTATAGATACCAACGGCAGTATATGGAATGAGGAAGTAGAGGAACTGCTAAAATGGACAGACCTCGTATTATTAGATATCAAGGAATTTAATAATGTGCGACATCGGCAACTGACAGAACGTAGCAACGAACAAACCATACGTACCGCTGAATGGCTTGAAAAAAACGGAAAACCTTTTTGGTTGCGCTACGTATTAGTTCCAGGCTATAGTTCCTTTGAGGAAGACATACGGGCATTAGGAGAGCACTTCAAGAACTATCACATGATTCAAAGAGTAGAAATACTACCTTATCATACATTAGGCGTACACAAATATGAAGCCATGGGAAAAGAATACAAACTGAACGGAATAAAAGAAAATACCCTAGAACAATTGGAAACAGCCAAAACGTTATTTGGTGAATATTTCAATACCGTATATTTAAATTAGAAAAGACAAACTTACCGTCTATCCGGTACTTAAGTTCCGTTAAGGAGATGAGCCCCATAATTTTCGCCTCATCTCCTTTTTATGTATAAGAAACAATATATTTATATCAGCACTACCATCACATCCCGTGCCCCATGAGCACCCATTACCAAGGCCTGCTCAATATCAGCTGTCTTTGACGGACCGGAAATAAAGGTTCCGAAACCATATTCGCCTGTATCTATCAGTTTATATGCTTCATGCATATTGTTCACAATCTTATTCTTATCTAGAAGAATAACCAACTTTTCGGCAATAAAATAAATGGCACGCTGCTTTACATCCTGCTCTATCCATACCCCACCATTCTCCGCAACCCCAATCTTTCCATCTATGACAGCCAAATCCGTCCCATTCAATTCTGCAGGATCTTCCAAATCATCGGGATTAAATGTTGCACAAGTAATACTCTTCAGATTAGAAGCGATGCGTTTGGCTCCAGGATAAGCTTTTTTAATGAAATCATTCACGTTCTCCTCTTTTTCCAAAAAAATGGCTTCTCCTCCTACTTGCTTCATGACGAAATAAAACTGTTCTACCATACTGGGATAAGTCAATGCCATATCTTCCAATGGCTTTAAATCCGGTTTCTCATATTTTACATGTGTAGCACGCCGGATGCTCTGCAATATATCTTCTCTGCTGCTCATAATTTACTTCACTTTACCTTTCTTCCACATTTCATTGAAACTCTCCTTAGCAAATTTCGGCATTTCACGTCCTTTCCCCCAGTCATTCAATCCGTTATAGATAAGGAAACGCGGCACTCCGTTTACCAATGGCGCCCATTTTAATGCCATATTGAATATCGAAGGGCGGTTCATCATGAATTCCATGCCACCGGACATTACCTTTTTCATCCGGTCTGCCTTACCCAATTTATCCAAATCCTGGCGCCACAAATAGATCTGCTCCGCCAAATCCACTTTAGCCGGACATACAAACGAACAGGAATAACACAAAGAACAAGCCGACACATTGTCATAATAATGTAACGGCGCCTTCAACATCCCCAGGTTAATCCCGATAGGGCCGGGAATAAAATAAGTATAAGAGTACCCCCCACTACGTCTATATACAGGACATGTATTCATACAGGCTCCACAACGAATACAATTCAAAGTCTTGATATGCTTTGGGTCGGCTAATATCTTACTACGTCCGTTATCTACAATAATAATATGAAGTTCCCCACCCTCTCTAGGCTTTCGATAATGAGAAGTATATGTAGTAATGGGTTGTCCTGTAGCCGAACGGGCCAACAAACGGGTGAACACTCCCAATGATTCACGATCCGGCACAATTTTTTCCATACCAAAAGCCGCAATCTGTAATTTAGGCTGGGAAGTACCCATATCCGCATTTCCTTCATTGGTACATACCACAATCTCACCAGTAGAAGCTACAGCAAAGTTAGCACCTGTCATAGCCGCCTCAGCATGAATAAATTTCTGACGGAGATTTTTCCGGGCTGCATGTGTAAGGTAAGTAGGGTCAAAATTTCCTTTCTCCGTACCCATCTCTCGCTCGAAAAGCTCACCTACCTGTTCACGTTTGATATGAATAGCAGGCAATACAATATGGCTCGGCTTCAGATGCATCAATTGCAAGATACGCTCTCCCAAGTCGCTTTCTACCACTTCAATCCCTTTGCTTTCCAAAAAAGGATTAAGTTCACACTCCTCGGCCAACATGGATTTGCTTTTTATAAAATGCTTCACTCCGTGCTGGTTCAGAATATTGTAGACAATGTTACAATACTCATCCGCATCCTTTGCCCAATAGACATGAGCTCCGTTAGCACGCGCATTGTTTTCAAACTCCACCAATAATTCGTCCAAATGGCTGTTACTATATAGTTTAGTAGCACATGCCATATTACGCAATTCCTCCCATTCGGGAACTTCTTTACTCAGTCTGTCACGCTTTGCCCTAACCAGCCAAAGTGTTTCGTCATGCCATGCGGCCTGTTTCTTGTTTTTCAGAAACTCCGCAGCTGCTTTTGAATGTTTCGTACTCATAATCCTGCCGCTAAGATTTCAACAATGTGCAATGTCTTGATAGGAAGTTTGTCACGGGCAATGATACCATTCTGATGCATCAGGCACGAACTGTCGGCCCCCACAATGTATTCAGCACCGGTAGCAATATGACGCATCACCTTGTCATGCCCCATCTGCACGGAAACCGCATCTTCCTCTACGGCAAACATACCGCCGAAACCGCAACATTCGTCTTTGCGTTCCGGTTCCACAACTTCCACTCCTTCTACCAAAGAGAGCAAATCACGCAATTTGCTGAAATAAGGAATATTAAGTTCGCTGGCAGAAGAAAGTTTCATCAATCTCACTCCATGACAACTGTTTTGCAGACTCACTTTATGTGGAAACTTGGCTTTCAACGAAGAAGGCTTGACGATATCATGAATAAACTCACAGATATCATATATCTTACCTTCGCTGGCACACCGATGTTTGTCTTCTTTCAACAGACGACTGTAGTTATCACGCACAAAAACGACGCAACTGGCCGAAGGGCCCACTATATAATCGTAATTCTTAAACTGTTCGTCAAAATGACGGGCCAAATCTACCGCTTTATTCTCGAAACCTGCATTCGCCATCGGTTGGCCGCAACAAGTCTGATTGAGAGGATAATCCACATCCACTCCCAAACTTTTCAGCAGCTTGTACGAGGCTATCCCCACCTGCGGATATACCGCATTGATATAACAAGGAATAAATAAACCTACTTTCATTGTCATTAGTTAATATGTGTCCTATATTGAATAACAAAGTTAGAGGATATTTGTTAAGAAAACAACGAGATTTCTAACGAATAATGAAGCGGAATAGGTAAAAAAGCATAATATTGTGAGCAAAAGCCTTACTAATAAAAAAGTACTCCCCGCGAATCACTTCGCAGGGAGCACTTTTAACTAATAACTAACTTTGTGGTTTACGTAATTTCTATATGACTAACTTATAGTGCAAAGATAGAGGTTAGGGACCACATCCACAATCACTTCATTTAGGTATTCTATCTTATTCCACTCACCATTTGTAGGTATTATAAGTTCATCTTCACCTCGCTTAGTTCAACCAGTTTATTTACGATAGCGTAAATAGTCAATCCGGCAGGTGAATGTATCTGTAGCTTGCGCGCAATATTCCGACGGTGAGTTATCACCGTATGAATGGAGAGGAACAGTTTTTCCGCCGTTTCCTTATTTGTCATCCCACGTACCACGCAACAAATAATTTCTTTCTCACGCTGGCTCAACGCTTCCTGTTCGCCATCTGTTTCATCCACACCAAGATTCATCAGGTCTACTAACTTTTTATTTAAAACTTCGATGTCATCATATAGCGCTATACTCTCATCGTATCCCTTCAACAGATTGGTATCTGTGACTGAACACAACAAAGAAACGCATTTGACAGATGCCTGTGGATAGTTCGATTTGAACTCGTCCACGTTAAACCATCCTCCGAAAGTAGGATTTATGATTAGAATATCCGGCTGATGTCCCTGCATACAATTTTGCAGTCCTTCAAGAGAAGTTATTTCCACCGGCTGTATTATAAGATCAGGCATGCGCTTCAGCACAGCCACAAGTCCGCTACGCACAATGACTGAAGTTTCGGCCACCGCAACGTGCACAAGTTCTGTCCGTTTCATTTCCCCTCCTTTTCCAGCCTAAGTACAGCAGGCACAAACAAGTAATCCTCTACGCGGCAATGAGATGCCAAATCTTGTTCACAACTGAATATGTCGAATAATACGGCGTTCAACAAATGGTTATTTCCTTTTGCCGGATAATATTTAATAATGATGTTTTTTAACTCAGTCAGTGTCGCATCTATCTGATCATGCCTGCGGGCAAACTGTGAGATACGGAATCCTCCCGTTTCTCGTCCCGTCATCAGATTCTCTACATAAGTAAACACATTCATATCTTCATAATCCATGTGTTTACGCACTTCTCCGGCATACTGATCAAAAAATTTCAGAATGAGAAATGCAACCTCGTTTTCCGTGGAACAATCTATAGCTTCTATCAATTTACGGCGTATGGTAGGCAGACAGAAATCAAGGAAATAATGATGTGCCTGTTTTAAATAATTCATCAATGAAGGCATAGAAATATCCTTCACATCATCCTCCATCCGGTCGCTATCTTCAATCATGAAGTTTACCACCGCAAGGAAAGTACGACAATCCACTCCATTTTCACGGCACACCTCCTGTACTGTCTTGTCTCCAAACCCTAACGAAAGATCAAAACGGCTCATTACCTGTAGCAATGTATAGTTATCACAGATAAGATAACTCATTTTGTCCGTCAGAGTATATTTACTTGTTTTATACATAGTTATGTTTTTTGTTTCTCTTTATGGCCGCAAAGTTACGGAAAATCACCAGGGTTATCAATCACTATAAATAGGTATTTTCTCTTGTACCCATAATTCCCGTTCAACCGGCCAATGCCAGTCTTTTAATTATACATTAATATATAGCCGTTAAGATAAGTGGCAAGAAGCAACCACAAAAGATAAGGAACAAAAAGATATGCCGAAGATTTCCTCACCGGATAACTTTCTATCATATAATAAATAACAAGCACATCCAGCACCAGAATATTTGCAAAACCTAGCAACGGACTCCGAAAATAAAAGAAGAAAATGCTCCATGTAAAATTAAACAGAAGCTGGAATCCGAATAATCTGATAATCATTTGTCGTCTTATTGTCCATATATGCCAAATCAACCCGATAGAAATTCCCATGCACAGATAGATAAAACTCCAAGCAATGGGAAAAGCTATATCAGGGGGGGTACAAGAAGGTTTTTCCAATGCAGGATACCAGTTGAGTATAGACTCCGACTGAAAATAAGAAGCAGTACAGCCTACACTAAAACAGATAAGTATAGCAATCAGTATGGGGATTATTCTTTTCATAAGGAGAATTATTTCTATTTATGCCATAATTAACAAACCAACCTCCGGATTTGTTGCAGAAACAGAACACTTCTCCCCTGCAGGTATCTAAAAAACGTGCTCCCATTCGTTCGCTTACGATGGGAGCACTTACAACACAAAAACTAAACTAGACTTAACTAAACTATTCTATTAAGAAGTTTCACAACTTCCCTTGTCTATGCTGCAAATATAAAAAGATTATTTCTTTTTTGCAAAAGGATATCGACAAAATATCAACTTTTATCATTCAAATATCACATTTTTCAAACAGAATGACTATTCAAATATATCTGTAACTCCTGTTTATAACTATCGGAAATCGGAATATACTCTTTACCGAAAACAATCCGCCCCCGATCAAGCACCTTAATTTTACTCTTTTGCACTATAAACGAGCGATGTACGCGAATAAAACGACTGGAAGGAAGCTTCTCTTCCATAGCTTTCATACTGATAAGTGACAGGATAGCTTTCGGCTCATCCTCCACATGTATTTTAATATAATCCTTCAACCCTTCTATATACAATATCCGGTCTAAAGCAATTCGGAGCAATTTATAATCACTTTTTACATATATACAATCATCCGCCTCATCGGCATCAACACCATTATCCGCCTTTTGTTTCAATTCATACCATTGCACCGCTTTATTCACTGATTGCAAAAAATCGACATAGCTGATAGGTTTCAACAAATAGTCCAAGGCATTGACTTTATAACTATCCAAGGCATACTGTCCGAATGCAGTAGTAAAAATAATTCTTGTTTCAGGACTGACCATGCGTGAAAACTCCAAACCGTTCAACTCGGGCATTTGAATATCAAGGAACAAGACATGCACCTCCTCGTGAAGAGGAATTTCTGTCATAGCTTGCACCGCACTGGAATACCTCCCTACCAACCGGAGGAAAGACGTTTTTTCCACATAGCTTTTCAGCAATTCCAAAGCCAGCGGCTCATCATCTACAATAGCACAATTCAGTATCATAAACTTTTAGTCTGTATAGTTAATATAGAAGAATATACCTGTCCGTTTTCACTGATCCCTTTTATCCATTCGTAATGTCCCGGATAAATCAGTTCCAACCGCTTGCTTACCTGTTCCAGCCCCACTCCACTTCCACTTTTATCTTGCCCGGACTTCGGATGATTGCTGTTAAGGATCTCACATCTCACCGTACCATCCGTATGCCCAAAGATAGAGATACTGATAAAACTGTCTACCGTGGGGCTGATACCATGCTTGAAGGCATTTTCTATCAGCGATATGAAAATAAGGGGAGCGATTTGCAACGCACCTCCAGAATCTGCCTCCAAATTCACACTCACTTCTACCTGCTGTGGCAAGCGGATACGCATCAGAGCTACATAATTACGGATAAAGTCCAATTCTTTTTCAAGCGGAACAAAAGTCTGCTGATTGTCATAAAGCACATGCCGCAACAATTTACTCAGCTCTTGTACTGCCTCTTGTGCCTTGTCACTATTAAAAGCAATCAAAGCATAGATATTATTTAATGTATTGAGCAGAAAATGAGGATTCAACTGGTTCTTCAAGTTTTTCAGTTCCGCTTCCGTCTTTTGTCTCTCCGCTTCTATCAACCGCTCTTCCGCCTGACGCCAACGCAGGCTGGTACGAATGGCCGCACCCAATCCGGCAACAAAAATCATCATCCCCATATCCCGCGCATAAAATATCCAACGGGGCGGAATATGACGTGCAAACTCAGGAGGCGGAGGAGCGCTTATACTTTCCAGAAATACATGAAGAAGCACACTCAGACAAAGTATCAGCACGGCATTGCTCAGAATATACTTACGCATTTCGTCCGTGAACATATAGCGGGGAACCAGACACAAGTAATTGACATAGAAGATAATAAAATAGCACAAAGGAACACAACTATGCCTCAAGAATTGGGCCAGATTGAAGCCGCTTCCACGGTCCATGAATACAAGCGGAAAGCCAAAAACGAGCAACCAACTGACAATATGGATACTCATTTCCAAAAAACGTCGTTGTGAAAATAACTGTTTCATACAGGCAAAGATAAGAAAGATTAGATTAGAAATAAGATTTCCATGATTCTTATTCCATAAAATAAGACTGGCAGGAATCAGTGAAGCAAAATTGATTTACAAAAAACATTATAAACAGATAATCGGGAAAAGACCGGAACCCAACTAGCATTCCCATAAATCAATTCTGCTTCACCCCCACACCTTTTCATCCCTACTCGTAACGCAAAGCGTCTATCGGATCCAAATCTGCAGCTTTCTTCGCCGGATACCATCCGAAAAACACACCGGTGACGGTACATACCAGAAATGAAAGCAACACACTCCAAGGCTGGATAAATACAGGCCAATGTGCTATCGTTTTAATCATAAAACTGGCTCCACAACCGATAATCACTCCTATCAGCCCCCCCGTGATACTGATCAGGATAGCCTCTATCAGAAACTGGCTCAGGATATCTACTCCTCGAGCCCCGACCGACATACGCAAACCAATTTCACGAGTACGCTCTGTTACAGACACATACATGATATTCATGATACCGATACCACCGACCACCAAAGATATACCGGCAATACAAGCCAACAAGGTAGTCATCAGGTCTGTTGTAGTGTTGAGCATACTACTCAGCTCCTGCTGGGTGCGGATGGTAAAGTCATCATCATCCGTTTCTTTCAGCTTATGTTCACGACGCAGAATGGTCGTTATCTCATCTACAGCCTCATCGGTCATATCTTCTGTCAGAGCCGAAGCAAAAATTCCACTTAGGTAAGTCTGTGCCAGCAATCGTTTCATCACCGTACTGTAAGGAGCCAGTACCACATCGTCCTGGTCCATGCCCATCGAGTTATACCCTTTTGATTTCAGCACACCAATTACCCGGAAAGGAATTTGATTACAACGAATCACTTTCCCTATCGGATCCGATCCGTCGGGAAAAAGATTATCGACAATGGTTTTACCGATAACACAAACCTTGGCTGCCGTACGGATGTCATTCTCGGTAAACATCTCCCCCTGTTCCACGGTGAGCTGACGTATGGTAAGATAATCCATACTTACACCACTCACCGAAGACGGGTAGTTGTTGGCCCCCGCAACAAGTTGTCCCGAAGAAGAAACGTTGGGACTAATGCCGGAGAGATTAGTACACTCTTCGCTCAACTTTTCATAATTTTCCAGTTTCAGTGTCTGCATGGCCGAAGGGTCTTGGCGGACCCCTCCACGCATCTCTGCTCCCGGATGAATCATAATCATGTTTGACCCCATCTCCGAGATTTGTTGCTGGATGCTCTTTTTCGAGCCCTGACCGATGGCAAGCATAGCAATGACTGATGCCACACCGATGATGATCCCCAACATGGTGAGGAAAGCGCGGAGCTTGTTGTTGGCAAGAGCCCGGAGAGCTATTTTAAATAGATTCGTTCCGTTCATAATGATTCTTTTTTATGGTTAGTCCTCATCATTCTTGGGCAAGGCAGCCAGCGCGGCAGCGGCCGAAAGTATCTGAGGATTGATGGTATCTTCCACTACATGTCCGTCACGCAAGCGGATATTACGGCTGCTATACTGGGCTATTTCGGGATTGTGAGTGACAAAAATAAGTGTACGGCCTTCGGCGTGTAACTTTTGGAAAAGTACCAGAATTTCGAAAGAGGTACGGGTATCCAGATTACCGGTCGCTTCATCAGCCAAAATAACGGCAGGATTATTCACCAGAGCACGGGCAATGGCCACACGCTGCATCTGTCCGCCGGACATTTGGTTGGATTTATGTTCCAAACGGTCACCTAGCCCCACGGCTATCAGTGATTCAATGGCACGTTTCCGTCTTTCGGAAGCCGATACGGACGAGTTATACATCAAGGGCAACTCCACATTCTCTACGGCAGTCGTCTTAGGCAACAGATTATAGTTCTGAAATACAAAACCTATTTTACGGTTGCGCAACACAGCCCGCTGAGGTTTGCTCATGGTACGCACGGACACACCATCCAACAGGTATTCACCACTGGTAGGGGTATCAAGACATCCCAAAGTATTCAGCAGAGTGGACTTGCCGGAACCAGAAGTACCCATGATAGTGACAAACTCTCCTTCATAAATGGTAAAAGAGATGCCACGCAGAGCGTGGACGGTTTCATCGCCTACCTGGAAGTTCCGTTTTATATTTTGTAATTCGATTATCTTTTTCATATGATTTATTCTTTCAATGTAAACGGAAGCATTACCTTTTATTACTTGTTCTTTTTCTTATTGCTTCCCGGAGGGCCTGGCATGAACGGACTTCTCTCACCTTCTCCGGCAGACGGCTCTTCCATTCCAGGCATAGCACCTTTCACTACCGTTTCTGTCACTACCGGCGTATTTTCAGTGATGCCACTCACAATCTCTGTCTTGCTGCCATCAGTAATACCTATTTTCACAGGATGGGCGGTAAAGGTATTGTTATCCAGTGTCCACACTTTATGACTGCTCTGACAATCGTTTATCTTACGACCTCCCACTATGTCTTTGTTGGGAGTAAAGCGCAAAGCCTTGTTGGGAACGGTCAACACATTATCCTTGGTCAATGTATAAATGGTAGCGTTGGCGGTAAGACGCGGTTTCAGTTTCAAATAGGGATTATCAGCTGTTATCACTACCTCATAAGTAACTACAATGGTACTGGTGGTTGTTGAAGAGCTGCTGCTCGTGCTGTTCGTACTTCCCAAACGAACCTGTCTGACTACTCCTTCGAACACATCGTCGGGATAAGCATCCACGGTAAAGGTTACACGGGCTCCTTCCTCCACCCCGGCAATATCGGCTTCATCCACATCGGCCACCACCTGCATCTTGGTCAAGTCGGCAGCGATGGTGAACAGTGTCGGAGTTTCGAAACCGGATGCTACGGTCTGTCCTTCTTCCACATCACGGCTGGTCACCACTCCATCGATAGGCGAGGTGATGGTTGCGTATGACAGGTTACGCTCAGCCTTTGCCAGAGCCGCCTTGCTTTGCTCCAATGCACTTTGGGCACGTTGGAAATTATAAACCGTTTCTTCATAGTCCATATCGCTGATTAATTGCTTCTCGTGCAGTTTACGGTTGCGGTCATATAATTTCTTTTGGTAATCGTACTCGGCCTCATTGCCGTCATAAGTGGCCTTTGCCGACTGAAGTTCACTTTGCAGTGTCACTTTATCCATCTCGGCTATCAATTCTCCTTTCTTTACCACAGAATTGTAATCCACATAAATCTTGTCAATAATACCAGATACCTGCGTACCCACTTCCACCTCTGTCACCGGCTCTATGGTCCCGGTAGCAGTAATGAAATTGCTGACATTACCTTTCGTTACAGTTTCCGTTGCGAAATCGACCGTACTTTTTCCCTCCGGTCCGCCAAGCATCCAGTAACCGCCTGCCACGACCACTACGGCTACCGCTGTAGTAAGAATCATTTTCTTCTTTTCCATAATATAATATGTATAGCGTTATGATTATAATTTTATATCCTGACCTGCATAGAAGTTCAGTAGAGTCCGATCCAAGATAGCCATATACTTGGCCTGAATACGTTGCTGCTGTGCACTGAGCAGGTTATTTTTCTCGGTAAGCAACTCTACGGTATTCTTCATTCCCAAGTTGAATTGCTCGCTGACCATCTCATAACTGGCCTGGCTACTTTTCAGCTTACTCTCAGCCGCCGCATATTGCTCTTGAGCATTAGTAGCGTCCAACCACAGACTTTCTATATTCTTATAGAGTTCCTTTTGCTTGTTTATCAAATCGAGTAGACTACTATCATATTGCAAACGTGCCTTCTGCACAGCACTTTTGTTCTGGCGATTATCAAAAATCGGAATGTTTATATTCAATCCTATCATATTATTCCAGCCATATTTCATTTGTTTGCTCCAGCTATTATCACTGGCACTGTTTGTCATACTCCCCGTAGATGCACTCAGACTGATGGTAGGGAGATAGCCGGCTTTAGCCACTGATATGTCCAATTTGGAATTCTCTATGCTCAACTTGCTGCTTTGAATTTCCGGACGTGATGCCAAAGCCTGCTGATAAACATCCTCCTGAGCAGGTAACGGTTGCAAAACATGTTCATCGGCGAATTCGGGAAGAACCAAATCCATTTCTTCCGTACCATCCAGCTCCAACAACTGCTTCAACTGCAATTTATAGTCACGCAAGGAACTTTCGGAGATCACCAACTGATATTTGTCACTGCCTACCTGTGATTCCAATTGTGCCAAATCGGCTTTTGAAATACTTCCTTTATGAAAGAGTTCTTTGCCCCTGTCGTATGTAGCTTGGCTCACCTGTAAGGTGTTCTGGTTAATTTTCACCGACTCGTCGGCATAAAGTATCTGGATGAATATTTGTGCAATCTGCTCTTGCAAAGAGTTTTCTGTTTCGGCTACGGTAAGCCCTGCAATCTGCTGACTCGTCTTCTTTTGTTTGATGGCATTCAACCGTTTGTTACCATTCCACAATGTCCATTGTGCATTCAGACCATAGTTTCCATTATAAGTGGTTTTACTGTCACTACTGATGATTTCCGTTCCGCTTACCGTGTTACTGGTTTCCTGATACGGACGGTTCGTCACATTCTGTCCTGTACTGAACGACAGACTGGGAAATAGTGCGGCTTTGGCGGTTTTCACGTCTACAGAACTCTCTTCCAGTGAGATTTTGTCCTGCTGCAATTGGATATTTTTCTCCAATGCATAGTCAATACAGTCGTCCAGCGTCCACTTTTTGGCCTCTTGCGCGGAAACCGAAGTGACCGCGACCCAAATCATTACGAAATATACTACTCGTTGTCTCATCCTTTTTACTATTTAATTTGTTTGTACAAAAGTAGAGGACTGTGATTTTTTTAGCAATAAATATAGATTTGTGGAATATTTCTATGGACAAAAACTTGCTTTTTACCGATAAAGTGTTTTTCTTTGTAATTATTACAACTTTAAGATAAATTTATGAATGATTCTTTGTTGACACGCATCTGGATATTCTATCGCGACGGCTTTCGCGAGATGACCTTGGGACGTACCCTTTGGACGATTATTCTTATCAAACTATTCATCATGTTCTTTATTCTAAAACTTTTCTTCTTTCCCTCCTTCCTTGGCGGGAAGACAACGGAAGAGAAGCAACAGTATGTAGGTGAGGAGTTAATAGAACGGGCAAATCCATAAACATTTAAATAAATCAGAAAGTTATGTTTGAAAACATTGACACTTCATTAATTGACTGGTCAAGAGCACAGTTCGCTCTAACGGCCATGTATCACTGGCTTTTCGTACCTCTCACTTTGGGATTAGCTGTGATAATGGGGCTCATGGAGACCTTTTATGTAACAACAGGTAAGGAATTCTGGAAGAACACAGCTAAATTCTGGATGAAACTGTTTGGAATCAATTTCGCCGTAGGTGTTGCCACCGGTCTGATTCTGGAATTCGAGTTCGGAACTAACTGGAGTAACTATTCCTGGTTTGTGGGCGATATCTTCGGAGCCCCACTGGCTATCGAAGGAATCCTGGCATTTTTTATGGAAGCCACTTTCATTGCCGTCATGTTCTTCGGCTGGAACAAAGTGAGCAAGCGTTTCCATCTGGCATCCACCTGGCTCACCGGACTGGGAGCAACGATCTCCGCTTGGTGGATTCTGGTCGCCAATGCCTGGATGCAATACCCCGTAGGGATGGCTTTCAATCCCGAAACAGTAAGAAATGAAATGGTGGACTTTGCAGCTGTCGCCCTCTCTCCCATGGCTATCGCCAAGTTCTTCCACACAGTGTTAAGCAGCTGGATACTGGGAGCCGTTTTTGTAGTAGGAATAAGTTGCTGGTATTTACTGCGCAACCGTCAGAAGGAGTTCGCTCTGAGCAGTATTAAAGTTGCTGCCGCCGTAGGTTTGTTCGCCTCTCTCGTCACTGCATGGACGGGGGATATTTCGGGAGTACAGGTAGCCAAAGTGCAACCTATGAAAATGGCTGCCGCTGAAGGATTGCATGATGGCGGAAACGGAGTACCCTTCACCATTGCAGGCGATTTGAAAATCCCCAAAATGCTTTCTATCCTTGCCACTCACGACATAGACGGTTATGTACCGGGTATCAACAATCTGCTGGAAGGTGGTTATCAGATGCCCGACGGTACAACGGCTTTATCGGCCGAAGAGAAAATTAAACGCGGACAGATTGCCATCGCCGCCCTGGATGCATTCCGCAAAGCGCATAAGGCAGGTGACGAAGCAAGTGCCGCAGCAGCTCGCAAGACATTGGACGAAAACGTAAAATATTTTGGTTACGGATATATCAAGGATCCTGCCCATCTGGTTCCTAATGTAGGACTTACTTTCTGGTCATTCCGGATCATGGTGGGGCTGGGAGGTTATTTCATCCTGTTCTTTATTATAGTACTGATTGTATCGAAAAAAGAGAAACTGGCTGATATGCGATGGTTGCAACGGGTGGCTTTGTGGACTATTCCACTAGCCTATATCGGCAGTCAGGCAGGCTGGGTGGTAGCCGAAGTGGGGCGCCAGCCATGGGCTATACAGGATATGTTGCCTATAGGAGCAGCCATCTCCAAATTGCAGACAGGTTCCGTACAGCTTACTTTCTTTATCTTCCTTCTATTGTTTACCGTTCTGCTCTTTGCTGAAATAGGTATCATGCTGAAGGCCATCAAGAAAGGACCGGAGGGAATTAAGAATTAAGGAATAAATGAAACAGGTGGAAATAATTCAGGCTGCGCAATAAATGGGCTACATACAGGAGATTAATTCCGCCATCAAGTCATTCTTTTTTTAGTTCAAGTTTCTCTAATTCTATTTTTCAATATTCAATTCTCAATTTTTAATTTAGAATATTATGGACTATATATTTCTACAAAATTATTGGTGGTTCCTAGTATCGTTACTGGGTGCTTTGTTGGTGTTCCTACTCTTTGTGCAGGGTGGCAACTCTTTGCTGTTCACGCTGGGACGCAATGACGAAGAACGTGCCTTGCTGGTAAACTCCACAGGACGCAAGTGGGAGTTTACTTTTACCACCCTTGTCACTTTCGGCGGCGCCTTCTTCGCTTCTTTCCCGCTGTTCTACAGTACCAGCTTTGGCGGTGCTTACTGGTTGTGGATGATTATTCTTTTCAGTTTCGTATTGCAAGCTGTTTCATACGAGTTCCAGTCCAAGCTGGGCAATCTGCTGGGCAAACATACTTACCAATGGTTTCTGGTTATAAATGGTATTGTAGGGCCTCTATTGCTGGGAGGTGCGGTAGCCACATTCTTTACCGGCTCCAATTTCCTGGTTAATAAAGGAAACATGGGTAATGAGCTGATGCCTGTCATCAGCAGTTGGGCAAACGGATGGCACGGACTGGATGCGCTGACCAATCCTTGGAATCTGGTCTTGGGATTTGCCGTATTCTTCCTGGCCCGCCTTTTGGGCAATCTTTATTTTATCAATAACATCCGGGATAAAGACTTAATCCCCCGCTGCCGCCGTCAGCTTATAACAGATGCTATTCCTTTCCTTATTCTATTTCTGGCATTTGTTATCCGTACTTTATTGGCTGATGGTTTCGCTGTAAATCCCGAGACAAAAGAAGTTTATATGGAACCTTACAAGTATTTCATCAATCTGATGGATATGCCTCTATTGCTGGTATTGTTCCTATCAGGCGTTGTCGGGGTACTTTGGGGTATCGGAAGGGCTGTCTTCAGCAAGACTGCGACCAATGGTATCTGGTTTACCGGAATAGGAGTTGTATTGACTGTATTAGCTTTATTGCTTTGTGCGGGATATAATAATACGGCTTATTACCCGTCCACAGCCGATCTACAAAGTTCGCTGACCTTGGCAAACAGTTGCTCCAGCGAATTTACCCTGCGCACCATGGCATACGTTTCCATTCTGGTACCTTTCGTTCTGGCCTATATTATTTATGCTTGGCGTGCCATAGACCGCAAGCCCATTACAGCAAAGGAACTGGAACAAGACGGACACGCTTATTAAAGAGTCTTAATGGATTATAGTGAAGGCATCCTGTTTTGCAAATAGCTGTAAACAGGATGCCTTTCTATGTTAAATAACATTGTTTCAACCTATAAAATGAAGAGAATATCTTGCAAATTTCCGAAATATCCGTACCTTTGCATTGTGTTTTTCATAGTATTAGATTTAAGGTTAACAAAGGTTGGAGCAAGGCGTTGCTCCTTTTTTTATATCTATAGGAGACATAGCATCCATAGTTGATTCATTTCCCATCTAGAAAGTTATTTTCGTTTAAACTCTTCATCTAAAAGAAATATTATGATACAAGTGATGCATACAGTTGCGGATTACGTGCATGATGCCAAATATAAGATGCCGGATAGACCCCTTCCTTGTTTTTATCAAGGATTTCTTTCAAAATACTGCATTTGTTCTCGCCCGTCACTAGAAAACAGGTATGCCGGGCTTCTATCAAGGGACGTCCCGTCATGCATATACGCACTGTTTTATTATAAGGATTGACGGACACCTCATACGGTTCCCCGGCGGTAAGAAGTTCCTGATGGTCGGGGAAAATGGATGATGTATGCCCGTCCTCTCCTATCCCTAATAATACAAAATCAAAAACAGGCACACCGTCCACGGTCGGAACGGTGGTCTTGACTATGGAAGAATACTGTTTGGCTTCTTCTTCGGGAGCGTCCTCACCCACAATACGGTAGCAATGACTGGCAGGAATACCTACCTTACTAAACAACAGACGATAGGCCAAGCCAAAGTTGCTCTGATCATCGCCAGGTGGCACACAACGCTCGTCTACCCAATAGAAATAAATACGGGACCAAGGGGTATATGCGGCATATTCACGCTCCCAAACCTCAAAAAGTGTGGCAGGAGTAGTCCCTCCGGAAAGAGCAATGGTAAAAGGCCGTTCAAGCTCTTTATCCATCGCTTCCAATATATGAGTTATCAAGGTTTGCGACGCTTGTACAGGCGACGCATAAAAGTTATGGTCAATCATCTTATTCACTATTTATTACTTAGAGTTTGCTGTTTTAAATTTACTATCCACAGATGACGACTTACAATTTACAGTATAAATTGGAATGTGTCAGATTCTTGCACGGGTTTGTCCATTCGGAATGACTGCGGTTGATCAATACATCCGCTTCTTTCGGTCCCCATGTTCCTGCAGGATACCCATAAAGAGGAGTTTCGGGATGCTTCTTCCAATAATCCAGAATCTTATCAAAGTAAGTCCAGCTCTCGTCCACAGCATCGGAACGGGTAAAAAGTGTAGGATCACCCACCAGACTGTCTTCCAACAGGCGTACATACGCATCCCCCGTTTCCTGATCGTGCTGGTCATAGCTGAAGTCCATCTCCATGGTTCCCATATAGAAACCGGCACCAGGTTCTTTCATGGCTATGCGCTGAAGAATTCCCTCGTCGGGTTGAATACGGATAATCAGTTCCTCACCTTTGTAAAAGCCTTCCTTCATTTGGAACATCTGCATAGGAGCAGGTTTGAAATGAACCACAATTTCGGTCACCTTGGTAGGCATCTGCTTTCCGGTACGGATATAAAAAGGCACTCCCTGCCAACGCCAGTTATCCACATACAGACACATCGCCACGTAGGTATCTGTACGGGAATCAGGACGAACATTCTTTTCTTCACGATAACCGATACGGTCATCACCAGCAATATATTGTCCGCGGATAACATTATCACGGATATACTTATCAGTCAGCGGACGAAGGGATTGGTAGACCTTGATCACCTCGTTACGGAAACCATTCTTGTCAAACTTGGCCGGTGGTTCCATGGCAGTAATAGCAAGCAACTGCATCAAATGGTTCTGTACCATATCGCGCAGAGCTCCCGCCCCGTCATAATATCCTCCGCGAGTACCTATACCCATATTTTCCACCGCAGTGATTTCTACATAATCTATATAGTTACGGTTCCATATCGGTTCGTAAATAGTACTTCCAAAACGGGTCACCATAATATTCTGCACCGTTTCCTTGCCCAAAAAATGATCGATGCGGTAGATATCCTCTTCTTTAAAATAAGCGGCATAGATTTTATTTAGTTTCTGAGCGGAAGCCAGGTCGTATCCGAAAGGCTTCTCGACAATGATACGCTTTAATCCAGGCTTTTTCAACAAGCCCGCATCATGCAGACATTTCGGAATCAATTCATAAAGCAAGGGCGGAGTTGCCAGATAGAACAAATAGTTCCCATTATTCTCATATTGAGGCGAAAGCTCCTTCAAACGGTCATTCAACAGAAAATAAGTGGTTTCGTCAGCTGGGTCCATGGACTGGTAATGAACAGTAGAGAGAAAATCGTCCAATGTTTCCATTTCCTCTTTAGTAAGAAAACCGAATTTTATCAGTTCTTCTTTCAGATAGGCACGATAGGTCTCGTCCGTGTATGCAGTACGGGCACAGCCGATAATGGCAAAATGCTCGGGGAAGCGTTTCCCGTTATGTATCTTTATCAAGGCAGGCATCAGTTTGCGCCGGGTTAAATCACCGGATGCACCGAAGATGACCAAAAATAAACTATGTGGTAAACTCATGATTCTTTCTTTTAAAAATGAATGTATAATGCTTTGTGTTGCGACATATCAATAGTTGTCTTCCCAATGTTCGTGGAAAAATTCCCCCCGTGGACTGTCCACACGCTCGAAAGTATGAGCTCCGAAATAATCACGCATCGCTTGAATCATATTGGCTGGGGAATGGTTGGTGGTCAGACCTAAAAAATAATTCAACGCTGCGGAAAGTACAGGTACGGGCAACCCTTCTCTCAACATGACACCGATGTATTTCTTCCACGCGGGCAGGGCTTCCATTACTTCCCGTCCGAAATGCTCGTCCAGCAACAGATGCGACAATCCCGGTGCACGGTGATAGGCCTCGGCAATGTCGTTCAGAAAAGCAGAACGAATAATGCATCCGGCGCGCCACAACAGCGCGATAGTGGAAAGATTCAACTTCCAGCCATATTGCTCACTGGCAGTGCACATCAGAGCAAACCCTTGCGCATAGCCTATCAGACGAGCCACATATAAGGTACTTTCCAATCCGATCACCGTATCCTGATAATTATATACCGGATGATTCTCCACATGCATATAATGTTTGGACATCAGCACGCGCAAGTTCTTCTCTGCCGACAGATTACGGGCAAAAACCGCCTCGGCAATCACGTCCAGTGGTGTATTTAGTTGTAGGGAGTTAATGACACTCCAGCGACCCGTTCCTTTTTGTCCTGCAGCATCCAGAATGTTATCGAGCAAATAATCGCCTCCTTCTTCTTTATGACGCAGAATGGCCGAAGTAATCTCTATCAGGTAACTATGCAGACGTCCTTTGTCCCATTGTTCAAAAATATCCGCCATCTGTTCATTCTTCAACGCCAGCAGGTGCTTCATGGCGAAATAAGTTTCAGCAATCAGCTGCATATCCCCATATTCTATGCCATTATGCACCATTTTTACATAGTGGCCTGCGCCACCGGGACCTACCCACTCACAACACGGAGTACCATCCTCAGCTTTTGCCGCAATACTTTTCAGCATCGGCTGAATGACTGGCCATGCCTCTTGCGCACCACCGGGCATGATGGACGCTCCATGCAAAGCACCCTCCTCACCTCCTGAAATGCCGCAACCTACAAAGTACATTCCTTTATCATAAAGTTCCTTTACACGACGTTCCGTATCTTCATAATAAGAGTTGCCTCCGTCAATGAGGATATCACCCTTTTCCATCAAAGGAAACAGCTTGCCCGTCAGTTCATCGACAGCGGGACCCGCCTGTACCATCAAAAGGATGACACGCGGAGTTTTCAGTGCTTCGACAAAATCTGTCAGTTCATTACTGCCTATGATGCCTTTTCCTTTGGCGCGGTTGGCTATAAAGTGTTCCACTACATTTTCTTCTTTTCCAGGAACGGTACGGTTCCATACTACAACCTTCCATCCCTTGTTGGCAAGATTCAGAGCAAGGTTCTGCCCCATCACACCTAATCCGATTAATCCTATATCTGCCTTTTCCATAAATTATTCTTTTTATATTTAACAATTTGATAGGTTATTTGTTCAATAATTCTATCTTTGCAATTTGAATAATAACACATTATCATGAAGAGGTTAAAAATCGGCTTATTAGCCCGAATTATCATCGCCATCACATTGGGTATAGGATTCGGAAACGTTCTTCCCGGCGAATTGGTCAGAGTATTTGTGACTTTCAACGGAATCTTCAGCGAATTTTTGGGTTTCATCATTCCGCTGATTATTCTCGGGCTGGTCACTCCTGCCATTGCCGATATCGGTAAGGAGGCAGGAAAGATGCTGGTGATAACGACATTGGTAGCATACAGCGCCACGTTGTTCTCCGGTTTCCTGTCTTATTTCACCGGAGTGACTTTTTTCCCTTCCATGATTACTCCGGGAGCACCGATAGAACAAATCAGCGAGGCACATGATATTTCTCCATTCTTCACTGTAGCCATCCCCCCGGTGATGAATGTGATGACTTCCTTGATTTTAGCCTTCACACTAGGTCTGGGCATCGCACATCTGGATAGTACAGCGCTGAAAAACGTATGTAACGATTTCAAAGAAATCATAGTCAAAACCATCCAGACGGTGATTCTGCCCCTACTGCCTATCTATATATTCGGTATATTCCTGAATATGACCCATTCCGGACAGGTATATAACATTCTGATGGTATTTATCAAGATCATCGGAGTCATTTTCCTGCTTCACATCTTCCTATTGGTTTTTCAATATACCATTGCAGCGCTGTTTGTACATCGGAATCCGTTCAAACTACTGGGAAAGATGATGCCTGCCTATTTCACAGCATTGGGCACACAGTCATCGGCAGCCACCATTCCGGTGACTTTGCGACAGACTGTCAAGAATGGGGTCACGGAGGATATAGCCGGATTTGTCATTCCGCTATGTGCCACAATTCATCTGTCGGGAAGCACGTTGAAGATTGTTGCTTGCGCACTGGCACTGATGATTATGCAAGGAATGCCCTTTGATTTCCCCATGTTTGCAGGATTCATCTTTATGCTGGGAATCACGATGGTAGCTGCACCGGGAGTACCGGGAGGAGCCATCATGGCTGCATTGGGGATCCTGTCTTCCATGCTGGGATTCGGAGAAAGTGAACAGGCTTTGATGATAGCACTTTACATTGCCATGGATAGTTTCGGTACTGCTTGTAATGTGACGGGCGATGGGGCTATCGCATTGATTATTGATAAGTTTTTCGGAAAGAAAAATCTCCGGTCCATACAATAAACAGGAAAAATATTCCCGAATCAGATAAAGTCAGGAAACTCTGTAACCCATTCATGAAAAGTTGCCAGGCTGATTTATGACGTGTATGATAGAAAAGGTAACGGCTTTAATTCTGATAAAAGAAAGACATTTTCATGATAAATAGCAGGCAGGCAACAAGTTGCCTGCCGATTCTTCATAACAAACAAAAAAGGAAAGCATGAGCTAGAATACAGGCATCTGCCAAATGAATCCCACTGACACACGATGGGTACTGAAATTATCCTCACCCAACGCCTTTGCACGATCGGTATATTTATAGGAACGCCCCACGTATGCCAGGAAGAAGTGCAGATTGCTCTCCATCGGATAAAATTCTATACCTCCTGCATATCCCCATGCCGTGCGATATTTCCCTTTTTCCACTTCATCACTTGCCTTATAAACGGAAGCAGTTTCATACATTCCTTTTGCAAACAAGTTCCACTTTGGGGCAAAACGATAATTCACATGCAACACATAGGACATATATTCGGCATTAAAAGCATTGTGTGCCTGATTATCAGTTCCTACGATGTTAGTTATAATCCCTTTACGGTCTACTCCTTCACGAGAATACATCCAGTCAAAATAGGCATGCCATTTAGGGCTGAAATTAAATTCATTACCCAAAGCGTAATAATACATCTTTTCGCCCTTCGTTTCGTTCATAACAGAGGCAGACCAACGGGTTTTGAAAACATCCAGGAAATTTCCGTTCCAGTTCAAGGTATAAACTAACGGCAGTTTGGTACGTTCCAAATCCCCATACATCTCCTCGGACGGTCCGTTCCGACTGTTCAATACCTGAAATTGTATCTGCTGATAAGGATTATAGTTGTATGCCACATTCAAACCGGTCATGAAGTTACTCATGTGCTCTATCATGTCACTATATTCGTAAATATCAATCGGATTCAAATCAAATTCTATACCACCATACGAGACACATTGCTTTCCGGCAAAAAATGAGAACTTATTTAATTTGATGCCTACTCCTGCCCAATCTATGCTGGTAGGTACATTATCTATATTGCCGGAACCATCGTTACCCCGATTCAGACGCTGACGGTAACGGTAACTCAACCAATCATTGATATCTCCCTTCATTTCGATACGGAGCTGCTTCATTTCGAATGCGCCCTGATCAAATCCGGAGTCGTTCCATTTCATATTGAAATCACCGTGCATATTAAGATAGAGATTGAACTTGTCCGTTTTCTTCTTGATACCGGTGACTTCTTCAAACAGACTTTTGTCACCGGCCATGAAATCACTTCCGGAAGATTGGGCATATAAAGGGTAAGTGCCTGAGACAGCAAGGGCTGTCAGGCATACTAACATTATTCTTTTCATAAGTCAAAGTTTTAGGTTATAATGTATTCTCTTTTTCTTTTATGCGCGCAAAAGAAAAAGAGATAAAAAGAAAAAGTGCCGGATGGACTAGTATACGTTGAAGTATTCCTGAATCTTCTTCCAGTCTTTTGTTTTAGTTAATGCCAACATCAACAACACACGCGCTTTCTGAGGATTCAACTCTTGTGAAGCCACGAATTGATATTTATTATCATCCACCTCGGCATCCAATGTGGTCGGTCCGGTAGGAACACGGCTGGAACGCACTACCAAAATACCTTGCTGACGGGCCTTTTCCAACATCGGAAACAAATTCTGATGAATGTTGCCATTCCCCACACCGGCATGAATAATACCTTGGTAACCATTATTCAGGAAAGGGATCATAACATCAGCCTCTACATTGGAATAACTGTAAACGATACCTACTTTCGGCAGCTTGTCAAGGTGGGCCACATCAAAATCGGAACCGGTGGTATGGCGTTTCAAAGATTCCATATTATAAAAAACCTTACCATTCAATACATATCCCAACGCACCGGAGTTAGGAGACTGGAAAGTTTGTACATCCACTGTATTGGTCTTCATGGCTCCGTGGGCTCCCAAAATCAAACCGTTCATGGCAATTACGACACCTTTACCCCGTGATTCCCTGGCGGCGGCAGTAACTACTGCATTATACAAGTTCAACGGTCCGTCCGCACTCATGGCCGTAGAGGGGCGCATGGCTCCTACCAATACAACAGGCTTGTCACTCTTCACAGTCAAGTTCAGGAAAAAGGCGGTTTCTTCCATCGTGTCAGTCCCGTGAGTAATCACGATACCGTCCACATCTCCACGGCTGAAAAGCTCGTTGATACGCTTGGCCAACGTCAGCCATACGGCATCATTCATGTCCTGAGAACCGATTTTTACAATCTGTTCCCCGGTCACATTGGCTATTTTGTTCACTTCGGGAACCGCTTCCAGCAATGTGCTGATAGCCACCTGCCCGGCAGTATAATTTGTTTTAGTAGCCGAAGCGCCTGTTCCGGCAATAGTCCCCCCTGTAGCCAATATATGGATATTAGGCTTTTGGGCGACAGCAGCCAATGTGGTACATACCAGCATTGCCGCCATAAGGCTGAGTTTTCTTAATCCGTTCATAATCTTTTCAAGTTTAGGTTTTATTACTATAATAATTATTTGGAAATTTTGTTCACACAAAGAAGAAGATGTGCCGATGATATATATGTTATACATCGAATCATTATAAATGTTACAGGCAGAAGATCACTCATCTTCAAGTCCGAATACACCTACCCCCTTTCCTTTCTAGAACACCTGTACCAGCAGCAGACCTACCACAATAGAAACAATGGTGGCCACCATCCCAGGCATCATGAACGAATGATTCAGAATCCATTTTCCAATGCCTGTTGTTCCTGTACGGTCAAAATTTATAGCTGCCACTACTGTAGGATAATTAGGAATAAAGAAATATCCGTTGACAGCAGGGAACAAAGCAATCAACATCATCGGAGAAATACCCAGTGCTATTCCTAACGGCACAATGGCACGCACCGTAGCAGCCTGGCTATAAAGCAAAATGGACATGACAAACAATGCCAGACCGAACAACCAGGGCATTTGGCGCACAATCCCCTCAATAGAGCCTGTCAGTTCCGTAATGTTTCCATTAATGAAGGTATCTCCCATCCATGCAATACCAAATATAGCGATTACCGCCTGCATCCCGGCAGGAAACACACTGCCTTGTGTAGCTTTAATTCCATCCGTACGTGAAATGAAAAGAATAACAGCCGCCGCACACAACATCAAAATCTCAATAATAGCCGGCATATCCAAAGCCGTACCATTGAACATAGGACGCATGGCAGGAATAGAACCGAACAACACTATCAACAGCGTGGCGGCAATAAAAATTATCACCGAGATACGGGCATGAAACATATTCTTCACATCGTTCAGCTCCACATGTTTTGTATCAATCATCCCGGCTTCCAAGCGGCGCAAGTATTCGGGATCTTCCAACAACTCTTTACCCACCTTCTTTGAAAGGAAAGCTCCCACCAGCACACCGATTAACGTAGCGGGAATAGTAATCTTCAGAATATCAAACAGAGTGATGTCAAATCCTGTCAGCAATCCCAGCAACGCTACGGTAGCGGCAGAGATAGGGCTGGCGGTAATAGCCTGTTGCGAGGCGATAACGGCAATGCCTAAAGGACGCTCAGGACGAATTTTAGTTTCCGTAGCCACCTCGGCTATGACAGGAAGCACAGAGTAGGCTACATGCCCCGTACCTGCGACAAAAGTAAACAGATAAGTAACCAACGGACTCAGGATAGTCACTTGTGAAGGGTTACGACGCAACAACCGTTCTGCTAATTTCACCATATAGTCCAGTCCGCCGGCAGCCTGCATACAAGAGGCGGCAGAGATAACGGCGACAATCATCAACATCACATCAATAGGGGGAGCGGTAGGTTGAAGTCCGAAAACAAAGGTCAATATGGCAAGGCCCACACCTCCCATCACTCCCAGTCCGATACCTCCCAGACGGGCACCTACAATAATAGCGACAAGTACAAATAGCAGTTGTAATAACATGTTTTTTATCCGTTTATAAATATACAATTTTAATTCTGAGAACAAAGATAGACCATTTCTGTTCTACAAACCTTAAAATTTCTAAGAATTTTTCCTTTTTTCACTACTTTCTCCCTAAAACATTCAATAAAAGTTAGTTGTTTTGTATAATGAACAATTCGTCAATGTGCTAATCGGCTGTATTATGTCCCACATAGTTATTGGTACATTAGCAAATAGACAAATTATTAAATTATTACATATGAACAGAATTTGCAATCTTTTTGGAATAAAGTATCCCATCATACAGGGAGGAATGGTATGGTGTAGCGGTTGGCGACTAGCCTCCGCAGTAAGTAACGCCGGAGGACTGGGACTGATAGGAGCAGGCTCCATGCATCCCGAGACCTTACGCGAACACATACAGAAATGCAAAGCGGCGACAGACAAACCTTTCGGAGTAAACATTCCGCTGATGTATCCCGAAATAGACATCCTTATCAATATGGTAATAGAAGAGGGTGTGAAAATCGTCTTCACCTCTGCCGGAAATCCAAAGACCTGGACAGAACACCTGCATGAGCATGGAATCATTGTGGCCCATGTAGTGGCAAGCACCAAGTTTGCCGCCAAATGTGAAGAAGCAGGTGTAGACGCCATCGTAGCCGAAGGATTCGAAGCAGGAGGACATAACGGACGGGAAGAAACGACCACCCTATGTCTTATTCCAGCCGTCAGACAGATCACCACCGTGCCGTTGATAGCTGCCGGAGGTATCGGATCGGGAGAAAGCATACTGGCTGCTATGGCATTGGGGGCCGACGGGGTACAAATAGGCACGCGCTTTGCATTAACCGAAGAGAGTTCTGCTCATTTCACATTCAAAGACCGGTGTCTGCGACTGAATGAAGGAGATACCCAACTGACATTGAAACAGCTCTCTCCCGTCCGGTTGGTCAAGAATGATTTCTTCAAACAAGTAGAAGAAGCGGAAAGCCGTGGCGCAACAACGGATGAACTACGCACTTTGTTAGGAAAAGGACGTGCCAAAAAGGGAATCTTTGAAGGAGATTTATTCGAAGGTGAACTGGAAATAGGACAAGTCGCATCATGCATACATAAATTACAGACGGTAGACGAAGTGATGAAAGAACTGGTGGAAGATTTCAATGCCGCATTAAACAGGGTCAATGAGCTGAAAAGATTTATCTGATAAGGAGAACGATGAAACGATTAATAAACCGGAGAGTGAATCAAAACCAAAATGAACATTCTAAAGGTTACAGATTGTAACCGACAAATACAGAAAAGCCGTATCATTACTCAAAAGTGATACGGCCTTCTTATTGTCAATGAAGAATGTCAAGTTTCAGATGAAAAATTCTTTTCTATAAAGTTGAGTTTTATAAAATTAAGTTATTCTACTTACACCTTCTCTTATTAAGCAGATTAGCACTCAGGAATCCCACCAAAAATATCAGCAACGTCCCGAACACGATAGCCAGATTGGCATGTACAAAGGGGGATATCACAATCCAACAAACCAGAATTACTCCACAAACGACTCCCAGTACCGCATCAAAATTACGTGCCTTCCTCGAAATATACCCCAATAGAAACAGTCCCAACATGCCTCCGCTGAAAATAGACGCCAACGCCCACCAGGCATCCAGCGCACTTTGCACACTCATAAAGGCAAAAGCCACCAGAATCCCTGCCACTCCCACTCCTACACTGGAGAGTTTCAGCACCAACATCCGCTCCCTGTTTCCGGCATGTTTGCGGAACCGCTGATAATAATCCGTCAGAATGATGGTAGACGAACTAGTGACACTGGTCGCAATGGTACTCATACCTGCGGCAAAGATAGAAGCAATCAGCAGGCCTGTCAACCCCACCGGCAACTCATTGACTATAAAAAACGGAAAGACATAATCCGCCCCCACCCCGTCGGGCAAGATCCCCGGATGCACTTTATAGAACGCATACAGCCCGGTTCCTATCATAAAGAAAACGGCCGAAACGGGAATAAACAAATATCCTCCGAACAAGGCCGAAAATTTAGCCTCCTTCTCATTCTTCGCCGTATGATAACGTTGCACATAACTCTGGTCTATACCATAGTTCTGCAAATTAGTAAATATACCATAAATCAGACACACCCAAAAAGTGGACTCACTTAAACTGCTTCCAAAGCTTCCCAAGCTGAATTTACCATCTTCCATGGCGATGGAGAAAGTCTGCACCGGACCTCCGGGCATATCAAAAAGCAAAATAAACATACATACCAACGCACCTCCGATCAGAATAATTCCCTGTATGGCCTCTGTCCAAATGACAGCCTTCATGCCACCCAACATGGAATAAAGCACAATAGCCACACTGGTTACAACAATAATGGTCTGGATATGCCATCCCAACAATACATTCATGGGCAACGCCAACAAATACAGGATAGACCCTGTACGTGCTATCTGGGTGAGCAGATAGCAGGACGAAGCATATATACGTGCCCAAGGACCGAAACGGTTTTCCAAAAAGCTATAAGCCGATATGCTGTCCTGACTCCGGTAAAAAGGCACAAAGTAACGAGCCGCAAAATAAGAGGCGATAGGAATAGAAAGACTGAATACAAATGCATTCCAATCTCCCGAAAAGGCCTTTCCCGGATATCCCAGATAACTGATACTGCTGACATACGTGGCGAAAATGGACATCCCCACCACCCAGCCGGGCAAACTTCTTCCGGCAGAAGTGAACTCCTCGGAGGTACCTTTCTTCTTAAAGAAAGAACAACCGAAGGCCACGACTCCGCCGGTAAACAACAAAAAGACGATTATATCAATGATATGCATACAGACCGAGCATTTAAGGTTTCAATTCCGGACAAAAAGGGAGTGCCTCCAACGCCTTGCGTATCTTCTCGCGTTCCGGAACATTGAAGCGATGGAAAGGAGCCGCAACAAAATCATCACAAACACCCAATAAAGACAACGCGCATTTCAATCCTTTCAAATAACTGGAGCCATGCTGCCCCACGGTATAAATACTGCTACTGATTTGCATCACCAAGGGTTGCAGCCGACTTACGGTTTCCATGTCACGCGCTACCGCAGCATGATAAAGATCTACATATAATTCCGGGAACATATTGGCACCTCCGTTGATCCCCCCATGTCCACCCAGCAACACACACTCTGCCGTAATTTCCTCCGGTCCCACCAACATGGCGAAATCCTGTCTGTCCTTCATGGCATACATCACGGACTGGAAATAAACGGCATTAGCCGAACTATCCTTGAATCCCACCACCTGAGGATTACGGGCAATGCGTTGAATAGTAGCCGGAGCAAAATTCACTTTCGTGTGCGACGGCATATTGTACAAGAAGATAGGTAACGGCAACTGAGGAATCAGGTCCTCATAAAATTCGGCCAGTTCAGGCTGTCCCGGAGCAAAGTAGTAAGGGGGAGCGGAAACTACGGCTGAAGCACCACACTCGGCCCCTACATGTGCCAGATGAATACTTTCTACAATTGAAGTATCGGAAATACAAACCAGAACCGGAAGTCTTCCGGCATTGATACGGCAAGTTTCCTTTATCATTTCATGGCGAAGCCGGTAACTGATACTCTGCGCTTCTCCGGTGGTACCCAGTATAAATAATCCGTGCACTCCTCCTTTTATCAATCGTTCTATCAACCTTTCCAAACCATCAATATCCAGTTTGTCATTATCCAGTAACGGAGTCACTAAAGGAGGAATAATGCCTGTCATAGGCTTTTTTAATGTGTTTTCCATGATTCGTTTTCTTTTAAAAATTTCAATGCTATATTTATGAAACGAACAGTAGGATTATTTGTACTCAGCCCAACATCCCAGCTTGTCCGGAAAGCGACAGGGCACTATCGTTTAACCTGTCGTCTTCCGTCTGCCCGGAACGTACCTTTAGAAAAAGAACTTTTAATTCCGCTTCAAGAAAAGAAAGTTAGTTATACATGCGGGCAACTCTTCCTGATAATGTGTCACCATAATCATGGTCTTGTCCTTACGACGACAGAAAGTTTCTATCACATCTTTCACCAACCGGCGGTTGTACAAGTCCAACCCATGCAAAGGCTCGTCCAAAATAAGCAACTCAGGATCCTTCACAAAAGCACGGGCCAACAACACCAGACGCTGCTCGCCACTGGACAACTGCAAGAAATTCCGGTCTTTCAAATCTGCAATACCAAAAATATCCATCCACCATTCACAAGCCGCCATCTGCTCGGGACGCGGACGTTTGTACAACCCCACAGAATCATGTAGTCCGCTTGCCACAATATCTATGGCAGGAAGGTTCTTCAGATAAGCGCGATGCATCTCAGGACTGACATATCCTATATGCTTCTTTATCTCCCAAATACTTTCTCCGGAACCGCGTTTTCTGCCGAACAAGGTAATATCACAAGCATAGCTCTGCGGATTATCCGCACAGACCAAACTCAACAACGTAGACTTTCCTGAACCGTTCTCTCCACTCAAAGCCCATTTCTCGCCACATTTCACTGTCCAGTCCAAATCTTTCAAAATGGTACGCTCGCCATAACGGATGCTTACCTTGTTCAAATCGACTACGTGCTCGGTGTGATACAAATCACCGCCGTAAGGCAAATTCAGAATCCGTGCCTCCTTTTCTTCGGAAAGTATCCGTTCCGGTATCGGCTTACGGACCGCCAAATATTCCTGCAAAGTTATCTTTTTACCACACACCCTGTCTTCCACAGGAATAACATGAGTAATAAAAGCAGGAATATCATCGGACTTAGACAAGATAAGGATTACCTGCAAATGGGTTACTTTAGTCAGTTCGCCCAACAATGTATGAAGCAGGTCTCTCGTCTTCGCATCCAGTCCGATAAAGGGATTATCCATAATCAGTACACGCGGATTACTCAGCAAAGTCTTTGTCAGTTGAAACTTACGTAACTCACCACTGGAAAGCAAAATAATATGTTTATCCAGCATCCTCTCTATGCCAAACAGTTCATACAAAGCCTTTTTCAGACCTGAATCGGTCGCTTCGGGCAACAAATCACGTACCAGTGGGGTTTCATCCAAATCATGGGCATTCCATCGTTGCTGATAATAGTAATTTCCATCGGAATCTCCATATGAATCACGGAAAGCAATATACTTTATATTCTCGTATGCCATCTTCGAAGGAGAAGGAGAGAAATCATACTTCACTTCGTTCATCAACAACGGCCACCGGCCTGTAATCGTATCTACCAATATACTTTTTCCTGCCCCGTTTCTCCCCACAACAGCTATATGTTCTCCGGCGGCAAGTGTCATATTCACCGGTTCCTTCATCCGGTACAGCGGATGGCGGGTCACACCATTTTCTATCGCAATAATATTCTGCATTACAAATCTCTTTTTTATCCAACAGGATGCAAAGGTAACAAAATAATATAAAAATGAGATAATATATTATCATCTTGTTACATCAATCATCCACCTTAATTATATATGATACCAATTATACGACACTGAATAACCAACAAAATATTACCTAAACTATATGTTCCATAACAGAATATAGGCTCAAATTTATAAAGCATCAACAAGATATATATTTGCACTAAATTAAGACAAAAGGAAATAATAACAGAAGAAATTATAGACAAAATGGCAACAACAATCACGTTCACAAAGATGCAGGGAGCAGGTAATGACTATATATACGTAAACACCCTAAAGCACCTTATGTCCTAAAACTGCATACGGAGAACGAGCTGGTAGAAGAAGTAACAGTGGACATGGATCTTCCCCTGCTTGCCAACTCCAGACAAATAAATACCCCGGACGGCAAAATGTTGGCAAAAACAATCACAGTAGATGGAAAAGAATACAAAAGAACATTTGTTTGTATGTGAAATCCATATTTAGTGGTTTTCATAGATGATATAAAAGATGTAAATTTGCCGGCAATAGGTCCGAAACTGGAGAATCATCCGCTTTTTCCCGAACGAACCAATATAGAATTCGTTGAAGTATTATCACATAACAAGCACAAGCCATTACAAGAAAAACAAATACATACGAGATATAACAAACTCACTATTATGGATTAAAAAGGTAAAAAGCAATGAAAAAGAGTTTTAGAAAAACAACATTTCTGTCGGCCTTGGCAATAGCTGTTCCGGCAATGGGCATGGCGCAGGACAAAGTGGAAGCCAGCGCAGGAGCCGATCTCGTAAGCGGATACATCTGGCGTGGCCAGGATTTAGGAGGTGTCAGTATCCAACCCACGTTGTCAGTTTCTTACAAAGGGTTCTCATTGTCTGCATGGGGAACAGCAGGTATCGAAAAAGAAGATACAAAAGAGATTGACCTCACATTAGGCTACGCCACAGGAGGTTTCAGTATCTCCGTCACAGATTACTGGTTCAATGGAGGACCGGGGTATTTTCATTACGGCTCACACAATACCAACCATACCTTCGAGGCACAAATAGGTTATGACTTCGGACCGCTGGCCTTGAACTGGTATACCAATTTCGCCGGAACCGACGGAGTGAATAACGGAGGAAACAGAGCCTATTCGTCCTATATTTCGGCTACCGTACCTTTCACACTGGCAGGGCTGGAATGGACAGCGGAAATAGGAGCGACTCCGTGGGGCACAGACTTTTACAACTATTCCGAAGCCCCTGTATGCAACGGTTCCAACGGTTTCACCGTATGCGACATCAGCATGGGAGCCGCCAAGGAAATAAAAATCACCGATTCATTCTCCGTTCCAGCTTTTGCAAAAGTCACCGTAAACCCACGCACTGAAGGGGCTTATTTCGTTTTCGGGCTAAGTTTTTAATCATAAAGAGCATAACCAGACAAGGATAACAACAAAGTATTAGTTTTTTAGAAGGTAAAAAGATTACATTATATACAAAATACAAATACAACAATAAAAAAATTGAAGCTATTATCTGTAAGACCCAATTCGAGGACGTAAAAGAAGCATTGCTCGAAGCCAAAATCGAATGGCTTTCCTATTGCAATGTAAAAGGCATTGGCAAAACATGTCAAGGACGCATTTGAATGCCGTCCGCATCCGTACAGAAGAACGCGGATATATCGCCTTGTACAATGCAGAACAGGAGAAATAACTCATTACACGGCCAAAACTACTCCACAAAGTAAAAATCATACTATAACTTAAGCGGAAAATTATGGATACAACTAATAAAAAGAGGTCGTCAGATGTAGAACAACCTCTTTTTATCAGGTAAACACATCATAAACAAGAAAGATGAATTACAAGCAAGGTACCTTCACAAATGCTGTATCCGGGAAATGCTTCTCTATATAACGACAAATATAAGTTTCTGTATCTGCTTGAATGATTTTATCCTCTCCTTCGGGAAACAGATTGTACATCACTGTATGAAGCTTTATCCCTCTCCGTTCTATAGCCTCAAAACTCAATAATGTATGGTTGATACTTCCCAATCGTCCCGAAGTAACAAAAACTAAGGGATAACCCGATTCCTGAACATAGTCTATAGTCAGATTATCTTCTGTCAACGGCACCATCAGCCCCCCGGCTCCTTCTACTAAAACAGCATCATAGCGCTCACTCAGCACCTCCGTGGCATGCTTTATTTTATCAAAATCAATGGCGCGGTTATCTATTCGTGAAGCCAAATGGGGAGAAGCCGGATAAGAAAATATTTCAGGTTTGGTAAGTCCCTGCTCATCCTCAGGCAAATACTCCATCCCCATCAGACGACGATGCAACTCAATATCCTCCGAATAACCTTCCGGATTTCCTGTCTGTATGAATTTTTGAGTAATAGTACGACATCCTTGTTTGTTCCAAAGATGTGCCAGATAGGCCGTGGCATAACTTTTACCAATATTTGTATCAATACCACTTACGAAAAATACATTCTGTTTCATGATTCTTTTTATTTCTATTGTCTTTTCTTTGCAATAATATAAATAGGATGATAAGTCAAAGTCACCGAACGACCATCACTGAACAAACGGGCATACTTATCACAGAAATCCTGCAAATCCCTTTTAGTCCACGCTTGTTGCCTGACAGCAGCCACCCCGGTGTGTTTCAAGTGATAAAGCACTTCGAGCGGAGTACCGAAAGTCAGACAGATACGTTCCTCATGAGCCTTCACGATCTCATAGTGTATGCGCAGCGCTTCTTCTAATTCCTCTAAAGAACGATAGTGAAGACCGCTGCCGGTAACCGATGCAACTTCTTTCAGATTATCCCTGCCGAACGTAGTAAAAGCAAAATATCCTTTCTGCTTCAACAAAGTATTACAACGTTCAAAAAACAGCTCGGGAGAAACAAACCACTGTAATGCCGAGCATGATACAATCAAATCCTGTCCTTTTGGAAAAGGAAGGGACTCGGCATCCCCTGCCAGAAAGGTAGCCTGCCCGCTTCCCAACAAATCGGTGAAACAAGAACTCATCTCCTGACAAATATCATTCAACACCAGTTTTTCAGGATGGAGGGTTTCCATCAACCTGCGGGTAAGAAAGCCCGTCCCGCTACCAATTTCCAATATCCGGCCGCACGGACGGGGCAAATAATGATTTAGCATATCACTCATGCGGTATGCTATCTGCTTTTGTGCCACCGCCTCACGGTTATAACTCTCTACAGCGCGGGAAAAGCGACGGGTTATCAATTGCTTATTAATCATACGTTTTTGTTTTAAATAACAGACGGGCATAGCAAATCTCTCATTATTTCTTCTGAATAATGAGGAATATCATACTCTGCCACTTCCGTCCCTGTCCATGCATTTCTTTGGTTGACCGCCGTAAAAATCAAATCATTCTTGCCTATAACAGCCCGTTCCCATGCAAAACTGGGAACAGCGCAAGATTTTACCTGTTCTCCAATCCTCCGAAGCTCTTCTTGCAGTTCCTCTACCGCACGTTGCGGACGTTTCGACAAGAATGTTTCCAGATTCTCCTTTTTCAAACACATCCTGCGGATAAACTTTTCCAGCGCAACCTCATTCAAGCCTTCCAGTGTTCCTTCAAAAACTTGCTGCGGAATACCTTTCAAATCATCGACAGGAGTTACCGTGCCATTCAAAGCAACACGCTCACAAATAGGCAAGTCCATATCCTGCAATACCATAGACGCGGCCCATACTCCCATAGACCAGGCTATCAGGCGAATCTCCTGATAACCCTGCAACAACGTGAAATCAAAATCCAGCGAACGATAATCATAACAAACCAACAGATCGCTATTTTCGGGGCAATAATCCATGAAAGGACATTCATCCATTCCCCAACCGGCAAAAAAAAGTGTCAATCGGGGAAGATGCTTTTGTTGTATAAAATAATGTTTCATATCAATTCTATCAGACTTTTTATTTCTTCTTCAGTAATATCCGCTGTCAACGAAAAACGGATACGCGATGTTCCTTCGGGCACAGTGGGAGGACGCACCGGCAACGCATAAAAACCTTTACGCTGCAAGAAATCGGCCTTTAACACCGTATCACCGCTATCGCCTATCGTCATTGGCAGAATATGGCTGGTAGAAGGACAAGCGTAGCCTTTCTTTACCAACGCGTCTTTCAAAAGAGAGGATATTCTCTTCAACCTTTCCCTCCGGAAGCTGAAACTGTCCAAATGCTCCAGGATAAAGAATGTCCATAGCAAGTTGACAGGAGGAAGAGCCGTTGTAAATATGAATGTACGCATTTTATTGATCAAATAATCACGGATGGTCTTCGAACAAACAATATAGCCTCCTACTGAGGCCAACGCTTTACCAAAAGTTCCACATAAAAAATCGATGTCAGCCACACAATCCTGTTCTTCCGCACACCCCAGGCCATGCATCCCCCGCACCCCTACAGCATGCGCTTCATCCACATACAGCAATACATTATCATATTGTTGCTTCAAAGTGACCAAACGGCGGAGATCGGCCTCATCACCGTCCATACTGAAAATACTTTCGGTTACAATAATTATTCTATCATACCCGGCATGATTGGAAACCAGCAACTGTTCCAATTGGTCATATCGGTTATGCCGGTACCGAATACACTTGGCCGCCGATAAACGAATGCCGTCAATAATGCTGGCATGTACCAGTTTATCGGCAAGAATCAATGTACGAGCATCGCTCACTGCAGGAAGAATACCGGCATTCATGTGATAACCACTATTAAAAACCAACGCGCTTTCCTTCCGAAACAGTCGGGCAAGCAAATCCTCTATCTGAACATAGATATTAAAATTTCCTGTCAGCAGCCGAGAGGATGAAGAGGAAGGAAGAAAAGTGTCGGGAGTAAGACTTTGCAAGAATTCCGTACGTAATGGCAGGTAAGCAGCCAATCCCAGATAATCGTTGGATGAAAGGTTAAGCATCACTTTTCCATTCACCTCCACCTCTCTTCCCAAATGGCGGATAACAGGCAACTTACGAAGATTACTTTTATTTTCAAGCAGGGCTAATTCCCTTTCCCAGTCTGTTAATGAATTCATTTTTTCTATTTTTCCCAATACTATCACTTATTCTTTTAATTCTCCTACTATTTTTACCAGTGAATGCGTCAATTTGCTCAATTCTTCCGGCTGAATTATAAAAGGCGGCATGATATACACCAGTTTTCCAAAAGGACGTACCCATACTCCTTCTTCGACAAAACGACGTTGCATGAAAGCCATATCTACCGGTTTCTTCACTTCAATAACCCCGATAGCTCCCAATACACGCACATCAGCCACCTGCGGCAATAAAGCAGCAGGAGCCAGCTCCCTCTTCAATTGTGATTCAATAGCCTTTACCTTTTCCTCCCAACTATATGAAAGCAACAATTCCACGGATGCTTTCGCTACGGCACAAGCCAACGGATTTCCCATAAAAGTAGGGCCGTGCATAAAGACTCCCGGATAACCGCCGGAAATGGTATCAGCCACCTCATCACTGGCAAGGACAGCAGAAAAAGTCATGTATCCACCGGTCAGTGCCTTACCTATGCACATGATATCGGGCTGGACACCTGCATGCTCCCAAGCAAACAGTTTCCCTGTTCTTCCGAAACCTGTCGCTATCTCATCAAAGATTAACAACAGACGATATTGCCTGCAAAGTTTCTCTACCTGGCGCAAAAACTCAGGATGATAAAAACGCATTCCGCCCGCCCCTTGTACAATAGGTTCCAAAATCAATGCAGCCATTTCTTCATGATGCTGTTCCAATATTTCCTTCAAGGGTTCTATATCCTCTTCATACCAGATTCCGCCAAAGCGCGACCGAGGAGCAGGAACAAAATAACGCACAGGCAATGTAGGGCCAAAAATATGATGCATACCGGTCACCGGATCACAAACGGACATGGCATTCCACGTATCTCCATGATATCCGGACTGAATAGTTACAAAATTATTTTTCTTTTCCTTCCCTTGCGCATACCAATATTGCACGGCCATTTTCAGTGCCACTTCTACCGCAACCGAACCGGAATCAGCATAAAATATTTTCTGCATACGGGGAGGAACAATCTTCAGCAACAACCTGCCTAATTCGATGGCCGGATCGTGTGTCAGTCCGCCGAACATGACATGGCTCATACGGTCTATCTGTTCCTTGAGCGCTTGGTTCAATACCGGATGATTGTATCCATGTACCATGCACCACCACGAAGACATCCCTTCTATCAAACATCTTCCGTCCTCCAATTCTATATATACTCCATCCGCCCGTCTTACCTTATAAGTGGGCAGCGGATGAGTAGTCGATGTATAAGGATGCCATAAATGCTCCCTGTCAAAATTTTCCATATATTATTTCCTTATTGTTATAATAACTTTATAATGTATCAAAGCGAATACCCGGCCTCTTCTATCAATATTTTATCTTCTGATACTTTGGAACCTAATGTAGTCAGCAAATCTCCCACAATGGCAGAATTAATACCGATATACAATGCTTTCTTTACAGCTTCCACACTCATCTGTGAACGCCCTCCGGCAAAACGAAGAAAGGCTGTGGGATTGATAAAACGGAATAAAGCGATGGTTGTCAGAATCTCCGCCTCTGCAAGACGATCCATTTTTTCCAATGGAGTGCCGGGTATAGGCTGTAACAGGTTTATAGGAATAGACTGTACTTCCAATTCCCTCAGTGTAAAAGCAAACTCAATACGCTGTTCCATTGTTTCGCCCATGCCGATGATTCCTCCGCTACATACATCCATCCCCACCCTGCGTGCTGCCTGCAACGTTTCTATTTTCTGTTCTTGTGTATGAGTAGAACATAGAGATGAAAAATAAGAGGGAGCCGTTTCCAGATTACAATGATAACGGGTGATGCCTGCCTTAAACAGCCGTTCCAATTCCGCTTCATCCAGCAATCCTAAAGAAGCGCATAACTGAATATGCGAATGCGCACGCATGTACTCTGTTGTCTCACATAGCCGGTCCATGTTACGGCTACCCGGTTTCCTGCCGCTGGTCACCAAAGAAAAACGGGATACTCCCTGCGCTTCGTTATACAAAGCATGGCGCAGACATTCTTCCTTCCCAACCAAATCATAAACATCCGCTTTTGTTTTATAATGTGCAGACTGTGCGCACCATTTACAATTCTCAGGACATTTACCGGATTTAGCATTGATAATGGAACACATATCGAATTTCCGAGAAGCCAGAACCCGTGTTATCTCATGAGCCGCATCATACAAATCCTGTTTCTCTGCCTGGCAGGACAGCCAACGGGCTTCTTCTACGGTAATCTTCTCACCGCCCAACACTTTGTTTCTTATTGCATTCAGCATCATATACAGTTCATATTAAGACAAAAAAAGCCGAAAAGATGCATGGCACATCTTTCCGGCAAACAAATATTTATTTAAATAAAAAAGACAAATCACGTCAGCCACCTGTGGTTGAGGCAGTTGGATCCGAAACATTTGCAACATGGATTCAACAGGGGCCATTCCTTCTTCATATTCCTCTCCAGCATCCTCTTTCCGTGCGGAAGAGCAAACAGAGAATGCCGTGCAAACATTTGCCTGTTTACCCAACGATACATCGGCAATCTCCTTTTTCAGATTACCAATAGTTACATATTTGCCCAAGCTATAAAACATAGCGTACTTCTTCCGGCTCCAATAGCGGAAACGTATCGTATGTTTATTCTGGCACAATTGTTTCATGTTTTTTCGTATCTGAGATTGGCAAAGGTAAATAAAATATTCAATGCAGCAAACTTTTATATAGAAAAACACCGTTCCGCCTCTTACAACCTTAAAACCAGTTTTCCGAAAGCACAACGGTGAATTCTTAAGTCCTTTATATTATATTTCTGTTATTCTTCTTTCTTCGAAGCAGCTTTCTTGGCAACCGGCTTCTTTGCCGTTGCTTTCTTGGCCGCAGGTTCTTTCTTTACGGCAGGAGCCTTTTTGCCTTCAGCTTTCTCCAGTTTAGCCTGCAATCTCTCCACTTCCTTGTTCAAAGCCACCAATTCCTCGCCCTGATTCTTAATGGTAGTAAGCAACGAATTTAATTCTTCGTTATCCATATCTACCGGATACAACGAATTGACACGACTTATAAAATCACCCAAAATGTTCATGTAGTTGGTGAAAGCATCATACGGAGAATCATAAATACCACGATTCAACCAAATACCGGTATTCTTAGTGGTCATGAAGCGGAAATTATTACTTGCCTGCAAATAATCCCAATCCTGCTTAATACGGCGATCATCGCACAAATGAACACGTTCTGCCACACTATAAAGTTTATTGAAAGCCTCACGCTGCATCACATTGCCTAACCACGGACTGATATCGCGTTCCTCGTCTATCCATGACATAGGATAAGGAACATCCACCTGATCCACAGATTTCAGTTTGGTAATGATATCGGTCGGAGTAGAGAAAGTAACCCCTCTTTCTTTTCCGCAGACAGGCAGTGCTTTCATAAATTCCAAAATATTGGAAGACAATGGCTGGGCGATACCCAAAGCAGAAAGTTCCATGAAAATATTGATAACCTGCTCCTCCTCCGGCAAAGCTGCAATCCAATCTATATATTTGTCGGCAAACAACGGATATTCATTCCATTCGGAATTAGAGAAACGCAGGCTGATGTCATCAGACAATTTGAAATCGCGAAGCAATAACTTCAAGTTCGGATTCATGGCACAATGATACAGGTAGTGCGGGCTCTTCCAACCCAAAATATGTTTCGCGCCTTCAGTCAACATACCTTTAAAGCCCATATCGGCTATCGTAGCGCCAATATCATTCGAATAAATCAAGCTGGAGTTACGGAATACCTTCGGCTCCTTGCCAAATATTTGTTTAATCTTGGTACGCATACGTTCCACTTCTTCGCGGAAACAATCTTCATTAGCCAATGAGGAAAGACCGTGAGAATAAGGTTCGCACAAGAATTCGCAACATCCGGTCTCATTCAACTGATGCAACAACTCGATTACACCGGGCGCATGCACTTCCAACTGTTCCAGCGCCACACCCGAGATAGACAAAGCCACCTTGAAAGTATCACCGTGATTCTTTGCCATTTCAATCAACGCACTCAGCGCAGGAATATACGAGCGTTCGGCTATATCACTGATGCCGCGCTCATTTTCATAATCATCATAATAATAATGGTCACGGCCTATATCAAAACAGCGATAGCGTTTCAGATGGATAATTTGATGTATTTCAAAATAAAGACATATTGTTTTCATATCCTAGTTATTGTTTTATTATTTACCATAGTTTTTTAACACCTGCTCATAGAGGGCACGGATTCTCAAGCCGACTTTCTCCCATGTAATGCCATCCACCTCTTTCTTTCCTTCTTCCTGCAGATATTGGAAAAGAGAAGGATTCGTACAAATAGAATAGATGGCATCGGCCATAGCGTCGATATCCCAATAATCTGTCTTGATTACTTTATCCAAAATTTCACCGCAACCCGATTGCTTTGAGATGATAGAAGGAGTTCCGCACTGCATAGCCTCTAAAGGAGCAATACCAAAAGGTTCTGACACGGAAGGCATTACGAATACATCACTGTTTTTATATGCTTCATAAACCTGACGCCCACGCTGGAACCCCGGGAAATGAAAACGGTCTGCAATACCTCGTTCCGCAGCCAGATTGATCATGGCGTCCAGCATGTCTCCCGATCCTGCCATTACAAAACGGATGTTACGGGTACGCTTCAAGACCAATGCGGCGGCTTCCACAAAATACTCGGGTCCTTTCTGCATCGTGATACGCCCCAGGAAAGTCACCACTTTTTCTTTCGAGTGATCAGGACGAGGAATGTCCAGCAAATCTTGCGAAAGCGGATAAACGGCATTGTGCATGGCAAAACATTTGCGCGGGTCTTGATGATATTGGTGAATAACAGTCTGACGGGTCAGCTCGGACACACACATAATACAGTCGGCATGATCCATGCCATTCTTTTCCATAGCATATACTGTAGGATTCACTTTACCGCGCGAACGGTCAAAATCAGTAGCATGCACATGGATGCACAAAGGTTTGCCACTTACCAGCTTGGCATGCACACCAGCCGGATAAGTCAGCCAGTCGTGCGCATGGATAATATCAAATTCTTGCTGGCGCGCAACCACACCGGCAATAATAGAAAAGTTATTGATCTCATCATGAAGGTTTCCCGGATAGCCGCCGGCAAACTCCATACACCCCAGATCATTGACGTGCATATATGAGAAATCAGAATAGATATGATCACGGAAAGCATAATACTGTTCCGGAGTCGAAGTCGAAAGACGTGACTTTAAGTAATCATAATCCACATCACGCCACACAATGGGCACTTGGTTCATGCCTATAATGTTCAGAAACTTTTCTTCGTCGCCACAAGGTTTGGGCAAACAGAAGGTTGTTTCCATATCACCTTGCAGACTCAGACCTTTTGTTATACCGTAAGATGCTACAGCAAGACCACCATATATTTTGGGAGGAAATTCCCATCCAAACATTAATACTTTCATACAGGTCCCTCCTTTCAATAATTGTATTTACTCAATAAATATAATACTCGCAATATCTCTGCCACATTCATAGCGAATGATACAGCTCCACGACCTTTGAAAGGCGGGTTACCATCAAACAGTTCAGGTATAGAGCCAATACAATGAGAAGTCATTTCGTCTTCGTAGCCTATCAGCTGACGCTCCACAAATCCTATGCCACTCATCTTATAAATACGAAGGTAAGCTTCAAAATAGAAGCCAGCCAGCCAAGGCCATGCGGTACCTTGATGATAAGCATAATCACGCTGCATCTGAGGACCTACATAGTTCGGGTTGTAACCGCCACTCTTCGGGCTGAGCGAACGGAGCCCTTTCGGAGTAAGCAGTTCTTTGGTCACAATGTCCAACACCCCTTTCTTCTGACGGGCATCAAGCGGAGAATAGTCGAATGCTACAGTAAATATCATGTTCGGACGCACGCTCCAGTCCATCATATTGCCATCCACATAATCCAGTAAATAACCATACTCATTCAAGAAAGTATCCACGAAAGCCTTTCCCGTCTTTTCTGCCAATACATTTAACGTTTCAGCCAAATTATTGTTTCCACCTTCGCCCAACAGTTCACTTGTAAAACGTAAGGCATTATACCACAAAGCATTAATTTCTACGATATAGCCTGTACGAGGAATCACAGGACGTCCGTTTGCGGTAGAATTCATCCATGTGATAGCCTTTTCCGTTCCGTTGGCATATAGCAGACCGTTTGAATGCAAGAAAAGGTTCGGATGATTCTCCCGGCGAAGGTATTCCATAATGTCCTGCAACAATGTACCATATTTCTCACGGCATTGGTCACGCGACACCATCTTGGCATATTGCTGGATACACCACACCGCCCAAAGCAAAACATCAGGATGCTCCATTTCGTACACTTTAACATCATCAGGCTCATCATTAATAAAGTCATGAATTGCCTTGCGGGCCGTTTCCATCACCATTTCAAACTTAGCCACTTCATCAATCGCCAATGTCAGTCCCGGCAGGGAAATAAACATATCGCGCGCACGGCATTTAAACCACGGATATCCTGCCAGAATATAAAACTCATCTCCCTGTTTATTTAAGAACTGATGGGCAGCATTTATCAGACAGTGCTGGAAATTATCACGCGGAGTACGTTCTTCCACCTCCTCTTCAAAGGTTCTCTTTAATGTACGGGTACCGGCCTCGGAAACACCTCCTGAAAAGACAATGCTTTCACCTTTCTTTATGTCCACTTCAAAATAACCCGGAACATACAAATCTTCATTAAAATCATATCCTCTCTCCTGCTCTTTGGGATACTCAATTCCCCGATACCAATCCGGCTGATAGTGGAATTCGTTCTTCTTGTTCAATTGCATATATAATTCGGGATAGCCCGGATACATGCATGTCTTGATCCCATTGTCCACCTCCTGATAGTCACGGCTGGCTTGTGCGTTCTCATGAGTATACTGACGGACGCTGCGGAAAGCCAGAAACGGACGCAAACGCAACGTAGTGGCCGAATGTGCCTCCAGCAAAGTATAACGGATTAAAATTCTATTTTCATGATGAACGAAAAGCTTTTCCTTCTTCAGAATCACACCACCTACCCGGTATATAGTGGTAGGAACTTTCTCACACTCGAATTCCCGGATATACTTGTGTCCCCTGGGGCTGTAATTGTCACCCTGATACTTATGAAGCCCCAGGTTAAATTCAGCGCCGTGTTGTATCACTGTTTCATCCAACGACGATAACAATACATGGTTTTCATCATCCAGCTCAGGCACCGGAATGACAAGCAATCCATGATATTTTCTCGTATTGCAATCAACAATGGTTGTACAATGGTAAGCCCCTGAACGGTTTGTGCGGAGAATTTCTTTCGGTAATGATTCCCCGAGGTTCGTCATAAGAGTCTTGTCAAATCGTAAGTAACTCATAGTTGTTATTTTAAGGTTATAAATCAAATTTCCATATCAATTTGTGTCACATATTATTTTTGTATGCAACGCTCAAAATTAGTAATTAAATGGATAAAGCAAAATTAAATAGCAAAATATTTTTCATTTTTCGCTCAAATATCCGTAGTATTGCACAGAAATCAGCATAATTATGACAAAATGAAACTTGAAATTCAAAAAATTCTATTGGCTTTTGCTCTTCCGTTATTACTTCTTTTCATTCTGTACACCCTGCGTACAATGGAAAGTGTCATGAATTGGGATTTTATCACCTGGGGCATATATCCCAAAGAAACCAAAGGAATAATGGGGATTCTCACTTCTCCGTTGATACACGCCGATTGGGGACATTTATTTGCGAACACTTTTCCTCTTCTTTTTTTATTATGGTGTCTGCTCTACTTTTATCGTGATTTGGGCATTGGTATACTTTTTTTCATCTGGATAGTCAGTGGAATACTTACATTTATAATAGGCAAGCCTGGATGGCATATAGGTGCCAGCAGTATAATTTATTCACTCGCCTTCTTTCTGTTCTTCAGTGGCATTCTCCGCAAACACGTTCCTTTAGTAGCCCTGTCATTGCTTGTCACCTTTCTATATGGCAGCCTGGTATGGAACATGTTCCCGCAGTTCGCTTCCTCCACCACTTCTTGGGAGGGACACTTGGGGGGCGCAGCGGCCGGAATAGCCGCAGCTATATTGTTCAGACACAAAGGTCCTCAACAACCGGAACTTTTCATTGACGAGGAAGAAGAAGATAACAGGAGTTATCCGGAAGACGAAGAAGTCATTACAAATCCGGACCAAGAAAAGAAAGAATGACTAAACCAATCTTTCCGCCTCATGAAGTCCAAAGGACCGGAAGGGATGAAAAAAGCAATAACCCGCTAACGGAATTAAACGAATGCTCATATCCTCCCTATTGTATAAGCCTTTTCTATCTTCAGATTAAACCTTTTTATACGGATATATTCTATCTCCATAGCCTTTGGAGTTATCTCCCAAGGCTATGGAGTTAACTCCAAAGCTTATGGAGACAACTCCAAAGGCTTGCGGAGATAAAACAGGCAGGAAGAAAACCCTTAACCATACGTCAGGAAAGGTTTAGGAATCCGAATAAAATATTTTAAGGATGAATCTGATTACAAGGTCACATACTCCTTACAGAAAAAAGTCTCCCTACGCCCTTCTTTTAAAAAGAAAAACTATAAAACCTTGTTTCAGGGAAGCACACCTTTGGAACAACAAAAGGTCCGGACTTGGAAAAGCCCGGACCTTTATTTTATATCCATCAATACAAGATATTAATACACCTCTACCTTTGCAGCAGCAGCCTTGCACTTGTCACGCAAAGCGTCCAAGTCACTGCCATTAGGAGCATAACAAACCACAACTCCCATACGGCGGTTCAATTTTGTATAAGGTTTACCAAAAATACGGAGATAAGTATTTGTCTCCTTACAAACTTCCTCTTCACCACGATAACGGGGAGCTTCCTTGCTGGCAATTGGAGAAAGAATCACTGCACTGGCCCCTATGCGTTCTTGTGTAATTTCAGGGATAGGAAGTCCTAACACCGCACGCAGATGCAACTCAAACTCATTTAAATTCTGAGTACCTGCCAAAGTCACCATTCCGGTATCATGCGGACGGGGAGAAAGTTCGGAGAAATAAACTCCGTTTTCATGACTCAAGAAAAATTCAACTCCCCAGATTCCCGCACCGGTCAAAGCCGCCGTCACTTTATCGGCCATACGCTGTGCCTCCTTCAAATGTTCGGGATCAATGTGCGCCGGCTGGAAACTTTCCCTATAATCTCCCCCTTTCTGTACATGTCCGATAGGCGGACAGAACAAAGTTGGACCGTTTTTCTGAGTGACGGTGAGCAAAGTAATCTCACTATCGAACTGAATAAATTCCTCAATGATCAATTCTTTAATATCTCCACGACTGCCTTCACATCCATAATGCCATGCCTGTTCCAACTCATCCGCGCTCTTGACCAAAGACTGGCCTTTGCCGGATGAAGACATCAAAGGTTTCACCACACAGGGAAAGCCAATCTCTTTTGCGGCCTCCTGCAATTCTTCCAAAGACTTGGCATAGAAATACTTGGCTGTCTTTAATCCTAATTCCTTAGCTGCCAAATCACGAATGGCCTTGCGGTTCATCGTGAAATTCACTGCACGGGCACTCGGCACTACTTGAATACCTTCCTGTTCCAAATGATACAGACGTTCGGTACGGATAGCTTCAATTTCAGGCACAATTATATCCGGCTTGTGTTTGGCTACCACAGCATCCAACGCATCACCGTCAAGCATACTGAACACTTCAAATTCATCAGCCACCTGCATGGCCGGAGCACCTGCATAAGAGTCGCAAGCAATAACATACTGCCCTTTACGTTTTGCCGCAATGACGAATTCCTTACCTAATTCGCCAGAACCCAGCAATAAAATCTTCTTAGTCATAGTATTTATATATGTTTGATATTCCTTACAAAAAACGGAGAGTTGAGAACAAGACACCTCTTGATTCCCAACTTTCCATCTGCAAAGATAGTGTATTTTATAAACTATACGATATCATTGAAGCAATATTTGGATCATTCAGTACAAAGAAAACACCCACTCCCAACGCGATGAGCCACAATACGATAAATATAATTTTGGTTACAATGGACATGGGTTGCCAACCTCCAAAATGACGCATCAGCATGTGTATCAGTCCTATAATAGGAATACCGATAACCAGAATACCTGCTACGGACATAGCGACAGTCACCCCCGGAGAGCTACCCACCGTAGCCCAATTAACCGCAGGCAGCATCTCATAAAGCACAGCCGGCAATGCAGCAATCAGTCCCGTAGCCGCCATCAGCAATGCAAAAAAGACAATCAATAATACAAACAATACAGGCGCACAGCAAATAGCAATGAAAACAAGCAGGAACTTGATAAGGAACCCTGCCACAGACACAATCCCCTCCCCTATCTTTTGCAAGATACTCCTAGGACGGTCTGAGCGTACATAATCATTCACTTTTTCAAATCCGTCTGTTACAGTCTTGCCTATATTCTCCACATTAATAGCAGCCCCCTTCATGGCGAGTTTCTCGGGAGCGGTACGCGCCATAGGAATAATAATCCACGCTATGATATAAGCCAATATCACCCCATGAACAAAGAAACCAAGAACCAATAGAATGATACGTACCCAAGTAACATCCCATCCCATATAAGCAGCCAGTCCGGAAGCCACTCCACCTAGTATCTTATTGTCCGGATCACGAAACAAGCGGCGCATAGTGGTTCCTTTTTGTTTTTCCGAACCCGATGCTTCTCCACTTTCTTCATCGGAAAGATCTTCGGGTTTACCCATCCGGGCTATGATTTCTTCCACATCTTCAATGGTAATAACCTGTTTACCTTCATTCAAACGGTCGGTAAACAGCTCAGAGATACGTAATTCTATATCATGTACAATTTCTTCCGCTCCCTCCTCACGACAGAAGTGAATACGCAGGTTAGTTAAATAGTTATCCAACAAATGGTAAGCGTCTTCGTCTATATGATAAACGGTACCTCCTAAATTTATGGTTAAAGTCTTTTTCATTGTATCCTGTTTTTAATTGTTTTTTAAATGATTCACTGTATTCGCCAGCTCCTCCCAAGCAGCCTCCAGTCCGCTAAGGAATGTTTCACCCTGAGGAGTGAGACTATAATATTTACGAGGTGGTCCCTGAGTGGACTCTACCCATTCGTATGAGAGCAGGTCATCGTTTTTCAGCCGGGTAAGCAGCGGATAAAGCGTCCCTTCTACTACAATGAGCCGGGCTTCTTTCAATTTTTGAATGATATCCGAAGCATATGACGGCTCTTTGTGCAACAACAATAAAATGCAGTATTCCAGCATTCCTTTGCGCATCTGAGATCGTACATTGTCTACATTCATAATCTATAATACTTTGTTTGGCACAAATATATGTATTATACAAGTACCTTGTATAACATAGTTCTACTATTTTGCATAAATTAATATTTAAACAAGAAAAAGAAAGGAAGCCCCTTTTTTTTAGACAAAAAGTTTATCTTTGCCTCTCGTTATAACACTAAAAAGATATAAAGATCATGTTTACCATAAAAAAGGCAACGACCAATGATATTCAGTTGATTAACGAGATGGCTCAGATCGTGTTTCCGGCTACCTACCGGGAAATTCTTTCAAAAGAACAATTGGATTACATGATGGACTGGATGTACTCTCCGAAAAACCTGCGTAAACAAATGGAAGAGGAAGGGCACATCTATTACATAGCTTACAAAGATGGAGAAGCTGCCGGATATGTTTCCATACAGCCCGAAGGAGAACATTTATTTCATCTGCAGAAAATCTATGTACTTCCCCGTTTTCAAGGTTGCCGGTTGGGCAAAGCACTATTTGAGCAGGCCGTCAAAGCAATTAAAGAAATCCATCCCGGACCTTGCGAAATGCATTTGAATGTAAACCGTAACAATAAGGCTTTACAATTCTACCAACATTTGGGAATGGAAAAAGTTGCAGAAGGAGATTTCCATATAGGCTACGGATATTATATGAACGATTATATCATGGGACTGAAAATCTAACCCTATCTTACAAAAACAAAATGGACGAATATCGTATCAATGGATTGACCATAAAAGAAAATTTGCTGCAACTGGCAGAAAATGGAAATAAAAAGTTTACCGAATCGCTGCATCCGGGAATAGAAAATGTATTGGGTATCCGCATCCCTGCCCTAAGGCGGTTAGGAACACAAATTGCCAAAGATGACTGGGAGAGTTATCTACAGACTGCGGATACTTATTATATGGAGGAACGTATGCTACAAGGTATGGTAATAAGTAATCTGAAAATGAAAGACACGGAAGCATATCTTTCACTGGTTGCCCGGTTTATTGCCATCATCAACAGTTGGTCTGTTTGTGACACTTTTGACTTTTACGGCAAACAACGGTTTGTGGACAAGAACAAGAAAAGGGTCTGGCTATTTTTGGAAGACCGGATGAAATCCGACAAAGAATATGAAATACGTTTCGGAGTAGTAATGGCAATGGCTCATTATATTGACGAAGAGTATATAGACAACGTATTGCAATGGATGGACCGGATCAGTCACGAAGGATATTATGTGAAGATGGCTGTAGCATGGGCTTTATCCGTATGTTATGTCAAGTTTCCTCAAAAAACGATGAACTATCTGAAGGAAAATCATTTAGATGACTTTACTTACAATAAGGCACTACAAAAAATCATAGAATCTTATCGGGTAAGCACGGAGGACAAAGAAATCATCCGCAGCATGAAAAGAAAAAACAAATAATGTCCATTTACCGCAAAGAGGCTTTGAATCCTTCCGAAAGAAATTCACCATTCATATTCGGAAAGATTCAAACCGCTCCAGCAGCTATTAATAATCGGGAAAAGTTATTCCTCCCAAACCAAATAAGCTGAAACCAGCCAATGATTCAATTTATTGCCATCTACCTGTTGTGCCTCAGGGATACTTACCTTAAAAGAATGTTTACCGGCCGGCAAGTCACCAATAACAGCCTCCTCAGGCATCACATCGCTACCCGGACACCAATTGGAACGGGACAAATCCGAAGAAGCCAAAGGTTCTTCAATCTCTTTTGTCGTATACCCCTTATCACCTATATATGCGGCAACTCGTGGTATCAGCCATACTCCCGTGGCCGGATTAAAACGGCGGAAAGAAGCACAGTCATCACGCCAAGGAATGAAATTCAACACCTCCTTGCCATCAACAGACACGATGTTCCGTTTCTCCACAAACTCATCTCCGCCACTATGTCCTCCGTGACCTGTTACAATATACTTCAAACGAACATTCTTGGCAGCTTTCGGCATATCAAAATCCATCACTACATCTTTGCGTGAGAAAATATCCGGATAAGTCTGTCCGATATAATACACCGTATTCATCAAAGGCTTCACACGGCGCTCCGGCATCACGTCGCAAGTGATCTTACTCTCCTTCACATCCAATTCCATACTGGCCACATACCCCTCGGCAGTCCATGTATCAATATAAATTCCCACGTATGCCTCTCTCTCCAATGCTGGATAAAGATCGGTAATATCCTGCACCCAAGTCACACTCTTTTCCCATTTCGGGATATATACAGGACGTCTCTTGCTGCTCAAAGAATCATTATCCGAACTATAATACCCCACACCGAACGGGGTCATAAAACGCATCAGTTCAAGGGTAGGCACATAATCCTGACCCGGAACAATACCAATCATTTTTTCATATTTGGTACTGTCTACCGCAGGAAACGCCCTCTTGCCTTCGGCTATATTCATCAGATTAATCACCGATTCTTTGGGAAGCACAAAACAAGATCCAGATTTATCCCAACGGTCACCATTGGAAGCTACAGTTACTTTCAGGGTAACATCCACATCCCTTTTATAATCGGGTAAGGTTATTTTCTTTAAAATGATACGCCCGTTTACCAGACGGATCACTCCGTCAGCATTGGCAGGAGTATAATTAGGGAAAGAATCGGGACGAAAACAAACAGGGGTTTTGTCGAATACTTGAATATGAGTATTCCCCAATGCCGGTAATTCTTTGTGATTTGCAGCATCGGCCGGCATCATAAAAGTTGCCGCCACAGCCAGTGGGGCAATAAAGGTCAGCAGGTTCATTCTTTTTAATTATAGGTTAGTAATCAAGGGTATATAAATTAATTTCACAAAAAACTACACGGACCTACACAAATCGTCCGATCTGTATAAATCCATGTAGTCTATAATAAAAAAAGGAATTATTGATGCTGTTCACGCAACAAATCATTCACAGTCTTCACCGGATTAAAGGTACTCAACGGCACTTCAACAAAAACAGTGTTCCAGTCACTCATTGCGCCGTTCCACAAGCCCGGAAGCTCCAATGCTTTCAGTTCTCTACCGTTCTTTGATTTATAAGAGATAAAACCTGTAGCCTTATCCACATACTTCACCAAGTCGAATTTGTTTCCTTTATAATCGCGTACCGCACACACCAAATCCACCGGATTAAAGTGAGTACCCTTCTCGAACATCTCTTTCTTGACCGGATCATTCATGTCAATCTGAGAACTTTCCAAAATTTGCAATGAAACAGTACCATCCGCATTATAAGCCAGGAACGGGCCGCCTCCCGGTTCACCCACATTCTTCACCATACCGCATACACGCATCGGACGGTTCAACTTCTTACGCAGATAAATAACCAGATCGGCATCTTCCAGATCCTTGATATCCAGTTTGCGGCAACATAAAGTCTGCTGTAAGAAACGAATGATCTCTTCCAGCTGCGCATGTGTATATTTACCGCCATCCAGTAATTCCAAATATTCAAATACCTGCTTCTGCAGAGTAACCAGTACCCCCGCAATCAGCTTTTTATACGTAACAGTATCCTCTTTCAAGCGATCGGGAACCACATTATCTATATTCTTGATAAAGATAACATCGGCATCCAAATCATTCAGGTTCTCAATCAGCGCACCGTGCCCCCCCGGACGGAACAACAGCTTGCCTTTATCGCGGAAAGGTTTGTTCTCCATATCGGCAGCAACCGTATCCGTACTCGGCTTCTGTTCAGAAAACGACACATCATATTCCACCCCGTATTTCTTTGCATAAACGGCAACCTTCTCTTCCACCAGCTTTGTGAACAACTCACGATGTTCCGTAGAAACGGTGAAATGCACATTCACTTTTCCGGTCTTGCCTGCCGCATACAACGCACCCTCCACCAAATGTTCTTCCAGCGGTGTACGCACACCATCCGCATACCGATGGAATTTCAACAACCCCTTCGGTAATGCCCCATAGTTCAAGCCGGCAGCTTCCAGCAGATTGGCTACTATAGATTTATACTCCTTCCCGGCCATCAAAGCATCAATATCCTTTCCTGTATTATCCATACAAGCCGCATTCAAGTCATTGTAGAATGCGAAGCTATGAATATGGTCGAAAAATTTCTTTTCGAAATCAGTCTTCGGAATATTGTAATCAGCCCCCAGGAATTCGAACAAATTCTTGAACATGCGGCTGGCAGCACCAGAGGCGGGTACAAACTTCACGATGGTTTTCTCCCCTTCCTTATATGTATCCCATGCTTCCAAATAATTTTTCATTTCATTTTCGGCGGGAGCCATGATTCCCTTTTCAACAGAAGCGGCTGCATCCAACTTCAAAAATGGGAAACCCTTTTCAAAGCAAGCCAGTTGTTCTGCAATCTGCTGCTCGGAAATTCCTTTTTTCACTAATAAGTCTTTGTCTTCAGGTGTTAACATAAGTACATGATTTTATATGGTTTAAATAAATTGTTACCTTATTCTTTCACTATTAATTGCCCAAAAATACAAAAAAATGCGAGAACACTACCTAATAAATAAAGAAAAAAACTACCTTTACCCTCGAAAAGATTTCACGTGTTATGGAAGAAAAAGCATTTTTCACAGCCAAAGAGCGTGAGCAACTGTTCGCCCTCTATAAACGATTGCTGCAATTATCCGGCGACACCTTGCAGAAGGGTGATTGCCATAAGTTAAAAATACACCTCATAAAAGCAGTTGCCGAAGGTAACCTGCCACGAAATTGTTTCGGAATGAATCCTATCATCAAAGATATGCAGACCGCTGTCATCGTGGCCGAGGAAATTGGGATGAAACGGGCTTCCATCCTGGGGATCATGCTGCACGAATCGGTAAAGAACCATTTATGCACCTTAGCATCTGTACAACAGGAATATGGAGAGGATGTAGCGGGGATCATACGCGGTCTTGTGAAAATCAATGAGCTATACTCCAAAAGCCCTACCATAGAATCGGAAAATTTCCGCAACCTGCTGCTCTCCTTTGCCGAAGACATGCGTGTTATTCTGATCATCATTGCAGACCGCGTGAACCTGATGAGACAGATAAAGGAGACTCCCAATATAGAAGCACGCACCCAAGTAGCCAACGAAGCTGCCTATCTGTACGCACCGCTGGCACACAAGCTGGGGCTATACAAACTGAAATCGGAGCTGGAAGACCTTTCCTTGAAATATACTGAACACGACGTATATTATCATATAAAGGACAAACTGAACGAAACGAAAGCCTCCCGTGACAAATACATAGCCGCCTTTATCGAACCGATACAGCATAAGCTGGAAGAAGCAGGATTGAAGTTCCACATGAAAGGGCGTACCAAGTCCATCCATTCCATCTATCAGAAAATGAAGAAACAGAAATGTCCCTTCGAAGGAGTGTATGACTTGTTTGCCATCCGAATCATTCTGGACTCTCCCGTCGACAAGGAAAAACAAGAATGCTGGCAGGTATATTCCATTGTGACCGATATGTATATGCCCAATCCCAAACGTCTGCGCGACTGGCTCTCCGTACCCAAAAGTAACGGATACGAATCCTTGCATACCACTGTAATGGGGCCTGAAGGCAAATGGGTGGAAGTACAGATACGCACCGAACGCATGGACGAGATAGCGGAACGTGGTCTGGCAGCCCACTGGCGTTACAAAGGCGTAAAAGGAGAAAGCGGTCTGGATGAATGGCTGACCTCCATCCGGGAAACACTGGAGAACGCCGACAGTGACCTGGAAGTGATGGACCAGTTCAAACTGGAATTATACGAAGACGAAGTATTCGTATTCACCCCCAAAGGTGACTTGTACAAGATGCCGAAAGGAGCGACCGTACTGGACTTTGCTTTCGCCATCCACAGCAAACTGGGGTCCAAGTGTATCGGAGCAAAGGTGAACGGAAAGAACGCACAATTAAAGCAAACGCTGAACAGCGGTGACCAGGTAGAAGTCATGACTTCAAACACCCAGACACCCAAACGCGACTGGCTGAACATCGTCACCACTTCGAAGGCAAGAACCAAAATACGCCAGGCCATCAAAGAGATAGAAGCCCGCCAGACAGAGTTCGCCAAAGAAACCATAGAACGTAAATTCAAGAACCGCAAACTGGAATACGATGAAGCAGTGATGATGCGCCTGATAAAAAAGCTGGGATACAAAACCGTAACCGAGTTCTATCAGGACATAGCCAACGAGACAAGAGATGCGAACGACATCATCGAAAAATACCTGGAACTGAAGAAAAAGGAAACGGAAAACCGGGAAGATATTGTCTATCGCAGCGCCGAGAATTTCAGCATGCAGACAGCACAGGACGACAAGACCTTCAAAGAGGACGTGCTGGTCATTGATCAGAATTTGAAAGGACTGGACTTCAAATTAGCCAAATGCTGTAACCCTATCTATGGCGATGATGTATTCGGATTTGTAACCATCAGCGGAGGAATCAAAATACACCGTACCGACTGTCCTAACGCACGGGAGTTGCAATCACGTTTCGCCTACCGTATCGTAAAGGCGCGTTGGGCTGGGAAAAGCCACGGCAAACAATACCCCATCACGCTGCGCATCGTTGGCCATGACGATATAGGAATTGTGACAAATATCACCTCCATTATCAATAAGGAAAACGATATCCTGCTCCGTTCCATCAGTATCGACTCGCACGACGGGCTGTTCAGCGGCATGATGACCGTAATGGTAGATGATACTTCAAAGCTGGAATCATTAGTAAAAAAGATAAAGACAGTAAAAGGAGTAAAACAGGTAAACAGAGGATAAACTCACCCCAAACTTAAAAAAATGAATGAACTGCATAAACGACTAAAAAGCTTTACATACGCCTGGAAAGGCGTATGTAGTTTTTTAAGCAAGGAACACAATGCCTGGATACATTGCGCAGCCATCATCGCCGTAACCATTGCAGGCATCCGGTTTGAAATAACACGCACCGAATGGCTTGTCATCCTCCTGTGCTTTGCAATGGTACTGGCTGCCGAAGCATTCAACACAGCCATAGAACGCCTGGTAAACCTGGTATCACCAGACTACCATCCTATAGCCGGAGACGTAAAGGACATAGCGGCAGGAGCCGTACTGATTTGCGCTATCTTTGCCGCCCTCATAGGGTTGATTATCTTTGTCCCTTATTTTTAAAGGTGTTAATTTACCATTTATTTCACTAACAGTTAAAGACCTTTTATAAAAAAAACAGTAATTTAGCCCCGATAATTTTTAAAAAGTGGAACTAATGAAGAAAATTTTGCTTTCAACATTATTGTTGATTATAGGGTTAACCACATACGCAGCCGTATGGCAATCTCAAGGAGAAGCAGAAATAACCTTTGAGAAAACAACACATAACTTCGGTTCATTCCCCGAGTCTAGCCCGAAAGTTACTTGCGTTTTCAAATTCAAAAATTCGGGAGACGGTCCCTTGGTCATTCATCAAGCGATCGCATCTTGCGGATGTACTGTTCCCCAATATCCTAAAGAGCCCATCAAACCGGGTGAAAGTGGACAGATAACAGTGACTTATAATGGAGCCGGCAAATTTCCGGGACATTTCAAGAAATCAATCACTATCCGCACAAACGGGAAAAATGAAATGACACGTCTTTATATAGAAGGTGATATGACCCCGAAAGGCACAGTTGCAGAATAGAATTCTCACATCATAAGAGAGAGGATGTATCAAAACAAAAGAAGATTCGAGTTTGATACATCCTCTTTTTATATCCGGAAAACACTGCCCCGCCTGCCTGTATCCAAGTAAAGACAAAAAAATAAGAAAAAAAGAACATTTTTCCCCAATAATAAGCCACTCTTATTCTGATTAAAATAACGTACTTTGCAGCAAATTTAAGAGAACAATGACAAACAAGCTATTATTCTTTGTCCTGCTGGCCCTCTGTTTCAGTGGCTGTGACATGCTGGAAACCCATCCATACGATGTACATATTACAGGAGAAAGAGAACTGACCAACAAAAACATCCAGTTGATAGAAAACAAAATGCAAGGCAAAAAAACAATCCGCTTTGCCATGATCAGTGATACCCAACGATGGTACAACTCTACCGAAGATGTTGTAAAAGCCCTCAATGCCCGTGGTGACATAGACTTTGTCATTCACGGAGGAGACCAGTCCGATTTCGGCGTCACAAAAGAATTCATATGGATGCGGGACATATTTAACAAATTCCAGATGCCCTACGTATGCCTTTTAGGCAACCACGACTGTCTGGGTACAGGTGAAGACGCATACAGAGCCATTTATGGAGATCCCAACTTCGCCTTCACAGCCGGAAATGTACGCTTTATCTGCCTCAATACCAATGCGATGGAATATGATTATTCGGAACCGGTTCCCGATTTCAATTTTATAGAAAATGAACTGAACAACCTGTCGCCTGAAATAGAAAAAACGGTATTCGCAATGCACGTAAAACCTTTTGAATTTGTATTCAACAACAATGTAGCAAAAATCTTCCAACTATACGTCAACCAGTTCCCCAAAGTCCAGTTCTGTCTTTACGGCCATGAACACAAATTCGCAGTAGATGATCTATTCAACGACGGAGTTCTGTATTTCCAATGCCCCTGCATAGACAAACGCATCTACTTATTATTCACCATTAAAGAAGATGGAACCTACGATTATGAAACAGTTGAATTTTAAAAAGATATTTCTGAACCTATTGTGGCCACTATTGCCTTTTACGGCACAAGCCCAAGAAAATAATACACTTTACTCCATCTTATCCAAAGACAGCATACTTGTCTCCTCTCCTTCCGTTCAAAACCAAGAGGAAGATATTGTAACCCAAATGCCAAACCGGCACCATAAATACGACAAGCGCGTACACCGTTACAGGCGTGCGTGGGAAGCTTTGATCCCCACCCACACCAAATTACAGTACGCCGGTGGAATGGGCCTGTTATCCTGGGGCATAGGCTGGGATTATGGAAAAAGAGGCCAATGGGAAACCGATCTTCTTTTGGGCTTCATCCCCCGCTACTCATCCAAACATTTCAAGATGACCATGACCTTGAAACAGAATTATATCCCGTGGAGTATCTGGCTGGGCAAAGACTTCTCGCTAGAACCGCTGACTACCGGAATCTATTTCAACACCGTATTCAGCGATGATTTCTGGACAAGCGAACCTGAGCGCTATCCCCGTGGATACTACGGATTTTCCACCCGTATCCGCACCCATATCTTTCTGGGACAACGCGTCCGTTTCGATGTGCCCGAAAAGTACCGGAAGTTCTCTAAAAGCATCACCGCATTCTACGAAATCAGCACATGCGATTTATACGTTGTCAGTGCGTTCAACAACAGTTATTTGAAACCCGATGACTATCTGAGACTATCATTTGGATTGAAATTTCAGATATTCTAATCAAATCATGAGGATGTTTCTCTATTTTTTCACTATTTTTGGGCATTTATTATGATAAATTTCAAAAATAACAACATAGAGAAACATGAAACAAGAAGAAGAAAAATCGGTTGGATTGCCCGATAACGCGTTCCGACCTCTGAAACCGGGGGAACAATATCACCCCATCATGTCACCAAACAAAAAATATCCCGAAGTAAACCTATGGTCTGTGCTATGGGGTATCGCCATGGCGGTATTATTCTCGGCGGCCGCAGCTTACCTGGGATTAAAAGTGGGACAGGTTTTTGAAGCCGCCATCCCTATCGCCATCATCGCCGTAGGTGTATCGGGAGCCGCCAAGCGTAAAAACGCGTTAGGTGAGAATGTCATCATCCAATCCATCGGTGCCTGTTCGGGAGTCATAGTGGCAGGAGCCATCTTCACATTGCCCGCCCTTTATATATTGCAGGACAAATACCCCGAAATGACAGTCAACTTCTTTCAGATGTTTGTCAGCTCACTGCTGGGAGGTATTTTGGGGATCCTGTTCCTCATCCCCTTCCGTAAATATTTCGTCAGCGACAAACATGGCGAATATCCCTTCCCCGAAGCCACTGCCAGTACGCAAGTGCTTGTTTCCGGCGAGAAAGGCGGAAGCCAGGCAAAGCCATTGCTTTTTGCAGGACTAATAGGAGGTCTGTACGATTTCATTGTAGCCACATTCGGCTGGTGGAATGAAAACTTCACCACCCGCGTATGCGGCTGGGGTGAGATGGTTGCCGAAAAAGCCAAACTGGTGATGAAAATAAACACCGGTGCAGCAGTATTAGGCCTAGGCTATATTGTCGGCTTGAAATACGCGGCTATCATTTGTGCCGGTTCATTGGTGGTATGGCTGGTTATTGTTCCAGGTATGGCCCTGTTGTTCGGCGACCAAGTGCTGAATGCATGGAATCCGGCCTTGACACAAACCATCAGCGAAATGTCACCCGAAGTTATATTCAAGGAATATGCCAAAAGTATCGGTATTGGTGGTATCGCCATGGCCGGTGTGATCGGTATCGTGCGCTCATGGGGCATTATAAAGAGTGCTGTGGGACTGGCCGCCAAAGAGATGGGCGGCAAGAAGGTGGAAGCAAACGTCATCCGCACGCAGAAAGACCTTTCCATGAAAATAATCGCCTTCGGGTCCATCTTCACCATCCTGCTGATCTTACTGTTCTTCTTTTTTGATGTGATGCATGGAAATGTATTACACAGCATTGTAGCCATCCTGCTCGTAGCCGGCATTGCATTCCTGTTCACCACCGTAGCAGCCAACGCTATCGCCATAGTCGGCACTAACCCTGTATCGGGAATGACACTGATGACACTGATACTTGCCTCAGTAGTAATGGTTGCCGTTGGACTGAAAGGTGCTACCGGCATGGTTGCTGCACTGGTTATGGGTGGTGTGGTTTGTACGGCACTCTCTATGGCAGGCGGATTCATCACAGACTTGAAAATAGGTTACTGGCTGGGCAGTACTCCTGCCAAACAGGAAACATGGAAATTCCTCGGCACACTAGTATCGGCAGCAACTGTGGGCGGCGTCATCATGATCCTGAACAAGACCTACGGCTTCTCCACCGGCGCATTGGCAGCTCCGCAGGCCAACGCGATGGCAGCCGTAATAGACCCGCTGATGAACGGTGTAGGCGCTCCCTGGCTGCTTTACGGAATAGGCGCTGTGCTGGCATTGGTGCTGACCTACTTCAAAGTACCCGCACTGGCTTTTGCGCTGGGTATGTTCATTCCACTGGAATTGAACCTGCCGTTGCTGGTAGGTGGAGCGGTGAACTGGTATGTCACTACCCGCAGCAAAGACGAGGCAGTGAATGCCGAACGTGGCGAGAAGGGAACTTTGCTGGCATCCGGATTCATAGCCGGAGGCGCATTGATGGGGGTTGTCAGTGCCGCCATGCGCTTTGGCGGTATCAATCTGATCAACGAAGAATGGCTGAGCAACCCGTTGAGCGAAGTGCTGTCAATGGCCGCCTATATCCTCCTGATCATATGGCTGGTTAAAGCCAGTATGCATATAAAGAAAAAATAACCCTTTTTCAAATACCGTGAAAATAAAAGCTATATGAAACGAATCTTACTAATGAGTTTACTTGCAATCTCTACCGCATTATCTGCCCAGAAACCTGTAGAGTTGGAATTATGGCCCGATGGCGCCCCCAACTCCAACGGCATCACCACTCCCGAGCAGAAATTAGAGAACAACCGGATTTCCAATGTCAGTGAGCCTACCCTTACCATTTATCCGGCAGCCAAACCGAACGGACTGGCTGTCGTGGCTTGTCCCGGAGGGGGATACATACGCCTGGCAATGAATCACGAAGGGCACGATATGGCAGACTGGTTCAACGCACAAGGCATCACATACGCCGTATTGAAATACCGTATGCCAAACGGACACCATGATGTACCGTTGAGCGACGCCCATCAGGCTATCCGGCTGATGAGAGAACACGCCAACGAATGGCATATTCAAAAAGTGGGTATCATGGGGGCCTCTGCGGGCGGACATCTGGCCAGTACGGCAGCCACCCACTATACAGCCGGAACGCGTCCGGATTTTCAGATCCTGTTTTATCCCGTCATAAGCATGGATCTGTCCAACTGCCATAAGGGCTCACGTGACAATCTTTTAGGGAAAAGCCCGTCAGAAGAGCTAGTGAGACTTTACTCCAATGAACTGCAAGTAACAGGCGACACTCCTCCCGCCTTCATCATGCATAGCAGCGATGACGGAGCTGTACCCGTCAGCAACAGCGTGAGCTATTACCTGGCGCTGGTAAAGAATAAAGTCCCTGCTTCCCTCCACACCTATCCTATCGGCGGCCACGGCTGGGGTTTCCGCGACAGCTTTACCTATAAGCGCCAATGGACGGGAGAATTAGAAAAATGGCTGAGAGAAATACTGTAAAAAAGCAAGGAGATGTGGCAAAACAAAAATGACTGCTCCGAAAAGTTACAGATAGTAATTATAACACTTATTCATTGGCCATTACCTGTCACAGGTGTGGTATAAACGTATTTGAATACCTATGCGACATTATAGACCGTTGTGCCGCATGGCTTCCCAATATCTATAGAAAAATATCGTGATTTACTTCCGGGCAAATGGAAGCAGACACAAAAATAGCCGCCCCAAAATCCGGACGGCTATCTTTTTTATAGCTTATACGCTATCGCGGAAAGTTGTACCAATACAGAGTTTGATGCGACCCTTTCTTTAGTCTTTTAGGATGCTCAAATTATAAATTCATATTTCCAAAAACTGGATTTTGACACACCCACTTTCTATTTCCGATAAACACCTGCATCTTTATCTGCAGAAGACAAAAAACAGGCATTCGTTTCTCTTTCGCTTATTTTCTTGCGCCAAGTTGAATATCCAAATGATACAAAGCCACATCACCACCCAGCTTGATCTTGTCCAAAATACCCTGAACGGTAGCTTCCTCTTCTACCTGCTCGCGTACAAATCCCCACAAGAAATCCTGAGAAGCCTTGTCCTTTTCAGCAGAAGCAACATCTACCAGTTTGTCAATCAATTCGGAAACATGGCATTCATGCTTGTATACATGCTCGAACACATCCAGCGGAGAAGCCCATTCCTGAGGAACAGCATCCACAGCCCCCACCTTGGCTTGTCCGCCACGTTTCATCACATATTGCGCCAACACATCAGCATGATCACTCTCCTCATGAGCCTGCGCTTTCATCCATGAAGCAAAACCTTCATAGCCTTTCGCAGCGAAGAAATAAGACATGGAAAGATAAAGATTGGCCGACCACATTTCGGCTACAATCTGAGCATTAATTGCGTCTTGTAATTTTTGTGAAATCATAATTTTTATTTTTTAGTTAAATTGTAACTGTTGCAAATATATAATTTTTCTAGCGATTAACACTATGTCCATTCACCTTTTTATAAAAATTATATTTTATCTCATCCAAGTCTTTGCGATTCAAAAGAAAAGTCTTACCTTTGCACCCGCTAATACGGGTTATTAGCATTAATTCAAATCATTAATTATAAAAACATTATTTAGAAATGGCAACTAAAATCAGATTGCAAAGAAACGGACGCAAAAGCTATGCGTTTTATTCAATCGTTATCGCAGACGTAAGAGCTCCACGTGATGGTAAATTTACTGAAAAAATTGGTACTTACAACCCTAATACCAATCCTGCCACAGTAGATTTGAATTTTGAACGCGCACTTCATTGGGTAATGTGCGGTGCACAGCCTACTGACACAGTACGTAACATCTTGTCAAAAGAAGGTGTTTACATGAAAAAGCACTTGCTGGGCGGTGTTGCCAAAGGCGCATTCACAGAAGCAGAAGCTGAAGCTAAATTCGAAGCTTGGAAGAACAACAAACAATCTGGTCTGGCTACTTTGAAGGCTAAACTGGATGAAGCAAAGAAAGCTGAAGCAAAAGCTCGTTTGGAAGCTGAAAAGAAAGTAAATGAAGAAATTGCCAAGAAAGTAGCTGAGAAGAAAGCTGCTGAAGCCGCTGCCAAGGCTGAAGCAGAAGCCGCTAACGCTCCTGCTGAAGAAGCACCTGCTGCTGAAGCTACTGAAGCTCCTGCTGAAGCATAATTCAATTTTACTTCAAAAAGAACAGCTCCTCTGATCTATATCGGAGGAGTTTTTTATGCTCTTATCCGAGGAATCAAAGGGAGTTTATCTCATCTTCCGAAAGTCCGGTAACTTTTGCGATTTCAGCTATGGAAAGCCCGGCATTCTTCAAATTTCCTGCAATAGCTTTGGCTTTCATCCATTCACCTTCTGCAATGCCTTTCTGAATAGCTGTATTAATCACATTGTTCCAATCTCTATATACTTTCAAACTCTCCTCATAGGCATAAAGGTTCTCTTTTGAGAACTGAGCAATTTCGGCAGCCTCAAACAGCCGGTTGAACACACGTTCCTGAAGGGCAGTGGGACGTTCCATCAAACGGGCCAGATTCTTGAGCACAAACATCCATTTATCAAACAACGTATCCAACTCCTGCTCGGTTTTATGGAATTTAGGCATTTCCAGATACACAAAAGTCAGTTTGTCAAAAAACACTTCATGAGTAGTTGTATCCATCAGCTTCACTTCATGGCGGAAGCCGGAAGACGAAACATCATCCAAGGCAAAATTCAAGATACCAATCACATACACTGCTTTCAGTTCATAGTCCCAGATTTCCCCTTTAATAGCCTGTTCCCTGATAGGATAGGTAGCATAATAAATACTCCGGTCCTTGAAAAACTGTTGCTCCCCTCTCTGCATTTCTATCAGAATCTTTTCTCCTTTTTCATTTTCACAATAGACATCAAAGACAGCCCGGCGGTCAATCTCTTTGCTGCCCAGATGCTCTGTATTCAAGTAGGTGACATCCTCAATGACCTGCTTGCCATCGAACAAGGCATTCAAGAAGCCAATAAGAATCTCTTTGTTCAAGTCGGTTCCAAACAATAATTTGAATGCAAAGTTCGTATAGGGATTTACATATCTTTCACGCAATCCTTCACTACACATAAGCGTTTGATATTTAAAGTTATTTTAATTCTGTTGAAAGCAGTTCAATACAAAGGAACGAAAAAAAGCGGATTTTAAGAAAGTTATCTGCTAATAAATTGTTAATGTTCCAATTGTACTTACAATTCATGTACAATGACAACACATTCTATCCTTATCTCTTCATGAAAAGAATATCTCCATCTTCCCTAAAAGGATGAAAAGCCGATAAATTCATATCTCCAAAAAGAAAAAACTATCGGCCTATGGTGCTTGCTTCTTTTCTCCCAAGAAATTATTCCAAATTAACCCATGTTATAACGGGATTATGATCAGAACTACGATAAGGATCTTCTCTATAATAAGATGTATATTTAAATCCCCAATAAGCAGGCTCACTGGCATTGATATCCCAAGGAGCAGCACCAACTATTTGTGAAGTCAGCGTAGGAGAACTTAAAGAATGATCCAAATAGCCAACCTCCCCACGATAACAATAACTCCAAGCCGCAGGTGAATATTTCTTTAGCAAATTTATATACCCAGCATCCGTAAACACCTTAATGGCATCCTCCATACCGTAGCTGTTCAAATCACCCAAAACCAGCACATCCGTATCTTCATAATAAGCAACAAGCTCATTATATACTTTCAAACACTCACGCGCTTCCATAACCCTACGGTCGGCAGAACCTCCCTGACCGTCATTCTTATCTATACCACTAGTTTTAGCTTTAAAATGATTCATAGCTAAAATCACTTTCGCTTTATCATCCTTCAGTTCAAAACATTGAACTATGTACCGCATCTTCAGATTATCAAAATTATAGCTTTTAAACTCCTTATAAGGCAAAACTTTCACTTTATCATAAATAAAAACATTTGTTTGTACCTTTGATGATTTTTGTCCGGGAGTATTCAACCAAGCATACCGTTCTTCCCCTAACGCATTGTTCAAAGACCTACAAAGATAATCCACAGTAAAATCTCCCTGTTCTACTTCACAAATAGCATAAATATCCGCTTTCGCCTCTTTCAATGCAGCTAAGATTTTAGCATGCTGACGCAAGGTTTCTGCATTTCCCGTATTACCATACATATAAAAATTTTCCGCATTGAAACTCATCACTTTCAAATTATAATCATTTACAGTAGGAGCGACAGACCGAGCATTATAAGAAACTGACGGCTTTTCCGTTAATGTAAAATGATAACCGGAAGTACTATAAGTCACTTTACCTTTAACCCCAGCCATCTCACTTCCTATACGAAGTGTGTTACACGGGTCAATCAAAGGGAACTCTGATGTAATCAGCAATTTATCAACCTCCTGCTTTTCTACCCATTTGGAATATTCAACAACCGACGGGAGGTTTACATCCGCAAATGCACGTTTCACCTTGGAAGAGACAACAATAGTTCCTTGAGGTTTCGAGCCGCTATACGTCTGAGTGACAAAAAGCGGATTGACAATTGTTACTTCTTTACCAGCTACAGACGCAGCCCATTCAGGAGAAAAATCCGAAGGAAAAGTTACCTTCAAATTATCCTTTTCCGGAAATTCCATTTCTTCCTTATCCGCAGAATCGCTACAAGCAAAACAAAAAAGGGACAAAAGGAAGAGAAAACATACTTCACTTTTTTTCATACCTTATCATTCAAATAAGAAAAAGAAAAGGGAGTTCATACTTTTACAGCTAAACTCCCTTTTGCTCATTATTAAGAAAATAATTTATTCAGCCTCATCCAATGATTCTAGAACGAAACGACTTTCCTCTTCGCTCCAAACAATCTTTGCCACATAAGAAGCGGTACCCGTACTAGTATAAATCGAAGAAATAACTTTATAATTAGTCACCTGTCCGTCCACAAAGACTGGTTCCGGATGAACTAATTCGATAAACTTCACAAGTCCCAATTTTACCTGTTCTATACAATAAGCATCCATCTCTTCATCCGTAGTCAAATTGGCCATTGCTCCGGTTACATCATAATACTTTTTACGCGTATATCCTTTTGCATTCCAGTTGCCATAAGCAGAACTTGCGCCATAATAATATTCTCCCTGACCCACTTTCTGAGTATCCAGATAACCTTCATCAAAATTTGCCGCCACATAATCAACCACAAGCTGAAAATCTTCTTTCTGCATGGTGATGGTTTCAAACAACAATCCAGAAGGAACAGTACGTTTAAATACCCATTCATTCTCTTTATAATCGTATTCATCCACTTCTTTGTTTACGATGGTTTCCGATTCATTTCTCATTACCAGCACATTGTCAATCTGCACACTGGTAGTCACCCCATCAGGAGCCCCTTCATAAACGAAAGCAATATAAATATTCTTACCGGCAAATTCATCCAGTTTCATACTTCCTGCCCTCGCCATAGAGCCATAGCCTTTAACCGGTTCCTGAGGAATAGAGAAATTATCTGTTACATCTTCCCATTCCGTATACTTATTGGTAATACTGCCCGAATTACCTTGAAAAGTAGAGGACACATACACCTTTAAAGCATCCCCCTTATAATTTCCGATACAGACGTCAAAAGAGAATACATCTCCCACTTCTGCCTTGAATTTCGGTGAGATAATCCATGACTGTACTTCACCATCTGCCTTATATGCGGAACATTCCGTATAAACATTATTACTATATGCCTTATCATACCAAGGTGCTGTTCCTTTTACAGAATAATTCAACCATCCAGCCACATCCGTAGCTTCCTTATCTACGACATTACGTTCAAAATCTTGCTCCAATACCGGCACTTCTTTGATTTCAGTGGTTTCCTGCATATAACTTACAGAAGCAAACGAACCATTGTCACAGGTATAATATTTCTGGGTGAGCCATGGAATAATAACATCCTTGGCACTTTCTGTTTCTTTGAAAGTTTTCTCTGTATATTCTACAGTATATTTCTGGACATTACTTTGGTCTGTTTCATCAAAACCTTCAAAATATTTTTCATTATAATCACAAGCAGTCATTAACGAAGCGGCTGCCAGCACCATCCATATATTTTTCTTCATATTCTAAAATTCTTTAGGCTTTGAGTTTAAAAATTAAGTTTCAATTTCAAGTTGTATGTACGACCGAATCCATAGAAGATGCCATAAGCAGTTTGCCAGTCATGATTTGAACCATCTGTAGCATCAGAAATATATTCCTGATCGAACAAATTGTTCACAACTCCTGAAAGAATAGCGTTTACCCCACCTATCTTAAATCTATAACTTGCATTTAAATCACATACATACGCTGAAGGAATACGCCATGGGGAATCATACACCAACGTCTTGTTGATATTATATGTCAAATCAGAAGATTCAATAGCCCAGTCAGAATAATTACGTCCATAGAACACACAATCGAAACCTACGCGTAATGCCTTTGATATCTTTGCCGTAGCACCCAGTGAGGCTGTGGTTTGCGCGGAGCCTCCTACTCTGACACCATCCAAATCCAATGCAACAGAAGCATGGTCAGGAGCCATAATACCAGTAGCCTCTACAAATTTTCCATTTTCATAAGCCAAAGGCTGTCCCAATGAATTGTAAAAATATCCTTTCGGCGTGCTGCTCCAGCGCCAATTTCCAATAGAGAACATACCGTTAATATCCAACCATCTGAAAGGTCTTGCCACAAAGTCCAGTTCAATTCCTTGGTGAGTGGCATCGACCCCCTGCATATTGATAGTGGCACGATCCACCTGATTGCCTTTCTCATCTTCAATATTCACAGATGCGGCATTGGTCTTGTCAAACCACTGGGTATGATATACATTCAGATTAGCAGTGAAATAAGGAGAACGGAATCCATAGCCTAATTCAAAAGAAAAAATCTTTTCGTTTACAGCATCCGGATTAGTAGCATTACTAGTTGCACTCTGTAAGAAAGCGCCACCTGAGAAGAAAGGAGCACGACTGATGTAACCTACATTTGCAAATACATTATGATATTCGTTCAGATTATAGTTGGCACCACCTTTCACTGTATAGCCTATAAAATTCACCGTTTCCGATTCGGCATGCTGCTTGTCATAATAAAAGCGGTCATATCTCCAATATCCGGTATTGGAAATTGAACCTGCAAGAAACGCACTCAATTTATCTTTATTGTACTCAGCTTGTGCAAATACTCCTTCTGACATAGCATAGCCATCATAATCACGATATACCACATCTCCCACCTGTAATTTTTTCTTCACATATTCCGGAGTTCCTGCCAAGGCATTGTTCACCGCTTTCACCTTCTCTCGGCTTTCATCCAAGAAATATTTGCCGCCATACAAATCACTCAATTCATTAGTATGCGTACCTTTATAATAACGGAAATCTATACCTCCGTAAAAATCAATGTAATCACCAAATTTTGTCGTATATGTAGACAACAAGCCATACCAGTTGTGTTCGTTGATACTTTTTGACATAGCCATCATAGAACCGTTATCACTGGCTTCATTCATATCATAAATCTGGTCATAAGCAAATGTACCGTCTGAATTTCGGAAATAAGTATTCAAGTTTCCTTTATAAGAGCCATACCACATATTACGATAAGTAGTACCATTGGCATCTTTCTTATATCCTTGTCCCGCATTACCATATCCGCGGCCAATGGAAACATATGCCGCTGTGCTCAATGATGATTTTTCATTAATTTGCCATTGATGGTTCAATGAAAGCTGCGGCTTGTGATATTCATTGTGCGAAGCAGACATACGCTCACCGTTAGGGCCGAATCCATAAGTAGGATTATAGCGATACGGACTCTTGTCACCCATATAATTTTTCACTGCCTGCCATCCTTTGATGCTTAAACCGTCTTTATTACTGCGCTGGTTATGCCATTGGGGTGATCCGAATGCAGTAAATGAAATCTGGTGTGCATCATTGATACGTTTGGCTATGTTTACAAAATAATTATAAGCAGAGAATTCGGTCCCTTGTATATATCCGTCTCCCCAAGTCTTTCCACCAAGTAAAGTCAATGCCCATCCATCTTTGGACATACCTGTAGAAACATGGAACAGAAGCTTGTTATAGCCGTCATTCCCCATTGCATAAGAGATAGAACCACCTTTTTTCTGATCAATGGTACGGGTAACAATATTGATAGAGCCACCTACCGAAGGAGCAGACACCTTCGAAGCGCCCAAACCTCGCTGAGTCTGCATGCTACGTGTCACATCCGACAGTCCTGCCCAGTTACTCCAGTACAAGCCTCCCCATTCCATATCATTCATTGGAATACCGTTTACCATAACAGCGATATTTTCGCTCTTGAAACCACGCATGTTGATTTTTGAATCACCGTATGCACCACCTTGCTTGGTAGCATATACACCCGGAGTTGATTTTAATATCTCAGGGAATTCCTGTGTACCTAATTTTTCTTCTATAAATTCCGGAGCCAAAGTTGTTACAGCCACCGGAGTCTTACGGGCTACAGCAATAGAAGAAGTTATCACAACATCCCCTAAAGTCTTTGCATCCAGTGATAAAGCAATAGTTCCCAAATCAACATTGCCCTTTTGAGTAACCTTCATTGTTTTGTCCTGATACCCCAAGTATTTAAACTCAAGAGTAGCCTTAGAAGAGGTAAGTTTCAACACAAAGTTACCGTCAATATCCGTTACAGTACCCAGTGTCGTACCGCTGACCGATACAGTGGCACCAATCAATGGCTCATTGTTCTCGGCATCTACTACTTTACCTTTTACTGTTCCTTGCGCAACAGCCGTAGCAGTGAAACAGATTGTCAGAACTGCCAACAGGAGGAAATGCTTTAGATGATTTCTCATAATTTTGTCTTTGATTTAAATTAATTAGTTAGTATTTCATTCCCAATAGGAAAGACAAAGATAAAAATTTAATTCATATAAATTGAATTTATATTAGATTATTTAAACGAAAAGGGTACTTTTTAGGCGGAATATGACAATTATGTTAAGAAAAGAACAAAAAGCCGCCTCAAAAGAGGGGAAAACTGTCCGGAAATTCCAGAGCAACTGCCACATATTACTGTAGAAAGAAGGGCAAATGGAAACCGCCGGAACTATTTTCAGCATACCTTATTCCCAAAGCCGTATCCACTGATCCGGACAAATCCGGCCCGCCCCTACGACAAAACGACAGGTCACTTTCATTCAGGCTCTCTCACTTTCAAAATGACAGAGCAAAAAGAAAACGAAAGAATGTGCATACAAAAAGAGGCGCACCTTCATGGGTACGCCTCTCTATCCTGTTCCTGTATTGTCTGATACAGGCTATTTCATTTAGTTAAAGATATAACGGACACTGAACTGTATGGAATACGTAGAATTGAAACTGTTCAGATTGGAATACGTATCAGTCAGTTTCTTTCCTCCGTTCTTCTGGAACTGGTAAGCGCCGCCCTTATAGCTCAACAAGGAAGTATTGTTCACCGTCTTATAAATTCCCCAGTCGCTGTTCAGCAAGTTCAGGAAGTTCTTGATATCCACTCCGAACTGCAAGGTATTGCGCTTGCCCCCTACATTGAGGAAGAAATCCTGATTGAACTTCAAATCCAGCTGATGATGCCAGGGCATGATGGCTCCTCCGCGTTCGGCATACTTGCCTTTACGGCCTTTCAGATAACTGTCCTCATTAATGTAAGCCCAGAAATCATCGCGCTGCTCCTTGGCAGAATAAGTCACCTCACCCGTCTTGCTGTCAGTATAATCGGCAAAGTTCCACTTATCCAGCGCCTCGCGGGATGCCGGAATGTACAGCAAGTTGTTTGAGCCGTAATCGCCTACAATATTTCCGGTGAATGTATAGGAATAACGGGCGGCGGAATATCCTCCGGCATAGCCCATGTTCATACCCTCATAAATCAAAGACAAGGAGGAAGCGAAATTCTTGGCGTATTTAATACGGTAAGCGGCGGAAGCCAGCACACGGTTGGGCGATACATACGTACCATAGCCGGTCTCCGTGTCATTATTTCCGTTGACAGAGTAACGGTTGTTGTAATAAGCCGAGTTCACCTGGTCGCCGATGCCGTCGCCATACGACTTGGCATAAGAACGGGTGTAGGAAGCGGAAAGATGCAGGCCGAAATCAAATGTCTTGGCCAGTGAGGCGGTGAGTGAGTAATAATAAGCGCTGTTTCCCGCATTGGTGATATAATAAGCATCCGTCTTGTTCGCATTGGAGTACTCAAACATTCTGCGGACATCACCCGGAGCTATCTCCTGCTCTCCTTTAAACTTACGTCCCAAATTGGTCACTGTAGCCGGATTGAACTCTTTACTGAAAATACCTTCCAACGTAAAGTCAATGTCTCCGGGAAGTTTTGCATCAAAAGCCAATGATGACTTCCAGGTGGCATTCATCTTCAAGTCGCGGTCAATGATGGTGGCTCCGGAAGGTGCGGCAGGATCGGTAGCCGCCGGAAGGTTCAAGTTAGGATCTTTCAACATATCAGCCACGCTGGTGTGGAAACTCGGTTGTCCGTACTTAGCGTCCTTCTGCTCGTTATAATAATAGGTGCTTTGTCCGCAATTGGCATTACCTACTGCCGAAACCAGCCATACGAACGGCAGACGGCCGATGAAGTAACCGCTACCGCCGCGCAATACATACTTACGCTCGCCTGTAAGGTCCCAGTTGAAGCCGATACGGGGGGAGGCGGTCAGCTGGTAGGATGAAGGCAACTGGTCTGTGGCGTAATGATATCCGTCAAAGTCAATCTGTGCGAAATTCTTGTTATAGTTGTTCTTCAGCTCCGGATAAATGGGCAGTTCGAAACGCACCCCGGCAGTCAGTCTGAAGTTGTCTGTGATATTCATCTGGTCCTGCAGATAGAAAGAAAGCTGCTGGTACTTCATGTTCGCCAGGAACTGGGAACCGTCCCCGGTGTTGGAATAAGTGACACCGAAAGCAGCCGGAGCTCTGTTGTTCACAAAATCATCCCAAGAGGAATAGACATAATAACCGCTACCCGCCTGCATGAATCCGTTCACTGCCTTATTGGACTCAAACTGGATACCGCCCATAAAGTTATGGATACCGCTGGAGAAATTGAATTCATCGGTAATGACAAAGGTCTTCACCTGGCGCAAGTTCCCTTCTGTAAAGGGGTCCGGACCGAATGAGGCGTACAGCGAGCCTTGATCAAGGATGTCCACCGTAGGGAATGTCCCCCCTTCGTATGTACGCGGTTCGTTCTGATAAGAATAAGTGAAACGCAGGGCGTTATTGATAGCCCCCCATTTTGAATTCCATTCGGAAGCGATGGAGGTGAAGTTCTGTTCCTGCATATAGCGTGAGCTTTCAAAGTACAGACCGGTGTTTGCTGTACGGCCCGAACTGCTCTTGCCCGCACTGCCGTCTACTCCACCCGGATAGATGATTGAATCCTTAAACGGAGTGGTGGAAGAGGAAGGGTTAGAGGAATACTTGGAATGGGTATGGGTGAAACGGAAATTAATCTTGTTGTTGTTGTTGATGTTCCAGTCCAGACGGCCCATGATCTTGTAAGAAGGGGTTTCCAAAGAGTATCCTTGATAACGTCCCGGATTATAGTTGTATTTTTCCGACAGGTATTGGCTGATGTTGTTCATCCCCACAAAGGTACGGCCGCCTACCGTTGTGGTGTTCTCGAACGGACGGTGCACGATGCCGTTGGTGCTCCATTCGTCATTGGCGCCGCTACGCGCTATGCCCGACGGACCTGCCTGCACATTATCCTGATATTCGCCGTTCACGAAGAAGAATAACTTGTTTTTAATGATCGCACCTCCCAAAGAAGCTCCGTAGGTGGTACTGTGGTCACGGTTGCGGGTCAGCTCATAGTCCTCTACCTTATTACCGGTAAGGTGGGTATTGGAAGTATACATATAGGCTGTACCTTTGAACTCATTCGTACCACTCTTTGTCACGGCGTTGATGGCACCTCCTGTAAACCCGCTCTGACGGACATCAAAGGGAGTGGTGGAAACGGAAATCTGTTCCAATGCATCCAGAGAGATAGGCGAACCGCCTGCCGGCAAGTTCGAGCCGATACCGAAGGCATTATTGAAAGCGGCTCCGTCCACAGTGACATAAGACTGGCGGTAGTTACCTCCACCCACTGAGAAACCGCTACCGATATTGGCTCCCTGAGGGGTCAGGCGCATGATATCGTTCATGCTGCGGCTCACCGTAGGCACTTCCGACATTCTGGCCGCATCGACATTGGTCACCGCTCCGGCGCGGTCAGACTTCATATTGCTGCTCTTGGAAGCGGTTATCACTACTTCATCCAGCAGTTCGGTAGACTCCTTCAAGTTCGCATCCAATACGTAATTCTCTCCCAACTGGAGATTGATGCTCTTGTAAACCACTGATTGATAACCTACATAAGAAACTTCTACTTTGTAAGGGCCGCCGGCACGCATGCCCTGGATGGAATAACGGCCGTCCACATTGGTAATGGCCCCATAATGGGTGCCGGACGGCTCATGAATAGCCTGAATCGTCGCGCCGATAATGGCTTCATTGCTTTGATCGACCACCTTTCCACTCATTGACGAGGTAGTGACCTGAGCGTTAACAGTAGCAGCGATTACCAACATAACCACCGCAAAAAAAGATCGCATTCTTTTTACCATAAACTTTTTATTAATTAATATTATAATTAATGTCTTAAAAGACGTTGCAAAGATAGCTAATAGAAACGATATACAAACTACAAATCGGTTACAATTTACAGTGGCAGGTCTATAGAAAGAGAATTTATAGTTTTATGGTGAACCACATTCATCCTGCCGGATGACCCCGGGACACGGGCCGACGGGAATTCCATGCGGTGCGCGCATAATAAGATAGGTGTATAATAAAAAGGCTCTTAACCTCAAAAACGTCTTTATACTGAGGACGTTGCCATACATTTCTGACGAGCCGTTGTGTGTATATGCAAACTTACCCAAGAATACGTTACTGTTCGTACACTTGGGTAAGATTTTATAGACAGGGCGTCATCAGTCTTCCATCAGCTTGCGGTAGCGCACCCGTTTCGGCTCCTCATTACCCAAACGCTTCATCTTGTTCTCTTCGTATTCCGAATAGGATCCTTCAAAGAAAAAGACCTCACTGTTTCCTTCGAAAGCCAGGATATGGGTACAGATACGGTCCAAGAACCAACGGTCGTGGCTGATCACCACCGCACAGCCCGCAAAATCGTCCAGACCTTCTTCCAACGCGCGCAGCGTGTTCACGTCAATATCATTGGTAGGCTCGTCCAGCAGCAGCACGTTGCCTTCTTCCTTCAGTGCCATAGCCAGATGCAGGCGGTTGCGCTCACCACCCGAAAGCATTCCACAAAGTTTCTCCTGATCGGCTCCCGAAAAATTGAAACGGCTGAGGTAGGCACGCGCGTTGATATCCCTGTTTCCCAGACGGATCAGTTCGTTTCCACCGCTGATCACCTGATAAACGGACTTGGCAGGGTCGATATCTTTATGTTGCTGGTCCACGTATGCCAGTTTCACGGTCTCCCCTACCTCGAAAGTACCTTTGTCTACGGTTTCCAGTCCCATAATCAAGCGGAACAAGGTAGTCTTTCCGGCACCGTTAGGACCGATTACACCGACAATGCCGTTAGGGGGCAGCATGAAATTCAGGTTATCGAACAACAGCTTGTCACCATAAGCTTTCGCCACTCCTTTGGCCTCGATCACCTTGTTTCCCAAACGGGGACCGTTCGGGATGAAGATTTCCAGTTTCTCTTCCTTTTCTTTCACATCCTCATTCAACAATTTGTCGTAAGAGTTCAGACGGGCCTTTCCTTTTGCCTGACGGGCTTTGGGAGCCATGCGCACCCAATCCAGCTCGCGTTCCAAGGTCTTGCGGCGTTTGCTTGCCACTTTCTCTTCCATCTCCATGCGTTTGGTCTTCTGTTCCAGCCAGCTGGAGTAATTTCCTTTCCAGGGAATTCCTTCGCCACGGTCCAGTTCCAGAATCCATCCGGCTACATGGTCCAGGAAGTAACGGTCGTGGGTTACGGCAATCACCGTACCTTCATATTGCTGCAAATGCTGTTCCAGCCAGTCGATACTTTCCGCATCCAAATGGTTGGTAGGCTCGTCCAGCAACAGGATATCCGGCTTCTGCAACAGCAGGCGGCACAATGCCACACGGCGGCGCTCACCTCCCGAGAGATTCTTCACCGGCTGGTCTTCGGGCGGACAGCGCAACGCATCCATGGCGCGTTCCAGCTTGCTGTCCAGATTCCATGCGTCCGTAGCGTCAATGATGTCCTGCAACTCTGCCTGACGGGCAAAGAGCGCATCCATCTTTTCAGAATCCTCATAGTATTCGGGAAGCCCGAACTTATTGTTTATTTCTTCGTATTCCGCCAGTGTGTCCACGATGCTCTGCACTCCTTCCATCACCACCTCTTTCACTGTCTTTTCATCATCCAGATGCGGTTCCTGTGCCAGATAGCCTACAGAGTAGCCCGGCGAGAACACCACTTCTCCCTGATAACTTTTCTCCAGTCCGGCAATGATTTTCATCAGTGTTGATTTACCCGAACCGTTCAGACCGATGATACCGATCTTAGCACCGTAAAAAAAGGATAGGTAGATGTCCTTCAATACCTGTTTGTTCGCCTGGAAGGCTTTGCTTACGCCCACCATCGAAAAGATAATCTTTTTGTCGTCTGCCATATTCTTTATATTATTAATTTATGTAAGTTGCCATATTTCACTGTTTTTCCTCCATCTTTCTGTAATACCACGGATGTGTGAAGAACTCATACATCAGCAGCAGAACGACACAGATACCGATACATATCCAATAAATGGTATCGGGATGACCCTCAGTCCACATATTCTCAAACAGGAAACCAATCAGTACTCCTGCCTCCCACATCAGCTGATAGGTATTGTTTCCCGTTCCCCGCTCGCAATGCCTCGGCAGGCTGATCATTTTTATAAAGAAACGTGACACAGTGGTTCCGGTTCCCATCCCCAACAAAATACCAGCTATATAACTGTTCATCAAGCTATTGGAAAAAGCGAGCAATAACAATCCTCCTATCATTGCCGCCTGCCCCAGCTCTACCTCCGAACGACCGGAAGCATGAGAAAGCACGTAACGCAAAAGCAGCAAAGACAGGACAAAGCCTATCAGGATACAAACAAAAAACAATTCATTGTAAATATGTGCCACCAATATCCCAAAGATAATGGCCACCATCATCATATTCATCCCCGGCCACAAAGTGCGCGGCAGCAAAAAACGGTCCAGCGAGAACCATGAAGTGCTGAGCGGAGCACGGAAAGGAACTTTCACCGCCGGAATCAGCACCAGCGCCAACGCTCCTAGAGCCATACTGGTATAAATGATATGGTGAAAATTCCAATAAGGATAAATATAGATCCCCAAGGCAAGACCCACCACCATTCCAAAACGACCCGCCCAGGCAAAAGCGATATTGGCATCCGTGCGGCGGCGGGAAGCAGTGACATCAATCACCAGTGTACTGCCCGTAGTCATGGTAATGACGCTGAACAGCCCTCCCTGGACAGCCCTGACCAAAGCTACGAACCCTACGGTCGCAACGTACGGATATAGCAGACTGGATGCCACAAACAGAAATATCGCTATAAAGCACACACTTTTACGTTTGAACGTATCAATAAGGTAGCTGTTGAATGTTCCCGGAAGGAACATGGCCAGCCCGAAAACAGCAATGGCTGCTCCTGCTTCCGCATAACTGCAATACCAGTGCCGCACCATCCATAAAGGCAGCACAGGAAGCATCATGTATAGTGATGCATAAAGCAAAAAATTGGAAAGGGATAACAAAAACATATTCCCAGTCCACAGTTTTGCCTTTTCATACGGAAAGAAGAAGTCATCATACATATCAGCAAAAACTTTTAATATTGTTCGTCTTCGTTAGGGAAATCCCCTTTTTTCACATCATCCACATACTGCTGTATGGCTCCCGTCATAACTGTATGCAGATCGGCATAACGACGGAGGAAACGAGGACTGAAACCGTTGGTCATCCCCAGCATGTCCGATACTACCAGCACCTGCCCGTCTACCGCGCCACCGGCTCCGATACCGATAACGGGAATAGTCAGTTCCCTAGCCACACGCTCTGCCAGTGACGCAGGGATTTTCTCAAGTACCAGCGCAAAACACCCTGTCTCTTCCAGCAGATGTGCATCGCTCAACAACTTCTCGGCCTCTTCCTCGTCCTTGGCACGTACAGTATAGGTTCCATATTTATTGATAGATTGCGGCATTAACCCCAAATGTCCCATGATGGGAATGCCGGCAGCAATGATTTTCTTTACCGCATCAATGATCTCCACGCCCCCTTCCAGTTTCAAAGCATCGGCGTGCGTAATCTTCATTACTTTGATCGCATTGGTCACCGCTTCGTATTCGGAAGTCTGGTAAGTGCCAAAAGGCAGATCCACCACAACAAGCGCGCGTTTCACCCCACGGACCACAGACTTTCCATGATAAATCATCTGATCAAGGGTGATAGGAAGTGTGGTCACATTTCCTGCCATGACATTCGAAGCGGAGTCGCCTACCAATATAACATCGATGCCTGCGCCATCTACAATCTGCGCTGTCGTGTAATCATAGGAGGTAAGCATAGAAATTTTCTCGCCTCTCTGCTTCATTTCCACCAAACGGTGGGTAGTTACTTTGCGTGTATCACCTGAAATATATCCTGCCATATTTACTTTAATTTATAAAAAACGGCTGCAAAGGTAGATGTTTTAGTTGACATTACCTCATCATATTCTTCATTTTTTCGAAACTGAATCCATTAAAGTCCTGAATAACAGCATTTGCCTTGTCGCGTATTTGCTCTTCAGAATTGGTGGTAGCCAGTCCTATCACAGTCATTCCGGCACGATTCCCCGCCTCAAGGCCATGAAACGAGTCCTCGAAAACCACACAGTTCTCCGGCACGGTGTCAAAAACTGTCGCACCTAACAGAAAGCATTCGGGGTCAGGCTTGGAATGAGTAAACATTTCAGCAGTGAGGATACGGTCCACACTTTGCTTCAATTCCGGGTGTGCTTTATATACGTTGCTCATCTTCATCTCATTTGAACTTGTGACTATAGCTATCTTTACCCCGTTTTCCCTCAATTCTTTCAGGAAAGCCTCTACGCCCGGGATATAATTATATAACATATTTTTTTCAAATTTGTTCAAATCTTCTGTAATTTCATGCTGCACCTCTTCCATTCCGGCAAAATAGTTGGCATAAATCTGTGTCAAGGTCTGTCCTTTTATCAACCGGCCGAATTCGGGAAGCTCCGGATGGTATTTCCGTCCTTGTTCATTCCAGAAGATACTATACTGAGTCTCAGTGTCCATTACCACTCCGTCAAAATCGAATAAAGCTGCTATGCTTTTTGTTGAATTCATATTACTTTTAGTTTGATTTAACGCCACAAAGGTCCGAATAATCCTCCATATTCCTAACTTTGCAAAGCTTAAAAATAACAAAAACGCGAATGAAAGAAAACAACCCGCACATACTGGGTACAGAAAAGGTCGGAAAGCTGCTTTTAGAGTACTCTATCCCTGCCATCATAGGGATGACACTGACATCACTGTACAACATTATTGATAGTGTATTTATCGGTCATGGTGTCGGCGCCATGGCCATATCGGGCTTGGCTATTTCTTTTCCGCTGATGAATCTGCTGGTGGCATTCTGTACACTGGTCGGGGTGGGTGGCGCTACCATTTCTTCTATCCGCCTGGGGCAGAAGGATACGGACGGTGCCGAGAAGGTGCTGGGAAACGTAACGGTGCTCTGTGTGATAAATTCTATTTTCTACGGAGGCATCACCCTGCTGTTTCTGGACCGGATTCTGTTCTTCTTCGGGGCAAGCCATGACACGTTGCCATACGCCCGCGACTTTATGCAGATTATATTAATAGGAAGTCCTGTCACCTATGTAATGATCGGACTGAATAATATCATGCGTGCCACCGGTTATCCCCGAAAGGCGATGCTGTCCTCCATGCTGACAGTGGGATGCAACATTATTCTGGCTCCTGTCTTTATTTTCTGGCTCGGTTGGGGAATCCGCGGAGCAGCCACGGCAACCATCCTTTCACAGTTTGCCGGCATGATATGGGTGCTGAGCCATTTCATGCAGGAAAAAAGTTATATCCGCTTCAAGAAAGGGATATTCAAATTAAGGAAACGGATCGTAGAGAATATCTTCAGTATCGGTATGTCGCCGTTCCTGATGAATGTCTGCGCTTCGGCCATTGTCATTATATTCAACAAGAGCCTGCTGCTCTACGGGGGCGATCTGGCTATCGGCGCATACGGCATATTAAACCGTCTGCTGATGCTGTTTGTAATGGTTATCATGGGGCTGACTATGGGAATGCAACCGATTGTGGGCTATAATCATGGCGCACACAAATTCGGCCGGGTGAAGCAGACTTTGAAATATTGCATGATTGCAGGGGGGTGCATCACTTCGTTGGGATTTGCTTTCAGCGAACTTTTCCCTAATTTGGTTGTTAATATGTTTACAGACGATAAAGAACTTACAGCATTGGCACGCACCGGGTTACAAATCGGAGTACTGATGTTTCCTTTCGTGGGAATACAAATTGTAATTTCCAGTTTCTTCCAATCTATCGGGAAAGCGAAAATTTCTATCTTCCTCTCCTTGTCCCGCCAACTGTTGTATTTATTACCCTGCCTGCTGTTACTACCTCATTGGTGGGGACTGAACGGTATCTGGCTCAGTATGCCTGTATCCGATCTGTTAGCGTTTATCACAGCCTGCCTGATGCTGGCACATCATATTAAAAAATTAAACAAGATCACAGAAGTATGATATTTAATGCAGAAAACATTCTCTTGATAGGTTCCATCCTATTGTTCGTAAGTATTGTAGTGAGTAAGACCGGATACCGGTTCGGAATCCCTACGTTACTTGTTTTTTTATTGGTCGGCATGCTGTTCGGAAGCGATGGTCTGGGACTCCAGTTCCATGATGCGGGCGAAGCCCAGTTCATCGGCATGATGGCCCTTAGCATCATTCTGTTCTCAGGGGGTATGGATACCAAATACTCGGATATCAAGCCTGTATTGCCACAAGGCATACTGCTTTCCACCTTCGGTGTGTTGCTTACTACTATTTTCACCGGATTCTTTATTTATTGGATTTCCGGATTCTCGAATGTCAGCATTACCATGTCCCTGATGACGGCCATGCTGCTGGCGGCTACCATGTCCTCTACGGACTCTGCTTCCGTGTTCAACATCCTGCGCTCGCAAAGCATGAATCTGAAACATAACCTCCGACCGATGCTGGAACTGGAAAGCGGAAGTAATGACCCTATGGCGTATATGCTTACTATCGTCCTGATACAGTTCATCACGTCGGCAGGCATGGGGGCAGACGATATTCTGATTTCATTCCTGATTCAGTTTGCTGTGGGTGGCACATCAGGATTCCTGCTGGGAAAACTGGCGGTAGCAATCATCAACAAGATTGACTTGAAGAACCAGTCACTCTATCCTATCTTGCTGCTGAGCTTTATTTTCTTCACATTCACCATGACCGACCTGTGTAAAGGAAACGGCTATCTGGCTGTCTATATAGCAGGGATGATGGTGGGTAACGCACGCATTGTAAACCGTAAGGAGATCGCTACTTTTATGAGCGGCATGACCTGGCTCTTCCAAATTATCATGTTCCTGAGCCTGGGATTGCTGGTGAATCCCCATGAAATGTTGTCCATCGCCATACCGGCAACCTTGATCGGCATTTTCATGATTGTCCTCGCCCGCCCGCTCAGTGTCCTGCTCTGCCTCCTTCCCTTTAAAAAGATGAACATCAACTCACGGCTGTTTATTTCCTGGGTGGGATTGCGCGGAGCAGTACCTATCATATTCGCCACTTATCCAGTAGTAGCTGATGTGCCGGGATCTACTCAGATTTTCAATATCGTATTCTTCATTACCATATTGTCTTTAGTGGTTCAGGGAACGACCATTTCATGGATGGCCAAATTACTCCATCTGGATACCCCACTGGAAAAAACAGGAAATGATTTCGGAGTAGAGATACCGGAGGAAATCAATACAGACCTCCGCGATATCGTACTGACGGAAGAAATGCTGGCAAAAGGAAACAGACTAATGGATATGAACCTACCTAAAGGTATGCTGGTGATGCTGATAAAAAGAGGAAACGAGTTCATGATTCCCAATGGCTCTCTGCAACTGCACGCCGGTGACAAGCTGCTGATTATCTCGGAAAGCAAAACGAAATAAAAAATTTGCCCATGTGCCCACGTGCTGCGCTATGGTCCCGCATGGCAATTGGCACATGGGCAAATTCGCACATTATTCAACTGAGCAACAGCATGATATTCAATGCGGAGACAATCACCGCAATGGTATAAAGCACGAATGAACTCCACCGGGAGTTGGCATATTTGCCCATCACCCGTTTGGAAGAGGTCAGTCCTACTTGCAGGAACACCGTGAAAGGCAGCTGGATACTCAGAATCATCTGAGAAATGATAAGTCCGTAAAAGGGATTCTCAATAAAGAAGATAAGAACCAATGCTATCCCCAAAGAAATCAAAATACCGACCTTAGAGTGGATATCCTTGATATGATAAGACTCACCGAAAATACCCGCAAAGATAGAACCTGCCGCCATACCACTGGTTATGGTGGAGGAAATCCCCGCCATCAGCAATGCCAGGGCAAAGATGATTCCGGCATGGCTGCCCAGCAACGGGTCAAGCAACGACTTCGCCTGCTGCAACTCTTCCACCGGAGTCCGGGTACGGAAGAAAGTAGCGGCTGCCAGTAAGATCATGGCACTATTGATGGCCCATCCTACAATCATGGAGAACAAAGTATCATAGAATTCATATTTCAATACTTTACGAATGGAGCTCTCGTCCTGCTTGTTGTACTCGTGGCTCTGTATCACCTCTGAATGCAAGAAAAGGTTATGCGGCATAACCACTGCCCCAAGTACGCTCATGATAATCAGCATACTGCCCTGGGGTATCTCAGGAACCACCCAGGAACGGATCGCCACAGGCCAGTCAATATCTACCAAAAACAACTCATACAGAAACGAAAGGCCGATTACGGATACAAAAGCAATGATGGCTCTTTCTATCTTTTTATATGAATTGGAAAAAAGCATAATGACGACAAACATCGTAGTAAGGACAGATCCCCAGGCAATGGGAATTTCCAAAAGCATCTGCAAGGCAATGGCTCCTCCCAGTATCTCCGCCAGCGAAGTGGATATGGAGGCCAGCACCGCGCTGCCCAAAATGGGACGGGATATCCACTTGGGACAATACTGCGTGGCTGCTTCACTCAGGCACAATCCCGTCACAATGCCCAGGTGGGCCACATTGTGCTGCAACACAATCAACATAATGGTAGACAAGGTCACCACCCACAACAACGCGTAACCAAATTCGGAACCGGCCGCAAAATTCGAGGCCCAGTTTCCCGGATCAATAAAACCTACAGTAACCAGTAATCCGGGACCAATATATTTAAAGAAATCAAGACCACCCAGATAACGCTTGTGGTCTGTACGTTTTAATTCATCTATAATGCGAGACATGTTTTACTTTTTTTGTTTGCACAAACTTACTAATAAAAAACAAAAATCCATTTGCTTTGTTCAAACTTATAGTTTACTTTCGCTTCAAAATACCGATTTATAATGAAAAGAGAAACAGTTATAATAGCGGCCCTAGGCATCCTTACTTTGGCAGGATGTAATAATAACCACCGTTCACAAGTCCGTAAATTCAAACAGACAGCCGAAAAGACCAACCGGTCCTGCCCCACACGCATGAACGAAACGATTACACTGGACAGCACCTGTTATAATGAGAAAGATAATAGTGTGAGCTATTTCTACAGTGTTACAGGAGAACTGGACAACGCCACTTATATGAACACCCATTATGCCGCCTTTAAACAAGCCCTGCAGGATGCAGTAGACAACTCGGTGGAAATGGAGGAATACCGGAAATTCGGTACTTCCATCCGCTATATCTATTATTCGGGATCAAGTAAAAGGCAACTGGCTGCATTCTCCTTCAATTCCCCCAAATAGATTCCGTTTCAGCCCATCCGGATGCATGATACCACGCTATGGAAGACTTGAAATAATTGTTCCAAAGCAAATATTTGGGAGTGGTGAATGAATTGGGGATATACATACCCATTCCACTGTAGTTATCCCCATCTATTCTGTACAAGGATGAGGTGGGATCATGAGTATAACCTGTATAAACGACCGTCTTCTTTAATTGTTGCGTAAAATCGTCCGGAGCCATTCCTCCACACAATTTTTCAATAAACTGTAACATATCATAGGCATATCCTTTGAAGTTGCTGCTGCCTTTGCCATATTGCTGCAAATCAGCTGTATCCACGTTCTTCAGGCTATCCTGATTGGACAAAATCACACTTCTGACCGCTTCCGCCAGGCCTTCCATCTGATTGCAATCCACTGCCGAAATGGTTCCCCAACCATTATAGTTATAATAATCTATATAATCTTTACAGATTGGCCCCAAATAATCCTTGATCGCATTTTCATACAAATAAGGCATCACACTTGCATAAGGAAATCCGGCTGCCGGTATATCAAGTACAGAAGCGATACAGTATCTGGCAGCATCCTTCAGCTCATAATACACCTCGGCACACCCCATCATACACGCATCAAACAAGACAAAATCAAACTTTTGAGGATTTACCGTACGCAACACTTCCGCCAATTCCGGTATCAACGCTGTGTCACTGGAATACCGCCCGCCATCTTGTCCTATAGAACGGGTGCCGGTAATAGTGGGCAACCATCCCGAACCGTGAGATCCAAAGATTATTCCATAACTTTCCGACGGGTAAGCACTCATCATATCACCTATCACTGTCTGCATGACGGTTTTCTCCGTCGATGTCTGAGGGGGATATTTTTTTCTGATGTTACCAATACCAATCAAATCATAGATAGATGTATTCTTATCAGCCATCATTGCATCTATCGTTCCTTTAGACAGGCTGTTGATACCCCCCTGACCATTGGTTACATATTCTACGATACAAGGCTCCGGCCAACTGATATCCGAAGCCTCACCATCCCAATATACCAATAAAGCAGCCGAATCCTTCATAGCCTGAAGTCCTTGCATCATCGTCTGAATATTATTACGCAAACTGGAATTCAAACTGTTATCCGCCCAAAAGAATGCCAGAACCGTTCTTCCGGCATGTTGCTGAGGAATCACGATTGTTTCCTTCTCACAAGAGAAGAAAAAGCAGGCTGCCAAGAATAGAAATAGAATCTTTTTCATAAGAAAAGGATTACTCTTCCGGTTTCTTGAACTTGAACGCATTGGGGTTCACTTCGCGAATCAGCAAGGTCTTTCCTTTTTGATACTTGGTCTTCATCTTGTTGATGGTCTTCTGCAGTTTCTTTCTGCTGTTCGAGAAATAAACAAAGCAAGTACGGTTCGTCAGCCCTTCCTCGTTTTCCAGATAATTTTTCAGCTGATAACTGTATTGTGAGCGTTCCGGCAACATCTTATTCTTATCCAGACTCACACTGTCCAGCAACTGGATTTCCGTGAAATAAACCAATGAATCTGTAAACGATGCGGATACGCCTACTATATAAACAGATTTACTTCCTTTCAATGAGAATGCCGAGCATACCGTCAGTACCAATAATAAAGAGCACAGAATCTTTATGGATTTCATAATTCTAATTTTATAATTTTATTAGAGGACAAAAGTAGTTATTTACGGACAAATACGAAAAAGTAATAGATTAATTAACTATAATAATTTGCTGATGTGCCCATTACCATGCGGCACATAGTGCAGCCGATAGGCATTATTGGTATATTATGAACAAAAGCACAAGACGGAAGCAACCTTCCATCTTGTGCTTTGTTTTCTTTTCGGAAACCGAATCTTTCTTACCCTAAATAAGACTTAAGCAGCTTGCTACGCGAATTTTGTCTCAATCTTCTAATGGCTTTCTCTTTAATCTGGCGTACGCGCTCACGAGTGAGGCCGAATTTATCGCCGATTTCTTCCAACGTCATTTCCTGCGTATTAATACCGAAAAACATCTGGATAATATCCTTCTCCCTTTCGGTCAGCGTAGAGAGTGCTCTATCAATTTCCCTCGCAAGTGACTCATTAACCAAGGAACGGTCTGCCATAGGCGAGTCGTCGTTCACAAGCACATCCAGCAAGCTGTTGTCTTCTCCTTCCACAAAAGGAGCGTCTACAGAAATGTGGCGTCCTGAAACCTTCAACGTGTCCGAGATTTTGTCTACAGGTATTTCCAGTTCATCGGCCAGTTCTTCCGGAGAAGGACGACGTTCGTTTTCCTGTTCGAATTTAGAGAAGGCTTTGCTGATCTTGTTCAACGAGCCTACCTGATTCAACGGCAAACGGACAATACGTGACTGTTCTGCCAATGCCTGGAGAATAGACTGACGAATCCACCATACGGCGTAACTGATAAACTTGAAGCCTCGGGTTTCATCGAACTTTTCGGCTGCTTTAATCAATCCCAGGTTGCCTTCATTAATCAAGTCAGGAAGACTTAACCCCTGATTTTGATACTGCTTGGCTACAGACACGACGAAACGCAAGTTGGCACGTGTCAGTTTTTCCAATGCTACCCGGTCGCCTTTACGGATACGCTGAGCGAGCTCTACCTCTTCCTCTACAGTAATCAGGTCTTCACGGCCTATTTCCTGTAAATACTTATCCAGAGATGCGCTCTCTCGGTTAGTGATACTTTTGGTAATCTTTAATTGTCTCATTCTCTATAAAACAAATTTGGGATGCAAATTTACAACATTAAATGGAATACATCCATTTTTGTTTGAAAAATATTAGCTAATAAATCAAAAAAGACTATCTTTGTCCTTCTTTTCCTAAATATTTTGCGAAAATAAGGTTATCAGTCCTGTTTGACTATAAAATCAGGATGCACGGAAGTAACCCTTACCGTGCATCCTCTAAACTTTACCTATTGAAACTTTCTACCTTAAAAATCTTCTTATTCCTGTGTCAAATCCACTGCATAGTTCGCACGTTTACCTGATGGGAACATACCACTCAGGAACAATACCTGATCCGGTGACTGGGTAGCAGCTTTCAGCACATCTTCCAAATCATTTACTGATTTGACAGGTTGTCCGTTTGCCTTCAGGATGATGAAGCCTTTACGGATACCGGCAGCCTTCATCTTACCGTCTGTCACACCTGTGACTTCCACACCATATCCCAAATTCAATTGTCTCTTCAATTCCTGAGGAACTTCACGGAATGCTGCGCCCAAGATATCCATGCCCGCACTCTTCACCACTTTCGTTGTTCCCTGTGCATTCTTCAAGGTCATCTCGATATCCTTTTCTTTCTTGTCACGCAACACCTTGACGGTTACTTTGTCACCCGGACGGTGTTTAGCCAACCCCTCCTGCAACTCTGCAAAGTTCTTCACACGTTTTCCGTCAATACCGATAATGACATCATCTACTTCCAAGTTGCCGGCCGCAGAACCTCCCTCAATTATCTCAGCAATCAACACACCGTCGGTGGCGCCCAGTTCCTTCACCTTCTTCTTGATTTCTTCCGGCATCATCTGCTGGTCATCATTAATCGGAGTACCCTTGATGCCCAATACCGCACGCTGAACGGTTCCATATTCTTTCAAGTCGGCTATAACTTTCGTCATAATACTGGTTGGAATAGCAAACCCATAACCCGAATAAGCTCCTGTAGGTGAATAAAGTACGGAATTGATACCTACCAGTTCACCCCTTGCATTCACCAATGCACCACCACTGTTGCCTTGGTTGATCGCAGCATCTGTCTGGATGAAAGATTCCACACCATTATTATATACCCCTAAAGAACGGGCTTTGGCACTCACAATACCGGCTGTTACCGTAGAAGTCATATTAAAGGGATTACCCACAGCCAATACCCACTCACCTACTTTCAAAGCCTCCGAATTGCCCACGGGAATCGTAGGAAGCTCATCCGCTTCAATTTTAACCAACGCTAAATCCGTGCTGGGGTCTGTGCCGATTACACGTCCCTTGTATTCACGTCCGTCATTCAGTTTGACACTGATCACATCAGCATTATCGATTACATGGTTATTCGTTACAATATATCCATCTTTCGAGATGATCACTCCGGAACCGAATCCCACTCTTTCAGGAGTCTGCACCTGACGCTGCTGACCGCCGCCTCTGCCATTTCCAAAAATATCACCAAAGAAATCATAGAACGGATCACGAACGGTAACCGTCTGAGTCTTTGATTCTTGAGTTGACTTTATATGAACTACTGCATGCACTGAATTTTCCGCTGCCTGAGTCAAATCCACCGGTTGCATTTGAGTGGCGTCCAACGCGGCGAGTCTTGTATTCGGATTTTGTTGGAACACATCATTAAAAGCCACGCTTTTGTTTGGCTCGGGTTTCAACATAGAATAAGCCGTTACTCCTGCTACACCTGCGCTGACTGCTACAATTGCTGCTGCGCCTAGTACCATTTTAGTTGCTTGTTTCATAACTTAATATCTATTAATTTGTTAATTTCAAGTTTGGTTTAACATTTATGACGCTAATGTAATGACAAATATTGTACGGTTGTACCGTTTGTCAGAGTTTTTTTTCCTCTTTTAACACAGACAGATAAGCACTTAACAGGGGTTAACCGCAGAATCTGCCAAATTTGCATTCATTATCAATAGCTGACAGACAGCAAGATGACACAGGATGCAACTTGCCTCATAGATAGTTATGTCTTGCAGGAAATACTTGCCTCTCGCCGGAATGCATCCATATACCCCCCTATAAAAGAGCATGTCCGTGACCGGTCTTTCCAACTTTACTTTTTCAACTGGTTCAATACCCTTCCCGCACTATCCGAAAGAACGACAACAGCTCCTGCCAGAATAGCAATATCCTTAATGACCAGACGACCGGCGCCCGTCAGCAGAGGGAATCCCTGTTCGCCACTTCCCAAATCGGGGACCCACACCTCGGGCGTTGTTACAAGGAAAGACAAAGTGCCCAATGTCATGACAATAGCCAGTCCGGCCCCCACCAAACCGGTTTTCGGAGAGAAGATGCCTAAAAACGTCAAGATACCGATCCCCATAATCAAAATACCCAATCCATGAGAGAACCCATAAGTATTGTTCTCTTCATGCCACAGGTGCTTCGTTTCATCGAGTTCGCCTTCTTTCAGCTTATATTCTTTATATTCAGGAGCATCCTTAGTATAAAAGAAACTCATAAAGGGACTGTTCGCCACAAAAGGCACAATTCCTTCGGCTTCATAGTTCCAGAATTTCAGACCACCAATCCATACAAAAATTACAAGGATTGCCACACGGATAAGATTGATACCCAGTTTTTGGGCAGATGCTGCTATTGTTAAAAACGCAACAAACAGAGATTTTAATTTTGCCATCATTGCTTTCATTATTAAAAGATTTAACTTCCTGGTGCAAAGGTCGGTGGTTTTCCCCCTCCGGTAAATGGCAATTTCCCCATATAGGTTGGCAATTATTCCCGCTTCTCTCTTTTCCGGTATTCCGAAAGGCTCTCCTTGTTCATTTTCTTAAAGAAACGGCTGAACGTAGCCAAATCCTCAAATCCCAGAATCTCACTGATTTCTTTCGCACTCTTACCCGTATAAAGCAACAAGCGCTTGGCTTCCGCATCCACGCGTTCATGAATGACACGCAAAGGAGAAGAAAGTCCGTAAAGGGAAAAGAGATTAGAAATAGTCTTGGGAGAACGGCACAACATATCAGCATAATCCTGTACTTGCTTCTTCTCCTTAAAATGACTGTCAACCAGTACATAAAACTGACGAATCACATCAAACATGTTCTCACGTCCCGGGTCCACATCAAACTTTTCACGGGCTATGCGGGTACAAGTGATAATGAAACGTTTCAGAATAATACGCAACATTTCTTCCTGCAAGTTGTCTTGTATTCCACACTCCCCCCTGAAAATATCGACAATACTGTCAAGACGGGCCGACTGGGAAGGCGAAAGCTTCAAACGCATGACACGGGAAGAACCGTTAAACAGGAATCCGTTACAAGACACCTCGCTGTCATGCCTGTAAATACAATAAAAGTTACTATTGAATAAAAAAGTGAGGTATTCACCGCCCACTCCCCTTATCTGCACATGATGCAAAGGAGTAAGCGAAATCATTTCCTCTTTTTCCAGATGCATCACCACATGATCCACTTCCACATCCAACGTTCCATGCCGCACCCATATAAATTTATAAAGACTCCTGTCACGCTGCAAAAAGGAGTTTTCATGGAAACAGGAAGTCATTGCTATATTTCCATTCAATTTAGTACGTAAGTGATATTCCATAACTACTTCTGATTAAGTGATGTTCCCCTACTTTTTCAAAAATAAGATGACGGGATAAATATAAGACTATTCCTTTATATAAAAAAGAAATAGAACAAAAGAATGACTTCCCCTCCCACTCCCTTTATCAGCATTCGCGCCCCACTGCCATATCGGCCGGCAGGAATTCCCATCCAATCATCTCCCATTTGCCTATACGAAAACTTTCCATCCCGTCCTGTCTCTTTTAATATTTGTTAAACATTTCCATTTCTTCGTCCACTCATTAATTTAATAGTACATTTGTTGCATCACAAGCATCGTAGCTATATAATAAAAGAAGAGTAGGACATCAATAATGAACAGAAATCTTAAAAGAACGTGTGTAGCCCATATACAACGGTTACTGATATGTACCTGTATATTCACCCTCTTTGCAACCATCGGCAAAGCCTCCCATGTACAGGAAAACACCGAGACGGGGAACTATATTCTGATTCTGAACAGCTACAACGAATCCTCTCCCTGGAGCAACAGCATCACCACCCCCATTGTTCATAAAATAGCTGGAATAGAGAACATGGACGCTTACATAGAGCATCTGAATCTTTTTATGGTAGGCGACTCCACTAAAATCGAGAGATTCCCAGAAATTCTTTCCTCGAAATATGGTTCCACCCCTCCCCGCCTGCTGGTATTCATCGGGAGCATGAGCCTGATTTTCAGAGAAGAGATTCAATCTTTATGGGGTAAAGTACCTGCCATTGTATGCGGAGCCGACCCCTATGTGTACCATGAGAAATTCTACAGGCAGAGAGATACAGTCACCCCCGAAGAAAAGACACACATGAGCGAATTGGCAGAAGAGTTCAATTTCACCTACATGCACACCCCCATCTATCTGGAAGAAAACGTGCAACTGATGTGCAGGATGATTCCCGGTATGAAGAAACTGATTTTCCTGGGAGACGGCATCTACCCCAATCCGGAATATGACAAGCAACTGCGAGAGCTGATTAAAGACAAATACCCGCAAATGGATTACGAATACATCTCCTCGCGTACCAACAGTCTGCATCAGCTATATAATGCCGTACGTAAAACAGACAAGACCACAGGCATTCTGGTATCCACCTGGTTCACCGAATCGTTCACTTCAAGCAATTTTCTGATTAATGCCTACAGAAGTATCGCCAGCATCTCCGCCCCTTTGTTCACCATCCGCTATGCAGGTATGGATGACGGCGGCATGGTAGGAGGATACATGTATAATGACCAAATCTTTACCAGGCAATTACTGAAAACGATAGACGAGATACTACATGGGAAGAAAGCCAGCGACATACCTTTTTATGAACCCAACGAAGCACACCCCGCATTCAACTACACAAGACTGGTAAATAAAGGACTCGATCCCGACCTATGCCCTGGTGACACCGTCTTCTATGACAAACCGGCCAACTTTCTGAACAAATATAAATGGATCATCCTAAGTGTACTCATTGCTTTTATACTGATGGCCGTGACACAGCAAAAACGCATTCAAATGCTGAAAGCGCTGAGACGCGCCCAGCAAAATGAAATAGACACGAACACACAATATACCAATCTGATAGACAATATGCCTATCCTTTACATGAAGGAACAGGTAATATGGGATAAAGAAGGAAATATTATAGACAGCATCTATCGGGATGTCAACCGTTATTTCGAACGATGTTTCTTGCCCAAATCCGATATAATAGGGAAAAGAGCCTCTGAAATTTTCCCGGAGTCCTTGCCGGAATTCACCCATTTCATGAGTATCACCTTAAAAGAAAAGAAATCGATCACCTTCCCATATTATTTTAAGACCGTCAACACCTTCTATGATGTTGTCCTGAATTGCTCTACCGAACCGGACACAGTGGATGTGTTCTGCATGGACAGCACCGAACTGCACAATGCGCAGCAAATGCTGAGCGCCACGAACCATAAACTTTCCATGGCACTGGAAGTAGCCAACATCGTACCTTGGAAATGGAATTTGAAAGACCATACCATTTTATGCGATCTCAACCGCCCCATTGCCATGGCGGCCATGCCGGGAAGCATCAGCGAAGATCAGTTGAGCGTTTCGGATGAGCAATACTTCGCTAAAATCATTAAAGAAGACCGCCCGCGCGTGATACAGGCTTACCGTGACCTGGCAGACGGGAAAATAGAGAAAGTAAAAGAGGAATACCGCGTGCTGGCCAATGACGGAACACAATGGAAAATAGACTGGATAGAGGCGCAGGCAGCTGTGGAAAGCAAAGACGAAAACGGAATGCCGCTCACTTTGGTAGGATCTTCCCTAGTCATAACTGAACGGAAGAAAATGGAAGACGAACTGCTTTCAGCCAAGGACCGCGCGGAAGAATCCAACCGGCTGAAGTCCGCTTTTCTTGCCAATATGAGCCACGAAATACGCACTCCGCTAAATGCTATCATCGGTTTCTCAAACATCCTTGCTGCTGCAGAAGAGGAACAGGAAAAGCAGGAATATATCAATATCATTGAAAGTAACAATACGTTGCTGCTGCAATTAATCAGCGACATACTGGACTTATCGAAAATAGAGGCCGGCACACTGGAATTCTGTTATTCCAACGTGGAACTGAATGATATTATCTCCGAGATAGAAAGTGTTACCCGTTATCGGACAGAGAGCAACGGCATTCAACTGATTGTACAGAAAGGACTTCCCTCCTGCCTCATAAGAACGGAAAAGAACCGTCTGATGCAGGTACTGAACAATTTACTGAACAACGCCAGCAAATTTACCTCACAAGGAAGCATCACCTTCGGCTACAAACTATGCGACAAAGAACTTTATTTCTATGTTAAAGATACCGGTTGCGGCATTCCAGCCGACAAAGTGAACTCCATATTCGGACGTTTCGTCAAACTGAACTCTTTTGTACAGGGTACAGGACTGGGGCTATCCATTTGCCAGACAATTGTAGAGCACATGGGAGGACGCATCGGTGTTGAGTCCGAGGAAGGAAAAGGATCCACTTTCTGGTTCACCATTCCATACCAGCCTGCCGCTGCAGAGAACAAGAAAGAGGAAGAGCATCAACTCATTTCCGTGCAAAAAGACAAGCTGACCATTCTGATCGCCGAAGACAATGAGAGCAATTACCGGCTGTTCCAATCTATCTTGAAACGAGAATATAACCTGGTACATGCCTGGGATGGAAAAGAGGCGGTCAATTTGTATAAGCTCCATACCCCTCAGATAATTCTGATGGATATCAATATGCCGGTGATGGATGGCTATGAGGCCACCCGGGAAATACGAAAACTATCCTTGGATGTACCTATCATTGCTGTTACCGCTTTCGCCTATGCCAGTGATGAACAACGGGCCATGGAAAACGGCTTCGACGGCTATATGGCCAAGCCCATCAGCGCCCCGCAACTGAGACAACAGATTGCTGCCATATTACAGAAACGCATTATCTTATTATAACCTCCGCTTTTTCCATTATACCCGGCTGAAATCCGATGTAGAAACCGGTTTGAATCCGCAACTATAAACAAGAAAACGACCGAAAGCGCCACAAGGATGGAGAATTAAAGATGATTATAACATAAATGCAGAGTTAATTCATCGCTTCAGCTCCATTAAGTCTTTTTTTCAGTACCATTAAAGCATTTCTTACGGTTACCTTTTACAGACTACGACAGTAGTCCGTATGTTTCACTACGGCAGACCGTACAGTCCACTGTAGCAGACTGTACGGTCCACTGCCGAAGACTATAGTAACAGTCCGTACAAAAAGACTTAACAGTCCGCATGACAAGGCCTGATATACCCGACAAAAAGTATTAATCCCCCATATCTAAAAAAAGTTCCCCCTTGCTCACCTTCACAGGCTATGCAAGAGGGAGATTCTACACTAACTCTTAACCTAATAAATAAACGACAAAATCATTCTTTATATCTCAAGGCTCCGGCAGGCAGTTTCTCACCTTTCTCACCAAAGCTCTTCAATGCGTTTTCCGGCTCAATGGTTACTTTACTTTCATCCAGCATGTTCCGGTCAAGGCCGAACACGTCTATAAAGAAATCATAAACCGCATTGCGCTTGTTCGGACCGAAATCATGGCGTTCTTGCGGCAAATGTACATTGCTCACCTTGTCCGTCGCACCGTAAAAACCGTAGATGCGTTGCAAGTAAGGATATTCCAAACGGGGAACCGTGGCTGTCCAGTCTCCTCCGTCGGAAACCACCAGCATGGGACGCGGGGCAAACAGGGCGGCCAGCTCCGCATTGCAAGTTCCTCCACCTGCCAACTGGATGGGCTTGCCACTTTCACACGGGCAACCGCCATCAAAATGAGAGGCCAGACTGACCACAGGGGCGGCAGCTGTAAAACGGTCGTCCAGGACGGTAAGCAACACCGTCTGCGTTCCTCCGCCGGAACCACCGTTCACGCCGATGCATGCAGGATCTATATCTTTACGGTTTGCCAGCATATAGTCCAGTATCCATATTCCGTTCATAGCCTGAATGGTGTGCGCATCGGCAGTATGGTGCGCCTTTCCTCCTACCTGCAAGGCGGATTCACCCCAACCATACAGGTCATAATCCACACAGACAGCCCCCATACGTGCCAGAGTCGCCATGCGCTGCTGCTGGTCTTTGCGGTAGCGTCCCTGTCCAAAATGACCATTGGGGCAGATAATCAGTGCATGTTTGCCTTTGGTGCGGGGGGCATAGACTGAACCGCAGACATAAAGTCCCGGCAAGGTTTCCAATGCAAAGTTCTGCACGGTATAGCCATCAAATTTGCGTATTTTGGAAAGAACAGGCTTTGCATCCTTCACTGTTTTCCCCAGCATATCATCCAGTCCCAGACGTTGGCGCACCTCTTTGCGGAGAATCTCCCTGCGCTGTTCCCATTGACTTTTATCACTATATAAACCACTAAGGTATGCCAGCATTTTTTCTCCGTCGGCATCCGTGCGGCGGGCGTATTCGTAAGGTTTCAACTTATATACCTTGTCACTTTGCTTTACGAATTTATAATCGAAGGGGGAAAGCACATTGGTCAGCGTTTCCTCCAATGAATAAGGCCGGATACGGAAATCGGCATACGGAAGCACACGCCCCACCGTATCCACGTCATATTTCAAGCGGACCTGGAAACGGGCGGCAACGTCATTCAACACATCGGATAACGGACGTGCGAACCGGGTTTCATAAGTTTGTGCAGATGCAGCGGAAAAAGAGAGTGCCGCCATGCACCATAATAGTTGTTTCTTCATCGGGAAGTCTATTTTATTTCTTTACCATCCACATACACATCATCCAGCACCAAGTCCTTGCAGTCTTCAAAAACACAGCGTTGCTTGGCATTCTGAATATACACATCACGCATCACAATACCGGTAATAGGCGCTTCGGGAAGGCCTACCACCATAATGGGGGTATTCACATCACGGACCGTCACACCCGACACATAGATATTACGAAATTCCGGAGTACGGTCACTCTTCGGTTCGGCAGGCATCTTGCTATATTTCAGATTGAGGACGATAGCCTCTTTCTTGATGTTACTCATCACAATATTGCTTACACGGATATCTTCTACAATGCCTCCGCGACCACGGGTGGATTTCAGACGAATCCCCCGGTCGGTTCCGTCAAAGACACAATTGCTGATGGTCACTTTCTTCACTCCCCCACTCATCTCGCTGCCGATAACTACACCACCGTGTCCGCTCAACATGGTGCAATTGGTAATCGTGATATTCTCGCAAGGAACGCCCAGTTTACGTGCTTGCAGGTCACGTCCGGATTTGATGGTGATGCAGTCGTCGCCTACCGAAATGTGGCAGTCGCTGATGTGTACGTTCTTACAAGACTCAGGGTTGATGCCGTCCGTATTGGGGGAAGGCACATTGTGGATGGTAATGCCCTTAATGGTCACATTATCGCAAAACTCAGGATTTACGGTCCAAAAGGGAGAGTTGATAATCTTCACGCCCTCTACCCGTACATTCTTGCAACGGATGGGATGTATGAAAGGGGGACGGAAGAAACGACGGTCCAATGTGCCGTGCCAGTCTTCGTTGGTTTCGGCGTAAAGGGCTTTCAGGTCGTTTTCCTTCTCGAACATGAGCTGGTACTTGTTGATGTTTCTCTTGCCGTTGTCCCGGAGATCTACAAGGACGCGGAAAAATTCCGTCCACCATGCTTTGCCCTGTCCGTCCAGTGTCCCTTCACCCTTGATGGTGATGTTCTCTGCATCCACGGCATAAATCAGCGGTTGGAAACTTTTCATCATGATTCCCTCATGACGCACTTCCACATAAGGGAGGAAATCGTCAAAGTTCTCCGAGAATTTCAAGGTGGCTCCTGCTTCCAGTTCCAGAGTGATGTTACTTTTCATGTGGATGGAACCGGTGAGATAAGTTCCTGCGGGGAAAAAGAGGGTTCCTCCACCATGGGCGTTCAGGCGGTCGATGGTGGAATTAATCAATGCTGTGTTCAGCTTCCTGCCTTGCACATCGGCACCTGCCTGCTGCATATCCACACGCTCCGCATGCAGAAAAGACAGACAGCAAACACATAGTAACAGACTTAAAAAGGTACGTTTATTCATATTGTTCATTAGTTGATTTTAGTTTTACCAAATACCCTTAGGGGGCTTTTTCTATGAAAACCGCGTTTATTTCTTAAAAGAATAAGTTCCGCTTTCCACTATCTTCGGCTCTTTTTCATCGGGAAGGAATACGCGTGCCGTACACCCTACAGGTATCGTTACTTTCAATGTAAAGACTCCATTCTCGCGGGTCCAGTCTACCGCAACTTTTCCGTACAAGGTTTGGGTAGAGGCACGGACGTATGTCAAATCGCCTACCGGACGGGGACGTATTTCTATTTCCTTCATTCCCGGTTTTCCCTCAACGGTGCGGATACCCGCCAGCGAGTTGAAGAACCATTCATCAATCTGCCCCATCATAAAGTGATTCCACGAAGAACCTTGCCGCGGGTCCCATTGCTCGGTCAGCGTGGTAGCTCCGAATTTCAGCTGGAAACCATAGCCGGGTGCTTCTTCATGGTTGTGCATGGTGTACATCAGCTCATTCAACCCGTTACGCGCCAAAGTCTGGAACAGATAACGGTTACCCACATCACCGGTGGTCAGCCGGTTGCCGTGGCGTTTTATATCCGCTACCAGATTATCAAGCACCGCCTGTCTGTCATCGGCGGGAACCATTCCCAGGAACAAAGGCAAGGCATTGCTGCACTGGCTTCCCGTACCATACTGACGAGTGTCCTTGTGATAAAACTCCCGATGGAATGCTTTATTAATTTCTTCACCCAAATGAGTGTAATATGCTACATCATACCTATTATCCAGCATACGTGCCGCCTCCACCAGATAGCGAACAACCATATAATAATGGGCGGTAGCTACCAAAGGAACAGGCGTATTACGAGAAAATCCGGCCCGGAAATCTCCATAATCATACCAATCACCCAGTCCGAAAGAAACGATTCCATCATTGGCACGGGTAGTCATATAATCAATGTAACGGCGCATTCCGTTATAGTATTTTCTAATCAATGAATCATCCCCATACGTCTCATAATACATGAAAGGTAATACCACAAAGGTACATCCCCATTCGGGAGATTCGGCAAAAGCATCCATACCGGGGCCCTCGAACACCACATATTCCGGAGCAGTGGTAGGAACCGCGCCGTTGGCATGCTGTGCATCGGCTATGTTCTGAAGAGTCTGAGGAACAAAGCCCGTCAAATCATAATTGTACAGCAAACCGGGACCGCATAAATGATCCTGTTCCAGCCAGCCCAGTTTCTCCCGGTGCGGACAATCCGTAAACACAGACTGCATGTTGCTTCGCACCGCTTTCTCTATCAGCCGGTGGGCATCATTGAAGATGCGGTTGGAGCATTCGAAGGTGGATATTTTAGGAGCCGAGTTATAAACAAAGCACGACTGTATCTTCTGGATCACCGGAAGACGGAAGGGATTCTTCTGCCCTTTCAGCACAGCACCTTCCACCTGAATATACCGGAAGCCATAGTAGGAGAAACGAGGATGCCAAGTTTCCACTCCCTCCCCTTTCAAAGTATATTCATAATAATGTTGTCTGCCGGTCTGACGCTGATTGCAAGCTCCCTCGTCCGTCAGGGATTCGGATACAAGCAAGGTTATTTTCTGCCCTTTCTTTCCACGGACGGTAATTTCGGGGAACCCGGCCAGGTTCTGTCCCATATCCAGCACAAAGGCAGACGGATCCACCGTCCGTTTGGTTGACTTGCAGGCGGCTGTTATCTGTTCAGCGGTGAGCTTGGTCACTTTCCGGATATCATAACGCTCCATGATCTTTACCGGTTGCGCTATCTGCGGACGAAGCACCCCTTTGGGGGCTTCCTGAATCACGACAGGATGCCAATCCTGCTCTTTAAAACCGAACATGTTCCAGCCTTTCTGCTCACGGCGGGCGTCATAATCTTCTCCGCCATAGATGCAATTGAACAGTACGGGACTGAAATCGTACTTCCAGTCCTTTCCGGAAACAATCGTTTCACTGGTTCCGTCTTCATAATTCACCACCATCCGAAAACGAAGCGTGGGAGCGCCGAAACTGATTTGCAGTTTACGATAGCGGCCGCCTTGCACATTGTAAAATCCATTTCCCAGCAGGACTCCGATGGCGTTACCGCCTTTCTTCACTTGCGAGGTGACATCATAAGTATTATAATAGACACTTTTGTCATAGTCGCTCCAAAGAGGGGCAAATTCGCTGTCTCCCACTTTTTCTCCATTCAGCGAAAATTCATAAAAGCCCAAGCCACATACATACGCCGTGGCGTCTTTCACTTTCTTTGCCACATGGAACTCACGGCGCAGATAAATACTTTTCTTTGCCAAAGTATCCACAGCATCCCAGGCGGCCTTTGCCTCAGGCTTTTTCAGTTCACTGCCATGATATTTCCGACCTTCGGGTATGCGGGCATCCTTACGGGTAATGGCCCCAATCCATTCACTGCCGGCGAAAGCCGCTTCGGAAGTCAGGATACTGAAATCAGAGGGGGCACTCCATGCCGAAGGCGTATCAGCCTCATCCCAGACACGGACACGCCAAGTATAATGCCTGTCCTTCTCCAAGACCGCATCCGCACAGGAAACCAACTGGCTTTGAGCGGATTTTACTTTGCCGCTGTTCCAGACTACTTTTCCTGCCCATACATCCCGAATCTCTATCTCATAAGCGGTCTGCCGCGTGCCATTTTCCGGCGAACTCATCTGCCATCCCAAACGAGGGGTATCAGAGGTGGTCACTCTTCCGTCGCGCATCTCACACGTCAGGCGGGTAACAGTTATGTCTTTCGCCTGCACGGCGAAAGACATAACTAACAAAGCGGCTATTAAGAATTTTCTGTAATTCATTTTTCTTTCAACAGTCTGTTTATTATCTTAAGACATCCCCTTTATTCAAATTTATAGCACATTCTCACAAAGGACACGGGTCAATGTATCGGCGTGTCCCACTTCCTTTCCATCCACATAGATATGCAGACCTTTTCCACGCTGGTAACGGCTGCCGTCCTTATCCCACAAAATAGTGAGGTTACGGCCATGATACAACACATTATCCAAACAGAAATAATCCCACTTTCCTTCGGGAATCAACGGATTCACCTCCACTGTGTTATCCATGCGCGGACGGAGCCCTATCAAACCGGTAATCATCAAATCATTAAAAGTAGAATGATTGTAATAACGGCTGCGTTCCTGATCTCCTTTCAACCAATAACCGGTCACCTCATCCAGATACTCGCCTATGTAGGGGCGGCCACGGTGATGCTGCGACTCCACATAGCGTTCCATGTGATGGAAATACACGCTGTCTGTCAATACAGTCTGAGGATAATTATTCATGAAATTGGCCATTGCGGTCAAAGTCTGTGCAGATGCAAACGGCCAGATAGCCCCATCCCATTCACACTTACCTACGCCATGCGTGCGGAACTCAGGATGACGGCGCTCGGCAGTGGTAAGTCCGTAAGGTGCGGAAAAACCTTTCTCGTCCATCACTTCCTTCCATGCCACAGTGTATTTGGAAGAAGCATCCGGCAAATTGAAATACCAAGGGATATAGCCGATAGCCTCGCGTACCTCGGCGGACGCATCTCCACGCATCGTTTCAAAGAAATGGTGGTCTGTGTTCCACAACTTATCCTGTACCAATGTTTTAATGGAATCGGCTTTCAATCCATATTTCATGGCCATGCCCTCATCTCCTGTCATGATGCCGATAAGAGAGAGTGCTTTGGCGTTGCCATACATATAACTGTTGATAGTGGGACGGGCATATTGCTTACGACGGCCTCCGCTGATGGATTCTTCCATACCATCCTGCACATCTCCCTGCCAGTAAAGTCCATTGGGCAGGCGGTTTGTCTTTTCCCAACGGGCATATTCCGCTTCCAAATCCTTTACCATATCCAACAAGAACTCCTTGTTTCCATCGACCATGTAACGTCCCAGTACCGCATCCGCATTCCACGAGCTGAACTTGGTCATTTTAGCCATCGGGCCTCCTTCGTTACCCCGATACCAAGTATGGATAATCTGATTCAAGTATTCCGGATTACGCAACCAGCGGCTCTCATAAATATGATGACCGATGGCACAAGCTATCAGATTGTATTTATCGGCATACGAACGGTTTACCAGAAATTCGGTCATGCCATAGCCCACCGGAGTTTCCTTGATATGCTTGCGCAGCGTCCACCAACGATAATAATACATTTCCTCAAAGTTCTTTTGAGAGCACTCGAAAAGAGGAATGTTTTCTTCCATCCATTGAGATGCACGGGCATTGGGAATAGCCTGGGCTATATTCTCATCCTCCATGCTGTTGAAATAATCCACATAGGGCTTGAAATCCTTATATTTCAAGAAGGCTGCACCGGCATCCTTATCAGCAGAAGCCGTCTTGAAATGGGCTATACGATAGGTGCACAAAGGTTCTTGCTCACCTGCATTCGGCAGAATGCCATACCAGTCCGCCGGAGTATCCACCGTAGGATAAGTCCGTTGCGCTCCGGTGCGGAACATCACTCTCTCGATGGCCGGAACGGGAGCAAAGAACATACGTTGCCCCACTTTCTTTCCATCCACATAGACAATTACCATGCGGTTGGCAACAGAAAGCTCCACTTCTACCTTATACGTCTTGCCCGGTTCATACTTCAACAAATTACCAAACCGCGCACCTCCTTTGGCACGGAAAAGTCCATCGGGAGTCAGTTCCAGACGGGAACAGGCAATGCCGTTTTCATCCAGAAATTCTATCTGCAAAAGTCCTTTATCGTTCTGTTCCGCCATCAGTTCGAAAGATACTTTCAGTTCTTTTGTAGCAGGTATCTTACGCTCCACACGGGCATAATCGAATAAGTCCTTGTCTTGCAGCACCAGCCATTTTCCATCCAGTGATACGGGAGCCCACTGCAAGGAATACAAATTCCAGTCGGTCAGTTCGCTCAAATCTTTGTAGCCGGCAAAATCGTCGTCAGCATGCTCGCTGGCATGTGCGCGGACAGGCACAGGAATATGAGACACCCACATATCCTCTTTATTCATACTGTAAGTCACCCATAAATCACCATCGGGAGGAGTCCCGTTACCTTCCTGAATACCCCGTACATACTGAGGACCGAATGATTTATAATTACCTCCGTAACGCATCGGCGTAATCTCGCCGTGCACCAGGTTCAAAGTGGTATATTCCAGGCCGTCCTTACTCAGCGAAATAGCCAGTGGCCAGCGGAACTCGGAAGGATTATACACCGTGGCGTATGTACCGTCACTCAAACGTTGCCCCCATATCTTCGCATTACTGTTTACGAAACCTTTCGCACGTTCCACCGGTTGCGCCCATGTATTTCCGCCATCCTCGCTGATGGAAGTCAGGGCGTGTTTCCACAGGCTTACCAAACGGCCGTCGGGCAAGGTATAGTCACAATACGCTTTGTATTCTTTGTGTAAAGGAATCAACGGGTCATTGCGGTCGGCTTCCTCCACCCACTGCATACGGTAGCGGGGATTATCCAGAATCTCCTGACAGGCTTTTACAAACTCCTTGTCTTTACTCCGTTTAAAATAAGGATAAGAGGTATTCTTTTCATTGAACGCATGGTTATAATAAATGAAATAAATGGGGCCGAAGGAACCGTCCTTTTTAATTTCGCGAACTACACGGCCTATTCCGTTCCCGTCATTCGGATCATCTTTCTTGTCCAGCGCCACGCCATAGTTTCCCATGGCTATCAGTCGGCCGCTCTTTGACACATAAAAGCCTACACGCTGATGCATGATGGCATCCAGATCTTTTGCCTTGTCTGTGCGTCCGGGCTTGGTATAGCCATCGGGAACCCGGTAGATAGGGAAAAGGGTCACCGGGTTTGTCCAGTGATAACCGTCTTTCGAGGTCATCAGGAAAGTTTGTGAGGGAGGAATATGCTCGTCCGAAGGATCGGAAAGATAATGCATATAGAATTGTCCGTTCCAATAAGCCAACATGGACTGATGATTGTATGTCCATCCATTGCCGTTATCGGGTGCAGGATGTTCCCGGTTGGCACGCATCACCTGAATATTGTGTACCCCTACCACGGGTGACAATTGCCCGTCATGACAGGTAGGGTTAGACAGCTCCGTGCCTGTATAGTGTACTCTATCTTGCGCCGATACCGAAAGTGCCAGCGAACAGGCTGCTGCAAAGGTAAAAAGTTGTTTCAGTTCCATTTATTTACTTCTATGTTGTTTTTCCATTTATTAAAATGAGGTTTCTCTTCAGCTTGATTGACCTGCAAACAAGCAAAGCTCTACAAAACTACGAATTTCTTCGTTTCCCGATAAAAGCTCCGGGCTTTAAAAAAAGACGAAAGCACAAAGCAAATGTACTCTATAAAATAATGCTATTTATAAAAAGAGTCTTTTTGTTAATGAATTTGCATAAAAGAAGCTTTTTTACTATATTAGCAGCATGAAGTTAACAGTTTGATAACTTTTCTACGAGAAATATGTTATTTATAGTATTCACTTTCTTAACAACCGTTTGCTTATGAAACAAAAGAATAAGATGTTATCCACCCATGGCATTAAAACACTATTCGAAACCCGATTAACCCAACTCACTTCATTGGCTTCAGAAAGCCAGGATGAAACAGCTTTCAAGAATAAGCTGAACGATTATCTATTATCCGGTCCTATTTACAATCCTGCTGCCACAAGGCAAATTAAAAGACTGATAGATAACGATGGAAAAACCATTTACGAAGCCTCTACAGAACAGGAGATTAAAATAGAAACCATCTCACTGCTTTGGAAGTTTTTAACGAATCGTATCATCAATGAAGAGATTTCCGTTGATTTATGGATTGACCTGTATCACCAGTTCGACCGGCTTTATCACGAAGAAGAGGAGCTACCTGATGAAAAACAAGTGCAACAGTGGATGAAACGCTGGCCCAGCGGACTGAATGAGGATGTCCGGGCTATCCGCCGACAAAACAAAGAACGTATCATCTCCCTTCTTATCCAGAAAATAGAAAACAGACACGCACCCTCCAGCCGCTACCTTTTTCCCGAAGGAAGCACGGAAGAGGACAAACGCCGGCTGGTCTGCCAATGGTGGAACGAAGCCCGTTTTCATCTGGCAATGGCCGTAAAAAACCCTACCGAACTGAACCGGATGCTAGGCAACTCCCTGTCCGAAGAAACCTTGCAGCTTTATCACAAAGCACGCAAGAAAGGAATGCCTGTCTTCATCACCCCTTATTATTTGTCATTATTGAATCCTACCGGAAAAGGATATGATGACGAAGCCATACGCAGCTATATCTTGTACTCTTCCCAATTGGTAGAAACTTACGGTAACATCCACGCATGGGAAAAAGAAGATGCAGTAGAGGACGGAAAGCCCAACGCTGCCGGATGGCTGCTGCCGGACGGACACAACATTCACCGCCGTTATCCCGATGTGGCCATTCTTATCCCCGACTCGATGGGACGTGCCTGCGGCGGCCTATGTGCATCCTGCCAGCGCATGTACGACTTTCAAAGTGAACGTCTGAACTTCAACTTCGAGGAATTGAAGCCGAAAGAGAGCTGGGACAAGAGGTTGAGAAAACTGATGGAATATTTCGAGAACGACACTCAGCTCAGGGATATCCTGATTACAGGAGGCGATGCATTGATGAGCCAGAACAAGACCCTGCGCAATATACTGAAAGCCGTCTACAAAATGGCTGTCCGCAAACGGAACGCAAACCTGCACCGCGCCGAAGGAGAGAAATATGCGGAACTGCAACGAGTACGCTTGGGCAGCCGGCTCCCGGTATATCTGCCCATGCGAATCAATGACGAGCTATTGGAAATCTTACGCGAGTTCAAAGAAAAGGCATCTGCCGTAGGAGTCAGCCAATTTCTGATTCAAACGCATTTCCAGACTCCGCTGGAAGTAACACCCGAAGCGCGTGAAGCTATCCGCAAGATACTGGCAGCCGGGTGGACTATCACCAACCAGTTAGTATATAATGTGGCTGCTTCCCGTCGCGGACACACCGCCAAACTGCGCAAAGTATTGAATGGGCTGGGTGTACTATGCTATTACACCTTCTCGGTAAAAGGATTTGAGGAGAATTATGCCGTATTCACACCGAACAGCCGCTCCTTGCAGGAGAAAGAAGAGGAAAAGGTATGGGGAAAACTCTCCGCAGAGCAAGAAAAGGAGTTTTTGAACCTGTTGAGAAACAGTAAAGACCGTGCGGCAGCCGTACAGCGTTTCTGCACCTTCCATCAGATTCCTTTCGTAGCAACAGACCGCAGCGTACTGAACCTGCCGGGTATAGGCAAGAGCATGACTTTCGTAACTATCGGTATGACAAAAGAGGGAAAACGGATACTGGAATTTGACCATGACCCAACCCGCCAGCATAGTCCGATTATTCATCAGATGGAAAAAATATACATCAAGGAAAACAAGTCTATCTGGCAATATATGCTGCAATTGCAGGAAATGGGCGAGAAGAAAGAAGAATATGCCAGTCTGTGGAAATATATGGAAGGAGAAACAGAACACCGCTTCCCCTTATATAATTATCCCGATCCGGGATTCCGGATTACAGAAAAGTATAGTCACTTGTCAGTAGTTGGTAATAAATCAATCTGCTAATTTGTCAATGTGACAATGTGCTAATGTGCCATGTGGAACAAAGCGTAACCCATTGACATATTAGCACATTGACCAATCAGCAGATTATTCAATTCGTAATCTTGATCCCCACAAAATACGTTCTAGGCTGTGTAGGCCCATAGAAATAACCCGAGTCACGATAACCACCTTTGTCCAAATCCTTTTGGAAAGCATTAAAGATATTCTGCACTCCACCGTTCAATTGCAACTTGATATGGTCATTCAATACAAACGTATAATTCAGTTTCACATTCAAATCAAAGAAATCAGGAGTATGCACCATTTCATCTTTAGCGATATATTGTCCTATATATTCCTCGGGCAACTCTGTCGGTGCGAAATGCGGCACATGCATCCGGCCTGTGTACACACCGGACAAGGAGCAGTCGAAATTCTTGAACGGAGCAGATGTCAATGTGAAATAACCGTAATAGTCAGGAGTACGGGGCATCCGCTTCACCGGCGCTACCTCAGGATTCTCACTCCATGCCTCCAGCTCAGTATATTCGCTGCGCTGCACCGTGAAGCCCACCTGTAAAGCCGCATCACGTCCATGTGCAATCTTTCCGTCCAGATTCACGCCATACACACGTGCCCCGTTACCGTTACGACGCTCCTTCACCTTGTTACCATTCTGGTCATGGCCCATATCCTCCAGTACAAACACGTCATCCAATCCGGTATAGAATCCTTCCAATAACAAATTGGTCTGGAAATGACCGATATTCGCCGTCCAGTCAATGGAGCCGCTGATGCTGTTAGAATGCTCAGGCTTCAGCCCTTCCGCCAACTTGATAAGCACGCCCTCACCTCCTACTGCCGTAACGTGCAAATCCTCATCGTATGCCTGCGGCGCACGAAAACCGGTAGACCAGGTAATACGTGCCTGCAGTTTGTCACTGGGCTTATAGAGCAGGTTCAGACGGGGGCTGAAGATGGGATTGTCAATCAGGTTATGGTCATCCAGACGGAACCCGGCCAGGAATACAAACTGATTCATTTTCCATTCGTTCTGCACAAAAGCGCTGGCAATGCGCACATCCTGTTTCATATCACGGTGATAACCGGTCATAACATCGTGCAGGGAGTTGTTCTGATACTCCAGCCCGGCGGTAAAAGTAGCAGGAGAGAATAAAACTTTCTCAAAATTACCCACATACATGCCGCCTGCCACCCAAGTCAGATCTTTCGTCTTTCCGTATGCATTCGCATCCTGTTGCGCACCATAATAACTGTTACGGTCGGTATGCTGGATGGAAGAATAGAAAGAAAGCTTATGCTTGTATTCTTTCCAAAACAAATCATAACTTAATCCGCCACTATTGATAACGTGCTTGGTCTGTTCGGTGATATCCGTTTCGTGCGGCTGCAAATCAAATTTATTCCCTCCGCGGCGGAACTCATTCGTGGTATGATATTCCAGACTGATACGGCTGAACTGCGTAGGACGGTAATAGGTGCGCAGCCCGAACGTATTCATATTCAGCTTTCCCAACTCCGAGAAACCGTCCCCGTCCGCATCATACGGATTACGGTTCCGATAAGACTGATACAAAGCGATGCCATACGTATTGTCTTTTGACACCAAAGAGGCGTTGGCTCCCATATACTGTTCCCACACCTTGCCGTTCATATTGGACATTGTTGAAGAAACCTGAAATGAATTGTTGATGGGGTCTTTCGTGATGATATTGATGGTTCCGCCCACTGCATTAGCACCAAACAAGGCCGACCCTCCTCCGCGGACAACCTCTACACGCTCTATCATATTCACCGGAATCTGCTCCAAGCCATACACACCGGACAGAGCACTGACTACCGGACGACTATTGATAAGAATCTGAGAATAAGGTCCTTCCAGCCCATTGATACGCACTTGAGGGAAGCCGCAGTTCTGGCAGTTGTTCTCCACACGCAACCCCGACTGGTAATTCAAGGATTTAGCCAAATCGGTAGAATTCACCGATTCGAACAGCTTGGCATTCATCACATTGACTACCACCGGAGCCACCTTGCGACTTGTCTCATTGCGATTGGCCGATACGACTACCTCGTCCGTCATAATACTTTCGTCACTCATCAAAAAATGAACATCTACCGTGAAGTCGTTACTGACGGTCACTTTCTTTTCCTGTGTCTCATAGCCCAGTAGCTGAACCCTCAATGTGTACTTTCCTGCCGGAACCTTCTTGAAACGGAACTCCCCGTCCTCGTTACTCACCGTACCTTGCCCGGTTTCCACAATCAATATGGTAGCATACGGAAGGCTGTTCTCCGTGCCTTTTTCCACTACATGACCTGAAATCACATTTCCTTCCTTCACAGGATTTACATCTTCTGCATACGCATGGATACCCGCACCCATCACCATGAGCACGAGTAACAGAATATATTGTTTCATCTATTTTTTCTATTACTAAAATGTTTCGGTTTATTCAATTAAAGAATGTGTGCAGCTCTACGGCAAAAGCACATCCGCATCTGTTGAACGGATTATCCGAATGTATCCCGTCAACAGATATACCTTATGTTTCAGCAATAAAAAGGAGGAGCGCGCAAATGGATACATTGCGCACAAAGCGCTTTCGCGCGGAAAGTATTTGTCTTGTATTCCAAAACATACAACACAGGACGGAATACAGTCATCTCTGTCTGCCCCCCGGGCTCCAGAGTCTGGATAGTGCTCAGATGAGCAATTAAGATTACCTGTCCTGTGGTATGCGTATGGTGTTTTTCGGACGAAGGATGAGAGTGCACAATCATCACCCCGTTCACAATATGAACGTGGGTAAACAAAGTGATACTTACCTGATACGTTAAAAACAGCGCCAGCAGTAATAACGGGGCTACTATGTACCTTCTCTTGCTCAACTATTTATTTCTTTTCCTCGCCAAACAACAATTGATAGTCTTTTTTCGCGGCAGGCACAGTCCATTCCTCCGGAATAAACTTCCACTGGTGCATAGCATGAGGATGCAGCACTTTTTCCTGCTCAATATATTGCATCAGATAATAACGCAAATCCTTATCGGTTGCAAAAATAATACGTTTTGCCAAATCTTCCTTGGAAATTCCAGCTCCAAGAGTCAGTAAATCTCCGCCACCGTTCCCACGGTAAGAATTCAAAGCCACTTTATAAACCTTATCCATACTGAAAGGAGTCCCGTCCGACATGCTCTGAATCGTGATTTTCTCTCCTGCCGGCTTGGTCACGTCCACCGTATAATTAATGCCTGCGGCAGAGTCAAAGTTAAAGCTGAAATTCTTGAAATTAGCACGCTTCCCCTTCTCCACCGGCTCCTTGAAAAGCATCAGGTGGTCCTCGGAACTCTTCATCTGATTAGTCCAGATGGCGTATGCCATTTCCAGGAAACCTTTAATTTCCTTGCCCGAAAGTTCCATCACATACAGCATGTTCTCGTACTTGTACAAATTGAACATATCACTCACATAGATGTCTCCTTCTTTAATCTCTGCCCGGAAGGACAACGGAGCACAGAAAGACACTTCAGCACCCGAAATTTCCAATTGCAACTGATGAATCAGGTCTATGAAAGGAGAAGAACCGAAATAAGCATCCTTCGCTGTGATGGTACGTGAAATTGTACCGATTTTACGGGATACAAAGTCATTTACAGCCTTGTATTGAGGGGCAAACTTATCCATAAACTCCCGGCTGACAGGATACTTGTTCATATCCGCCAATCTACCTTCCACCGACTTCTCCACTACTTTCCCATCTTTCTTTGTTACGGTCAAGGTCACATCCGAAACTACATTGGCATTGTTTGCCGGGTCAATGACCAGCACACTGTCTCCTGCCACATTCTGCACCTTTACACATTCCCTAGTATGGTCGTGCCCCATCAGCACCACATCAAAGCCCGGAACCCGTTTGGCTACATCCATAGAGGCATCTTCCACCACCTGTCCCAACACGTTGCCCGACTTTCCGGCATGAAACAATCCCACAATGACATCAGGATTCTCTTTTTCCTTTATAATCTTCACCCATTTGCGTGCGCAGGGCTCCATTTCCTCAAAATGCAGACCACTCCATAATTTCTCCGGCAACCATGAAGGAATGGCCGGAGTAATCATACCCAGAACCGCTATCCTCACTCCGTCGCGCTCCAACACCTCGTAGGGTTTCAGATAAGGTTTTCCAGTGGCATTGTCTATTATATTAGCCCCCAGTACCGGAAAATCGCACTGTTTTATCCAACGGTCGTACACCGCATGCCCAGTCTCTACATCATGGTTACCCATATTACCTACCACATATCCCATATAATTCATCATATCCGCCGCAACATGAGTAGACACGGTATCCATGAAATTATAATAGTAAGCTGTAGGCTGACCTTGCAGGATATCCCCATTATCCATCAACAGGCAATTATCCCCATATTTCTCACGCTGTTCTTTCACAAAGGAATGAACACGGGCAAGACTTCCACTCCATTCTTTCCGTTCGATAAAGTTATACGGAAAGAAATTCCCGTGCACATCACTGGTTTCTATAATCTTGATAACCACTTCTTCCTGATTATTGGATGCAGACAACTGCATACCTGCCCACAACAGCAGGGCACTGATACATATTCTATATTTCATTTCTCTATTCTTTATTCTTTTTTAGTCAAAGGATGCGTGAATACAAATCGGGCGCCTTCGGTATAATCCTTGTCCACCCATATCTTACCTCCCAGATTCTCGATTATCAGCCTGCTAATGGCCAATCCCAGCCCCGTACCTTGGGAATATTCATTCAATTTCTCGAAACGTTCAAATACCTTTTCACTCTTATCGGGCGGAATACCGCAACCGGTATCCGACACTGACAATTCCAACTGCTGATGCTGTTTGTCTATGGCAACCGTCAGTTTGATAGAACCGGACGGAGTAAATTTTGCGGCATTGGACAGCAAATTAATCAACACCTGCTTCAGACGCTGGGCATCCGTCTTGACAACCAGCGAAGGCACAGGAGTTTCAAACAGAAACAAAGCACTGGTCTTGCGTCCATACTCCACTGTAGACAAAGCCGTCTGACACAACTCTACCACATCACATTCTTCCCATACGAATTTTATCCTTCCGGATTCCATGCGCGAGATGTCCAGAATATCATTTATGAGGTGCAACAACAAATCGGAATTCTTCTGAATGATATCACAATACAGCTCTTTCTCGGCAGGAGAGGAATCATCACTGACCAACACGCTGGAAAATCCCACAATGGCATTCAAGGGAGTGCGTATTTCGTGACTCATATTGGCCAGAAAAGCCGTCTTCAGCCTGTTGGATTCCTCCGCTTTCTCCTTGGCTACCAGCAGTTCCTCGCCGGATACTTCCAGATTATGTTTCAAGTGGTTGATACGGATAATATAATATATGGCTATCAAGAAACAGGCTATCAGAAACATGAACGCCGAAACAACCCCTATGACCCAATATTTATACTGCTCATAAAACGAAGGAGTCTTGTTCACCAACACCGCTCCCTGAGGAAGATTCAATGAATCCAATTTGAATTCATGCAAACGCTTTATATCAAAAGTATAGTTTCCGGGAATAGTCACCAAGTCCACCCCTTCTCTATCCCCTTTATCCAAAAAATCATAAGTAACCGCGCCTATATTCTTTCCTACCGCATGGTACTCGGGAGTATATCCTCCCAATGCCCAATGTCCCAGCCCCACAGATGCAATAGTAAACACAGGCAGGGTGGGATTCGCATCGCGCAGCATATAAGTCGTATTACCAATAACATAACTCTCCGTACAGTCCACACGCCATGTTCCCAATAACACACACGTATTTTGAGGCAACCTGCGCATCCTTTCACTCACTTCCATAAAGGTTTCCGTACGGCCGTCCAGCCAAATTGTTTCTAAATCGGGGTACTTCTTCATCTCCTTTTTAACCAAGGCTTGCATAGACAACCCGCCATAGGTATTATCCGATATAAATGCCACACGGCGCATATCAGGATAAAAACGACGCATCAGCTTTATGTTTTTATCGACATCATATTCATATACATAACCGGCAACAATATTATAATCACTGAAATCCGTATAAATATTCTTACTTTCAGGTTCCCATACCCGCGTGTCGATACTATCATCGGGCAATACCAGTCCGTTGACACTGACCATGCCACAGATAGACGGAGTCTTTTTAGCTATCTCCGTGTCTTGTGAGATATAAGCCGACCATGCCTCCTGCCCCAACAATATAACCAGTGACGGACGGTTTTTCCCCTTATACTTACCAAGGATGGAGGCCATACGCGATTTCCACAGATAGGCCTCGGACAAATTCTTGCAGTTCATACTCTCTATGATCGGAGTATACTTGCCGCCACGCTGTCTGTATTCATCCATAAAAGCAGACAGGTTGTCAGAAATACTACGCGTTTCGGGATTATAAGAAGTGACAATAAGGATAGGCCCTTCCGAGGTCGTTTCCGCCTTCACAGGACACAGAGCAACCACAGGAAGCAGCAGGACTAATAGCATAAAAAACCTGAATATGATTGCCAATCCCCTCATTTCCTTTAGAATAATTTCTAAAAATTCGCTGCAAAGATAATAAAATAAAAACAGAACACAACCAATTGGCATATATTTTGTTTCTCTTAAAGCAGATGAAATTTAACAAATATATAATATGGCTTACATAGACTATTACAAAGTATTGGGAGTGGACAAAAGCGCCACCCAAGATGATATCAAGAAGGCTTTCCGTAAGCTGGCCCGCAAATACCATCCTGACTTGAATCCGAATGATCCTGGAGCCAAAGATAAGTTTCAGGAGATAAATGAAGCCAACGAAGTACTGAGTGACCCGGAAAAACGTAAGAAATACGACGAATACGGGGAACACTGGAAACATGCCGACGAATTTGAAAAACAAAAGCAACAATATGGAGGTGCCGGTGGATTCGGAGGGTTTGGCGGAGCCGGAAGCGGATTCGGTACGGACGGTAACGGCAGTTACTGGTATTCCGGCAATGGAGGAGAAGAATTCACCGGTGCACATTTCGGTGGCAGCGCAGGTGGTTTCTCTGATTTCTTTGAAGAACTGTTCGGGCATCGTGGCGGTGCAAACGGCGGACGAAGCGCCGGATTCCGTGGACAGGACTATAATGCTGAATTACAACTTTCATTGCGTGAAGCCGCCGAAACACACAAACAAGTGCTTAATGTAAACGGAAAGAACATACGTATCACTGTTCCGGCAGGTATAGCCAACGGACAGACTATCAAATTGCGTGGTCATGGTGCACCGGGGGTAAACGGTGGTCCTGCAGGCGATCTGTACATCACCTTTGTCATTCCAGACGATCCTGTATTCAAACGTCTGGGAAATGATTTATATATCCATGCTCCGCTTAGCCTCTACACCGCCGTACTGGGTGGTGAAGAAACCGTGGACACACTGAACGGCAAGGTAAAACTGAAAGTAAAACCTGAAACCCAGAACGGAACCAAAGTCCGTTTGAAAGGCAAAGGCTTTCCTGTTTACAAGGAAGAAGGCAAATTTGGCGATCTGATAGTAACTTATAATGTCACCATTCCTAGCAACCTGACCGAACATCAGAAAGAGCTGTTCCGCCAATTAAAAGATAGTAGCAATTAAAAAAAGAGAAGGATTATGCAGACCGATTTAATTATTATCAACGATTTTTGCGACCGTTGCCATGTGGACCCGTCGTTCATTATGGAACTGGAAGAAGACGGACTGATCGAAGTCCGGGTGATTGACGAGGAACGCTACCTCCCCACATCCCAACTAGCGGAACTGGAGCGTTACACGCATTTATATTATGACTTGTCCATCAATATTGCAGGAATCGACGCCATTCACCACATGCTGGAACGTATAGAACTTCTGCAACAGGAAGTGCGTTCATTAAGAAACGAACTGGAATTCTACCGCTAAAATCCGTGTCCGGAGAGGGAAAGCGAAAACTGCACCCACTTCTCTTTCCGGCACTGTTCATTTACTTTTATATTTCTGTTTTTACCGTTGTTTCTATACGATAAGCAGGAGTGCCGAACCGAGCATCACCGATTCTCTTCTCATTATTATATATACCAAGAAAAAGTAATGGGCTGTTCCGCTCTTTCTTCGTTTTTCCATTTATTTTCTTACTTTTTTCCGCTTTATTATCCTACGTTTAACCTAAAATCACTATCTTTGTAGACTTAAAAGCAGCCGGCCGGTCTGCCGCTGACGCCGCAAGGCGAAAGAGGAAAGTCCGGGCAACGCAGAGCATCCTACTTCCTAACAGAAAGCCATCTGCGAAGGTGGAGTAACGTAGAAGAAAACAACCGCCACAATTCCTACGGGAAACGGGGTAAGGGTGAGAAGGTGGGGTAAGAGCCTACCAGCCGCATGGTGACATGACGGGCTGTACGTCTTAGGAGTTGTAAGGTCATGTAAACCGACATTATGAGGGTTGCTCGCCCCACGTCGGAGGGTAGACCGCTAGAGCCTGTTGGTGACAACAGGCGTAGATAAATGGCAGGCACTTCGCCGCAAGGCGAAGAACAGAACCCGGCTTACAGGCCGGCTGCTTTTTTTCATATATCCTAATGAAGAGCTTATGAGTACCATGAACAAGGAAAAACTGAAAGGTCTGCAATCGTTTCTCAAAGATGATATATGGCGGGTGACAGAAGACGAGGTTAGCAAATCCCGAGGAATACTCTATAATGCAATAAAAATCGCTACTCTTTCTGTTCGTGAATTCACTCAGGGACGTATTTTGAATAAAGCATCCGCACTGACATACAGCACCCTGCTTTCTATCATTCCCATTCTGGCCATTTTATTCGCCATCGCACGCGGTTTCGGCTTCTCCAACCTGCTGGAAACCCAGTTCCGTAGCGGTCTTGAAGGACAGAGTGCGGCTGCCGAAACCATTCTTGGCCTGATTGACTCCTATCTGGTGCACGCCAAAAGCGGAATTTTTATCGGAGTGGGTCTGGTGATGTTGTTCTGGACCATTCTGAGCCTGACCTATAACATAGAACGTACCTTCAATTATATATGGCAAGTGAAGAAGCCCCGTACACTGTATCGCAAAATGACGGATTATTTCTCCATCCTGCTCTTACTGCCCCTACTTATCGTACTTTCCAGCGGTCTTACCATCTTTATGTCCACCATGGTGAAAAACATGGAGGACTTCGTATTACTGGCACCCCTGATGAAATTTCTGGTACGCCTGATCCCTTTCATCCTGACTTGGGCCATGTTTACGGGACTGTTCGTCTTTATGCCCAATACTAAAGTGAAACTGAAGTATGCCATCATTCCGGGTATCATCGCAGGCACAGCCTTTCAGGCTTTTCAATACTTGTATATCGGCAGTCAGATATGGGTATCAAGGTACAATGCAATCTATGGTAGCTTCGCCGCCATTCCTATGTTCTTGTTATGGGCGCAGATTTCATGGGGAATCTGCCTGTATGGCGCAGAACTTTGCTATGTGGCACAGAATCTTCGCAACTACAGTTTCAGCAAAGAAACGGCAAATATCAGCCGCCGTTATCACGACTTTCTGTGTATCCTCATCATGTCTCTGATATGCAAGCGCTTTGAGACGGAAGAGGCTCCTTATACCGCCGAGACACTCAGCGACGAACATAAAATCCCGATAAGGCTCACCAAGAAAATCCTGTATGAACTACAGGACATGCACATGATTTATGAAACTGCTATGGACGGTGACGATGAAAGCATAGGCTATTTGCCGTCAGTAGATATCAACCGGATGAACGTGGCTATGCTGCTGAACAGACTGGACATAGCCGGAACGGAAGCCTTCAAAATAGACAAAAAGCGATACAGCAGTTCTTGGGAGGCGCTGGCAAATGCCCGTGAAGAATATTATAAAAGCACCAGCAAGATATTGCTGAAAGATTTATAATTCTGATATTCGATTTTACCACAGATTGCACAGATTCTTTTTTGCTCAAAAGCCGATGCGGATAATTCCGGATTTCCACAAAGAAGTTTCTTTCATCTTCAACAATCATCTGTGCAACCTGCGGTAAAAGAATCAGGAGAACTGCATCATGCGGCTTAAATATTTGCCGATGATATCAAACTCTATATTCACAATGCTTCCCACTTTAAAAGTATGGAAATTGGTATGTTCGTAAGTATAAGGAATGATGGCAACCTGAAAAGTATCCTCCGTAGGGTTACAAACGGTCAGACTCACACCATTCACCGTAACCGAGCCTTTGTCCACCGTGATGTAGCCGCGCTTTGCCATTTCCTTGTCAAACGCATATCTGAAAGTAAAATACCAGCTCCCTTCAGCATCCTTTATATCCATACATTCGGCAGTCTGATCCACATGTCCTTGCACAATATGACCGTCCAGCCGCCCGTTCATCATCATGCTGCGTTCCACATTCACTTTATCTCCCACTTTCAGCAAGCCGATGTTGGAACGCTCTATCGTTTCTTTCATGGCGGTAACCGTGTACGTTCCATCCTGTAAACTGACTACAGTCAGGCACACACCGTTATGAGAGATACTCTGGTCTATTTTCAGTTCGTCCACAAACGAACATTTCAAGGTGAGGTGCAGATTTTCCTGCTCCTTTACAATACGCACCACCTCCGCATATTCTTCTACAATCCCTGAGAACATAAGTTTTAGTCTTTAATTAAGTTTCGAGAACAAAGATAGAATAAAAAACACAAATATTCGAAACTTACCGACGGTTAATGACAAATGACCGGCAATTCGTCGCTAACCTGCCTTTTTTACATATTCAGAACAAAAACAGAGTACCCAATTCTTTTTTATTATATATTTGCACTTTATACTTTGCAAACTTATTAAAAACAAACCATGGACAGCACAAAGATTGTTGGTGAAAAAATAAAATCACTACGTGAAACAAAAGAAATCAGTGTGGCCGAACTGGCCGTACGCTCTGGCCTTGCCGAAGAACAAATAGAACGAATAGAGAATAATGTAGATCTTCCTTCATTGGCTCCCCTCATCAAGATAGCCCGCGCGTTAGGGGTACGTCTGGGCACTTTTCTGGACGACCAGGAAGAACAAGGAGCAGTAATCTGCCGGAAACAAGAGAGTGAGGATACCATCAGTTTCTCGAACAATGCAATGGACCTGCGTACACATATGCGCTACCACTCACTGTCAAAATCAAAAGCGGACAGGCATATGGAACCATTCATCGTAGACGTGGAACCGACGGAGGAAAGCCACTTCTCACTCTCCTCGCATGAAGGTGAAGAGTTTATCTATGTCATGGAAGGCGCCGTCGAAGTATGCCATGGTAAAAAATGCCATCTGATTAAAGCCGGAGACAGTATTTATTATGATTCTATCGTTCCGCACCACGTACACGGATATCAAGGACAAGCCGCCAAAATATTGGCTGTTATCTATACTCCTATTTGATTTATGATGGAATTAAGCACGAGAACCTTGGGTGACTGGCTTGAACATTGGGCCCTCACCACTCCCGATAAAGAATATATCGTATATTCCGACCGCAATCTGCGCTTCACCTGGAAACAATTTAACGAGCGTGTAGACCACATGGCCAAAGGACTGCTCGCCATCGGCGTGAAATGGGGAACCCATGTAGGAATCTGGGCGGGTAATGTGCCCGACTGGCTGACCTTTCTGTACGCTTGCGCCAAAATCGGCGCCGTGGCCGTAACAGTAAATACCAACTACAAACAGGCAGAACTGGAATACCTCTGCCAGAACTCGGATATGCACACGCTGTGTATCGTAAACGGAGACCGTGGCAATGACGACTATGTAAATATGGTCTACGCCATGCTGCCCGAACTAAAGACCAGCCAGCGCGGATATCTGAAGAGCAAACGCTTCCCCTGCATGAAGAACGTGATTTACATCGGCCCCGAAAAATACCGGGGTATGTACAACACCGCCGAAATTCTGCTTCTGGGATGCAACATAGACGATGACGAGCTGCTGGAAGCGAAAGCGAAGGTGAACTGCCACGACACGGTGAACATGCAGTACACTTCGGGCACGACCGGTTTCCCCAAAGGAGTCATGCTCACCCATTACAACATCAGCAACAACGGTTTCCTGACTGGCGAGCACATGAAATTCACTTCCGATGACAAACTATGTGTCTGTGTACCCCTGTTCCATTGCTTCGGAGTGGTATTAGCCACCATGAACTGCCTTACACACGGATGCACGCAGGTGATGGTGGAACGTTTTGACCCGCTGCTGGTACTTGCCTCCGTCCACAAGGAACGCTGCACGGCCTTGTACGGGGTTCCTACCATGTTCATTGCCGAGCTGAACCATCCCATGTTTGATATGTTCGATATGTCCAGTCTGCGCACCGGCATTATGGCAGGCTCACTCTGTCCGGTGGAACTGATGAAACGTGTGGAAGAGAAAATGTTTATGAAGGTCACCAGTGTATACGGGCTTACAGAAGCTTCTCCCGGCATGACAGCCTCCCGCATCGACGATTCGTTTGATGTACGCTGCAACACGGTGGGCCGTGATTTCGAGTTTACGGAAGTAAAAGTGATCGATCCGGAAACTGGCGAGGAATGTCCCATAGGCGTACAAGGCGAGATGTGCAACAAAGGGTATAACACCATGAAGGGATATTACAAAAACCCCGAAGCAACCGCCGAAGTGATAGACCGGAACGGCTTTCTCCACTCAGGAGATCTGGGAGTGAAAGACGAAGAAGGTAATTATCGTATCACAGGACGGATAAAAGACATGATTATCCGTGGCGGAGAGAATATCTATCCACGGGAAATAGAAGAGTTCCTGTATCAGATGGAAGGAATAAAAGATGTACAGGTAGCCGGTATCCCCTCCAAGAAATACGGAGAAGCGGTAGGCGCATTCATTATCTTGCACGAAGGGGTGGAAATGAACGAATTCGATATACGTGACTTTTGCGACGGCAAGATAGCCCGTTACAAAATTCCTAAATATATCTTCTTTGTTGATGAGTTCCCCATGACGGGCAGCGGAAAGATACAGAAATTCAAGTTAAAGGATGTGGGATTGGAGTTATGCCGGAAGCAAGGCATCGAGATTATTTAATTCAGCCTGCCTCTTGCATTAAAAATGCAGAATTAAGTTACACAGTCACGGAGAGGAATACATTGCACGGATTCTTCTCTGTGGTTCTGTATCGGATATCGGAACCGGACAGCAGATGTACTCCTCACGTTACTCCATAAAAAAAGGAGCAACGCCTTGCTCCAACCTTTTGTTAACCTTAAATCTAATACTATGAAAAACACACATGCAAATATACACACTTTCCTGCTATCTGCAAATTTAAGGAAGCGTTAAGAAGAAATTATAGAATTGTTTAATAAAAGCAACAACTCCTTTAACATTTCAAGTTAAAGTGAATGGTTTCTTTTAACAAAACAAAAAGGCTGTCCCGTAAGGAACAACCTTTCTATATTTTTTATAGTAGACGCTTCTACTTCAGATGCAACTACTTCTCTCAAGCCGATTGCAATCTTCAACCTTTAATCTAATACTATGAAAAACACATTTATATAACACGGCGGCAACAAGAATTGTTCAACCGCAAGTCATTAATAAATGTTTAAATCCCTAACTATACCTTTTCTTCCTTTGGCAAGACCGAATGCCAAGGAATTCCGTCTACAGTAGAAAGGTCCTTGCCAGACTCTATCAAACCACTGATTACATAATCTCTGGCAGTAGGATTCTGGAACGGATACAATCCAAACTCGGGAAGAACAGAAACAAAATGTTCCATGATTTCCGCCTGGATAGATTCATAACTAGGCCAGTTCTTATTGGACGAGAAACAATAAATTTGTACGGGCAGACCATTCTCCGTAGGAGCCAACGTGCGCACCATCAGCAACAGGTCCTTACTGATAAAAGGATGGCGCTTCAGATAGAGAGTCATATAAGCACGAAGCAGCCCTACATTCGTATCGATGGTTCCATTTACCAATCCGGCCGGATTGTCAGTATTCGCTACTTTTCCTTCAGCCGCCTGTTTCTGCTTTTCTGTGATAAAGTCGGCCAAATCAGCATCAAACTTCTTCATTTTCTCCAAAAATTCAGGAGTACAGGGTTGTATGTAATCCAGTTTCAATGCATACTCGCGCATAATACGCCGCCCGCCCGATTCAGTCATCCCACGCCAATTGATAAATGAACCGGAGACTAATGAATAAGGAGGTATAGTGACAATAGTATTATCGAAATTCTGAACCTTCACAATGTTCAGAGTGATATCCATCACCACCCCATTCACATTATTCTGCGGCATCTCAATCCAATCGCCGATATGCACCATATCATTCTCGGAAAGCAGTACCCCCGCCACAAAGCCAAGGATGGTATCTTTGAAAATCAACATCAGTACGGCAGCAAAAGCACCCAGTCCGGTAATCAGGTTGAGAGGCGACTTATTAATCAATATGGAAATGATGACAATGATGGCAACACACGAAAAAATCACTTGAAAGATCTGTATGAAACCTTTCATCGGACGATTCTGTAACTGCTCCTTGTTCATCAGCACATTACCTACCGAGTTTAACACGGCATTGACCGAAAACAACAAAGCGATAAAGAAATAAATCCAAGTGATTTTTTCACTGACAGTAAACCAAGTAGAACGATAATCGAACACAAACGGCAACAAAGCGGATATAATAAGCGGCGGAATGACCGCAGACATTTTCCGCAAGGCATTGTATTCTATCAGCGAACTTAAAAAACTGATATTTTTATATTTCAACACCTTCCGTGTGAAACGCACAGATAAATAATGAAAAACAGCTCCTACAGCAAAAGCAATAACCACAATCAGGATCAAGAAAATAATCTCATCCAGTTCATTCAACCTATCGCGCGGGATGCCTATCCATGATAGAAAACTCTTAATCCAAGTCAATAAAATTCGGGCAAATTCGTTTGTACTCATAATTATCGTCTTTTTACTTATAGAACCATCTATAAAAACATTTGTTTAGCTGAGGGATGAAAAATCCTCCCCCAGCCTGTCCGGAAACGGTTTCCTGCTTTCCTTTTACTCTGTCATTCCAGCGTAACAAGAATCTTTCAAGGAATCGGCGAAGTAAACCAAGAAGTCAAACAAATCTATTTATCGAATATACCATCTTTCGCACTGGCTGTAGACGGCACCCCAACATAACCTCCCAATTACAATTAGAAACCCCAATTGTCTTCGTATTCGAGAAACCAAGACCTATCCCTGCTTTATCCACATCCACGTTATCAAAAGTCACGTTATAAATAGGCTTCTCCTCTGTGCCTTGAAGCACCAATGCAGCTACATTCACCTTTTTGCATTTCAAATCCTTTACATAAATATCATGCACCTCAGTAAAATAATGGTTATCCATCCCCTCGCCTGCATACATGGAAGTTACGCGTACAAAAAGGGTTAACATGACTTTTTAACCGGTTCAATCTTTCCGCTGCCATGAAGCCCAAAGGGCGGAGAAACTGAGAAAAAGTAATAGCCCGCCAGCGGAATTAAACAACAATGTATTGCATCTGTTCCTGTTGCATAAACCTTTTCTCTTTCCAGATTAAACCTTTTTATACGGATGTATTCTATCTCCATAGCCTTTGGAGTTATCTCCATAAGCTTTGGAGTTATCTCCCAAGGCTATGGAGTTAACTCCAAAGGCTTGCGGAGATAGAACAAACAGGAAGAAAACCCTTAACTATCCAACGGGAAAGGTTTATAGATATGGACAAGATCTTTTCCATAGCCCCGCTTATAGATAAATCCTTTTTAAATATTTCCATAAAAAAAGCTGTACCCTCAGAAGATACAGCTTTTTTTATGTGATTCCGTTGCGATTCGAACGCAAGACCCACGCCTTAGAAGGGCGTTGCTCTATCCAGCTGAGCTACGGAACCATCCTTAATTGCGAGTGCAAAGGTACGGTTTTTATTGAAATTACCAAAAGAATCCGCAACTTTTTTGCATTAACAATCTATTTTTTTTCTATTCAGCATCCAAGCAAAAGGTAAATAGCAACAAATATGGAAAGCGTAAGACACTATATATGAATCTATTCCAACCCATTCCACCAAATTCGTATACATCAATGAAGAAAAGAACTGAACTATAAAAAAAAGCACCACAAAGTAATCGGCAAAACGAGAAAAGAGACAGGACATACCTTTTATTATATCCTTATCATCCCGAAAACGTCCCGATGCATAACCGAAAGCCATACCCGACAATCCCACACCAAACGAAATGAGATAATAAATCCCTTTTTGAAACGGAGAGTTCGTGAGAGATCCCGTCACGCTACGCAACATAGTCCATGGGGCAAAAGTGGTGCAAATAATCATTATGATATAAACAAGCAGTATACAACCTGCCAATATCAACGCACGTTTTTCCTTACGGGAAATGGGCTTTCCTCTTTTCACTATCCTCCCCAACGTACCCCATACCCCGGAATGAACCGTAATGCCGAACCCTAAAAAAAGCATCATTACTATGCCCAATGCCGGTGTCTGGACAAAATTCCCCATAGCATGCCTCAATTCCCACCGGATTCCTTCGGGACTGAGCAGGCTTTGCACCTTCCCCAGCCCATAAATACTTCCTATCCATGAGAACAAGGCTACAGCTACCGTCAGCAGAAAAAACACAGTAGCGGTATGAGGAAAATAATATTTACTCTTCATCCGGTTCCAAATTATCAATGTCAAGAATCCGCAACTCGAAAGCACGGGTCACCAATCGACAGGCATTGACACCACTTCTTTCATCCAATGTGAACAAACGGTTTATCAATTCATTCTGACGCTTCTCTATGGATTTGACCCCGAAAGGCATCCCTTTCAGATTAGTAATCATTTCTTTGGTATACCCCAAGGCCAGATGGCGAAGCAAACGCTCATCATATTCATCAATATCATAATTAATGACAGCTTCCTGCCTGCGCTGCTCCTGAGCCACCGACTGCTTGAAACGTGCCACTATTTTCTCCAGAATGGGATAATTGAAAACCAGTTTCTTGCCATCCATCACCGCCTGTACATCTGTGGCAGTCAGCAACTCTCCCGTCTTCAGGATTATACCATCCGCACCCGCATTCAGCGCATCCACCCATAACTTTTCGTTCAATACCTCACCAGTAAAAATCAGCACCTTCATATCCGGATAGTTCTTCCGTAAAGAAGAACAGATTTCCACACCGATGGTAGTCGATCCCCCCAAGCCCAAGTCCAATAAAACCATATCGGGCAACTGCACTTTCAGCAATTCCCAAAACTCATTCTCAGTCATAGCCGTTCCGATGACTTCCGCATTCGGAATTTCGTGTCTGAATATCTCTTCCGTTCCTTTTAATTCCAGTTTGACATCCTCTACAATGATGACTTTAAATCTATTATTCTCCATAATATGCATTGTTTTTTTACATTCTACATTCAACGGGCAGGCAGGGTGAACCATACGGTGAACCCTCCTTCAGCGGCAGGCTGCGCATTGATACGGCAACCGCGTCTTCCGGCAAATTCATCATGGTCACGAATCACCTGCTTACAAATAAGGTATTCCGTACCGGTCAGAACTCCTTCCTGCCCCTGCTTCATACGAGACAGATGCGGGTAGAACAACAAGTTCAACTCCTCCTGCGACTTTTCGCGACGCGTATCGCGGAAATCAAACCGCACAAAATCCTTATCCTTATAAATACACAATTCCAAAACACCATCCACCTCGTATGATAGCGCTTCATCTATTAAATTCTCCAACATAAACTTCAGCTGAATGACATCTCCCAATACAGAAACATGTTCCACCTCCGTCCTCAGTTCTACCCGATGCGGCATACGTTTTCCAGCACGTTTTATATACCGTACCGCATAATCGGCCAGTTCGCCGGCTTTCACAACACCTCTGCGGAAAGTAATTTCTTCCAACTGACGTGCGGCGCATGAACTCAGCAAAGTAAATATATCCTTATAATAACTGATCAACTCACCAATCGTTTCTACTTGCACAGCTTCGTTTTCTCCAGCCTGACGGGTGTTCAACCTGTCGATAATCTGTTTTATCCGGTTAGGATAATAGATTGTCTCATGCTTAATGGTTGACAAGCAATTGTCCAATACCAGATTTTGCACATGCAACTGGTTTTCCTCCCGTATGGCTCGGCGCGCATCATCCTGCGCACTTTCTATATCCCGATATTTCTGCGCCATCAGTACCACTGCATTATATACAATGATGGCTACATATCCGGCCACAAGCTCCAGCATCAAGCGGTCGTCCTCACGCTCCACAGGCAAAGCGATTTTCAATGCCAGCACACCCGTGCAACGATTCTCGTTACCTGCTTCCACCCACAAGGGCAAACATTTTACCCTATCTTTCTCACGCCAATAAGGTGTCTTCGCGTCAAAACTACGAGCCATCATCTCACGCATTTCTTCATTCTCATCCTCCACCGGTGAAAAAGCATAATTCAAGCTGTGGTTGTCTTCACTATAAACCGCTACGCCCAACACATCAACGGGCAGCAACTCATTCACCGTTTCAAACATATCCTTGACCAGACTTGCAGCAATATCCCGGTCGGCTCTTCCGTCAAGCAAAGAGGCCGAAAACACCTGCTTGTTGATTTCCAACACCTGTTCCAAGTTATAACGATAAATCAAACGGTGGCGGAAATACAGAATATAATATCCCACCAGCAATACCAACAAAATAACCACACAAAGAATGATAGCCACCGTCTTATTATTGGCAGAAAGCTGCATCTGGCGGCAATATTGCTCCAATGAGGTGTCCTCACTGATCTGTTTGTACAGCGCCGTATAAGCATTATTGTTATAACGATAAGCCTCCAGATTACCTAAAGCCAAAAAGGCGACTGCTGCCTCGTTGCGAACATCCAGCAAGGCATAGTAATCGGTATCAAAATGCCGGTTGAACCAATCTAAATCCGCTGCTACCCCCTCTCCTTCCAATTCCAACAAAGGCCCTTTGCTGCCCGAATACATAATATAATGCTTATTCAAACAATATAGAGCACTGTCCGCATAACACAATGCCTGTTGATATAATCCATCAATGTTACAATTGTAAACATCGTATGCATATTCATTCGCAACAGCCAATAATTTATCATATCGCTGAATGGAATCATTGACAGTGAGCTGTTCCGCTTTCCCATCTTTCTCCCTCCCCTCATTACATCCTGCCAGGACAGGAAGAAAAGCGACCAACACCAACATCAACGTTTTGCGCACTCCTTTGGGCAAACGGAAATAGAAACGGCTGCCTTTCCCCAATTCACTTTCTATCCGGAACAGGCAGACCCGGAATATCTCATTGGTCTTCTTATATTTATCAATAATGCCTTTGCAATTCATCAAACCGAAACCGTGACCTTTATTCTTCTGCAATTCGCTGACATTTTCGCTGGTCTGCAATCCGATTTTACCCGAATCATAAACTTTCTCACTCAGAATACGCTCCACATCTTCCTGTGAAAGTCCCGGACCGTCATCTTTCACCGAAATCTCCACGTAAGATTCCGTTTCCTGCGCATAAACAGAAACATTTCCTCCCGGCTGCGTATATTTACGGGCGTTTTCCGTCAATGTATTTATCATGAAAAGCGTCAGAGCCTTATCCGCTTTCACAATGGCGGCAGTCGGCTCTATGGTCAGAGTCTGTTGTTTCATCTCGAAAGTCTTACGCCCTTTTACCAGTACATCAAAAAGGGAATTCAACTCAAAATTCTCTATATTCAAACTCAGTGTCCCCTGCCGCATCTTAATCCATAAGGCCAGAATATCATTATACTCATTGATACGGGTAATCAGTTCGTCGATATAACGGTATTTGCTTTCTTTTATTTCTTCGTTCTGAATGTAGTTGTGTGCGGTTAGTTTATGCACTTCATTCATGATTCGGTCTATATAAGGCATAATGCCTGTGACAATAAACAGACAGGCTTTCTTCACCAGATTCTGCCGTTTATTCTCCGCCAAATGCTGTTCATGGACATATTGCTCCTTTTCCAGCCGTTTCCGTTCATCGCCCAACGAAATAAAAGCCAGTCCATTCTCCAGTGTCCACGAAATGTAAGGTGTAATGACCCTCATCAGTGCTTTATCATCTTTCTTCATTTTGTGCTCCGAATACAGGTGCACCTCGCCCAAAGGTTGTTCCCTGCCCGGAATATTCAAGATAAAACTTGTACAAACCCCTTGCCCCGGCACCTCATTCCCCTCTCCATTTTCAGCCACAATACGGAAGTCCGTCGCTCCCACCAACGAAAGGATATCCTCTTTCACCGAGGCAACTACCGCTTTTGTCACATCCTCTATCTCCCCCGCATCAATGGGTACTGAAGCCGTTATCTTACGGCATATTTCCAAAGTACGTTTCAACTTATCAATATAAAGAGCATTCCGCACACGCCATCTTTTATTCAATATCCAAAATAGAATGATAAGGACAACGATACCAATCACCACTACCACCAGAAGTCCGTTCAAGGCCTCCGATTCCTTTTCCAACGCATTATAACGGCTCTCCAATTCTTTGTCCTGGCGGGTGTAGTCCAAAATATCCAGATAAATATTACGATTATAATCCGACTGGGGTTTCATTCCTAACGCTGCATATGTTACACTCAATTGTTCACGGAAACGGGCAATCCATTCGGGAACACTTTTTATACCATCGTCATTAATCCATTCCAGTTCAATGGAAGTGGTAGCCATGGGAACATACGGACGTAGCCTGTCCATGGTATCCGTACAATGGTAATATTTCTCGTGATGCCGATTGACGTACCCCAGTGCTTCCGACAAGTAATGCAGCGCGTCTTCATACCTGCCTTGCTCGTTGCTGCACGACGCCAAAGTGCGGTATGTACCCGAAATCTGATACAAATCTCCATATTTTTTGAACAAATCCAAAGCCTGCCAGGCAAAACGCATGGTCAATTCCTCCCACGACAAGTCCTCGCTATTGATGGCACGCATCACATTGGGACGCCTTTCCATTATCAAATCGAAATTTTTCCTCTCTTTCAGCAATTCTGCCATTGCCTGAGATGCATTCGCCTCGAAATAGACATACCCGTATTCCCTGCTGATACCCAGACATTCTATCAGATAGTTAAACTCACCCAATACCACATCCTGCGGTGTATCCGCTTCATACATACCGCCAGACCCTTTCATATAATAATAATAGAGCAATTGGGCAGTATCACTTTCCAGCGCCTCGTCTACTTTTATTTCATTAATCGCCTCCAAAGACTGCTGTTCCTGCTGCAAATAATAGTAATAGATGGCAGAAGCAATGAAAAACTCGGAACGGGCATAATTAAGCCGCTCCAGCTCTCCGGGATCGGTTATAGCAGAACGGTCATCACTGATACGCTTCATACGCCGTAACGCACTGTTACGATAATCATAGAACTCCTTGTTCATGGCGGTACGCTGACAAATTTTCATCATACCGATATCTGCTATCAAACATTCCAATTCATTGTTTGATTCCTCATATACGCGAAGAAAAAGATCTTCGGCTTTTTCAAAGTCCATGTGGATAAAGGCGCAGAAACCCTGATTATTCAATGCCCCGGCACGCAGGGAGGGGAATCCATCCGCCAGTTTGTAGGCGTCATGCGCCGCTTTACACGCTGTGTCCAAATTTTTATAGCGCATACGATAAGAAAGCAAGTTCAAAGAATCCGCCTGACGGTATATAGCCATATCCTTCTTCTTTTCACAAGAAAAGAAAGTCCCTGCTATAATCAATAAAACCGCCCATACAGGCAATAGACACATATTCTTCATAAACATCCCTTCTCCTTTAGGTTAACCACCCACCAATAAAAATACAAAAATATCAATTATCCCCCGAAATAAAAGCAAAACCTGGTAGAAAATAAGAAAGCCACCCCGAAGGATGGCTTATAAAAATCTTTAAAAGACGAATGAAGGATTATTTAGAAGCTTCCAAAGATGCTTTTCTAAATTCTTTCATCAGTTTTTCCAATTCCAATGATGCTTTACGTGCGCGTGTTCCTGCAGCTTTGTTACCTTTTTCAATCTGCAATGCTGCATCAGACATAAAAGCTTCGTTCAATTCTTTGATTTTAGCAATTAATTCGTTCATGTTCTTTTTTTTATAAATTATAAAACGGTTCAAATTAAATTCTTTTTTGGCAATAAATCTCCTATCCATCTCTTTTTTTACGATTTTTCAACAGTTGATCCTCGTTTACAGGGTATTTCAATCCATAACAGGCAATATTAAAACGCCCTCTTGAATTTACAAACGATTATCAGCTGAAAATATAAACAATCACTCCGGTTATCAACACATACGCCAATGCATATGGAATGGCGGATTTTAGGATTTCTCCTTCTTTTCCCTGTTGGTTTCCGGCAGAAGTGGCAATAGCGATACTTTGCGGAGAAATTATTTTTCCACCTGTCGCCCCCACCGTATTGGCTGCCGACAACCAGTCGGGACTTACTTGAATATGCCCGGCCACATTAGCCTGTAATTTGCCGAACAAAATATTTGAAGAAGTGTCACTGCCCGTAATAAAGGTACCCAGGCAACCTATAACAGGGGCAAACAACGGATAAAGACTTCCTGTAGCAACTGCCAAAGCAGTGGCTATAACTGAAATCATACCTGCCGTATCCATGATAGTGGACAAACTCACCAGACAAATTACCGTGATAAAAGTTTTCTTTAACTGCTTTACCGTATTCCAGAGTACAGCAAACAGCTCCCATATCTTGGCTCCCTGTATCAGCCCGCCGACAAACGTGCCTACAAAAAGTAAAACTCCCGCATGGGTCAGCCAAGAAACCGTATAATTCATAGTTGAATCATTAATCGGAAGACTGATACGGGTCACCCAATTATTTTCAAGTGTTGTACGTAAACCGGGAAACAACGGACTAGTCAGAACAATCAAGAACAAGATAAGAAGATAGATACTCCACGCGTTCAGTACCTCTAGCCCTTTCAATGTGCTTTTCCTTGCTTTTTCCTCTTTAGAAGCAGTCAGTTTGCCATAGGCTACAATAACAATGATAGATAAAATACTTCCAATAATAGCCGGAGACTCCGCCCCCATATAGCGGGCGGCAATATACTGGCTGCCTAATGAGACACCACCGACCAACAAAGACAGGAAAATATTTTTAGGTAAGGATTTTAATTTCGAATCGGTCAGGAACAGCAATACGAAAGGAATGAGAAACATCAGTACCGAAAGCTGCAACACGACATTGGCGCTTAGCACCAATACATCCAGATTCGTTTCTTTCGCCAATACCAAGACCGGTGTACCAATAGCCCCAAAAGCAGTAGCCACACTATTGGCAATCAAACTGACTGTTGCCGAAAAGACCGGTTTGAATCCGAGACTGACAAGAATCGCCGCAGGTATAGCCACTGCCGTACCAAATCCTGCCATAGCTTCAAGCAAGCCGCCAAATCCCCATGTCAACAGCAATACCTGAATACTTTTATCGGTAGAAATAGAAGAAAACTGTTGCTTGATAATCTCCATTTTTTCAGTCTTCAATAAAACATTATAGCTGAATATCGCCATCAAAATAATAATCAGAATAGGAGAAACAGCTTTCAATGCACCATACAGAAAAGAAGACAGCAAATCGTTTACCGGAAAATGAAAGCCGAAAAAAGCAATCAGCATAGTAACGACAAGGGAAATCACACTACTTTTGTCACCGGACATTTTAAAAAACGCCATCAGGATAATCAATAACAATACCGGAATAATAGCAAGGACTAGATTCATAACCATTATATTTAAGTTAAAGAAACGGTATCCATAAACTCTTTAAATTAAGCCTTTGAAATCCCACTTCCGCAAAGACTCTTTTTTTAATAACAAAAAAGAATCCTATTTGGATTAATGATCTATCCTTTTTTATCAGTAAAAATAAAGTAATGCCAGAAGCCTGTATAATGTATCTTTACACAAACCTCCGGCATACACTTCTTATCCATATATTGATTTTATATTGTAGTAATATTCCTTATTCTATATATAGTATATCTTATTAAATTCCAGCTAATGCCTGATCCAAATCGGCCAGCAAATCATCTATATGTTCCGTACCTATTGATAAACGCACTGTCCCCGGATAAATACCCTGTTCCGCCAATTCTTCCGCATTCAACTGGGAGTGAGTGGTACTGGCAGGATGGATAACCAATGACTTCACATCGGCGACATTGGCCAATAAAGAAAAGATTTCCAAACTATCGATGAAACGATGTGCTTCTTCCTGACCACCTTTCACTTCGATAGTGAAAATAGAACTAGCTCCATTGGGGAAATAACGCTGATACAGAGCATGGTCAGGATGTTCCGGCAAGGAAGGGTGATTTACTTTCTTGATCTTCGGATGATTTTTCAAATGCTCCACCACTTTCAACGCATTCTCTACATGACGTTCCACACGCAATGAAAGTGTCTCCAATCCCTGCAACAGAATAAAAGCATTAAACGGACTGATAGTTGCACCGGTATCACGCAATAAAATAGCACGAATACGGACAGCATAAGCAGCCGGACCTGCCGCCTCTACAAAACGCACCCCATGATAGCAAGGATCCGGTTCTGTCAGTTGAGGGAATTTACCTGATGCCACCCAGTCAAATTTACCTGAATCAACAATCACGCCACCCAGTGAAGTTCCATGGCCACCAATAAATTTTGTAGCGGAATGTACCACAATATCTGCTCCGTGCTCGATGGGACGAATCAGATAAGGAGTACCAAAAGTGTTATCAATAATCAAAGGTATGTGATGGCGATGTGCTATTTCCGCCACAGCCTCTATATCTATAATATTCGAATTAGGATTCCCCAAAGTCTCGATAAACACCGCCTTTGTATTCTCCTGAATAGCTTTCTCAAAATTAGAAAGATCACCAGGGTCCACAAATGTAGCAGTCACACCATAAGTCGGCAACGTATGCGCCAGCAGGTTATAAGTACCTCCGTAAATAGTCTTTGCAGCTACAACATGATCACCTGCACGAGTAATGTTCTGAAACGCATAAGTAATGGCAGCAGCCCCGGAAGCTACCGCAAGTCCTGCCACTCCCCCTTCCAATGCAGCCACACGTTGTTCAAAAACACCTTGTGTGGAATTAGTCAGACGCCCATAAATATTACCCGGATCTTGTAAACCAAAACGTGCGGCTGCATGTGCCGAGTTATGAAATACATAAGATGTAGTCTGATAAATGGGAACTGCACGAGCATCCGTAGCCGGGTCTGGCTGTTCCTGTCCTACGTGAAGTTGTAATGTTTCGAAATGTAATTTTTTTGTAGCCATAATCTTTATCTTTTTAGAGTTATATATTTCTGTTTTTACCTGTTGCAAAGGTATTAAAGGCAGTTATATCAAACAAGATATACTAAAAATAAAGAAAATAGAGCTACAATTATCACTATTTATAGAACAAATATTCTATTTACAAACGGATTATTACCTCCTGAAAGAAAATTATTCTTTGGCGACATCTAACAAAATAAAGTGACGGCCGATTCACATCGACCGCCACCAGACAATTAATACACACAATACGATTAATACAAAAAATCACTCATGATCATGATCATGTTCCGTTTCAGTACCTCCGTCCGCACTCAAGACAATATTACGAGCCACTTCTGTCTGATTGCCCGCCGCATCGGTACACCATACCATCAGATGATAATCTCCGGGAGCAGCATCGGCCGGAATAACAATATCATGATGATGTACTTTTGTATTCTTCAAACCGGAAACATCATATACCTTGTCAAAAGTAAAAGCTGTGTTTTTCTCTCCGGCTGCCCGGGAATCATGTCCGTGGTGGTCAAAATTATTATGAATATTGATTTTATACGATCTCAACATCACATCATCTGACAGATTCATTTCAAAATGTACCCCTTTCCCATTACCAATTTTCAACACCGCTCCCTCTTCGGGTTCTATCAAATCGATCACGGGCTTTGTTACATCCCCTTTTTCATCATTATCACACGCAGGCAGACAAACAGAGCATATAGCCAAAAGGCTGATTACAAGAAAATAAAATTTTGTTTTCATTTTAATAATTGTTTAAATGGTACTTTAATCGAAATCTGAAAGCTTCTTCCCGGTTCAGGGATTTCCACTTTCCTATAAAAACTCAAATGATTGTAATATTTCACATCCGACAAATTACGAATGCCCAAAGATATTTCAATATCCGCCTTGGCCATAGGTATATGAATACTCCCACCCAGATGAATCAAACAAGCTCCGGGTGTGCGGTCTTCATTCCTCGCTATACGGTTCTGCGAAGCTATACTTTGAAGTTCAGCATACAACTGAAAATCCTTTTTATTCCATGTCAGAATATTACGCATGGATACAGGAGGTGAAAAACTTAAAGCCGTATGTTCGTCACGATTATAAGTATAGACATACTCACCGACTAAACGATAATTAAAATGGCGTAGAAAATCCATATTGAAATTTATCTCACCACCCATGAACAAAGCACGTGCGCCACTATATTGATAAATCTGTCCAGCATGGGGCAATACAGACCATTCTCCCATAGGGCGCAAATAAATATAATTATCAAACCAACTGGCAAAAGATGAAACAACCAGTTCCATTTTTTTATAAGCCAAGGTATAGGAAGCATCAATCTGCCATCCTTGTTCCGAAGAAAGAGTGGCATCCCCTTTTTCATGACGGAAAGTTCCGTGATGCACTCCGTTGGATGCTAATTCATTGACTCCCGGCAAACGGAAGCTACGTCCCACATTCATCTTCAGAAGATGACCGGCAGCGGGTGTCCACACTACTCCCGCCGAACAGGAATAATTACCATAAGCCCTGTCCACCGGATAACTTCGCCAACGATATGCCTGTATTACCTCTTCTTCATATCCCTGTCTGTGCAGATACTCCACCAAATAAGGATCTTCGAATGCCGTTATATCAATCCTTCCCCGATCATAACGTATCCCACCAGTTACAGACAACTGATTATCCAATCGGAAAGTCGTCAGCCAAAAAGCTCCGGTAGTAAAACGCTTGTATTCCGGTAGCAGAAAAGAATATCCGCCAATCGCATTTTTCTGTATCTGCATATTCCACCCTGCCATATGCTCCCAGGAAGAAGAACTGGACAACCGCAGCTTCAAAGAGGAGCTGAATGTATGCAGTTTGAACACCAGTTCCCTATCCGGATCCTTTGCAGGCATCACCTGAGTGTCATAATGGGTATGGAAAGCACTCCATTCCTCCCGATGATTGAACTGATAGCCGAAATCACCTGAAAGTTGTATCCCATTCCAAAGATACTGTTGATGCGTGGTTACTTTAAGATGGTTCACTTTGCTATAAGGCAATTCAATATTACGGCTGTTCTCATCATCCTCCAAACGGGAAATATCAGGAATGCCATGAGCACCGGGAAAGAAGCCCATCTTCTGATAAACATTGCTCACAGCAATATTCATCTGATAAAACCTCTTTCTATAATCTCCCATGACAGAAACATTGCGCTCGAACCCAGCGGTGTTTTTCAGCTTACGACCGTAAACAGGCACCAACTGGGTAAGATATACAATGGTATCGACCGGTACATGATAATCTCCATAGTGCTGTTCTGAAAAACGTACTCTGACCAGCCATGCATTCTTCTCAATACCTAGCATCAGTGAACCGCCCACAGTGCCGTTCACTGATTTTCCCAATAAGGCAGCCTCACCAAAAAATCGGTTCTCTTTTTGTGGAAGCAAAGGAAGGATTTCGATGACACCTCCCATCGCATCACTGCCGTAGAGCAGTGAAGACGGACCTTTCAGAATCCGTACCTCGTCTACATTAAAAGCATCAATTTCCAGTCCATGGTCGGCCCCCCATTGTTGCCCCTCTTGTTTTATTCCATTTTCGGATACGGCAATACGGTTGAATCCCAAACCACGAATCATAGGTTTGGAGAATCCCGCACCAATATCCATCGAGTGTACACCGGGAACATTTTTCAAAGTCTGTACCAAATTACCGGTAAAATGCCGGTTCAAATAATCTTTCTGAAACAACTCGAGTGTCAGGGTAGTCTTTTTCTCCTGAGCATGTCGGTAAGATCCAGTCACCACCACTTCGGATAAATCCACACTTTTAATCGTATCAGAAACTACCTGTGCATTTGAAAACAAGGTAAAAAACATTCCCAGCGTACCCGAAACATATCTGATACGCATAAATTACAATCATTTGATGTTGTGAATAAATAAAAGATACTATGTGAATCAGCAAACGGGAGGTGCACGCAGATAATAAGGATAAGATTTAACCTGGCAAACCTTATCCACTGTTATTTTCGGCTGATAATCAAAAACCGGAAGAACAATATGAAGTTGTAATGTTTCAACTTGTGTAAAAGGTGAAAGTGTGAAATTGCACACGGGACACTGATGAGAGGAATCATGAGAATTCCCACTATCAGAATGGCAAACGGCATCTTCTTCATGGTGGTGAAAAGTCTTCACCATGAAAAATGGCATAAGCGTCATTAACAACAGCCATGCTATAAAAATCCTGCCTTTTGCGTTTTCTCTCATTTTTGTGTTCAGTAAGACCACTACAAAAATAGAAACAAATAACAAACTCACAATAACATTTTATATTTATTATTAGTTTCATCCACTTTTTACCTACAAATGGGTATGTATACAAAACCGAGGTAACTTCCCAGTCACCTCGGTCACGACAGATCTTTATTTTCTAGAACAGCCTACAATCCGGTCATTCTAAAAAAGAGTAACCACTCCGTAAATAACAGCGGCCAATATTCCACTGACAGGAATAGTCAACACCCAAGCCGTCATCAGGCTTCTTGTTATTCCCCATCGGACGGCTGAAAGACGCTTAGTAGCACCCACTCCGATAATAGCTCCTGTAATGGTGTGGGTTGTACTTACAGGTATTTTCAAATATTCTGTCAGATACAATGTAAATGCGCCAGCAGTTTCCGCAACAACTCCCTCCAAAGGAGTTACTTTGGTAATCTTAGTTCCCATGGTTTTCACAATCTTCCATCCGCCTGACATTGTTCCTAAAGAAATGGCAGTAAAACAAGAAAATGCCACCCAATCCGGCAAATCATTGATACTATTTATTCCCATTCCTAACCCTTCCGAATGAGCAGCGATCAGGGCAGCAGCAATAATACCCATTACCTTCTGGGAATCATTCAGTCCATGCCCTATACTGAACAAAGCCGAAGAAACAAGCTGCAATTTCTTAAACCACATCTCAGCCGTATTCGGATGTGCACGACGACAAATGTGAAGGACAAGCAACGTAAATCCAAAAGCAACAACCATCCCTATAAATGGTGCCAAAAAGATAAAAACAGCAATCTTCAAAATAATATTGAGCTGAATGGCATCAAAACCATGAGCCATAATAGCAGCACCGGCAAAACCTCCGATCAGCGTATGCGAAGAAGAAGAAGGAATCCCCTTCCACCATGTAAACAGATTCCAGACAATAGCTGCAATAACCCCCGAAAGAATAATCGGCAAGGAAATATACTGTTCCACTACTGTCTTGGATACAGTATTGGCTATTCCGAACCCTCCGATTATACATTTAGCAATAAAGAATGCAACAAAATTAAAAAATGCCGCCCATATCACCGCTTGGAACGGAGTAAGAACCTTGGTTGACACAATGGTGGCTATTGAATTGGCTGCATCATGAAATCCGTTAATATAGTCAAAAATCAAAGCCAAAGTAATAATAATCACTAATAATTCCATATTGTACCTTCTGCTTTTATGCGTATTTCACAATCAGGTTTCTCAAGATTTTTCCTACCCGTTCTGCCGCATCGGTCGTTTTCTCCAATTCATGCATTATCTCCTTGATCTTAATCAGTTCTATGCAATCCTTTTCTTCCTCAAATAGTTTCTTAACAAAGAGTTCATATACATCATCCGCCTGATTCTCTATGTCATGCAATTTTGTACAACATGCTCTTAATTCAGTAGGCTTTTTACGGAAAATTTCCAATTCGTCCATTGCCTTACTTATATAAACAGCCGCTTGCTGTATCAACAAACTCAACTCTTTTCCACTATTAGCAATGGGATGGGGATTATAGATCGTGATACGTTTGGCGCAACTGTTAATCCCATCTATTACATCATCCATAGTTGATGCCAAATCGTGAATATCCTCACGATCAAAAGGGGTTATGAAAGTTTTTCCCAATTCGTCAAAAATTAAATGAGTCTGCTTGTCACCTTCACGTTCCATATCTTTGATGCGTTTGTAATAGTCTTCTCTCTCTTCCGGCTTATCATGCTGCATGCTTTCTACCAATAAATCCGATGATGAGGTCAGGATTTCAGACAAACGTTTCAACATAGGGAAAAACTTAGGTTCTTGAGGTGTAAATCGACTAAAAAAAGAATTTTTCATAAATGTAATTTGAATAAATTGTTTTTGATATGTTTGATTTTAGTAATGGCGAGTTTTCCACTTATTCCTGCCTACTTCTATAACGGCAGGCAATATAGAAACGACAATAATAGCCACAATCAGCAATTTCAGATTTTTCTGTACAAATGGAAGATCACCGAAAAAATAACCGGCATAACAGAAAATACCAACCCACAAAGCTCCCCCTATCAGATTATACACCATAAAATAATAATAATGCATTTTGCCCATACCTGCTACAAAAGGAGCAAATGTACGGACTATAGGTACAAAACGGGCAATAATGATGGTCTTTCCTCCGTATTTTTTATAAAATTCATGTGTTTTTTCCAAATGACTTTGCTTAAATATACGGGAATCGGGATTATTGAAAAGTTTATTTCCAAAAAAGTGTCCTATCATATAATTACAGGAATCGCCCAGCACAGCTGAAAGAAATAAAACCAAAGCGAGAATATTAACTTCCAAAGGCATATCGGGCAAAGCCGAAATAGCTCCCGCGACAAAAAGCAAAGAATCTCCGGGGAGGAATGGAGTGACAACCAATCCCGTTTCGCAAAAAATGATTATAAACAGTATGACATAAGCCCAAGTATGATATTCTTGAACAATATCTATCATATATTGGTCAATGTGAAGTATAAAGTCCAATAAAAATTCCATTATATATTAGTTATTAACATATAACACCGTTCATAAAAGGAACAAGCATCCACCCCAGTTCCCATTATGAAAATATAAAAACAAAAAAATGTAAGATATAAAAAACAGACCTTGCCGAGAAGAAAAAATAAACTAAATAAGAATACGCCTCAACTGATAAATATAGTATTCACAGGAATATTGAGTAAAATAAAGAATAGGTGAAAAAGAAATTTGCTTTTCTTCAGGAAGAAGTACTTTCAAGAATCTGGCCAACTTGGCTATGACGGAAGCAGAGGAATGAGTTCGCAGAATTTTAGAAGAGCACAAGGTGCGAAAAGAAAAAGAGGTAGCTGTACCGCCGATACCGACTTTATAAAAATGGTAGCTTTCATTATTTATCTCTTTTTTTTCCTGCCCGTTATTGCTTTCAGATATGTTGCACAGCGCCACCGCACTGTTTTCCAAACCAACTGTACGAACTACATCGTGCTCCTGTCCGCTATCAAATGCGGAACCAAAGCCCGCCAACAGGCATACACCTAACAAGATATAAAAAAGATATATATACTTTGTCATAGCAACTGCAAAGATAAAAAGTATTTTTGAGAGATAAAATCATTCTGCCCTTTTCTTGCATTCTCCGGCAAAAAAAGAATATAACCCTGTACTACATTTCCCGAAAATTCTCCGGAATCTAAAATAAATGCAATATATTTGTATTAACAGATATGAACCTCTTGAAAAAATATTATTCTATGAGTACTTTAGAGAAACTTGACAAAGTAGATTTGCAGATACTACGTACCTTGCAAGAAAATGCCCGACTGACCACCAAAGAACTGGCTGCACGGGTAAGCCTTTCCTCCACTCCGGTGTTCGAACGCCTCAAACGATTGGAAAATGGAGGATATATAAAAAAATATATCGCTGTATTGGACGCTGAGAAACTAAACCAAGGCTTCGTGGTATTTTGCAGTGTCAAGCTAAGAAGACTGAACCGGGACATTGCTGCGGAATTTACACGGATAATTCAGGATATCCCTGAAGTAACAGAGTGCTATAACATATCAGGCAGTTATGACTATTTGCTTAAAATACACTCCCCTAATATGAAGTATTATCAGGAATTTATCCTCAATGTCTTGGGCACGATTGACAGTTTGGGTTCACTGGAAAGCACCTTTGTAATGAATGAAGTAAAACATGAATATGGGATTCACATTTAAGTAAATCCCATCCATCCTCTCTCATCAATACCATTTTTTACGCTTAAAATAGAAGTAGATAACTGCTACTAGTATCAACATCAATGTCCATGCAAATACATAGCCATACCGCCATCCCAGTTCAGGCATCCATTGGAAATTCATTCCCCAGATTCCTGCCAGAAAAGTCAACGGAATAAATATAGTAGAAACAACAGTCAGCTGTTTCATGATGCTGTTCATCCGTCGGTCATTATTGGAAAGGTAAATATCTACCAAAGCTGAAATCATGTCACGGCAACCATCTAAAGTTTGCAATACAAACTGCAAATGATCATTGACATCATTAAAGAAAGGACGGCTTGCTTTGTGCAACAAATCATTATCGATCGGATGCAACAACTTGCTGATTTCCTCCTTTAATGGTAAAATACATTTCTTTATTACACGAAAATTACGACGGTATTGCTGTATATTTTCAATACCGAGCATATCAGCCTGTTCCGGCGAAAGCAATTGCTCTTCTAAATCCTCTAATCCGTCTTCCAATTCCGAAATGATGGATATAAAGCTGGCCATCACACTGTTTAGAATAACACTGAGCAGGAAATCAGACTGCCGGCTACGTATTTTCAACACATTCTTTTCCAATGCCGTATTTATATCATTCAGAAAGTCTGTTTCCTTTTCCATAAAAGTCAACAGATAATTTCCACCTTGCACAATGGCTATTTGTTGTGGTACATAGCCATCATCATTAGAAAAAAGCAACTTCAAAATCACTACATTATATGTATCATGCTGTTCTATCTTGGTCTGATGGTCGGAGTTCAAAATATCTTGTATCGTCAAAAAGTCGACATTAAAATTCTGACAGACATGCTGTATGACCTCCGTATTCTGAAAGCCATGAATTTGTATCCAGTTTATAGCATTCTTATTCAAATAAGGGATTAAACTATCTATATCTTTCCCATCCTTCATACAAATACTTTCAGCATTATAACTGCACAAATGCAGATGCGTAGGGGTACAACTGACACCAATATAAGCAAGTTGCTCACTTAGTAAATTATTCTTCGCCATAGTTTCAGTAATGAATAGTACAAATATAATTCTTTTTTAAAAGTTCAACTGTGTTCTCTACAAAAAAGAAAAGATTCCCCCAAGTTTTTTCAAACTGATCCCCGTTTAACTCTCGGTTTAACTGAACCATGTAAACCAGCACAATTTGGGCATAAAAAAAGAGAGCTACTTTAGTGTAACTCTCTGATTTTCAAGTGATCCGCTTGGGGCTTTCACCGTAGCGGTCTATATCTTTGATTTATAAGCTCTTGTAAACCTTAAAAAATTGTACCGTAACGAATTAGTAACGATTTATAGGAACGCTTGTTGTCAGTGAGAGGCATTCGTTTGTCAGCCGTTCTCTGATGCCGCAAAGATAGGGCATTACTTTTTATTTTCCAAACATTTGATTATTAAATCTTTAAAAAAGATCCCCAGTGCAAGGGGCGAACCTATATATATGGATAGGTTTGCCCCTTGCACCGGGCGGATGTTGCATCAGTCCTACAGCCTTGCCGTCCGCCTCGATACCGCCGTTTATGTGAAGCGGTTCCCCCTCCTTTTTCGCTGAACCGAAAAAATCATGGTGTAGTACACGTATAGTATCCCATGCGCTGCCTTTTATTGTTATTCTTTTGCAGCAAACATTAAAAATTAAGTTTGTTATGGAAGTTATTACATTTGAAAGTGAAGCGTATAAAGCGCTTGTAGGGAAGCTTGAAAAAATCGCCGGGTATGTAGCCGAAGCGCAGCTGCCTTCGGAAGAAAAAAAGGAGGCTTGGCTGGACAGCAACCAACTGGCGGAAGCTTTAGGGATCAGTACACGTACATTGCAACGCCTGAGGGATGAAAACCTGATCAGCTACTCCATGCTGCGTGGACGGTGTATGTACAAGCTGTCGGAGGTCGAACGCTGTCTGGAAGAGCGTACCATTCGGTGCAAGCCTCAAACATTGGAGGATTTTCGCAAGAACTACCTAACGAGAACCGGCAATGATAAGAAAGGATGATATACTGAAAATGACGGAAAAGGGCATTTCCGTATTCCGCTATTACCTGCCGGTGGACTTCAAGGTGGGAAAGAACTTCCTGAACCCTTTTTATAAGGATACAAAGGCTTCGTGCAATATTTATTACGAACGCAAGGCCGGTGTGTTTAAAATGAAGGATTTCGGGAACGAGGATTATTCAGGGGACTGCTTTGAACTGGTGGGCAGGCTGAACGGTCTTAGCTGCAAGGAGCCTAAAGAGTTTGTCGAGATCATGGAAATGATAAACCGTGATCTGCATTTGGGGCTGTCCGCACATGAGGAATATCATGTGAGCCATAGCAAAGTTCCCCAAAAGAGTGAAGTGGTATCGGAAGAACCGAAAGCGAAAAGCGTCCGGCCTTATACTGTCGTGCAAAAACCCTTTACGGCTGCGGAACTTGCCTTTTGGGGTAAATCGGGAATCGGGGAAAATGTTCTGAAAGCGTACCGGACGGTATCGCTGAAGAAGTTCAGCAGCGAGAACCAGGAAAGGAAGCCTTTTTCCTGCATGACAAGCGTCGATGAACCGATGTTCGGATATATGGGGAAACAGCATATCAAGGTTTACCGTCCGTGTTCACAAATGCGGTTCCTGTATGCCGGTGATTTTGGCGACAACTACTGTTTCGGGCTGGAGCAGCTGCCGGCAAAGGGTGATCTGCTCTTTATCACAGGCGGGGAAAAGGATGTGATGAGTCTGGCGGCACACGGCTTCCATGCGATCTGTTTCAATTCGGAAACGGCTTTTATCCCTGCGGCTGTCATACACCGGCTTTCATTCCGGTTCAAACATATCATCCTCCTCTATGATGTGGACAGTACAGGGCTGAAAAGCTCGGCGAAGCGTGAAGAGGAGCTGAAGGAATACGGGGTTAAACGATTGTTGCTCCCGCTTGCCGGTACAAAGACGGAAAAGGATGTATCGGACTACTTCATGCTGGGGAACAGCCGTGAGGATTTGATAAAACTTTTTCTGGACTATCTGGAAACCTTATACAGTGAAACCATGTCGGCATTGAAATCCTGCGAGGTGGATTTCAACAACCCGCCTCCCATTGCACAGATGATCGTATCGGTAAATGACGTGCCTCTCGGAACTCAAGGCAACCTGCTTTGTATCACCGGCGGAGAAGGCACGGGAAAAAGTAACTATGTGGCGGCACTGATTGCTGGTGCTATCCGTCCCACCGGAACGGATGTGGATGCGCTGGGCGTTACGCTCCACGAAAACAGCAGGAACAAGGCGGTACTGTTCTATGACACGGAACAGAGCGAAGTACAGCTGTATAAGAATATCAGCAACCTGCTGCGGCGATGCGGACGTGAGGCGATGCCGGAATGGTTCAAGGCGTATTGCCTTACGGGAATGAGCCGGAAAGAACGCCTGCTTTCCATTATCCAGAGCTTGGACAAGTACCATTATCAATACGGCGGTGTTCATCTGGTGGTGATAGACGGGATTGCGGATTTGATAAAATGCGCCAACGATGAAGCGGAGAGCATAGCCGTCGTGGAAGAACTGTACCGGCTGGCCGGTATCTACAAGACGTGTATCGTTACGGTACTGCATTTTATCCCCAACGGGCTGAAGCTGAGGGGACACTTGGGAAGCGAGTTGCAGCGGAAGGCTGCGGCAATCCTTTCCATAGAGAAGGACAGCGATCCGGCCGTATCGGTGGTGAAGGCTCTGAAAGTAAGGGATGGAAGTCCGCTGGATGTGCCTATCATGCAGTTTTCGTGGGATAAGGAAAAGGCCATGCACGTCTATCTGGGCGAAAAGCCGAAAGAGGAAAAGGACAAGCGCAAAGAGGATGAGCTTGTAGCGGTGGCCAAAGAGGTATTCAGCCGGAGGCGCTTTGTTACTTATGTGGAGCTTGCGGAAGAAATCCAGTCGATACTGGAAGTGAAAGAGCGTACGGCGAAAAGCTACATCAGGTTCATGCGTGAGAAAGAAATCATTCTGAAATCATCCGATAACCAGAGCTATTATGTTATCGGGAACTTTTAAGGAGGAAAGCGTATGTTAGTAGATAAAACGGAATTTGAAGCATGGATGGAACGTATCATGGGTGAGCTGTACCGCATCTCACGGAAGCTGGACAAGGCGGAAACGAGGGAAAAGCACCTGAACTACCTGAACGGAGAGCGTCTGTACGACAATCAGGAAGTATGCCTGTTGTTGCGCATCAGCAAACGCACGCTGCAACGATACCGGAATAACGGAGTGTTGAAGTTCTATTCGATATATCACAAGACATATTACAAGGAGTCGGACTTGCACGAGTTCATCCGCAACAACTTCGACGAGAACGAGATAAAACGGCAGGCACGTGAGGACAAACTGTCCGAGAGCTATCCGCTGCCGAAAGAATAAGTCCATGTTTTTGCTTTGTACCGGTGAAACTACTGCCGTGAGGCAGGAAATCCCAAACTGCGTATTGGTGTTTGTCATGGCAATGACTTTATACAGTTGTGAAACAGGATGAAGTTTCTTTTCTTGTTCGAATGGTGATACTCCAAAGGACAGCGGCCCGGAGGGGTATCATTTTTTATGTGTACACCTAAAAATATTCCAGTTTCGTGGCGTAAAAACCGGAATATTTTTTAGGAGAAAAGCGATTCTTGTACGATTGAAAAGTTAATGCCGGACAGTATATATCTAAAAATATACTTTTTAATTCATTGTTATAACGGAAAATCAGTATCTTTGTCGTAAAGTAATGACTTAATATGTGTTGAATATTAAGTGCTTGCATAAAACAAAGGATATGATAAAAACGATAACCATAAAAAATTTCAAGTCTATAACAGCAGCTGATTTACCATTAGGTAATGTTAATGTATTTATTGGAGCCAATGGCTCCGGTAAATCGAATATATTGGAAGCCGTAGGAATGGTTGCCGCAGAACGTGCCTGCCAAATAGAGGTCAATGCTATGGTGCAGAAAGGTATCCGAATAGCCAAGCCTGATTTAATGGTAAGTTCCTTTTATGGACAAATGGCTAATAGTACTATCAGTGTGAATATGTCTGGTACAGAAGGTGCACGTATCAAATATACAGTATATAATCCGACACCGGAAGATATATATTCCACTTGGGCTGCCGCTTACTCAACCGGGGAAAATCGTGAAGACGCAGATGCGGATGATGTCGTCAAAAAAACAGAGATGTTAAGAACTTATGTTTCTAAATATCTTATCTATTCTTTATCTATCAATGCACTTCGCGGATTGACCTCTGAAAGCCTGCAATATCCGTTAGGAGTTAACGGAGAAGGATTGGATGTATTGCTAAACAATCTTCCTAAGGAAGAAATTATTCAAATCAAAGAATCCGCTAAAGAATATATTTCTTGGATTGAGGATATATTCTTTGACAGTGAAGATATGTACAAGATGCAAGGATATAAATTAGGTCGAAGCAAGTCCAATCTTTATTTTAGAGATAAATTCATGCAAAAGAAGAATAATTTATTTTCTGCGGAAAATGCCAATGAAGGTGCATTGGAATTGTTATTCTATCTAACATTATTTATCAGTAAAAAAACGCCGGATTTCTTTGCCATAGATAACATTGAAAATGGTCTTAATCCTCGTTTATGCAGATTCTTAATGAAGAAGATTTGTGAATTGGCGGTAAAGAACGGCAAACAAGTTTTGATTACCACCCACAACCCAGCCATATTAGATGGATTGAATTTGAATGATGACAGCCAACGATTATTTGTCGTGACTCGTAATGACGAGGGGAAAACACAAGCCAAACGCATTCAAACTAAAGAACAGACCGGAGATTATCGCATGATGCTTTCTGAAATGTGGATGAAAGGATTGATTGGCGGTATTCCTAACAACTTCTGACAGTATGAGATTAGGAATAATAGCAGAAGGGAATGCGGATGTAGCCGTGATAAAAGCTGTCCTAAAGGCTTTGAAAGGTATTGATGGTAGCGATGTCGTACAGTTGCGTCCCCGTGAACAGTATGATGAAACCGATTTGAATGAGTTGAGTTTCAGTAACTGGAATCTGGTTTTACAATCATGCGGAGATGAACGCTTGCTTCAGCCATTCTTTGATGGTTTGACTGAAGATGCTTTATTGGTTGTTCAAATAGATACGGCAGAACGTGGAGAAGCCGGGTATGATATAGCGGAACCATTGCGTACCAAGGGTACGGATTGGAGGGAATATTGTGAACAACTTCATGCTACGGTAAAACAAAAAATAGTTGAAATTGTTCCTGAAGCATATCGAGATAAGGTAGCGTACGCAATTGCCATAGAGGAAACCGATGCTTGGTTAATACCTTTATTTGAAACTTCTTGTAAGGAAACCGCACAATATGCTAATCCGAAAGAACATCTGCATTATTTAATCAATCGAATTGATGGCAAGAAAAAAAATAACTATATAGATACAGATAAGAAAAATTTGAATTATGTCTATATTGCCAAGGATATGCGGAAAAAGCTGAAGCAGTGTCGGCAAAAAAATAGGAGTTTGGATTTGTTCTGTTTAGAAATAGAAGATAAAGTGACAGAATAAGGGAATTGAGAAAAATTGGTATAGAATGATGCCGGTTACTATTGAAGATATGGAGTTTAAACTGTCTCCGGGCAAGCATAATGAAGTACAGGCGGCGGTCATTAATGAGTTTGCACCCCGTTTTGCGGCAGGCGCAAAAGTCCTTTATATCGGTGATACTGCCAATAAAGACCTTTATTGTAACAAGGAGCTTTTAAAAGAAATTGGCATTCCAATCACAGAACACAGCAAACTGCCGGATATTGTCATTTATGACGGTAATAAAGAGTGGCTATTCCTAATCGAAGTGGTTACTTCGCATGGGCCGGTATCTCCCAAACGTGTAATCGAGCTGGAAGATTTCACGAAAGAATGCAAAGCGGGGAAAGTATATGTTACTGCTTTTCCTGATAGATCAGAGTTCAAGAAACATGTGGCTGATATTGCATGGGAAACCGAAGTTTGGATAGCGGAGAATCCAGACCATATGATTCATTTTAATGGAGACAGATTTATAGGGCCAAGATAGTAAGTCTGCTCTGAGAATAGTGGAATTTCACATTTGATTCATGATTTCTGAAATTTTGCTGCTGTAAAGTTTACAATAGTAAAATTTCGGTTATATGCATAGTATAAACCCCACCTCGTCGGCTTCCCAAGAAACAGCAGAGTGGGGTTGTTTTTATGGCTTCGGTTACAGGAGCTATAACTTCAGCTTGGGTTTGGGCTTTTCGGGCCGGTCAGGATCGGGATCGTCCTTGTTGCCGGACTTGGGAACGCCTCCGGTGACGAGCTTGCCGCCAAGTGCTCCTATTGCCTCTCTGATGCTGTCTGATGCTGATGCTTTTGGGCATTTTACTTATTTTGAGTGGCGTCAAGAAACTGATTTAGTATAATACGGTATCGTAAATGAGTTGAAATGTTAAGTATTTACTCTTTTTTGGTTTTCAGTGCTTTAATCATATTATATTCTCAAAATTATTAGTAACTTTGCTATTGCTTACAAAATTTACCGCCGTAAATTTTACAGTGGTAAACTTTGTAGTAGTGAAATCGAACATAAAATGATAAGGATATGAAATTCTACAATAGAGAAAAAGAGTTAGCATCATTGGAAAAGATTCGCCAAGTATCCTTTTCCGTGCATTCCCAAATGACTGTCCTTACCGGTCGGCGACGTATCGGCAAGACCAGTCTTATATTCAAGAGTTGCGAGGATACTCCTACGGTGTACTTGTTTGTCAGCCGAAGCAATGAAACAGATCTCTGTCTACGATTTACTTCCGAGATCCGGCAGGCACTTGATATTTATGTACCGGAACTTACCAACTTTGCAGAAATGTTCCGCTTCTTAATGGATTTGGGAACACGGATGGAATATAATCTGGTTATAGACGAATTTCAGGAGTTCTATTACATAAATCAAGAGATTTACAGTTTGATGCAGGATACTTGGGATCGACTGAGGAAACAGAGCCATGTCAATCTTATCGTGAGCGGTTCGGTCTATACCCTTATGAATAAAATCTTCAGGGATTCAAAAGAACCGCTGTATGGCCGTGCTGACAGTATCATGAAGTTAGCTCCTTTTACTACTTCCGTATTGAAAGAAATCATATCGGATCATAAGGCCGACTATACTAAAGATGACTTGTTGGCACTCTATACCTTTACCGGTGGTGTCCCAAAGTATATCGAGCAGTTTATGGACAATGGATGTACAAGCATGGAAAGCATGGTCGATTTCATGTTGCAACCCGATTCATCCTTTCTGACTGAAGGACAGGCTTTGCTGATACAGGAGTTCGGAAAAAAATACGGTAATTACTTTTCTATCTTATCAGCAATCTCCAATGGTAAGAACACCCTACCGGAAATGGAAGCGGTTATGGGTGGAATGAGTCTGGGCGGACAATTGAAGAGATTGGAAGAAGACTATAATCTGGTAAAGAAGAAACGGCCCATACTCTCCAAGGAGGGTTCCCAGACAGTCCGTTATGAAGTTTCGGATATGTTTTTACGTTTCTGGTTCCGGTATTTTATCAAGTATCAAAATTATATAGAGATACAGAATTTTGAACGCCTGGCAGATATTATAAAAAAGGATTATCCGACATTCTCCGGTTTGGCTCTGGAAATGTATTTCCGCCAACAGATGATGGAAAGCAAGGAATTTGCAGATATAGGCTCTTGGTGGCAAGGCAAGAATAATAAAGATCAGGATGAAATAGATATTGTCGGACTATATGCGGAAGAGAAAAAAGCTCTGGTGGCAGAGGTGAAAAGACAATCCAAAAATTTCAAGCCGGATTTGTTTGCACTCAAAGTAGAGGAATTACGGAAGAAAACCTTGTTTAAGTATGAGATAGAGAGCAGGCTTTTTTCAATGGAAGATATGTAGAAAATTTTATAAAAAGATTATGAATAACGTTCAACTATCTAATATATTACATATACAAGAAGCAAGTAAACAAGATAAACTTGTCATATTTGTAGGAGCTGGTGTTTCTACAAATTCTGGTGTTCCAATGTGGGGAAAGCTAATTGAATCTTTAAAACAAGATTTACCAGAAACATTACGCCAAGAAACAGACGATCTCAAAGTTGCTCAATTGTATAAAGACTCCAGAGGCTATAAAGAATATATGGAAAAAATAAAAGAGTCTTTGATGTGTGGAAAAATCTCACCCAATCCAATACATTACGCCATATTGGATTTGAAGCCATGTCATATCATCACTACAAATTATGACGATTTGATAGAACAGGCAATTATGCAAAAATACCAGCAATATTATGTTGTAAAAAGAGATACTGATTTGCCGTATCTACAGTATCAAAATACGCTTATTAAAATGCATGGTGATTTTGAAGCTGATAATATTGTTCTAACAGAGAATGATTATTATAATTATTCCAATAATTTCCCTCTTATAAGATCTTTTGTTCAATCTCTTTTTGCTTCTAAATTAATATTATTCATAGGATTCTCTTTTAATGACATGAATCTTAAAATAATTTTAAATGATGTCGGTAATATTCTAAAAGAAAATATGCAACGTGTCTATTTTTTAACAGATAAAGAGGTTGATTTTATACAAAGAACTTATTATGAAAATAAAGGTATAAACATTGTAAGCCTACCTATACATGATGTAGAATGCTATTTAGAAGAACAATCTATAAAGATTAATAATACTGGACTTTCTTTAAAGCCCGGCATTGCCTTATATAAGCAACTGAGTTTGATTAAAGATCTAAAGAAAGAGAAAGATTTGATCAATTACATTTGTGGATATATTGATTCATGTAAAGATGAAATAAGGGTTCTTGGAGATGGACTAAAATATATTATTCCAAAAGAAGAACAGTTACATTGGAACTATCATTCATCTGGGCTTCAAATATTTTCTCCCTATATTGATAATATAAAAAAACAACTAAAAACTTTTTCTGGAAGAAGGAAATTTGTAATCCAATATAAAGATCATATTTTAGAAATAAGGAAGCTGGCATACATTAATAGAATATTTGATTTAGATGGTTTAAGATTAATAAATAAAAAATTCTATCGTAATATACATAAATATTTCCCATGTTCATCAATTGATTATTTTTATGAATTAGATTGTGTCAATCTATGTAATAGAATGAAAGAAATAAGGGCGGAAAATTATAAATGTAATATTAGTGATTTGGAACTGCCTTTTATTTTATATAGATTAGGTGAATACTATCAAGCATATTTGATTTATAAAGAATTAGCTTTTCTAACATGGAAAAATAAAAAATATATTTTGTATTTCATTTGTATGCATAATATTTATTCAATACGATATGGAATAAAAAATCAGTTGGAAAAAAGGACTGACATTGATTCTTTAGCAATATTTGAAGAAATTGAAAAATTTGACTTATCCTTAATTTTAAGGAAACTACCAATAGATATTGCAATAAAGCATATTTTTGAGGATTTGTTATCTTATCGTTTTCATGGAACTAAATTGGTTGATTCTGAAAAATTAAAAGAAGATATATCAAGCCTACGAAAATCAGCTGAGCGTGGTGGATGCTCCAGTAATAGTTTTATTTATTTACTTAAGTTTCGCAAGTAAAGTGTAGCTCCTCA